>FLYL01026884.1_pt5 | contig 15204 bp, 17 predicted proteins | sample 1122611 | NCBI WGS metagenome assembly FLYL01 (sample SAMEA4346791, study PRJEB14843) | hot springs metagenome | biome: Terrestrial Biome; feature: Habitat; material: Sediment | place: India | collected 2012-06-12 | depth 1760 m
TGGTGGTGTGTGGCTCGACCTCGGGCACCAAAGTCGAGCTGAGCATGCCGGTGCTGTTCTTCAAGCAGCTCGAGGTGATCGGATCGACCATGTTCACCCACGGCGAGTTCACCGAGGTACTCGACCTGGTGGCCCGGGGCGTGGTCGAGCCCCCGGTCACGACCTTCCCCTTCGACCGTCTGCCCGAGGCGCTGGCGTTGCTAGAGGCAGGGGACCAGTTGGGGAAGGTCGCCCTGACCCACGCCTGACCCCCTCGGCCTATACTGCCTGATCGCCATCGACGTTCCGTCGGTCGCACGCCAAACCCGGGGGCGTGGTGAAGTCTGGAGTTCACGCCGGCCTGTCAAGCCGGAGGTCGCGGGTTCAAATCCCGTCGTCCCCGCCGGATCCCTCGGCTCCGGCCGTCGCCGGGGCGGGGAGGCCAGGTAGCTCAGTTGGCAGAGCGTCGGTCTGAAAAACCGAAGGTCGGCAGTTCGATTCTGCCCCTGGCCACCCGATCAACGATGAACCTAGATGGACCACACGGTCCATCAAGCACCCCGACTTCGTCTCGGATTCACTTGGATTACTTGGGGTGCCGTCGTTGCACACGCCCGACGACCCGGGAACCCACCGGCCGGCGTCCGGGGGGCTCATGAGGCAAAGCAGCTCGTCCGCGTTCACATCCCCTCGGCTGGAGCGCAACCTCTCTGGCGTCTACAGCCGCTCATTTCACTCCCTCCAGGAACGACACGACGTCGGAGGTGAACCGCTCCGGGTGCTCCAGGTGGGGTGAGTGACCGCAGTCGGGATAGAGCTCCTCCTGATATTCCCCGTACTCGTCTAGGACCGCTCGCATCTGGGAGACCATCGGCTGCGGGGGATACACCTCGGCGCCCGGCCAGCCCGGGACTGCTCCGATCTGACCCAAGTAGCCGAAGTCGAACAGTGAGGCGTCGGACACTATCTGGTCGTCGGCGCCCCGTATCCACAGGATGGGCGGTCGCCGATCGAGCCGGGCGATGCCCGACAGATCGCAGAAACGGGGTGATATGGCGTTGTTCACACCCCGGCTTCCCGGCGCCACCCCCGGCCAATTCTCAGAAGGCGCCACGTCGCCCGGATACACGTCCTCACCCACCCGGGTCTGCAACATGGCCGTGAGGTATCGCTCCTCGGCGTCGGGGTCGAACTGGAAAGGGGGCTTCACGTAGAACGCCCGCATCACGTTGCGGGGAGATACCGGGCTCTCGTCGCTCCGGTCGCCGTCGGCCAACCGGCGGACGAACTCCGGATTGGCGGTCCCCCCGCCCGACCCGGCGAAATCGGGCCACACCGGCTCCCCGTCGAGTCCCTTCGTACCGCCGAACCCGAAGGGCGACATGGGCGCCTCGAGAACCAAGGAGCGGACCCGTTCCGGGTGGTCGAGGAGGAACTGCAGGGCGACACCCGACCCCACCGACCAACCCAGGAGGTCGATCGGGCCATCCACACCCAGCGTGGTGAGCAGGGCGAAAAGGTCGTCGGAGAAATCACGCAGACCTCGGGTGGCGTCGATCGGTTTCCGCTCCGATCCCCCATATCCTCGCATGTCCGGCGCCAAACACCAGCGGACCTCGGACAGCTCGACCATCAGCGAATCGAAGAACTCGCCCGAGGACACGTTGCCGTGAACCAGCACGAGAGGTGGACCACCCTCTTCGCCCGCCCGCCGAACGAAAACGTCGAGGCGCTGAGTAGATACCAGATTGCTCATCATGATCTCCATTCTTCGGAGGCCGCGCCCCAACGCAGACAGGCGGCGGCCCATGTGTAACCGGTTCCCGCGGCCAGCAACAGCACCAGATCGCCGTCGCCGAGTCGTCCTTGTCGAATTGCCCGGTCGAGTCCGAGCAGCGGGTCGACCCCCGACATGTGGCCCGTGTCGTCCAGATAGACCGCCCTCTCCTCGGGAAGGCCCAGCTCGGCCAGGAGCGCCCGGTGCATGGACCTCTTCATGTGAATGCCGCACAACAGGGCGACCTGGCTTCGGTCGGCGTCCGATCGGTGGAGGGCGCCGTCGGCTGCCGCGACGAAGTTGGGAAGCGACACCGGGTCGAGGCGGGATTTCATAGATCCCGGATCCTCGACGTCTAGAAAGTGGCGACGGCCGTCGACCGTGGAGTGGCTGGCCGGCTCGACCGACCCCCCCGCAGGCACCTTGACGTCAATGGAAAAGGAGCCGTCGGTGATCATATGGGCACCCAGAACCAGGTTCCCATTGGCATCCCCCTCTACCAGGGCGGCCACCGCTCCGTCGCCGAAGTTGAACATGAAACGCGCACGTGGATTTCCATAGTCGAGGAGCTGGGATTCCTTGCAGGCCGCCACGAGCAACACCCGCCTCAGCTCCAACTCGGCCCTGAGGATGTCCCGGGCGACCCTCAGCGCCACCGGGGTGCCACAGGACACGTAATCCAGCTCCAAGGCGAACGCCCGTCGAGCCCCCAGCCGGTGAGCGATATGGGGAGCAGCCTGCCAAACCTGGTAGTCCTTCCAGGTCGATCCGAAATACACGACAGCATCTAGCTCGAGGGGGTCGGTGCCCGTCTCGGCCAGCAGTTTCTCGGCCGCGGCAACCGACATGTCGGAAACGTGCTCATCGGACGCCGCGATGTGCTTGCCCTTGAGACCGAACCGGTCGACCAGGACGTCTTCGGGGATACCGGACAGACGAGCGAGATCGGAAGCCGGCATCCACTTCTCCGGCAGGTACGACGCGACTCCGGTGACTCCCACCGGCCTCATTCGGCGGTTCCCAGTCCTCGCGCGATGAAACGCGACAGCTCATCGAGTACGTGGTCGGGGACTCGGTCCGCCCCTGCCCAAAGGATCCATCGCATCCCCACCAACTCCCCTATCCCCATCAGTGCATAGGCAAGAACCTCGGGGTCGCCCCTGGCGATCTCCCCTCGGTCCATGGCGATACGCAGAGCCTCGACGTATCCCGCCGCGATCTTCTCGTAGTGGCGATGGAGCGCGGGGGGTGAGGCGAACTCGGCCTGTCGGATGATCCTGTACAGGGCGGGATGCTCGGCAGTGAACCGGAAGAAGGCTTCGAACCCGTATCTCTCGGCTTCGGCTCGGGTCCTACCCCGGGCGGCCCCTTCGCTCATCGCCCGCCTCACCCGCCGATTGAGGTCGTCGACCAGTTCCTCGAAGATCGCATCCTTGGAAGGGAAGTACCGGTAGAACGTCCCCTGGGCTACACCGGCCGCCTCCGTGATCTTCACGATCGAAGCATCCTCCCACCCGTATTCGCCGAACACCCGCTCGGCCGCCTCCAGGAGACGGCGGCGTGTACGCTCACCCTTGCTCGACAACGCCCGACCGTCGGCCGCCCTGGGAGGAGCCGGTTCCTCGATCCGCCATCCGCTGGGTGTTTCGGTATGTGTCATTGTTCTCCCTTCCTGAATTGGGCGGCCAGTTCCCGCTTCAGTACCTTGTTGACACCCGAGCGGGGCAGGGCTTCCACGAACCGCAGGTGCTTGGGCACCTTGTATGAGGCAAGACGCTGTCGGCAGAACGCGATTAGACCGTCTGGATCCTCGGGAAGCCCGGGCTTGAGCACCACGAAGGCAGCTCCCACTTCCCCCCAGCGCTCGTCCGGAACCCCCACCACCGCCGCCTCCACCACGTCGGGATGATCGTGCAGGACCGACTCCACCTCGGCGGGATAGACGTTTTCCCCGCCCGATATGAACATGTCTTTGACCCGATCACGGATACGGTAGAAGCCCTCGTCGTCCCGCTCTGCGATGTCGCCGGTGTGAAGCCACCCACCGGCCAGGGCTTCAGCCGTAGCCTCCGGGTTGCGCCAGTATCCCGAAAAGACGTTGGGTCCTCGCACCAATAGCTCACCCACCCCGGGCCCTTCGATCATCCGTCCCGATCTCAGGTCGCGCAGGGCCACCTCTACGTGGGGATAGGGCTTCCCGGCGTACCCGATCTTCCGGGTTATGTCCTCGGGGGGCAGCCCGAGCACGTTGGGGGCTGCTTCGGTGAGCCCGTAACCCTGGACGAGCTGGACCCCCCTTTCATGCCAGACACGAATGAGGCCTTCCGGCATCGGGGCGCCACCCACCACGGCCAACCTCAGGCTCGACAGGTCGGTACGGCCGAACTCGGGGCGTTCGGACATGAACAGGTAGGTGGCGGGTACACCCATCATGGTGGTGATGCGCTTCTCTTCGATGATGCGCAGCGCTCGCCCCGGGTCGAAGCTGCGTTCCAGAAACACCGTGGCGCCCTTCCACCAGGCGAGTAGGGGTTGGACGTTCCAGCCCCCTATGTGGAACTGGGGCAACACCTGGAGCACCCGATCGAAGGTGGTGACGTCGATCAGCCTGTCGAGCGAGAGGTTGGTCCAGAACGTGTTGGCGTGAGACAACAGCGCCCCCTTGGGACGCCCGGTGGTGCCCGACGTGTAGATGAGAAAGAGGGGATCGTCGTTCTCCGGCCCGTCGCCCCGCCACTCGGAGGAGCCGAAGGGCCGATCGAGCGGCCGAACCGGGAGGTGTCCGCCCGCCTGCGCCACCGCCTCCTCCGCCTGGCTCATTCGCCCTGCCTCAACCAGCAGCAGCCCGGCTGCTGCATCGTTCAGTTGATACGCCAACTCGGAGGCGGCGAGCCGCCAGTTCAGGGGAACGACGATCAAGCCCACCTTGGCGCAGGCGAATACCACGACCACGTATTCGGGTCGATTCTCCGACAGCACCGCAACCCGGTCACCCGGCGCCAGTCCGAGGTCGACCATCTCGGCCGCCAACCCTCGAGCCGCCGCCTCCAACTCGGCGTATGTGATCGACTCGCCTTCGAATTCGATGGCGATCCTCCCCGGCGTCACCTCCGCCCGGTCGGAAAGCCAGCGTCCAACGGTCATGTCCTTCACTTCGTCTCCCCGAAGAAACGGATGACGGCAGCCGCGACATCATCCGGTTGCTCCCAGAAACACAGGTGCCCGGCTCCCTCCAAGATGACCAAGCGAGCGTCGGGCAAGGCCTCCGCCAACAACGAGGCGTTCCGCACGTCGACGACCCGGTCGGCGGATCCATGGATGACGAGGGCCGGAACGTCGACGTCGGCCAATCGCTCGGCGATGTCGAAACCGGCGGCCGCCGCCGCCTGGGCCTGCCAACCCCTCGGGTCGGGCGGGTTGGCGAGACGAAGCCGATAGATCTCGTCGACCAGGCGGGGATTCCGGGTTTCCCCCAAGGCGTTCTCCACGAACCGGCGCAAGGCGACCTCGGGATCCAAGCTGGGTGCCTCCTCCATAAGACGAACCGTCTCCGAAGGCATGGGGTGCGACCTAGTCCCTCCCGGTGTGGTTCCCACCAAGACCAACCGGTCGACTCGGTCCCGGTACCGCCAAGCCAGCTCCATCGCCACCATTCCGCCCAAACTGGCACCGAGCACCAACGCCGAACCCACCTCGGCGGCATCGAGGACGGCGACGGCGTCCTCGGCCATATCCCCCACCGTGTAGGGGCCTGGTGGGACGTCGGACTCCCCGATCCCCCGATTGTCGAAGGAGACCACCCGGAAACCCTCCGCCAGTCGATCCCCGAACGGGCCCCACCCCCACCGTCCGTAGCCCAAGCCGTGGATCAACAGGACCGGACTGCCCGATCCCCGATCGGACCAGGCGATTCGCACGTCACCGTTCCGGGCGAGTTCGGTGTGTGTCATGAGCGTCTGAGCCTCCCCACCAGACGGTCGAACAGCGTCACCAGGCCCCCGGGTAGGAACAGCACCAGCAACACGAACACCACCCCGAGGACGAACAACGGCTCCGACAGAGGGCCTGCCAGCCAATGCGGCAGCGACGCCACCACGTGGGAGGTGGCCACCACGGAAAGCCGCAAGGTGAGTATGCCGTAGACGAAGCCGCCGATGGCCGCGCCCCACAGCCTCCCCGGTCCTCCCAACACCACCATCACGAGCAACGCCAGGGTGAAATCGGCAGTGGTCACTCCGGCTGTCGCCCCTCGTACCAACAAGAGATAGATGGCTCCCGCACCAGCCGCCAAGCCCGAAGCCAGGACGAAGGCGGCCAGCTTGAAGACGAAAGGCCGGAGACCCAGCAGCTCGACCCGGGCTTCGTTTTCTCTGATCGCCTCCCAGACCCTCCCCGCCCGTGAGGTCGTCGCCCTTCGAGCCACCAGAAAGGTCCCCACCAGGAACGAGAGGGCCAGCCAATAGATGTGGCGCACATTCGCCACCCCTCGGAAGGCCTCCGGTACGTGCTCCACCGCCAGGGGAAGACCCTCCTCCCCTCCGAAGAGCCTGAACGGATCCGTGAGCACGAGGATCGAAAAGGACTCGGCGAAGGCCAGCGTCACCATGGCGAAAGCGATCCCCCCGGTACGTAGGGCGACGCTCCCCAGAACCACGGACACGGCCACGACCCCAACCAGGGTGACGACTGCGGCTGGAAGGTAATCCATGCCGGACCGGAGCATCAGGAGATTGGTGCCGTACACGCCGAGGGCGAAGGGAAGCGCGTGGCCGAATGACAGCAGTCCGGTGTAGCCGAACAGCACGTCGTAGGAGACCGCCAACGCGGCGAACACCAACCCGATGCCGACCACCTGGATGGTCCCCGGCGACGAGAGGGGGCCGTTGAAAATCCCCGGGATCGTGAGGTGGAGGGTGGGCAGTAGGGCGAGTAGCCCCGCCAACCCCACGAAGACCGCGACGGTCCGGTCCGTACCTGCGTTCGCCCGTCTCAAGGCGCGACCTTTCCCAACAGACCCTGGGGACGGATCATCAGCACCAGCGCGAGCAGGAACACCACCGCCACATCACCCAGCCCGGTGGCGGCATAGAAGTTCACGTACTGCTGGGTCAGTGCCACCAGAAGCGCCCCCAGAGCCGTACCGGCCACCGATCCCATCCCCCCGATCACCACCACTATGAACGCGAAGACGAGCTGATTGGTACCCAGGGCCGGGCTGATGCCGTTGAAGAACACCGCACCCAGGGTGCCTCCGATCGCGGCCAGCATTCCCCCTACTGCGAACACCAGTGTGAAACTCCTCTCGACGTCGATTCCCAGGGCCCGGACCATGTTCGGGTTCTCCACCCCGGCCCGAATGACCAGACCGTGGCGGGTGCGATCGAGAAACAGCAAGAGCCCGCCGAAGGAAGCGAGGGCGACCAAGAGGATGAGCAGACGACTGTTGGGAATCCGGGCTCCCAAGAGGTGGGTCACCTCGCCGAACCATCGGGGTTGGTCGAGTACCAGGGGGTCGTATCCCCACAGGCCTCCAAACAGCGCCACCAACGCCAGGCCGAGACCCACGGTGAGCAGCACCTGGTCGACCAAACGCCCGTAGAGGCGCCTGATCAGAGCACGTTCCATCACCCCACCGGCTCCGAATCCCACCGCCGCCGCGACCAGCAAGGCGACCACGAACCTGAGGCCGGGGTCGTGCACCACCGACAGCCGATCCATCACCAACCAGGCGGTGTAGCCCCCCAAGCCGAACAACGCCCCATGAGCCAGGTTGAGCACGTGCATCAGACCGAAGATCAACGAAAGACCGGAGGCCAACAGGAAATACAGACCGGCCAGCCCGAGCCCAGTGACCGTTATGAGTATGAACGTGGTCACGTTGGCCTCCTTCCGCTCATCGGATGGACACCCCGAGCAACCTGCCCGCCAGGTCCGAGTCGGCCACCAACTGCCTCATCGGTCCGCTGAACACCACCCTCCCCTCGTCCAGCACCACGGCCTGTTCCGCGACTTCCGCCGCCACATCCAGGTTCTGCTCCACCAGAACCACCGTGGTCTCTCCCATGGCCTTGGACAGAGCCTCGATGAGGTTCTCGACCACGATGGGCGCCAACCCCTTGGTCGGCTCGTCGATGAGCAGGAGGCGGTTGGGGTTGAGAAGCGCCCGAGCCAGACTGAGCATCTGTTGTTGTCCCCCTGAGAGGGTTCCGGCCGTCTGGCGTCTCCGAAGGGCGAGGTCGGGAAACAGCTCGAACACCAGGTCGTATCTGGGTCTTTCGCCTTGGCGTTCGGCGAGCCGGAGGTTTTCCTCAACGGTAAGACCCGAAAAGACCTCCCGGTCTTCGGGGACGTACCCGATACCCAGCCGGGCGATTATGTGGGTCGGCAGCCCGATCAAGTCCGTTCCGGCGAACGAGACCCTCCCGCCGGCCGGCAGCAGACCGAGGGTGGCGAGCAGGGTGGTGGTCTTACCCACTCCGTTGCGACCGAGGAGCGCAGTAACCCGACCGGCCGGCACCGTGAAACTCACCCCGTGCAAGACGTGGGCTTCGCCTCTCCACACGTTCAGATCCTCGTACACCAGCAACGGTTCCGAAGGGTCGGGGAGGGTCATGCTCATCGTCATCCACCTAGATAGGCGCTCCGGACACGGGGGTCGACCATCACCGCTTCGGGCCGGTCGCAGGTCAGCAGCCTGCCCTGGTCGAGCACGGCGATCCTCTCCGAAACATCGACCACGAACTCGATTCGATGCTCGATCATGACCACCGTCTTGCCCGACCCGTGTAGGTCCCGGATCACCCCGATCAAGCCCTCCGTTTCCTCGGCGCCGACACCGGCGGTGGGCTCGTCGAGCAGGAGAACTGCGGGATCCCGGGCCATCACCACCGCGATCTCGAGTTTCCGCTTGTCCCCATGGGACAGATCGGACACCACCCTGTCGGCGTGCTCGCCCAGGCCGACCCGTTCGAGCACCCCGATGCCGATTCTCGTCGCCGGTTCGTCGTCTCTCACCCGGCGCCACAGGTCGAGACTTCCGCCCAGGCCAGCCTGGGCCGCCAGCCGAACGTTCTCCTTAACCGTCAGAGAGGGGAAGAGGCTGGAGGTCTGGAAGGTACGTCCCAGCCCGCGCTTCACCCGTTCCGAGGGGCGCAAACGGGTGACATCCTCACCGAACAACTCGATAGAACCGGCGGTCGGGATATGCACCCCGGAGATGAGGTTGATCAGGCTGGTCTTGCCGGCGCCGTTGGGCCCGATTATGGACACGAACTCGCCCACTCCCACTTCGAGATCGACGCCCTCTACGATCGTCAGTCCGCCTATTCGCCAGCCGAGACCGGTGACCCTCACCGCCGGAGGGTCACCGGTTCGGCTTCTCTGACTATCGGACATCAGGGAGTGGGTGGTGCCGTTTCCTCCGGTGCCAGTGTGGAAAGCAGCTCTGCACTGGTGCCGTCGGGTGACAGCCGAGCGGTGAACATCGGCTGGAGCATGGCATGGTCCGTTTCCCGAATCGTCTGGGTTCCCTTGGGCGCATCGAACGTCCATCCCTCCAGAGCAGCGATCATGCCCTCGACGTCGTCGGGGCCCGCATCACCCACCGCTTTCACGATCATCTGAGCAGCCACGAAGCCGTCGGGTGTGAACAGATCGGCCACTGCCGCGTTCTCCACCAAGTAGGCGTTCACGGGGTTGTCGGCCGCCTCGGCGAAGTAGTGGGACAGGAACCGTATGTTCTCGCCCGCCGGACCATAGAGCGGCCAGGTCACTCGATCCGCCAGACCCGTGGTGACGGTGGTGACGTCGAACACGCCCTGCTGGTTGAGAGCCTGCCACATGGCTCCCGCGGTCTCTCCCGCCCAGGCCACGAATACCAGGTCGGGAGCGGCGTCGATGATCTGCTGGGCGAAGGGTGTGAACTCGCTGGCGTTGAGAGGCACCAGCAAAGACTCCACGGTAAAGCCTCTCGCCCCTAGGACCGCCTCCACGGCGGCGACGTTGGCTGCACCGAACTCGGTGTCCTGGGCGAACACCAGCACGGTCCCCGAGTCACCATCGATCAGCGAAGCGGCTGTCGCCACATCTTGGAATGACTGCCTTCCCGAGCGGAAGGTGTTGTCGTTGATTCCGGTTATCGCATCGGTGGCTGCCGGGCCGGAGATGTAGAGAACCCCATTCTCCTCGGCGAACGGGGCGAGCTGGACCGCGACACCAGAAGAGACGGTTCCGGCGATGATCCTCACGCCTCGACCAACCAGATCGGTGGCATGGGTGATGGCCTGTTGAGGGTCGCCCCCATCGTCCAGGATCTCGAACTGGATGGGCCGGCCGTTCACCGCTCCCGTTCCGTCGGTGGCGTAGGCCAGGCCCACACGAAGGCCTTCCAGGTACTGCTCTCCGTAGCCGCCCAAGAAACCCGAGGTACTGGTGATTATCCCAACGGTTATGGGCTCCCCGGCGATCGGGGCCGTGGTTTCTCCACTGGGAGCGGTGGTGCCCGGAACGCTGCTCGTGGTAGTCGTCTCCGCCGCCGTATCGTCGGTGGTGCCGGTTCCTCCGCAGGAGGCCAGGACGAGAGCCACCAACCCCGGCAACCAGAACAGGTTGCGTTTCATGACGATCTCCTCCTCGATGTGTGCACGACCCCCGAACAGGAGGCCGATCCGGTTTTTAATGACAGATGAATCACCTGTCAACTATTTCCTCGGCGGGCTCTCCTCGGCCAAATCCTCGAGCGGAGATGCCGAGTAGTAGAAGGGCGGCAGACCGCGTCCTCCGGGCCCCCCGTTCGAGCGAACTACCCGACCGGGCCGCCCGGGTTCAGCTCAGCGCCCAACGGCGCTCGGTTTCGTGGGCTGCTTGAGGATCAGCCAGGTCGCCCAGATCCAGGACCCGGCGAGCGCGACCCTCACCCACGGGTTTTCGATCAGGTAGGCGGACAGCCCTATCGACAGGCTCATGGCCACCATGGCGGTGGTCTTCATCCGCCGGGTGAACCCCCGGCCGCCCCTCCAATCCCGGATGATCGGGCCCAACACCCGGTGCTGAGTGAGCCACCGGTCGAAACGCTCCGAGGAGCGGGCGAAGAAGTAGCCGGCCACGATGGTGGTGATGGTCGTAGGAACGCCGGGCAGGAAGACCCCGACCAGAGCGATACCGAGGAACAGCAGGCCCAGGGCCAGATAGATGCCCCTGGTGATACGGCGGGCCACCATGCCCCCCGACGCTACCCACCGGTTTTCCAACGCCAAGTCGACACCCCGCCGACTGGCAATGTTTTACGGCTGATTTACCCTTCCACCGATTTCATTCCACCCCAAAAGAAGCAGGAGGACGAACGAAGTGCGCAGAACCATCGGTCTGCTTTTCGCGCTCATGATCTTCTTTCCCTTGCCCGCCCTGGCTCAGGTGGAGGGACAGGTCGGTCTCGAGGTCCTCTACCCGGGCGTGGTGGTGGAACCCGGGGATCAGGCCACCTTCGACCTGGAGGCGACCAGCACCACCCCCCGCCAGCTCGAGCTGAGGGTGGACGGGCTGCCGGAGGGATGGACCGCCACCTTCCGGGGAGGCGGCTCCGACATAAGCCGGGTCACGGCCGACTCCGACCCGACTTCCTTCGACCTGAACGTCGACGTCCCGGCCGACGCCGCCGAGGGTTCTTACCGGTTCCGGGTGGTTGCTTCCGACGTCGGAGCCGACCTGGCGGCGTCCGTCGACCTGGAGATCGTGGTCCGGGCGGGTGCCGGCGGCGAGGTGGTCTTGACCCCCGACTTCCCGGGGCTGAGAGGCCCGGCCGATGCGACCTTTACCTTCCGGGTGGAGGTACGTAACGACACCCCGCAGGAGGTGCAACTCGAGCTGGACGCCTCAGGGCCCGACGGATGGCGAGTGACGGCCCGCCCCACCACCGAGGAGCAGGCCGCGACCATTACCGTGGACGCCGGAGGCACCCAGCGGGTCAATGTCGAGGCCCGGCCACCCGTCAACGCCGAGGCCGGCAACTACGAGGTGGTGTTCCGGGTTCGGGGTGACGGAATCGAGGAGGAGCTGCCCCTCACCGTCCAGATCATCGGTGATGTCGCGCTGGAGCTGACCACCCCGGACCAGCGTCTCAACACCACCGTGACCGCCGGTCAGCCCAGCCAGTTCACCTTGGTCGTGTTCAACACCGGGACTGCGCTGCTCCAGGGGGTGGAACTCAACGCGACGCCACCCAGGAACTGGGAGGTGACTTTCGAGCCGGAGGTGATACCGGAGATCGCCCCCGGCGAGTCGGCCAACGTCACGGCCACCATCACCCCCGCCTCCGACGCGATCGCCGGCGATTATCGGATCACGTTCCGGGCCTCGGTCGATCAGGCGGAGGACTCGGTGGAGGTCCGGGCCACGGTCAACCCGTCGGCGGTTTGGGGTCTGGTGGGTGTAGCGGTGATCGCCCTCACCCTGGGCGGCCTGGGATGGGTCTTCCGTACCTACGGACGGAGGTGAGGATGGCCGAACCCACCGTCGTCGCTTCGGGCCTCACCAAACGCTACGGGGACCGGGCGGTGGTCGACCACCTGGACCTGGAGCTCCACCCCGGCGAGATCTTCGGTCTGCTCGGCCCCAACGGCGCCGGTAAGACCACCACGATCCTGATGCTGCTGGGGCTCATCGAACCCAGCGCCGGCAGCATGCGGGTGCTGGGGCTCGATCCCACCCGGCACCCCCTGGAGGTGAAGAGACGGGTCGGTTACCTCCCCGACTCGGTGGGTTTCTACGACCAGATGACGGGAAGGGAAAACCTTCGGTTCACCGCCCGCCTGAACGGCCTCCCACCCGCCGAAGCCGAGGAGACGATCGACCGTCTACTCCACGAGGTGGGCCTGGCCGATGCGGCCGACCAGCCCACCGGCACCTACTCCAGGGGCATGCTCCAGCGCCTTGGGATCGCCGACGCTCTGGTCAAGGACCCCCGGGTCCTGATCCTCGACGAGCCGACCACCGCCATCGACCCGGAAGGGGTCGCCGAGATGCTGGCTCTGATCAGGAAGCTGGCCGACGAGCGGGGAGTCACCGTGCTGCTGTCTTCGCACCTGCTCCACCAAGTCCAGGCGATCTGCGACAGGGTGGCCATCTTCGTCGAGGGGAAGGTGGTCGCGATGGGAGCACCCCACGAACTGGCGGCCCAAGGCTCGGGCCCCGAAGTCATGGAGGTCGGGGTCGATGCCGAATCCGACCTGGAGGAGCTCCTCGCTCCGGTCGACTACGTCCGGGAGTTGCGACGAGGGCGGCTACCGGGCCTGTGGATCGTGACCGTGGAACGAGGAAGGGTCTCGGATCTGGTTGCACTGCTGGTCGGCAAGGGTGTGCGCCTGTCGTCTCTTCGACGGGTGACCGACGACCTGGAGGTGGTGTACCGACGCTATTTCCATCCGGAGGTGGCTCATGCTTGACACCGCGGCTCCGACCGTACCGGCCGGCACCGGCTGGAAGGTGGTGGCTCGCAAGGAGCTGGCCGACCACCTGCTGTCGGCTCGTTTCGTGGTGCTCATCGGGGTGTTGGCGGTCTCGGCGGCGGCCGCGGTGTTCGCCGCATCGGGAGGCATCCGCGAGGTGGCCCCCGACGCCAGCGGCATCCCGGCCCTGTTCCTCAAGCTGTTCACCGTCACCACCGATCCCGTCCCCTTCCCATTCGTCACCTTCGTCGGGTTCCTGGCTCCTCTGCTGGGGATCATGTTCGGGTTCGACGCGATCAACGGTGAACGGGCCCAAGGCACTCTCCCCCGGCTCCTGTCCCAGCCGATCCACCGGGACGAGGTGATCATCGGGAAGTTCGTGGCGGGCCTGGCGGTGATCGGGGTGATGCTGGGGGCCCTCACCGCCTTCGTGTCGGGGCTGGGGATCTTCCGTCTCGGCCTGGTTCCCGAACCCACCGAGGTGGCCCGACTGGTGGTGTGGGTGGTGTTCACGGTGGTCTACGTTGGGTTCTGGCTGGCGCTGGCCACCTTGGTGTCGGTGCTGGTGCCTCGGGCGGCGACGTCGGCGCTGGTCACGGTGGGCATCTGGCTGGTTCTCTCCCTGTTCGGAGGGTTCATCTTCCGGGCGGTGGGTAGCTTCGTCGGGGGGGACGACCCGACCGCAGCGCTCCGAGCCGAGCTGGCGGTGTCCCGAATCTCGCCCCTGACCTTGTATTCGGAGGCCTCCAGCGCACTGCTCGACCCTTCGGTGAGGGCCACCGGCCTGGTGTCCCTGGAGCAGATCGATCGGGCCATGGTGTCCAACCTCACCCTCAGCCAGAGCCTGCTGGTCGTTTGGCCGCAGATCGTCGCCCTGGTGGCCCTCACCGCGATCGTCTTCGCGGTGGCGTTCGTGTCGTTCATGCGCCAGGACGTTCGGGCCTAACCCCGTTAGCCGGCCGGCCGGGCCAGAATCGGGCCCATGGACGTCTCGGTCGACCAAGGACCCGACCCCGAACCTCGGTCGGGTCGGGTCGTCGGTGCCCTGGTGGCGCTGGTTGCGGCGGGGATCCTGGTCGTGGCCGGGTCTGGAGCTCCGGAGGAGATCACGGCGGATCCCTCGGAGTCCCTGCCGCCCCCTCCGTCCAGCCCGACGACCCGACCGGGCGAGCGGCTGGGGTCGCTGGTGCCCGGTCTGACCGGAACGGTGGTCGTGTCGGTGACCGATCCGGGCGGCGGACTGCAGTTGGTGCGGTGGTCGGCTACCGAACCCTCACCCACAGTCACCGACCTGCCGCCGGGGAGGCTGACCGCCGACGCCTGGGGACGCTACCTGGCGGTCCTGGTCGACAACCGCTACCAGGCGGGAGACACCCTCTGGATCGGGGACGCCTCCTACCTGGAACCGTTGGCCTTCCGGGCCGAGTCGGTGGTGTGGCACTCCGCCTGGCCCGGCTGGTTGGCGTGGTCGAGTCCCGACGACGCCATGGTCCGCCGAGGCCGGATCCGCCTCGGCGGGTCGGAGGTGATCCTGGGCGAGGTCGAGCCGGGTGGGTCGGGCCGACCGGTGTGGTGGGCGGACCGCCGTCTCGTCCTCCACGACCAGGTTCTGGCCCGACTCACCGTGATCGGTGAGCGGGGACAGGTGCTGGGCCAGATGCCGGACGTCGCCTGGTTCGTAAACGGCGGCCCGTTGTTCGCCGCGGTGGCCACCCCGGATCGAGCGTTCCTGGTCCGACCCGATCTGACGGTGGAGTCAGCCGCGCCCTGGAGCGCCGACTGCACCACCGGCGAGTTCAGTCCGGTGTCGCAGACCAGGATCGCGCTGCTCTGCTCGTCCGGCGCCGATCGCGTCCAACGGCTCCAGGTCTGGGAGCGGGGGGAATCGGGGTTCGCTCTCGTCTACGAGGAGGTGGTTCAGGGCGCCCTCCCACCCCGGTGGGATCCGTCGGGGCAGGTGCTGGTGGTTCCTCTGGTCGACGCCCGCCGTTCGGCCACCGACCTCCT
>FLYL01013062.1_pt4 | contig 15046 bp, 13 predicted proteins | sample 1122611 | NCBI WGS metagenome assembly FLYL01 (sample SAMEA4346791, study PRJEB14843) | hot springs metagenome | biome: Terrestrial Biome; feature: Habitat; material: Sediment | place: India | collected 2012-06-12 | depth 1760 m
CCTCGGGTCAGCTCCCTCCGGTTGACCAGCCCTCTCTCGGGATGGTCTATCAGGATTCGGCCCGAGTTCTTGCCCCCGAAGTAGTCGGGGTAGATCCCGACCAGGTTGAGGGCGAGGGTGCTCTTGCCGGAACCGCTCCGGCCCAGGATGAGGGTGAAGCTCCCCTTTTCGATCTCGAGGTTCACGTTCTCGAGCGCCAGCACTCCGGGCCGGCCCGCCTGTCCCCGGAACCAATAGCTGTAGTCCTCGACGACCAGGACCGGGGAGCTCATGTTGCAGGGAAAACGGGTGGGGTGCGATCGCACCCCACCCGTACTCGATTTCCGATCATGCGTACGACTGTTGCGGTCCGGTCAGCGCAGGTGGCTCCTCCACCGTGGGGACCCCGGCCCGTTCCAGGCCGCGACCCAGGTACCAGGCGAGCGGCCCCCAGATGAGACCACCGATGAAGCCGATGATGATGGACACGGTGCCCCAGAACGCACCTTCGGCCAGTTGCATACCGCCCTGACCGATGAAGGCTGCGACCTGGTTCATCGCGGCTGTCACCGCCAAGGAGAGGGCGAACAGCATCCGGCCACCCTTCCACCTCATCAGCGAGAACACGGCCATACCGAACACGGCCGGGAATATGCCGTAGAACAGGAGCAGCGGACCATCCGGGTCGCCGAAGAACCACCTGACCAGGGCGGTGACTATCGCCGCCAGGAGGATCACGCTCGACCTCTTCCTGAGGTACGCCCCTGCCCAGTACAGGATCCAGGTGGTCCCGTTGTAGAAGGCGTACAGGGCGAACCCGGCGGCGCCACCCGCCCAGACGGTGCGCTCGAGGAACCCGAGAGCACCGACGATCTCGATGGCCGCTTCGATGACACCCAGCAGGACCGCCACCACGATGTCCATCGTGTTGAGCCGAAGGTCCTCAGCGAGCTGGTAGCCACCGGAACCGGCTGTTCTTTCCGCGGTTGCCAATTTCCTCCTCCTCCCTAGACGAACGGTGTCGAGTAGCGGCCCTCGGGCCGCACGGTCAGCCTCCGGTCATGGAACCGACCTCCTTCTCGTCCTGGTTCGCACCCCTGGGTCTTGGCAACCTAGGTCATACATTGTGTGTAATGCATCCTAGGCTTGGGTCTTCCTCCCATGTCAAGGAAAACGGTTGCCTTTCGCGAATAGGGATGGAGTTCGCGTCTACTTCGAGGCCGAAGGGTCCGGCCCTCCGGTTCTCCTCCTCGCCGGCCTGAGCGGCATCGGTTCCGCCTGGCGGCCGGTCGTCCCGCTCCTCTCCCCGAGGTTCCAGGTGATACGTCCCGACCACCGCGGATGCGGCAGGTCGGACCGGCCGGCCGACGGATACACGATCTTCGATCATGCCCGGGACATGGTCTCGGTGCTCGATCATCTGGGTCTGGAGCGGGTCGCGGTCGTCGGCTCGTCGACCGGGGGAGCCATCGCCCAGACGATGGCCCTCGACTACCCGGATCGGATCGACCGTCTGGTCTTGGCGTCTTCGTGGGCCCGCCCCGACCCGTTCTTCGTCTGGCAGTTCGATCTCCGCAAGAGGGTGCTCGACGAACTCGGTCCCGAGCAGTACACGCGCCTGTCGGCTCTGTTCCTGTTCTCGCCCCGCTATCTGGCGCAGAACCACAGGGCCGTCGACGAGTGGTGCTCCCGGGCCGCAACCGTCGACCGGCGTATCCTGGCCCGACGCATCGACACGATCCTCGCCTTCGACGAATCCGCTCGACTCGGGCGGATCACCTGCCCCATCCTGATCACCGTCGGAGAAGAGGACTTCTGCACTCCGCCCCACATGTCAGAGGAACTCGCTCGGGCCATCCCGGGAGCAGAGTTGAGCCTCCTTCCGGGGGGCCACCTCGTGTACATGGAACGACCCGAAGCGTTCGCCCGGGTCGTTTCAGACTTCCTGACCTCCTGAGGCCCTCTGCAGTGCCTCCCACACCACAGCGGGGCGGAGAGGCATGTCCAGATGCTCCACCCCGTATGGCCAGAGCGCGTCGAGCACCGCGTTGACCACCGCGGGAGGAGCCCCGATGCATCCCCCCTCTCCGGCTCCTTTGGCTCCCAACGGGTTCGAGGGGGCAGGGGTCTCCAGCCGGGCGGTCCTGAAGAAGGGAAGATCGGTCGAATGGGGCAGGGCGTAGTCCATCAGGGTGGCGGTGCGGAGCTGGCCCTGGTCGTCGTACTGGACCTGTTCGAATAGGGCCTGGCCGATCCCCTGGGCTAGGGACCCGTGGGTCTGACCTTCCACGATCATCGGGTTGATCACGGTGCCGCAATCGTCGACCGCCACCATGTCGAGGAGCCGCACCTCTCCGGTGTCGAGTTCGACCTCGACCACCGCTGCGTGAACGCCGTAGGGAAACGTCTGGGCGCCGGGCGAGTAGAACTCCTCTTCCCAGGTCTCCAGGCCTTCCGCCTTCGCCCTCGCGATCACCTCTTCCAGATCGACCCCGGCCGATGGAACCCCGGCGACCACGAACCTCCCATCCGACAGCTCCAGGTCGGAGGGAGAGGCCTCCAACATGGCGGCTGCGACCTCGCGGAGCCGGTCACGGAGCCGCGTCGAGACCCTGAGGATGGCCGATCCACCGATCTGCGCCGAACGGCTGGCCATCGAGCCCCACCCCCGGGGTACCACCCGGGTGTCCCCTTCGATCACCTCGACCCGGTCGATGGGAACCGAGAACACCTCCGCGGCGACCTGGGCGAAGGCCGTCTCGTGACCTTGGCCGTTGGACACCGCTCCGCTGAAGACCCGGACTGTGCCGTCCTCGTCGATCTGTACCCGGGCGTACTCGCCGGATTCGGGGGGACCACCGGCCCTCTCCACGAAGGCACCGAGCCCGATGCCGATCGGGTTGCCGCCCTCCTCCCTCCTTCGACGCTGCTCGGAACGCCATCTGTCCAGGTCGATGAGCCGCACCGCGGCATCGACCGCCTTCCGGTAGTCGCCACTGTCGTATCTCGCTCCGACGATGGTGGTGAGGGGCAGTCGGGAGCTCTCTATCACGTTCTTCCGCCGCACATCGATCGGATCCAGGCCGCACGCCCTCGCGAACCGGTCCACCGCACGCTCCATCGCGTAGGCTGCCTCGGGTCGTCCCGCTCCCCGATATGGCGCGGTGGGAGCCGTGTTGGTCAGCACCGTTTCGATGTCGACCCTCAACTCCTCGATGTCGTACATCTCCTGGGACACCAGACGGGTGTATCGGGGCACCTGAGCTCCCGTATGGGGATATGCACCGGTGGAGGCCAAGATGCTGATCCACACCCGTCTGATCCGGCCATCCCTGTCACCTGCGATCCGCACAGTGTGGACCATGTCCCGGCCATGGGTACCGCACACCATCGATTCCCGTCGGGTCTGCAACCACCGCACCGGCCTGCCCAGACGGTGAGCGGCCAGGGCCACGACCGCGTACTCGGGGAAGAACCGGCCCTTCATGCCGAACCCACCACCCACGTCGGGGACGACCACCTCGACGGGGAAGGGAAGGATCCGGCTCAGAGCATCCCGGAGCCGGTGGGCTGCCTGATGAGTCACATAGAGGGTCACTCCTTCGGCTTCCGGTACACCCAAGGCTGCGAGGGGCTCGATCGGCACCGGGGCGAGGCGCTGGTTCCGGACGGTGAGGGTGACGTCGACTTCGAACTCCCACGGCTGGTCGGGATCGAAGTTCCCGACCGAGGATCTCTCCACCACGTTGGAACCGAACTCGGTATGGATGGGCTCACCCGACGCGGCCTGGTCGGGTTCGACCAGAGGGGGAAGGGGGTCGATGTCGGGCCACACCAACTCGGCGGCGTCGAAGGCTGCCTGTTCGGTCTCGGCGATCACCACCGCGACCGGCTCACCGACGTGCCGAACCCGGTCGCCTGCCAGCAAAGGCCGGGGCACCGGCGGCAAGTCGGTTCCGTCTACGGGAATGGGGACCAGGGGTACGTCTTCGGCGGTGAGGACGGCCACCACTCCGGGAGCCTCCCGGGCGGCGTCCACGTCGACCGACCTCACCGAGCCGTGAGCCACGTCGGACCGCACGAAGCGGGCGTGGAGCAACTCCTCCGGGTGGATGTCACCTACATACCGGCCCCGCCCGGTGACCAACCTCTCGTCCTCTTTCCGGACGACCGACCTTCCCAGGATCCTCTGGTTCATCGGCCCAAACCCAGAGCTTCCAACCAGGTACCGGTCGGCCAGGGGACGTAGAACACCTCCCCGAACACCACGTAGAAGAAGCCGGCCACCACCGCCGCCACACCGAAGACGAGGACGGCCCTCTGCCAGGTACGCCGGGTGCTCAACATGAACATCGCGCCGCCGAACAGGAGGGTGGTGGTGAGCACGAACCCGAGACGGGTGAACAGGAAGTAATACGCGACCAGACCCGCCATCATCGGCAGCACCAGTCGGGTGGCGTTCTCGCGGGGCATGATCTCCTCGGTCTCTCGTTTCGTCACGCCCCTGATCACCAGGGCCACAGCCATGGCGACGATGACCAGGCTGTTGACCCGGGGAAAGATCCAGGCGTTGAACCTCCCTCCCCAGGAGCCGACCAGCCCCACGACTCCGAACAGTCCGATGAAGAGACCACCGACCAGGTCGGTGTTGATTCGGATCATTCGGTGGTCCTGCATACTCATCCTTCGTCGTCGAGAGCTTCCATCGTCACACCCGCTCGGCGGGCGAGCCGTTTTCCGATCCAGGGCCAGGCTGCGGAGAGCAAGGTCAGGACGATGATGACCATGGTCAACGGCCTTAGGAAGAAGACGTGTAGGTAGCTACCCCTCGCATCGGCCAGCGCGAGAGAGCTGACGAAGGCGGCTTCGACGATCGGCCCGAGGATCAGCCCCAGGACGATCGGCCCGGCCTTGAAGCCCAGCTTGTCCAAGGCGTAGCCGACCAGGCCGATGATGATCATCATCGCGACGTCCAACACGTTGTTCCTGATGGCGAACGATCCGATGATGCTGAGGAGCATCACCGCTGGAGCCAGGTAGTGGACAGGGAGAGTGGCGACCCGGGTCAGGTATTTCGACACCATCACCGAGAAGGCCAGGATCACGAAGCCGGCCCAGACCGCCGACCACATGAACGTGTAGACGATGTCGCCGCTGAACTCGAACAGGTCCTGTCCGGGTCTGAGACCGTGGATCAGCAGAGCGCCGAGGGCGATGGCCGCCGGGGGGGAACCGGGGATTCCCAAGGTGAGGAGCGGGATGAGCGACGCGGTGGCGGCCGAGTTGTTGGCCGATTCGGCGGCGATCACACCGTCGACCGATCCCTTCCCGAATTCCTCCGGATTCTTGCTCCAACGGATCGCTTCGCTATATGAGACCAAGGACGCGATGGGTCCTCCGGCTGCCGGGAGGATGCCGACGAACACCCCGATCAGGGTGGAGCGGATCAGGACCAGGGGCCGGAGGATCACCCGTTCCAGTACCTCCCTAAGCACCCCACGGTGTTCCTCGTATTCGGCGAGCTGGACCCGACCACGGATCTCCTCGACCATCTTGAGAGCCTGGGGAACGGCGAACAGGCCGACCAGGGCCACCACCACGTTGACGCCTGCCTGCAGGCTGGGGTTCCCGAACGTGAACCGGGGAACCGCTCCCGCTGGAGCGATCCCGACCGTACTGACCAGCATGCCCAACGCACCGCCGGCCAGGCCCTTGAACATGGACCCGGTGGACAGCGAAGCGATCATGGTCAGGCCGAATATCCCGATCCAGAAGAACTCGGGGGGCCCGAACCTGAGGGAGAACTCGGCCAATGGCGGGGAGACGAAGAGCAACGCCAGACCTCCGACCAGGGCTCCCCCCGCCGACGAGACGCCTGAGGCGACGAGTGCGAACTGGCCCTTTCCTTGTTGGGTCAGCGGGAACCCGTCGAACGTGGTGGCGATCGCCGATGGGGTCCCGGGGGTGTTGATCAAACACGCCGGCACGGAGTCTCCGTAGAGCGCTCCTTGCATCAGGCCCACTATCGCGACCAGTCCGGTGGTCGGGCTCAGGGCGAAAGTGAACGGGACCAACAAGGCGACCGCCATGGTGGCTGTCAGCCCGGGGAGCGCTCCGACGATCGCTCCTACGAAACTGGACAGAACCAGCGTGAAGATCAGATGGGGCTGGAGGCTCCCCAGCAGCCCGTCCAGAAACGCTTCCAACCTTCCTCCTCTGATTCGGGACCGAGGGTGCCGGTAGAGAAACCTACCGGCACCCTCGTCCCCCTACAGGAACCGCTGCCGTTCTGAGATCGGGAGGAACTCAGGATTCGCCGTGCAGGGCCTGGAGAATCGGCAGCAGTTCCGTGTAGACCTCGACCTGTTCGTCCACATAGGCCTGGGCCTGGTCCGGACCGAGGAGGATGGGGTCGAGACCCTCCTCGATCACGGCCTGATCGGCTCCAGTGTCGCGCATCGCCTGGACGACCGCGTTACCGAACTTCTCGACGATCGGTTCGGGGGTGCCGGCCGGCATCCCCACGCCCCAGGCATACGACACCGTCACGTCGTAGCCGAGCTCGGAGAAGGTGGGGGTGTCGGGAAGCAGCTGGAACCGCTCGTCTCCTGCGATCGCCAGAGGGCGCAGCGTGTCGGAGTTGCGGACAGCATGACTCGTACCCAACACCAGCGCGTCGATGTGGCCACCCAGGAGATCCGAGATCAGGGGTGCTGCACCTCCGGTTACGGGAACGTAAGTGACCTCGATCCCCGCCTCGTCGACGAATTCGGCCAGAGCCAGATCCGAGGCCGAGAAGGTGGCCACACCTCCTACGGTCAACCCGCCGGGATTCTCCTGGGCGGCGGCGATGAAGTCTTCCAAGGTCTGGTAAGGGCTGTCGTTGGCCACGATCAGCGCAGCCGGTGCGGCCACGGTCCAGGCGGCAGCGCGAATCTCCTCGGTTTGGTATCCGGGGTCGTCCAGGGCCAGAGGCTGGATCACGATGTGGGGGATCACCAGACCGGCCACCGTGTAACCGTCGGCGGGCCGTTTGACGAACTCGGACCATCCGACTGCACCGCCACCTCCCGACCGGTACTCGATCTGGATCCGGGTCCCCAAGATCTCCTGGAGGCGATCCTGGATCCGGCGGGCTTCGATGTCAGATCCACCGCCCGGGTCGAAGGAGACTATCCAGGTGATGGGCTGTGACGGGTAGTCGGCAGCCTCATCAACGGTCGTGGTGGTCTCGGCCGGCGGCGCCGTGGTCGTGGTCTGTTCCACGGGTTCCGTAGTTCCAGACCCTCCGGCCGTGGTGGTCGTGACATCGGTGCCACCTCCGCATGCTCCGATGACCAGCCCCATGGCAGCCAGCCACGGAAGCCATCTCGAAGATGATCTCCTCATGTTCGGATCCTCCTCTCAGTTTTCACCGGTCGGTAACCAACCAGCAACGAGCCAATCATATAAGGTGTTTTTTACATCGCGCCAACCGAGGCTCCCGCCGGCTTCCCTGCAATCATTGGAACCCGATCCGGAGGAGAGGAGTGATGCCCAGGTTCGCAATCAAGACCCCACCTCAGCACACCAGCTGGGAGGCGATGCTGGAGGTCTGGAAGACCGCCGATCAGATCGAGGTGTTCGAGTCTGCGTGGAACTTCGACCACTTCTATCCGATCCACGGCGATCCGAACGGACCCTGCCTCGAGGCGTGGGTGACCTTGACCGCTCTGGCCACCCATACCAACCGTCTACGGATCGGATGCATGGTCCACGGCATGCACTTCCGCCATCCGGCCGTCACCGCGGCCATGGCCGCCTCACTGGACATCGTCTCCGGGGGGCGCCTCTATCTCGGGTTGGGTGCAGGGTGGTATCAGCTCGAAGCCGACGCCTACGGCATGGAGTTGGGAACCGTGCGGGAGCGAATGGACAGGTTCGAGGAGGGGGTGGAGGTGGTGGTGCGGCTCCTCTCCCAGGAGACCACCGACTTCCAGGGAACGTACTACCGGCTGACCAACGCCCGGTGTGAACCCAAGGGGCCGCAGCGACCCCACCCGCCGATCGCCATCGGCGGCGGAGGGGAGCGGCGCACCCTGCGGGTCGTGGCCCGCTGGGCCCAGTGGTGGGACGCCCTCCGGACCGACCCCGAAACTTGGCGTCACAAGCGGGAGGTGCTGGAAGGTCACTGCGCCGAGGTGGGTCGCGACCCCGCCGAGATCACCTGTTCGGCCCACGTACCGGTCGGACCCGACGACGACCCCGGCATGGTGATGGATCAAGCCGGAGCCCTGTTCGACGCCGGAGTCGACGTGGCGATCCTCACCCTCCGGCCACCGTTCGGCGCTGAGACGGTGGAGAAGCTGGCCGCCGCGATAGAGCGGTCGTTCTGATCGGTCCCCCGGGCGGGCGATCTCCCTGCCGAGAACGGCAATCGATTGGCGGTAGTAGCGTACCGCCGTGCTTCGCCGCTCGTCGCTCCTGGTCGACCGAACCTTCGGTCCCTACTTCTTCGGGAACCTGACCTCGAACATCGGTACGTGGTTCCAACAGGTGGCGGCCGCGGTAGTCGTCCATCGGTTGACCGGCTCCTCGACGATGGTCGGCATGGTGGGGGCAGCCCAGTTCGCTCCGGCCCTCCTCCTCGCCCCTTGGACGGGAGCCGCGGCCGACCGATTCGACCGCCGCCGTCTCCTCATCGCAGCTCAGTCGCTCGCCTTCGTGGCGGCGGCCTGCTTGGCGGTGTGGACTCTGGCGGTGGGTGTCGACGGCCTGCCCGGTCCGTGGCCGGTGATGGCGACCGCACTGCTCATCGGACTGGGGAACGCTCTGTCGATCCCCGCCCAGCAGGCTCTGGTGCCGGCCCTGGTCTCACCCGAGCTCCTGGACGAGGCCGTCGCCCTCAACTCGGTGACCTTCAACCTCGCCCGGGCGGTGGGTCCCGCCTTGGGCGGTGTCGTTCTGGTCGCTCTGGGGGCCGGCGTCGCCTTCGCGGTCAACGCGGTCACCTATCTCGCTTTGGTGGGGGCCCTGATGGTGATCCGACCCCGTCCAGTCCAGAGGGCCGGGTCCTCTACCTCGGTTTGGGTGGGGATCCGCTACCTGCGTCACGACTCGACGGCCGCCGTCCTCCTCGGCGCCGTGGCCCTCCTGGGGATCGGCGCCGATCCGATCATCACCCTGTCTCCCGCCTTGTCCCACCTGATGGCGTCCGGGTCGGACGCCGATGCCCTGGTGGGCTACCTGGTCTCCGCCTTCGGTCTGGGTGCGGTGCTGGCGACCACCTCGATCCGTAGGCTACGACGAGCCGGCGTCGTCCGAGCCTCGTCTCTTGGCTTGGGGCTCCTGGCTCTGGGGGTGGCGGGCCTGAGCTGGGCGCCCACCCCTCTTCCCGCCCTGGCGGCTGCCCTGGTCGCCGGCGGCGGCTTCCTGCTCGGAGTCACCTCGCTGACCGCAGCGCTCCATCAACGGATCCCGGAGGAGCTGAGGGGCAGGGTGATGGCCCTGTGGGGGGTCGCCTTCTTGGGCTCGAGACCGGTCGCGGCCCTGGCCGACGGTTATCTCGCCGACCTGGTCGGTCCCCGCCCGACCGCCCTGGTGGCTGCTCTGGTGGTCTTCCTGGGCAGTCGGTTCTTCGTTCGACGCCTCACCTGACCCGACGGGTCTCGGGGAGGAGCCACGCTGCGGCGGCTCCCACCCCGACCAGCAGTCCGGCTACCAGGAGCGACGCGGCCGCCCGCCCGCCGGTTTCGTAGATGCCCGTCACCATGACCGGCCCCAGGATGAAACCCAGGTCCCCGAAGAAGCGGAACCGACCGAGGTTGGTTCCGACCCGATCGGGGGGAGACAGATCTCCCAGCACGGTGGCGGCCACCGCCACCGCCACGCTGGCCAGCGACATCAGGACGATTGCCACCATCCACGACGTCACCGACGGCGGAAGCGCGAGGAGGCCGACGCCGACTCCCTGGACCACCAGGGCGGGCACCAGGGCCGGCTTGCGGCCGATCCGATCGGCCACCCTTCCTCCTACGAGCGTCCCCAGGAAACGGCAAACCCCGCCGATGCCCAGCGCCAAGCCGATCACGTCGGTACCCAGACCGACCTCCCGGGCACCGATCAGCGGCACCAGCGTCTGGGGAATGGATCCCAAGGTCAGGAACACCACCAGGGGAACCGCCTGGAGGAGGAGGGCGGCCATCACTCCCAACCGTGGCACGTCGAGCTTCTGATCGACGGGGTTGGCCCGCCCTCCATCGGCCCCCGGGGTAGACCGACCCGCGGCGGCCAGAACCGCTCCGAATCCGACTGCCACCGCCGCCGCCCCGAAGAAGGCGGACCTCCACCCGAAGGCCGCACCGACCAACCCTCCCAACGCCGGACCGACGGCCTGTCCCCCCAGCAGGGCCGCCGAGTAGACGCTCATCGCCGTGCCCCGGGCCTCCGTCCCGCCGATCCGGGAGAAGTAGGTCATCCCCGTGGCGTTGGTCACCGACGACGACACACCCAGTAGGAAGGCGCCGACGAACACCCACCAGTCGCTCGGCGCGAGTCCCAACACCAGGGATCCGCCGCCGGCCGCCATTGCCGCGCCGACCAGGATGCGGGTGGCGGGGAGACTGTCTGCGATCCGTCCCGCGGGTAGATCCGCCAGGAGGCGCCCCAGGGCGAACAGGGTCGTCACCCATCCCAAGCGGACCGCCGACATCCCCAGCTCGTCCCCGAACTCGGGGAGGAGGGCCACTCGGAAAAAGGTCAGCGAGGTGAGGACCAGGACGGAGGCCGCCACCACGGCGGGAAGCCGCGACCCTTCCCGCCATCGGAGCACCTGGAGGATTCCACCCATCGAGCGGCGGCATATGCTACAAACGATTGCCGAAGGAGGACGAAACCATGCACCCCGAGGAGACCAACGGATTCCACCTGATCGGCCACTCTGATCTGAACGGCTTCGGGGACGGCATGCAGGTCATGTCCTTGGGAGAGGTCCTGTACGTCGCACATTTCGGACCGAGCGGCATGGGGACCTCCATCCTCGACATCTCGGATCCGGGTGCGCCCAGAGTCGTGCGACAGTGGCCGGCGCCGCCCGGTTCCCACACCCACAAGGTGCAGGTGGCCGACGGTCTGCTCCTGGTCAACCACGAACTCTTCCGCAGCGACGGGCCGGCTCCGGTCGGCTTGGCGATCTACAGCCTGGAGGACCCCTGGGAACCCCGCCGGATCGGTTTCCTCGACACCGGGGGTCGGGGAGTCCACCGCATCGTGTGGGAGGGGGGTCGTTACGCCTACGTCTCCGCCACCCCGGAGGGTTACACCGGGAGGATCTGGATCATCGTCGACCTCGACGACCCGGAGAACCCCGTCGAGGTGGGCCGCTGGTGGTGGCCGGGGATGTGGACCGCGGGGGGTGAACAGCCGGAATGGCCGGAGGGTCAGCAATGGGACGTCCACCACGGCCTGGTCTCCGGGGACCGCGCCTACCTGGGTTTCTGGGATGGCGGCATGGTGATCCTCGACATCTCGGACCTGTCCCGGCCACGACTGGTGTCCCATCTCAACTGGGAGGAGGGTGGCCACACCCACACCGCTCTCCCTCTCCCCGACCGTGATCTGGTGGTGGTGACCGACGAGGCCGTTACCGAGGGCTGCGATGGCCCGCCCCACATGGTGAGGGTGGTCGACGTCAGCGACGAAACCGCCCCCTTCGTGCGCTCCATCTGCCCGGTCCCCGAGGGTGACTTCTGCGAGCGGGGCTTGCGGTTCGGAGCCCACTGCCTCCACGAGAACCGCCCCGGCTCGTACCGGAGCGACACGCTGATGTTCGTCACCTACTTCAACGCCGGGTTGCGTGTCTACGACGTCACCGACCCCGACCGGCCCGAGGAGGTGGCCTACTACATACCGGAGTGTCCACCCGGCCAGAAGGCCTGCCAGATCAACGATCTCTACGTCGAGTCCGACCACACGGTCTACATCACCGACCGGGTGAATGGAGGGGTCTACATACTCCGACCCGACGGCGACCTGGACCGGAGGATGACCGAGGCAGCCCGCCCCGACTCGTTGTAGATTCGGAAATGTATCCGATTTCCCTGGACAAGGGCGCTGCGTTCCATCTAGAGTCCGCAAACGATTGTTAGTGATGACGGTCCGGGAGCAGCTTTGAGCAAGACGATCGTCGCCGAGAACGTAACGGTGGGATACGAGCTCTACCGGGAGAGGCAGCGCCTCACCGCCCTCGCCGACATCACCCTGTCGATCGACAAGGGCGAGTTCGTGGTCCTGGTGGGTCCTTCTGGATGCGGCAAGACCACGTTCATCAACGCCATCGCGGGTCTGGTCAAGCCGTGGAGCGGACGGATCCTGGTAGACGGACGGCCGGTGGAGGGCCCGGGCCCCGACCGGGCGATGGTGTTCCAGGACTATGCGCTCATGCCATGGCGCACCGTCGAAGCCAACGTCCGTTTGCCCTTCGAGCTGCAAGACCATGGATTGAGCAAAGAGGAGATCGACCGTCGTGTGCGTCACTACATCCGGCTGGTCGACCTGGAGGGTTTCGAGAAGTCCTATCCGTACGAGCTGTCGGGCGGCATGAAGCAGCGGGTCGGTATCGCCCGGGCCCTGGTGTCTGAACCCGACATCCTGTTGGCAGACGAGCCCTTCGCCGCGGTGGACGCCATGACACGTGAAGCCATGCAGGCCGAGCTGGAGAGGCTGGTCGCCGAGACCCATCAGACCGTGGTGTTCATCACCCACTCCATCGACGAAGCCATCACCTTGGGCGACCGGGTGGTGGTCATCTCCTACCGGCCGGGCCGCATCAAGGACATCGTCGAAGTCGACCTGCCCAGACCGAGGTTCTCCTACGACGTCAAGGCCCTGCCCGAGTACGGAGCCCTCCGGGAGCACGTATGGGGTCTGGTCAAAGACGAGGCGATCCGAACCGCCCGAGGAGCCTGGACATGAGCGTGACCGACAAACCGAGCGCCCGGGTGGAGGCCGGACCTCCCCGCCTCCAGGAGCTGGAGGTGACCAAGAAGGATCTGTGGCGTGAGTACGGACCGTGGGTGGTCACCGCCCTCAATCTGGCGACGTTCTTCGCGGTGTGGGAACTCATCGCCCGGTTGGGGTGGATCAACCCTCTCTTCCTCCCCAAGGCGAGCGACATGTTCGCCGCTCTCTGGGAGGGTCTCACCACCACCGCCGGTCCGGGAGCGGTCATCTCGGGGAGCATCCGCGACCACGTGTTGTGGAGCCTCCGCAATCTAGCGGTCGGCATGGTGATCGCCTGTGTGATAGGTATCCCCTTCGGCCTGTTGATGGGAGCGAACCGATACGTCGACGGCCTGTTGAGCCCCTACGTGTGGGCGATCTCATCCATGCCGAGGATCGCGCTGGTCCCCCTCCTCATCTTGTTCCTGGGCTTCTCGGTGCAGATGCAGATCACCGTCATCGTCTTGTCGGCGGTCTTCCCGATCATGATCAACGCCTGGGCCGGCGTGAAGACCACCGACAAGTCTCTGCTGGCGGCTGCCAAGGTGTTCGGCGCCAAACGGAGGCAGCTATATACCAAGGTGGTCTTCCCCTACACCCTGCCGTTCATCATCGCCGGCATCCAGCAGGGCATCGGGCGGGGACTGGTGGGGGTGATCATCGCCGAGTTCCTGGGCGGTTCCCGGGGAATGGGTTACCTGCTCCAGCGCTCGGCGGACACCTTCAACTCGCCTCTCATGTACGCGGTGCTGTTCGTGATCGTGGTGGTTTCGCTGAGCCTCATCCAGCTCACCCGTTGGGTCGAAGCCCGGATCGCACCGTGGAGGAGGCTGGAAGGACTGTGACCGCACATTGGAAGGAGCCTCGTCCGAGGCCAGAACGAGGGAGGTAGAGTCCATGGAAGAACCGAGGATCAGGACACCTCAGGGGCTGTGGGTGACCCGCCGGGACTTCGTCCGGGTGGGGAGCCTGGGTCTGCTGGGAACCATTCTGGCGGCCTGCGGTGGAGGTGGGACCACGACCACGACCGCGGCCCAGACCACGACCACTGCAGCCGGGGGAACCACCACGACGGCCGGGATGACCACCACGACCGCGGCGGCTCAGATACGCGCCAACCTCCAGAAGGTGGTCATGGGGGACTTCAACCCCAACTACGCGGCCCAATGGAGCTACATGCTGGCGTTGGCCCTCGGCTACCTCGAGGAGTACGGGATCGAGGAGCTGGAGCCGGTCCTCACCGACGAATACGTGGCGGGCCTGATCGGCGGCTCTTTGGACATCAGCCACGCCGACACCAACGTCATCCTGGGTTCGGCCGAGGCGTCCGGTGAGCCTCTCAAGATCATCTCCATCTATCGGGAGAACGAATGGCAGATCATGGGAGTGAGAGCCGGCATCGAGACTCCCGAAGACCTGATAGGAGGCACTGTGACCGGCGGCGCCCTGGAGGGTCGCAACACCTTCATCCAGAAGAAGATCCTCACCAAGCTGGGCCTCGACCCGGAAAAGGACGTCCAGTTCGTGCCCACTTCGGGAGGGTCCGACGCCCGGCTTCAGGCCCTGTTGGCGGGCACGGTGGACGCGGCCAGCGTGTTCCCCCGCCACCGGGCGGCCCTGGAGGCGGCGGGCGGCAAGTTCCTGTACGAAGAGCTGGTTCCCGCCCCCCAGGAAGTCCACGCCTCGATGGGTCCGTGGCTGGAGGAGAACGCCGACACCGCCCAGGCTTTCGTGTTGGCGGATCTCAGGGCCCGCCAGTGGCTGTTCGACCCGGCCAACAAGGATCAGGCCTACCAGTACATGATCGACCTGGGCTACGAGATCCCGCCCGAGTTCATCGACCTGTACGAAGTCGAGCTCGACCAGATCTCTCCCGACGGCGGTTTCGACCTCGAGACCATGGACCCGTTCCTCGAGGAGCTCGCCCAGACCGGGGACGTCCCGCCCGGGGTGGACTGGAAGAAGCACACCGACTTCTCGTTCCTGTGGGCCGCCCAGGAGATGCTGGGGATCCCTCAGCGTCCCGACCCGTCGGCATTCTGAGGACTCGATTCTGAGGGCTCGGGGGGCGGGTCTCCGAGACCCGCCC
>FLYL01000181.1_pt1 | contig 14870 bp, 19 predicted proteins | sample 1122611 | NCBI WGS metagenome assembly FLYL01 (sample SAMEA4346791, study PRJEB14843) | hot springs metagenome | biome: Terrestrial Biome; feature: Habitat; material: Sediment | place: India | collected 2012-06-12 | depth 1760 m
CCCGGGTTCGGGTCGATCGACACCAACACCAAGGTGCCTCCCTCCACCCGCAGGGTCACCGAACCTGCGTCGTCCACCAGGTAGGTGGTGGCTTGGATCTCGGCTTCGACGTCCGCTCCGCCGCTCTCCGGCCCCACGGCCAATGCGGCTCCTCCTACCGCGAGTAGCCCGCTGAGGGCTCCTGCTGCGATCCTGGTTCCCAAAGTCATCATCACCTCCTGTGGTCGTGACGATGACCATCCTCGGGTAGGGCGGGTCAGGTTCGCCTCATGCCGAGATCAAGAGAATCTCAAGAATCCAGAGCCTGCTCGAGTGTCGTCCACGGCAACGCCGCGCACTTGATCCGAACCGGGTAGCGCTTGACCCCCTGGAGGGCCTCCAGGTCGCCCAGAACCGCGCCCGGACGGTCGGGGTCCAGCTCGAGGGACCCTTCGATGTCCATCAGTGCCTTGAAGCGGGCGATCAGATCCCTGACCTCTGCCAGGGTTCGACCCTTGATCGCCTCCGACATCATGGACCCGCTCGACTGGCTGATCGAACAGCCCTGGCCCCTAACGGCCACCGCCCCCACCCGACCGTCGTCGAAAGACAGCTCGACGGTGACTTCGTCGCCGCACAGCGGGTTCACCCCTTCGGCCTTGGCGTCCGGGTTCGGTACGGGCGCGCGGTTCCGGGGGTTCCGATAGTGGTCGAGGATGACTTCGCGGTACAGCTCTTCGAGTGACATGATCAGGTGCCGAACAGTGCAGCGGCTCTCTCCAGGCCATCGACCAGGGCGTCGACGTCCTCCAACGTGTTGTACAGGTAGAAACTAGCCCGGGCCGTGGCCGGGACTCCCAGGTTTCGCATCAGCGGCTTGGCGCAGTGGTGCCCGGCTCGAACCGAGACTCCCCGTTCGTCGAGGATGGTGGCCAGGTCGTGGGGATGGACGTCCCCCAGGGTGAAGCTGATCACCCCGCCTCGCCCCTCCACCGTCGGTGGGCCGTAGACGGTGACGTCGGGGATCTCGGCGAGCCTCGACAATGCGTAGGCGGTCAACTCGCGGTCGTGGGCAGCGACGTTGTCCATCCCCACCTCGTCCAGGTAGTCCAGCGCGGCGGTGAGGCCCACCGCCTCGATGATCGGGGGGGTGCCGGCTTCGAACCGGTGGGGTATCGCCGCCCAGGTGGCGTGGTGGAGTTGGACGTCGGAGATCATCTCGCCTCCACCCTCGAACGGCTCCATCTCCTCCAGGCGTTCCATCTTCCCCCAGAGCACCCCGATACCGGTGGGGCCGAGCATCTTGTGAGCCGAGAACGCCACGAAATCGGCGCCGAGGGTTCCGACGTTCACGCCCAGGTGAGGCACGAGCTGGGCACCGTCCACCACCGTGACCGCTCCCACACTGTGGGCGGCTTCCACCACCCGGTCGATGGGAGGGATGGTCCCCAACACGTTGGACATCCCGGTTACGGCCACGACCTTGACGTCGTCGTCCAACATGCGTTCGAGGGCTTCCAGGTCGAGGTGGTATTCATCGGTCAGGGGAACGTGATCGAGACGGGCGCCGGTGCGGCGGGCCACCATCTGCCACGGCACCACGTTGGCGTGGTGCTCCATCAGGGTGAGGAGGATCCGGTCGCCCGGTCGGAGATGCTCCCCACCCCAGCCGTGGGCGACCATGTTGAGCGCGGTGGTGGCGCCCCGGCACAACACCACTTCGTCGGAGCTCGAGGCGTCGATGAAGCTGGCGGCCCGCCGGCGGGCCGCTTCGTAGGCCTCGGTGGCCTCCACCGACAGGCGGTAGGCACCCCGGTGGACGTTGGCGTAGTTGGTCCGGGCGAAACGGTCCATCGCCTCCAACACCTGGATCGGCTTCTGTGAGGACGCCGCCGAGTCGAGAAAGTGGTTGGGATGGTCGCCGATGCGGCGTTCGAAGATGGGGAAGTCCTTGCGCAGATGGGACAGGTCGACGTTCATGACACCGGCTGTCTGAAGGACTCGTATCCCTTCTCCTCGAGCTCAGCAGCCAGATCGGGACCCCCGCTGGTCACCATTCTCCCGTCCACCAGGATGTGGATCACGTCGGGCGTGATGTAATCGAGGAGCCGCTGGTAGTGGGTGATGATCAGGAATCCCCGCTCGTCGGAGATCATGCCCTTGACGCCTTCAGCCACGGTGCGAAGAGCGTCGATGTCGAGCCCGGAGTCGGTCTCATCCAGGATCGCCAGGGAGGGTTCGAGCACCGCCATCTGTAGCACCTCGTTGCGTTTCCTCTCACCTCCGGAGAATCCCTCGTTGAGGTAGCGGTCGGCGAAGGTGGGATCCATCCCCAGCGCCTTCATGGCTTCCATGACCTTGAGTCTGGTCTCCAACACCGTGTAGTCGATCCCGGTGCGGTTGGTGAGGGCCTGCCGGAGGAACTGGGTGACCGACACTCCGGGGATCTCCTCGGGATACTGGAAGGCGAGGAACATGCCCCGCCGGGCCCGCTCGTCGGGTGGCGCATCGGTCACGTCTTCCCCGTCGAGGAGGATCCGTCCGTCGGTCACCTCGTATCCGGGGTGTCCCATGAGCACGTTGGCGAGGGTCGACTTGCCCGACCCGTTGGGTCCCATCAACGCATGGACCTCACCCCGGTCGACCACCAGGTCCACGCCCTTCAGGATCTCGTGGGAGTCCACCGAGACGCGGAGGCCTTCGACTTGGAGGAGTGGAGTGTCGCCCGACATCGACCCCCAGGTTAGTTTCCACTAAGTAGATAGTGGAAATAGGATCCCCGACCCGATGGAGCAACTACCCGAGGCGTCACGCAGGCTGGTGGCCGAGGCCGCACGGAGAGGCGTCGTGCTCGACGTCAGGGTGTTCCCCGAAGGAACCAAGACCGCGGTCGACGCGGCCCGGGCGGTGGGATGCCCGGTGGGAGCGATCGTCAAGAGTCTGGTTTTCGTGGTGTCGGGCGGTGACGACCGGCGGCGTCCCGTAGTCGCGTTGTTGCCCGGAGACCGGAGGCTCGAACCGGTCCTGCTGGCCGAAGCCGCGGGTGGCGACCGAGCCGAGAGGGCCACCCTCGAAGAAGTGAGGGAGGCGACCGGTTTCGCGGCGGGTGGCACACCGCCCTTCGGCCACCGACACCCCCTGGACGTGTACGCCGATCCGGCTCTCCGCCGTCACGACCCGGTATGGGCCGCGGGGGGAACCCCCACCACCGTGTTTCCCGTCAGCCTCCAGGAGCTGGACCTTCTGGCCCACCCGGTTTGGACTCCTCTCAGTCGAGAGCCCTGACCGCCTGAGAGACCGCCTCCCAGGTCTCCTCCAATCCCGAGCGGTCCTGCAGGTCGAGCCACTGGAGGTAATACCGGGACACCCCCACCGCCTTCAGCTCGGCGAAGGTCTCGGCCAGGCGGTCGGGTGTACCCGCCGGAACCCCTGCGTTCCTCAGCCTCTCCTCCAGATGCTCCGCCGAAACCGATCGCTCGTCCGCCCACTCCTGGAGTCTCTTTCGATACGACCCGCGGTCCAAGCCGGCTAGCACCGTCCCCATCACCGAGACGGCGGGCACGGACCGGCCGGCCTCCAGGGCGGCTCTCCGCATCCGCTCCACCTTGGGTGCGATCTCGTCGCTCGGGGCGACGAAGTGGTTGTACTCGTCGGCATAGGTGCCGGCCAACCTGGGGGTCCGCAACGGCCCCCGGCCGCCGACCACGATCCTCAGGCCGGTAGGTCGGGGAAGAGGCTCCGCGTCGAGGCGGTAGTACCGACCCTGGAAGGTGGCCCGGCCACCGGCGAAGGCCGCCCTCAGATAGGCGAGGGTCTCCTCCAGGCGGGCGAACCGCTCCTCCCAGGGAGGAAAGGGCAGTCCGAACGCGTCGTGTTCGAACCGGTACCAGCCGGTTCCCACCCCCAGGTCGAAACGTCCCCCGGAGATCTCGTCCAGGCTGGCCGCCGACTTGGCCATCACCGCCGGATGACGGAAAGTGATCGGGCTGACCAGGACGGCCAGGCGGATCTCCGGAACCCGGGTGGCGATGGCGGCCAGGGTGACGTAGGCGTCGGTGGCCGGCGGGGTCGGGCGCCGCTCCGAGTAGTAGTGGTCCGACCGGGCGAACCCGGCCATGCCCGCACGGCGGGCGAACTCGGCCAACTCGACCAGGTCGTCGAAGCTGCCGCCCAGATGCGGCTCGGTCATCAACACGAACTCCATCAGGCGGCCTCCCGGAAGACCCGGACGACCCGTCTGGTCGTCTCGAGGGGCTGGAAGGCCATCTGGAGGTACACCCGCCCGATCCCCAGTCCGGCGAGCCGCTGCAAGCCGGCGGATATGTCGTCGGGGGTTCCGTGGGGTATCCCGAGTTGGCCGAGCCGGGCGGCCATCCGGGTCTCCTCCACCCCCCGGGCAGCCGCCATCTTCCCGAGCATCTCCTCGAACTCGTGCCGGGTGGCGCCGGCCACCCCGGGGAAGGCGGTCGACAGCAACACCCGGCCCGGATCCCTGCCTGCCCGGATCGTCTCCTCCCTGAACACCTCGATCCGGGACGCCTCGTCCTGTCGCTCCGTGGGGAACAGGTTGTATTCGTCGGCGTAGCGGCCGGCCAGTCGGGGCGTCCTGACGCTGCCCGATCCCCCCACCACGATTCGCACCCCGGTGGGCAACGGTCGGGGGGTGGTGCCCGACTCCAAGCTGAAGTGGGTGCCCGAGAACCCGGGAGCCGCGGGGTCGCGGGCGGCTTGGAGGTAGGCCAGAGCCTCCGTCAGCATCTCGAAGCGGGTCCTCGTGCCCGGAAAGGGCAACCCGAACACCCGGTGTTCCTCCTCCATCCATCCTGCTCCAACCCCCAGCGAGAATCGGCCCTCCGACATCTCGTCCAGGGCGGCGGCGATCTTGAGCATGACCGCCGGATGCCGAAAGGTGATCGGGGAGACCAGGCTCACGAGCAGGATGTCGGACGTCTCCCGGGCGATACCCGCCAGCACGGTGAGCTGGTCGACCACCGGATCGTCGGGGCGGATTCCGGTCAGGTAGTGGTCGGCTACCGCGAGGGCAGTGACACCCTCCGACTCGGCCCACTTCGCCAGCTCCAGGGTCTCCCGGTAACCGGTCATGGTTTGGACGGCGATCTCCATCACCAGCCCCGGGCTCTCCACTCGGGGAGGTGCGGCCTCTCCTCCCCCAGGGTGGTCTCGGCACCGTGGCCGGGGTACACCACCGTCGGGTCGGGGAGAGTGAACAGCTTCCGCTCCAATGAGTCCATGATCTGGCCGAAGCTGGAGTACTCCCAGCGGGTCGCGCCGGGACCACCGGGGAACAGGGTGTCTCCCGAGAACAGGAACGGCTCCACCACGAAACACACCGAGCCGGGGGTGTGGCCGGGCGTGTGGATGGCGTGGAGGGCGACGTCGCCGATCGGGATCTCCTCGCCATCCCGGATCGGGTCGTCGGGTCTTCGGCCGGCGATCTCCACGTCGGCGGGATGCATCCTCCACCGGACCCCGAGCGCATCCGCCACCCGGTCGACCGCTCCCAGATGGTCGGCGTGGCCGTGGGTGGTCAGGATCTCGATCACCTCCAGGTCCCGGCAGGCTTCGAGGATCCGGTCGGGTTCGGCGGCGGCGTCGACTATCACCGCTCGGCCGGTGCGGGCGCACCCGACCACGTACACGTTGTTGTCGTAGGGGCCGACCGACAGGCGTCTGACCAGCAGGCGGTCGTCGCGGTGTTCCTCCATCATGCCGGCTGGTATCTGAGCAGACGCCGAGCGTGTCCGGCGAAGTCGAACGACGGGTCCAACAGCCGATGCAGCGCATAGCCGTTGAGGGCTGCCAGCAGGGCCTCGGCTCGTTCGGTGGCCTCTTCTGCCGACAGTTCGGGTCGGCGGTTCCTGATCGAGGCGGCGAACCGTTCGGTTCTCCGCTGGTGGTGTCGAAGGATGCGGATGTTCATCTCCGGGTCGGTCAGGCCGCCCAGCACCGCCACGGTGAGGTAGACCCGGGCCAGGACCGGCTCCTCCTCGACGAAGCGGACGTAGGCGTCGACCAGCTCTTCCACGGTCTCGTGATCCCCCTCCGGATGGGGATCCACCGCCGAGATGGCTTCCCTCACCACCGACAGGATGGCGTCCTCCTTCGACGGGAACAGGTTGTAGAAGCTGCCCGCCCGTATCCCCGCGGCGTCGCATATCGCCTTGACGGTGGTTCCTTCCAGGCCCCGTTCGGAGAGGAGGCGGCGGGTGGCGGTGAGGATCTTCGCCTCGGTGGCGAGCCCAGCCCGATTGCGCATCGAAGATCACGGTAGCGGACACCCGACCAGGCGACTATTCTTGAGTCGACGATCAAAAAAAGGATGGGTGCCGTGAGCCACTTCCGCTCCAACCTGCAGGACCTCTTCTTCAACCTGTTCGACGTTCACCAGATCCACACCTACTCGGAGGACCTGGCCGGTCTGGATAGGGACACCATGGTCGACATCCTCCGTGAGGTGGAGCGTCTGGCCGGTGACGAATGGGCGGCCTCGTTCGTGGATGCCGACCGAAATCCGCCGGTGCTGGTGGAAGGGGAGGTGAAGCTACCCGATTCCCTCAAGGCGAGCATCGGCGCTCTCCAGCAGGGTGGTTGGGACCTGCTGGGTATCCCGGAGGAGCTGGGCGGCACCGAGGTTCCACCCACCTTGTTCTGGGCGGTGCAGGAGCTGCTCCTGGGAGCCAACCCGACCGCGGCCTTCTACGTGACCGGGCCCCTCTTCGCTCGGGTGATCTGGGAGGAGGGCACCCCCGAGCAGCGCCGATTCGCCCACGAGATGGTGGCCCGGAGGTGGGCCGGCACCATGGTGCTCACCGAACCCGACGCCGGCTCGGACGTGGGAGCCGCCACCACCCGCGCGGTGCACGTGGAGGGCGACACCTGGCATCTGGAGGGGGTGAAACGGTTCATCACCGGAGGCGACCACGACGCGGCCGAGAACATCGTCCATCTGGTGTTGGCCCGACCGGTGGGCGCCGGGCCGGGAACCAAGGGACTGTCGATGTTCATCGTCCCCAAGTACCTGGTTCGGGAGGACGGGACCTTGGGGGAGCGGAACGGAGTCGCGGTCACCCACCTGGAATCCAAGATGGGCCTCAAAGGGTCGGCCACCTGTGAGCTGACCTTCGGAGTCGACCGTCCCTGCGTGGGATATCTGGTGGGCGGAGTCCACGACGGGATACGCCAGATGTTCCGGATCATCCAGCACGCCCGGATGACGATCGGCACCAAGTCGGCCTCCACCCTTTCGACCGGTTACCTCAACGCCCTCGCCTATGCCAAGGAGAGGATCCAGGGACCCGACCTGACCCGGGCGGCCGACAAGACCGCGCCCCGGGTGCCGATCATCCGTCACCCCGACGTGCGACGGATGCTGATGATCCAAAAGAGCATGGCCGAGGCGCTGCGGGCCCTGTGGACCTACACCGCTTGGGTGCAGGACCAGACCCTCCTCGAAGGGCCCGACTCGCCCTGGTCTTCCCGGTTCGGGCTGTTGCTTCCGGTGGTCAAGGGCTACTCGTCGGAACGGGCCTACGAGACCCTGGCGCTGTCGCTGCAGGTGTTGGGCGGCTCCGGCTACATCCAGGACTACCCGATCGAGCAGTACATCCGCGACGCCAAGATCGACACGGTGTACGAGGGCACGACCGGGATCCAGGCCCTGGATCTGTTCTTCCGCAAGATCGTCAAGGACCAGGGCCAAGCGGTGGCCGCCCTCGCATCCGAGGTCGCCGAATTCGTGAAGGGCGGCGACGGCGGCGACCCGCTGGCCGCGGAACGGGAGCTGCTGGGCGCCATGCTGGAGGACGCCCAAGCCCAGCTGGGAGCCATGGTGGGTTACCTGACCGCGGGGGACGTCTACCGGGTGGGGCTGCACGCCACCCCCTTCCTGTTCAGTTTCGGCGAGGTGGTGTGTGCCTGGCAGCTCCTCCGCCACGCCGAGATCGCGGCTCGTCGGGTCGACGAGGACCCTTTCTATCGGGGGAAGGTGGCGGCCGCTCGGTTCTTCGTCCGTCAGGTGGCGCCGCTGGTGGCCGCCCGGCGCTCGGCGGCGGAGGCCGAGGACGGGTCGCTGATGGAGCTCCCGGCCGAGGCCTTCTGAGGGCAGGGGCGTTCGGCTCGCAGCACCACCGAATCGGGGAGTCGTTGGGTTACCCGAAAGCCGGCGGCGGTCAGCTTGTCGACTCCGGGCAGATAGTCCCGCTCGATCGATTCGAACACGATCACGAAGCCGTCGTCGGCGGCCAGGTGACATCGAATCTGCTCCAGCTGTGCGTCCAGCTCCTGGTTGACTTCGGTGGTCCAGGGGTTCACCTCGGGGGGGATCGACCAGGTCGAACGGCCGGTGACCACCCATATCCCGTCGGGTGCGTTGCTGTAGATGGGAGTGTCCGCCGGAGAGTCGGCCACGAACTCCATGCCGGGCGAAGACGTCCAGGGTTCCTCCCCGAATCCCTCCTCGTCGAGGACCTCTATGGTGCCCGAGACGACCAAGGCGGTGGCGGTGACCGCCGCCAACACGGTGGCTGCCTTCCCCAGGGGGTCGGGTGAGACGATCAGGGCCAGCAACATGGCCATCGCGATCGGAGCGATCTGGCGGCCGTCGAACCGGGTCTGCCCGTCCAACAGTGCGACCGTCACCAGGAGAACCAGTCCGTGGATGACGGCATACCCGGCCAACACCCCGGCCACGGTGCGTCGCCGTTCCGACCAGGTGGTGGGCTTCGACGTCTTCCGGAGAGCTACCCAGCCCAGGACGAGCGCCGCCAACCCTCCCAGCGCCACCCTCGGATACAGGGGGAGCTGGGCGGGAGCCAGCCACTCGGAGGCGTACGCCACCCCCAGGTTGAAGTCGGCTGGAGAAGGGGGATGCCAGGCCAGGTCCCGCACCGGCACACCGAGCAGCCGGTTCCTCGCCAGCCACACCACCGCAGGGGCCATCCCCACCGTCCCGGCCGAGATGACGGCCGCCAGGGAGCCCCGCCGCTTCATCCAGACGTACAGGCCGACCATTACCACCAGCCCGACCAGGGCCACCCCCGCGAACCGGATCGACACCGCCACCGCGGTCAGGCCCCCCAACCCGATCAGCAGTCGGCTTCGAGGTCTCTCCACGAACCCGGCAGCCATGAAGAGGACCGGTATCGCCACCGCCAGGTAGAAGGGCTCCGAAGCGAGGATCCCTTCTACCGAGAGCGCGGCGGCCAGGGCAACGGTGGCAGCCACCCCCGCCCGCAGACGGGAGAGCCCCGCCCAGAGCCCCCCCAGATAGGTGGCCGCGGCCGCCAGCCCGTTGGCCACCCCCTGGGACAGGGTGGCCGAAGTCTGGGGGTCGGCGCCGAGGGCGACGGGCACCGCCAGCAGGAGAGGCAAGCCGGGCGGATAGAACGCCAGCGGGGTGGCGTCGACCGGTCCTCGGGGAGGCAGTCCCGGCTCCCCGAAGGGGAAGGTGAAGCCCTTTCCCTGGGCGAGGTGGATGGCGGTGGCCAGATACTCGGGCGAGTCCCGCTGGAGCAATTCGAGGTCGCCTCCAGCCAGTAGCCAATGGACGACCGCCACCCCGACCACCAACCCGACCGCCGCGGCCCGATCCCGGATGCTCCAGCACCCACCACTCTCTTCTGTGTTCACACGCACCGACCTTCCCGGGGGTCGCAAGATAGGCGAGCCTGTTTTGAGCGACCCGTCAAGACCTCGGGTATGATCGTCCCATCCGTCGAGGAGCCTGGATTTGAACTTCTCGTTCACCGAAGAGCAGGAGGAGCTCCGGGGTTACGTGCGCCGGTGGTTGGAGGAGAAGCATCCCACCACCAAGGTGCGTGAGCTGATGGAGACCGAGCACGGCTACGACCCCGCCCAGTGGAAGGAGATAGCCGGGCTGGGCTGGCAGGGCACCCTGATCCCCGAAGAATACGGAGGTTCCGGTTTCGGGTTCTTGGAGCTGGTGATCCTGCTCGAAGAACAGGGTCGAGCCCTGTTCTGCGCCCCGTTTTTCTCCACTGCGGTGCTGGCCACCAATGTGTTGCTGCTGGCCGGCTCCGACGACCAGAAAGGCGAATGGCTACCCCCGATCGCGGCGGGAGACGCGGTCGCCACGGTCGCTCTGGTCGAACCCGGCCGGGGTTGGGACCACGAAGACGTCGAAACCGCCGCCCGTCGGGACGGCGACGGGTGGGTGATCCAGGGTGTCAAGAGCTACGTCCTCGACGGTCACGTCGCCGACCTGCTCATCACCTCGGCTCGCACCGACCACGGCCTCACCCTGTTCTGCGTCCCGGCCGACTCCGACGGAATCACCCGACGGAGGCTGGAGACGATGGACATGACCCGGAAACAGGCCGAGGTGACCTTCGACGGGGTGCGGGTACCCGACCGGGCGGTCCTGGGGGAGGTGGGCGGAGCAGGCCCGGTGCTCGACAAGCTGGCCGACCTGGCGTCGGTGGCGTTGGCCGCCGAGCAGGTCGGCGGCGCCGAACGGTGCATGGAGATGGCGGTCGAATACGCCAAGGTGCGTCACCAGTTCGGCCGACCGATCGGATCGTTCCAGGCGATCAAACACAAGTGTGCCGACATGCTGGTCCAAGTCGAGTCGGCCCGGTCGGCGGCCTACTACGCGGGGTGGGCCGCGGCCGAGGACGAAGACGAGCTGCGGATCGTCGCGCCGCTCGCCAAGTCGTACTGCTCGGAGGCCTACTTCTTCTGTGCGGCGGAGAACATCCAGGTGCACGGCGGGATCGGCTTCACCTGGGAGCACGACGCCCACCTGTACTTCAAGCGGGCCAAGAGCTCCGAGCTGATGCTCGGTGACCCCGCCTACCACCGGGAGATCCTCGCCGCCCGGCTCGGCTTGTAGACGGAGCCATGTCCGGGGTGACGACCGTCGCCCTCGTCGGTCTCCTCGCCGGGGTCCTCCTCCTGGTGTTGGCACTGCTGGTCTGGCAGGAAGCCCGGAGCCGTCGGTTCGAAGAGGGACCGGTGTACGTGGTGGAGGACGCGGTGCGGTTCATCGCCGATCGACTCGACCCGGAGATTCGGGCCCGGTTGGGCCGGTCGGACATCCGGCGGATCATCCAGTGGGAGCTCCACTATCTGCAGGGTCTCGCCCAGGAGGACCGACGCCGTCCGGTGGAGGTGGTGGCCGGGGGGGCCGAACCGGCCGTCGAGTACATAGCCTCCCAGATTTCGGAAACCCATGGTGTCGCCTACTCTCTCGACGACATCCGGGCCGTCCTGCGGGGCGAAGCCGAATATCTGTCAGCGATCGGTGCCGTGGGAGACCCGGTGACGGACGAGCGAGGTGAACCATGATCGTGCGATGCGGAGCTTGCCGGTCCCAGTTCGAGGTCCCGGGAGCCGGTCGTTTCTCGTGTCCGATGTGCGGCTCGGTCAACGTGGTGCGGGCAGCCGGTCCCCCGCCTCCCGACGCGGGTGGCTTCCACACCCCGCCGCCTCCACCTCCTCCGGATCCACCCTCCCCCAAGGTGACCTGCCCCGAATGCGAGTTCCGGTTCATCGTGGGACAGATCGAGGTGGCCAAGTGCCCCAACTGCGGGGCCGACGTTCCCACCGGTTGGAAGGAGCCGACCTGATGGCGAGGCTCCGGAGGTTCGAACACCACCGCTACGTGGGGGCCAGGGACACGATGGTGGTCTACGACACCGACGACGCCGAGCAGTCGGCCGAGTTGGCGCAGCGCATGGAGGCCGACCGCCTGTTGGAGCGGAACCTGCTCCAGGCGTTCGGGCCGGACACCCTGGAGGAGGCGGCCAACCGGGGTTTCCGGCCCTACCCGAACGTCTCGGCCAGGAGGCGGGCCGCTTCCCGGGGATCGTCGTAGGAGAGGCGCCATACTCTCACCCTCCTGGCCGCGGCGGTGGCCAGGCCGAAGGCAGCGCGGGGATCCCGGTAGTGGTTGAAGGAGAGACGTAGAAGGGTCGCGGCCGTCTCGGAACGTGGGAGGGGTTCCAGGCCCGCCCCGGGGGCTCTACGGGGGATCAACAGGTCGGTCAGGGGAGAGGGACGTTGGGCGACGTCGGCACCCAGTTCGGCTGCGGTGACCAGGGTCTCGCCCGGCCAGGGGTCCACACCCAGGATCGCAGCCGACCAATCGCTCAAGGCGAGGGGTTTGGGGTAGGGGACTGCCCTGAGTTCCGTATCCAGGATGAGCGCCTCGTCGGACAGGTACGTGGCACCCCGGGTGAGGCATGCCGCCACCAGGGTGGTCTTGCCTCCTCCCGACGGTGCGGGGAAGGCCAGGGTTCGATCCCCGAAGGAGACCACGCCGGCGTGGACGGCGAAGGTGTGGGATTGTTCGACCGCCCGGCGGTTCATCCGGGCCACCAGGCCCACCAGCAGATCCTCCCCGGTCTCGGTGCGGTCGACCTCGATGCAGCTCTGGTAGAGACGGTATCCACCCTCCGAACCGGTGACCTGGAAGGTGTTGGATGCCCGGGCCGGTCGGTCGGCCGAGAGAGGAGCCAGCAGCTCACCGATCCGCATGGCCAGTTCGGACGACTCCACAGCCACCCGCATAGGGGTGTCGATCAGCCGGTAGCGTCGGTCGGCGGCCCACACCAGGCCGCTCAGGTCCTCCCTTCAGCCCGGGCGCTGGACGATCCTCATTCCTCCAGCAGACCTTCCTCGACCAGCCGCCCGACCGTGCGGGTCACGTCTCCTCGGATCTGTTCGGCCGAGGTGCCGTAGGCGGCTGCCAGCCTCTCCACCAGCTCGTCTAGGGTGAGGGAGCCGTCACACAGCCGCCAGATGTCCGCCGCGGTGGTGTTGAGCACCGTCACCGACTCCCGGGAAGGGTCGTAGAGGACCAGGTCGTCGTCGACCTCCTCCTCCAGGATGTGGGGACGGGGGCGATACCGGGAGTCCACGGTCGGGGAGATCGTACCCGGAAAATACGACGAACGTCGTACGGCGGGTGGCGTCGAAGTCACCTAGAGTGACCCGAGACAGGGCACGTCGTCTTTGGGAGGCGAGAATGGATCACGAACAGGCAGGTCAGGCAGGTCTGAGTCGGAGGGAGCTGCTACGGCGAGGAGCAGCCCTCGGCGGGGCGGTCATGTGGGCCACACCGGTGGTGCAGACCCTGGGGATGGGCCGAGCGTTCGCCCAGTCCGCCAGCCCGGTGCCCTGCTCGCCCGGCATCTCGTTCATCGCCCTCAACGTCACCTGTGGGGAGACGAAGTACTTCATCAAGTGGGAAGAAGGAAGCGGCTGGGAGGACAGCCCTGGAGCCACCCCGGGCTGTGTGTTCACCCCGAATCCCAACAAGGCGAACGGGGGTGACCTGGGATTCACGGTCAGCGGGCCCGACGAGTTCGGTCAGGTGACCATCACCCCGCCCGGCAACTGCACGATCGACCACGCGGTCGTGAAGGGTGGTCAAATCTGTCAGACCCAGACGGGCCCCACCTTCACTTGCCCCAAAGCCGAGATCGTCCTCAACAACTAGGTCCAACCGGGTCGGCGCCTTCCACCAGACCCAGACGGGCGAAGCTGGCCAGGGTCTCTTCCACCTGACGCAGGGCCACCTGAGCGTCCAGGCCGGAAGCCGCCGCGACCGCCGTGGCCATCTCGGTAGGTGTGGTTTCGCCATCACACAGCTCCCATATCGCCCGGGCGCTCGGGTTGAGGGCATGCACCTTCCCGTCGGGAGTCTCCACCCTGGCTGGGTTCCGTCCACCGAGCAGACGCCCTCGACGGACCGGATTCCTAGAGGCGCCCACCGTTGAAACCTCCTCCCCCGATCGCGATCAGTTCGGCTCGGCTGTGCACCCCGAGCTTCCGGTAGATCCGCGCCAGGTGGGTGCGTATGGTGCCTTCACTGACGTACAGGGCGTCGGCGATCTCCCGCCGGGACAGCCCCCTCACCGCCAGGAGGAAGACCTCCCGTTCCCGGGGCGACAGCCCGTCGGGGATGCGGTTCCGCTGTTCGGCGACCACCAGGCGCAGCAGCGACCCCAGTAACAGGGGTGACACCACCGAACCCCCGGAGGCCAGCGTCTCCACCGCCGCGGCCACCTCGTCGTGGGATGCCCGGTCGTCCAGATAGCCCCGGGCGCCAAACTCCACCGCACGGAGGAGGCAGGCTTCTTCGGGGGGCCCCACCACCAGCACCGTTCGGTGTTCGGACAGGGAGGCGAGGTCGGGAATCTCGCAAGGATCCCGCCACACCAGCACCACGTCGGCGTGGTCGACGTCTACCTGCTCGAACCGCGAAGTCACCTCGTCTGGAGCGGGCCCGCACGCAGCCAGCTTGACCGGGGGTTGTCCAGCCGTCACCTCGTCTTAGTCTGCCAGGCAGAATGCAAACCGGAAGGGCGGTGGCGAGGGAGGTGCTGGTCGATCTGGCCGCGGGGAGGCCGGTGTCGATCCAATCACCGGTGGATCCCAGACTGGTCGCGGCTGCTCAACGGCACGGACTGGTGCCCCTGCTGGCCCGGGCCGTCTCCGACCCGTTGGTGATGGGACTGGCCGGGAGGATCCAGGCGCGGACCCGGTCGATGATGGAGCAACTCGGGGAAGTCGTCGAGGATGCCAACGCCCGAGGGATCAGGGTGTCGGTGCTCAAGGGTCCCTTCCTCGCTCACCATGTGTATCGAGAGAGCGGGATCCGCGGGTTCTCCGACCTCGACCTGCTGGTCCCGCCCGACCAGGTAGAACCCATGTTGGATCTGCTGGGTTCGCGGCCACACGCCTCGATCCCCCCCAAGAAGCCGATGGCCGATAAGAGAGAGGTCCTGATGGGGAGTCCCGGGGGTATCCGCTTCGCGGTGGATCTCCATTGGGACCTCTTCTCCTACACCCAGCTCAGGGGTGCGGCTCGGGGCGCCACCGACGAAGCCTGGTCGGCAGCCACCCCG
>FLYL01000836.1_pt1 | contig 14371 bp, 14 predicted proteins | sample 1122611 | NCBI WGS metagenome assembly FLYL01 (sample SAMEA4346791, study PRJEB14843) | hot springs metagenome | biome: Terrestrial Biome; feature: Habitat; material: Sediment | place: India | collected 2012-06-12 | depth 1760 m
GCCCCCAGACGCAGAGCGGAGGGGCCTTCCGGTAGCGGACCGGATGGGTGGGTGGTGGTGGGGTCGGGGGGAGGGGAACTCGAGGGAGTTGGGTCGGTGGACACGACCCCACCACCACCGCAAGCGGCGAGTACCAACGTCAGGAGGAGGAAACGCCGCATGACCTCTACAACGTACCGGACCTGCCCACCAACACCCGACAGTCGGCAATCCGACCATCGAGGGCCGGGGAGGCTCGCCGAGGATTTCTGGAATGTTCGCTCTCCCGACCGGGTTGCCTACATCGGATGGCCTTCGCCGACAACCAACATCTGGCTTGGCTGGCCCGCTCGTTCGGGCGTCCCGACTACGTGCCCCTCGACGTAGAAGACCTGGCGCTGTTGCAGAAGGTGGCCGAACCGGTCAGCCGTTATCCCGGTACCCACCTGTTTCGGGAGGGTGAACCGGCCCTGGCCGCTTTCCTGGTCGAAAAGGGTGAGGTGGACCTGTACCGGACGTTGGGGGGCCGACGGCGGGTGATCACCCGGGTGGGACCCGGATCGGTCATAGGAGACGTGGCCATGTTCGGTGAGGGAACCTACCTCTCGTCGGCCCGGGCGGCCACCCCGGTGAAGGCCTTCCGGTTCGAACGGGCCCGTCTCCTTCCGGAGTTGGCGCGTCATCCGGCCATCTGTCTTCGGTGGCTGGTGGCCGGGCTACGTCAGCTCGAAGCCACCCAGCGTCGCATCCTCCATCTCATGCACAAGACGGTGCTGGCCCAGGTGGCGGACCTGCTGCAGGAGGAAGCCCAAGCCGGATCGGAGGTCCGGCTCTCCCAAGCCACCATCGCCACGCTGCTCGGAACCACCCGACAGAGCGTCAACGAGGCCTTGGCACGGTTGAAGGAGATGGGACTGGTCGAGACCGGGTACCGGCGGATCCGGGTCCTGGACCGGGACGGCCTCAGGCAGGTCGCGGGGGACTGAACGCATACCTAGGATGCGGCGGATGCCGACGGTATCCGAGCTGCTGGGCCGCATCGAGACCCGGATCCCCCTGACCAAAGCCGCCTCGTGGGACCCGGTGGGACTCCAGGTCGGAGACCCGACGGCGCCTGTCGGAAAGGTAGGGGTCTGTCACGAAGTCACCGAAGAGGTGGTGGACGCCGCAGCCGACGCCGGGGTGGATCTGCTGATCGCCTACCACCCGCTCCTCTTCCAGCCGACCACCTCCCTGGTCGCGGGCAGAGGACCGTCGGGAAGGGCCTTCCGGCTGGCTCGGGACGGGGTGGCGCTGGCGGTGGTCCACACCGCCTTCGACATGGCCCGGGGCGGAACCGCCGACGCTCTCGCCGAAGCCCTCGGCCTGGACGACATCGGTGGGTTCGGGCCCGAGCCACCATCACCCCAGGTGAAGGTGGTGACCTTCGTGCCCGACGAGGCGGTGGAGGTCGTCGCTGCGGCCATGGCCGCAGCCGGTGCCGGAACCATCGGGAACTATCGGGCGTGTTCCTTCCGCAGCCGAGGAGTGGGTGCCTTCCTGGCCGGGGAGGGCACCAGCCCCGTGGTCGGGAAGGTGGGTGAACCGAACCGGGAACCAGAGCTGAGGTTGGAGATGGTGGCTCCGGCTGCGATCTGGCCCAAGGTGGTCGCCGCCCTGGTGGCGGCCCACCCCTACGAAGAGCCGGCCTACGACGTGTACGAAGTGAAGGCCAACCTCGGGTTCGTGGGACGGGTGGGGATCCGCCGATCGTCTCTCGCCGAACTCGCGGACGAGGTGGCGAAGGTGTGCGGTGCGCCTCCCCGGATCGCCGGTGAACCGGACCGCAGAATCGAGAAGGTGGCGGTGGTGCCCGGATCCGGTGGATCGTTCCTCCCGGAGGCTGCGGCCGTGGGAGCCGAGGTGGTCGTCACCGGTGACGTGTCGCATCACCGGGCTCGGGAATCGCTAGATCGAGGGTTAGCGGTACTCGACCCGGGTCACGCGGCGACGGAACGGCCTGGGGTGGCACGGCTGGCGGGTCTCGTCGCCGAGCTGGTCGAATGCGACCTCGTCGACCTGACCGGTTGGGATCCGTCCCCGTGGAAGTAGCCTGGCCCAACATGGAACGTCTGGTCCTCTCGGACCTCCTAGATCTCCAGGAGGTCGACCTGGAGATCGACCGGCTGCTGGACCGCAGGGCGGGGCTACCCGAGCTCGAAACCTATCGCAGCCTCCACGAGCAGAGAGTCGCCGCCGAGAAGGAGCTGGCCGAACTGGAATCCCGGCTCCGGACTCTCGAACTGGAACTCGACAAAGCCGAAGGAGAACTCGACATCGTCGAGGAGAAACACCGGGAGGCCGAGACCCGGCTTTACGCCGGCGGGATGAGCGCACGGGAGACCGAACACAAACGACTAGAGGTCCGGTCGCTCAAGGGGCAGATCGAGGCTCTCGAGGAGAGGGTGCTCGGCCTCCTCGACGAGAAGGAGCAGCTCGATGCCCAGGTCGGAGAGGCGCGACGACGAGTCGCCGAACTCCTCGAACAGGAGAGAGAGGTCGAGGCGGCGATCGCAGAGGAGTGGCGTCGGATCGACGCCGAGGTGGCCCGCCGGGAGGAGCGGAAAGCCGAAATCGTACGGCAGATACCCGAAGACCTGTTGGCGCTGTACGAAAGGCTGCGCCGCAGCAAAGAGGGAGTGGCGGTGGGTCGCCTCGAGGACGGCCAGTGCGGAGGCTGCCACCTGCATCTCTCCCGGGCCGAACAGCTGGAAGCCGCCGAGAGCGACCCTCCCCGGTGCGTCCACTGCCGGCGAATCCTCGTGATCTGATGCCCGGTCGGTTTCTGCTGTACACCGACGGGGCCTCCCGCGGCAACCCCGGACCGGCCGGCATCGGCGCCGTCCTCTACCGGGACACCGGCCGGGGCCTCGAACGGGTCGGAGAGGTCTCCCGGGCTATCGGAGTCACCACCAACAACGTCGCCGAGTACCAGGCCCTCATCGCCGGCCTGGAACTCGCCCTCCAACATCGACCGGACGAGCTGGTGGTGAGAGTCGACAGCGAACTCCTGGTGAGACAGCTATCCGGGCGATACCGGGTGAAGGCCGCCCACCTGAAGGACTACCACCGCAAGGTGGTAGACCTGGCCGGCAAGGTCGGGTCGGTCAGGTTCGAGCACGTTCCCCGCGCTGACAACGCCGTGGCCGACGCTCTGGCCAACTCGGCGCTCGACTGATGTTCTGGCACCTGGCGGGCACCCTGTTCCTGTTCCGGTGGATATTCCGGGATCCCAAAGTCGATGTTCGCTTCCTGCTGGCCGGGGCACTCCTCCCCGATCTCGTCGATCTCCCCTTGGGGACCCTGATCCTCGCCTACGGCACCGGGGAGGTGTTCGCCCACACCCTCCTGGCTCCCACCGTGATGGCTGCGGTGGTGCTCCTGACCTCCCGGCGGGGACGGAGGCGGAGGGCGTGGATGGCCCTCGTGACCGGCTGGATGTTCCACCTCCTCCTCGACGGAATGTGGACCCGAGGGGAGGTGCTGCTCTGGCCCCTGTTGGGAGAGATCCCCAGGGGTGCGGAGGACTTCTGGACGGGGCTGCCGACGCGCCTGGTCGAGCCGTGGCGTTGGATCCGGGAGGCGGTCGGTCTGGGGTACCTGGCGGTGTTGTGGAGACGAGCCGGGCTCCACCGACCCGAGGTACGGCGGGAAGTGGTCAGGTCGGGTCGCCTACCCTCACGGGCATGGACCTATATGTCTCCCTGACCGTCCCCGGCAAGAGCGTCCCCGAACTGGCCCAACTGGCCGCGTTTGGTGAGGAGCTCGGCTACCACGGTGTGTGGCTGGCCGAGGTGGCCGGGCCCGACTCGTTCGTGCTGGCCGCGGCGGTCGCATCCACCACCCGGAGAGGCTCGGTGGGGGTGGCGGTGGTCCCCGCCTACACCAGGACCCCTGCCGTGTTGGCCATGGGCGCCGCCTCTGTCTCCCAGATGCTCGACGGACGCGCCTTTCGGCTGGGGATCGGTTCCTCGTCCCATGTGATCGTCGAGGACTGGAACGGTGTCGAGTTCCGGCAGCCGATCCGCCGGGTGGAGGAGACGGTGGAGGCGGTGAAAACCGCCCTGTCCGGCGGAGGGGACTACCGAGGGGAGACGGTGGCGATGCGTCGGTTCCGGCTGGCCAGCCCGCCGACGGGCCCCGTCGAGCTCTACGTCGGAGCGCTGGGACCCCGGATGTTGGCGGTGGCGGGACGGGTCGCCGATGGGGTGTGCCTCAACCTCATGCCGCCTCGAATGGTGCCGGTCCAGCTGGCCGAGGTGGGTCGAGCCGCCGCCGAAGCCGGGCGGAGTCTCGACGGTTTCGGAGTCATGGCTCGCCTCCAGGTGTTGGTGACCGACGACGTGGAGGCCGCCCGCCAGACCCTGCGGCGTTCCATCCTCGGCGCCTACCTGGCGCAGCCGGTGTACAACCGGTTCCTGCGCCGGATGGGATACCGGGAGGAGGCGGATGCCATAGCCGACGCCTTCCAACGACGAGACCGGGAGTCGGTCTACCGGGCGATCCACGACCGGATGGTCGACGACCTGGCGGTGGTGGGACCACTGGACCGGGTGAAGGAAAGGCTCGCCGAATACGCGGAGGCCGGAATCCGGCAGGCTGCGATCAGCGTCCTCGACCCGGACGCGGTCGAGCGAACCCTGACCGCCCTGGCGCCCCGGTGAAGAGACCGTTGTTGATCGGGTTGCTGGTCGCCTCTTGTACGTCTGCTCCAGCCCCGACCTCGACCAGCCATCCCCAGGTGGCAGGCTCCCCCGAGCGGGCGGTCACCCTCCTCCTCGACGCCCTGGCCGCTTCGGATCACCCAGCGGCGGTGGTGCTGACCGTGCCCGACCAGTGGCCGGTGGTCGCCTTGGTGGAGGGTATGCCGATCGAGGACGCTCTCTCCGCCGACCCGACGGTGTGGGAAGAGGTGGGAACCAACTTCTGGGAGGCCTTTGCCACCCGGCTGGAGGAACTGACCGGCGGGACGGTGGATCGTCTCCAGCCCGGCACGGCCGAGCTCTTCACCGCTCGGGGAACGCGGTTCGCAGTGGTGGAGGTGGCCGATCCGGAACGAACCCTGGTGCGCCGCTTCTACGTGAAGGAGGGGGACGGTTGGCGAATCGACGTCGTCGCCACCTTCGCCGGAGCGCTGGCAGGAAAGATCCCCCAGGTCGCCCAGCAGTTGCGGAGCCACCCCGAAGGTGGCGACCTGCTCGACGTCCTCCGCCGGCAGGCTCCCAGCCTCGAAGCAGTCCTCGCCGTCGAGGACGACCCCGCTCTGCGGCAGGGCGCCACCGCGGCTCTGTTGGAACTCCAGCGATGAGCGGGATGGGTGCGACGGGTCGCACCGTTCCCGAAGGGAGGCGGGTCTAGCTGCGCAGTCGGGGTAGGACTTGGGTGCCGAGGAGTTGGATGAGGGCTTCCTGGTCGAGCGAGACCATTTGGAAGCAGACGATGTCGGCTCCGAGGTCGGTGATCAGCGGCCGGTAGGTGTCGACGATGGCGTCGACGTCGGGTACCAGGCTGTAGCGTCCCAACACTTCGCTGCGGGGCATCCGGTCGGCCTTCTCCCGAAGCTCGGCAGGGTCGACGGCCTCCAGCCGTCCCGGGGCTCGTAGCCCCCGCCAGGCCTTCAACGCCTCCCAGGCTTCGTCTTGGTCGGCGGCGTGGATCGACCAGCGGGTGGCGAGGATGCGGGGGGCGGGCCGACCGGCTTCGGACGCTGCGGTGCGGGCCGGTTGGATGACCTTGGCCATGGTGTCGGCCGGGTCTTTGACCGAGGTGATGATCCCCTCGGCTCTGCGGGCGGCCAGGGTGGCCGACTTGGGGCCACCCGCCGCCATCCAGATAGGCACCGGACCGGTCGGCGGGGAGTACAGCTTGGCCCGGTCGGTCCGGTAGTAGGAACCCTGGTAGGTGAGCTTCTCCCCGTCGAGCAGCCTCCGCATGATCTCCAACGCTTCTTCCATCCGGGCGGCCCGCTCCGCATAGGGAGGAAACTCGTAGCCCAGCGGCCCCTCGTTGAGGTTCTCGCCGGTTCCCACCCCCAGGTGGAACCTGCCTCCCGACAGCCGGTCCAAGGTGGCGGCCGCCTGGGCGACCACAGCCGGGTGGAACCTGAACAGCGGGGTGGTGACCCCGGTGGCGAACTCCAGGCGGGAACACACCTGGGTCATCGCCCCGATGGTCGCAAAGGCGAACCCGGCGGCTCCCACGTCGTCCACCCACGGGTGGAAATGCTCCGACACCACCACCATGTCGAAGCCGGCCTCCTCCGCCAGCCGGGCATGCCGCACCAGAACCTCGGGCTGCCACTGCTCATGCCCACAGAAATAGGCGAACCTGGTCATCCAACGCTCCTCGGGACGGGTCGCCCACGATAGAGGCTCCGGTAACCGCCGGCGGCTCCTATGGTTCGGGCATGGTGAGGCCCACGACCCTCGGCGCGTTGAAGAGCTCCGGTTGGCGGGACCGGACCGTCAAGGAGGAGCTGCGGGAGAACCTCATCCGCCGTCTCCGCCGAGGCGAAGAGCTGTTCCCGGGCATCGTCGGGTACGACGACACCGTCATTCCCGCCCTGGAGAGAGCCATCCTCGCCGGGCACGACATGATCCTGTTGGGTGAGCGGGGACAGGCCAAGACCCGGCTGATTCGGCGCCTGGTGGAGCTCCTCGACGAAGAGACCCCAGTGGTGGAAGGCTGCGAGATCAACGACTCCCCTTACCGGCCGGTCTGCGCCGGTTGTCGGCGGCGGCTCGCCGAGCTGGGGGACGATCTGCCGGTCGCCTGGCTGTCCCGGGAGGATCGATTCGCCGAGAAGCTCGCCACCCCCGACACGGCGGTGGCCGACCTGATCGGAGACGTCGACCCGATCCGGGTGGCTGAAGGTCGTTACCTCTCCGACGAGCTCGTCATCCACTACGGGTTGGTTCCTCGAACCCATCGGGGGATCTTCTCGATCAACGAGCTGCCCGATCTTCCCCCCCGAATCCAGGTGTCGCTCCTCAACGTGTTGGAAGAACGGGACATCCAGATCCGGGGTTTCACCGTGCGGCTCCCCCTCGACCTGCTGCTGGTGGCCACCGCCAACCCCGAGGATTACACCAACCGGGGGAGGATCATCACCCCCCTCAAAGATCGGTTCGGCTCCGAGATACGGACCCACTACCCGGAGAACCGGACCGACGAGATAACCATCATGCGGCAGGAAGCCACCCCGCCGGTCGGAGAAGTCGCGGTGTCGGTACCCGGGTTCATGGAGGACATCCTCGCCGAGTTCTCCTCCCAGGTGAGGAACTCGGGACACATCAACCAGAGGTCGGGTGTATCGGTCCGTCTCTCCATATCCAACCTGGAGACGCTGACCGCCTCGGCGGTGCGGAGGGCCATCAAGACCGGGGAAGGTGAGGCGGTTCCCCGCATCTCCGACCTGGAGGCCCTGGTTCAGTCGAGCCTCGGGAAGGTCGAGTTCGAGGGCTTCGAGGAGGGGAGAGAACAGGAGATCCTGAGAAGGCTCCTCTCCCAGGCGGTCTTGCAGGTCTTCAGGGAGAGGTTGATGGGGTTCGACTTCTCCGAGTTCCTGGAGTTCTTCGAGCAGGGCGGAGAGGTGGAGACGGGGGACCTGGTGCCGGCGACCGGACTGCTGGCCCAGGCCGACGGACTCGACCTGTCCGGGTTGATGATGCGCCTGGGTCTCCGGGGAGAGTCCCCGGGCGACGCCGCGGCGGCCCTCGAGTTCGCCTTGGAGGGCCTCCACTTGACCCGGCGGTTGAACAAGGTCGGTGGACGGTACGGGGGTTGAGGGATGTCCACGGCCCGTTACTACCGGTGGGACGGCACCCAGGACCCGTGGGGTGGAATGGTCCCCACCGACCAGGTGGTAGACCGGCTCACCGAGGACGTGCTCGACGGGTGGGGAGTGGAGAACGCCCTTCGACGTCTCCTCGAGGAGGGCCTCGAAGACCGGTTCGAGGGGCTCCGCAGCCTCCGCCAGAGGCTGGCTCGCCTCCGAGAGAACCGAGCCCGACGGGCCGGGCGCCCCGACCCGCTGAGCGACGTCCGGAAGAGACTGGAAGAGATAGAAAACCTCGAACGGCAGGCGCTGGCAGCCGACCCCTCCGAAGAAGCCAGGTTCGCCGAGCTGGACCTGGACACGTTGCCCGACAACACGGCAGCCCGGATCAGGCAACTTCGGGAGCACCAGTGGTGGTCGTCGGAAGCACGGGAGCGGTTCGAGTCGCTCCTCGACGACCTGCGTCGTCAGATGCTCGACGCATCCTTCAGGAACCTGACCGAGGGACTGCAGGGACTCACCGAAGAGGATCTGGCTCGAATCAAGGACATGCTCGCCGAGCTGAACGAGATGCTCGAGCAACGCGCCGCCGGTCTCGGGCCGAGCCAGGAACGGTTCGACGAGTTCATGTCCCAGTACGGGGACTTCTTCCCCGAGAACCCCCAGACCTTCGACGAGCTGCTGGAAGCCATGGCGAGGCGTTCCATGGCCATGTCCCGATATCTGGCCTCTTTGACCCCCGAGCAGCGAGCCGAGTTGGCTTCGCTGATGGACGACCTCATGGCCGACATGGACCTCTCGTTCCAGATGTCCCGGTTGGCGGCCAACCTCCGAACCTTGGCGCCTTCCCTCCCGTGGGACGAACCCACCCCTGGTGGGGGCGAACCGATGGGACTGGCAGAGGGGCTCGAAGCCATCGACAGGCTCTCGCGGATCGAGGAGCTGGAACGGGCCCTCGCCCAGGACTATCCGGGCGCCAGCCTCGAGGACATCGATCCCGAACGGCTACGGGAGCTGCTGGGAGACGAAGCAGCCCGCGACCTCCGGCGTCTCCGGGCGGTGGAGCGGATGCTGGAAGAAGCCGGGGTGGTGTCCCGGCGGGAAGGCCGCCTCGAGCTGACCCCGAGGGGAGTCAGAAAGCTCGGGGAGCGTGCCCTGGCCAAGGTGTTCGAGCGGGTGGGTCTCGACCGGCCCGGCTCACACGAGGTCGCCGAGGCCGGCGGCATGGACGAACCCACCGGTTCTTCAAGACCCTGGCGGTTCGGTGACCCGTTCCGCCTCGACCTGAGGCGCACCCTCCACAACGCGGTGCTGCGCACCGGTCCGTCCCGATCCGGGGTGGAGCTCGACCCCGAGGACTTCGAGGTCGCCGAAGCCGAACACCGGACCACCGTCGCCACCGTGCTGCTCCTCGACATGAGCCGTTCCATGCCGCTGCGGGGCCACTGGTTGGGGGCCAAACGGATGGCCCTGGCTCTCCACACCCTCATCAGCACCGCCTATCCGGAGGATCGTCTCGAGATCGTGGGTTTCAGCGACTACGCCCGTCGGATGTCGCCCGCCGACCTGGCCGAGGTGGATTGGGAACCCGTGTACGGAACCAACATGGAGCACGCATTCAACCTGGCGGGCAGGCTCCTCTCCCGGCATTCCGAAGCCGACAAGCAGGTCCTGCTGGTCACCGACGGCGAACCCACCGCCCACCTGGAGGGCGACCAGGTGTTCTTCCACTGGCCGCCGGTCGCCGAGACCCTGGAACGGACCTTCAGGGAAGCCATCCGGCTCGCCCGGTCGGGTGTCACCATGAACATCTTCATGCTCGAGCGAGCCCCCGGGCTGGTGGCGTTCGTCGATCGCCTGGCCCGGGTGGTCGAAGGGAGGGTGTTCGTCGCTCGGGGAGACGAACTCGGTGACCTCGTGGTGTCGGACTACGTACGTAGGAGATGACCCGACGTCCGGTCCGACCGTTCTGGCGGTCGGCCTGTGGTCACGGACCGGTGTTCGCTCAGCTGTTCAGCACCGCGACGGTGACCGGGGCCTCCCTCAACAGGGTTTCGACCCGCGATCCCAGGTACAGCCGGGTGGTGCCGGCCCGAGCGGAGGTGCCGACAACGATCAGATCCGCTCCCAGCCTCGCCGCCGTCGAGAGGATCAGGTCCTCGGGCGGATCTCCCACCTCCACCAAGGTCTCGACCCGGAGCCCCAGGGCCGAACCCCGCTCCCGAGCCTCGGTCAGGACCTGATGGGCGAGCTCCAACCGTCGGGTAGGGCCGGTGTCGCTGACCGACACCGCCGGGCTGACTTCGGGGGGAACCACGTGGAGAGCGAACACCTGGGTCTGCTCGGATGCGAGGCGGAGAGCCAGCTCGAATGCGCGGCGGGCGGGGAGTGATCCATCCGTCGGGACCAGGATCCTGCGTCCTCTCCAATCCGAGTGGGGTAGCGCCCGAATGATCAGGGATGGAACCGGCAGCATCCTCACCATCTCCTCCAACACGGGGCCGAGTGGTCGATCGCCGGTGGTCTCAGGGGCGCCCAGGATCACCAGGTCGTATCCCTTCTCCGCTTCGGCCAGGACCACGCGCACTGGATCTCCCGCCACTACCCGGATGGAGACGTCGCCCTCGAGATGAGCGGCGATCCTCCGTCCAACCGCTTCGGCGGTCGCCCGGTTCTCGGGGTCGGCGACCGACAACACCGTGACCGCGATCTGGGTCCGTGCCAGCTTCGAGAGCAGCTCGACCTTCACCTCGGTGGTCTCGTCCACCTCGCCGCCCGGACGGACCGCGACCAACACCCTCTGGGTCGGGGGGAGCGCTCCGCCCGTCAGGGCCGATTCCCGGCGGAGCCGCGTCGCTTCTTCGGGGTCGGGAAGGATGCGGCTCAACACCGCCTTCAAGGCCGGGGGTGTTACCAGAGAGGTGGCTACCGCCATCGCGACCACCATCGAAAACACCTCGACGGTGAGTATCCCCAGCGACAACCCGACGGTGGCCACCACGATCCCGATCGCGCCCCGGGCGGTCAAACCGATGCCGTAGGCCAGGGCATGAGCCGGAGGGGATCCGGCGAGCCATCGTGCTCCCAGATAGACACCGGTCAGTTTCCCGATCACCGCCACCGATATCACGGCCGCAGTGAGCAGCGCCAACCTCGGCTGCGTCAGAGTGGTGATGTCGACCTTCAGGCCCGCCGTAGCGAAGAAGATCGGGGCGAAGATCCCGAAGGTGACGTCTTCCAGGGTTTCGAAGGTGTGTGCTGGCACTCTCCGGAGGCGTCCCAGGAGAATGCCCATCACGAATGCGCCGATCACCGGTTCGAGATGCATGGCGTGGCTCACCGCCGCCCAGCCCATGACGAGCACCACGGCCAGGCTCAGGAAACGGTGGGACGGGCCGGGGACCGAATGGACCAGACGGACCGACACCGCCGCCAAGGGCCGGGCCAACAGCCAGGTCGCCAAGATGAACGCCGCCACGGCTGCGATGGTCGATGACACGCTCCTCAACCCGCCACCGTCGCCGGAGAGCGACACGACCACACCGAGCAGTGTCCACCCCGCCAGGTCGTCGATCATCCCGGCGGCCAGCATGGTCTGGCCCACATCCCGGCGCATCATGCCCAGCTCGAGGAGGATGGTGGCCAGCACCGGGATCGCCGACACCGCCATCGCGGTGGCCAGGAAGAGAGCGAACACCAGCCGTTCACCTGGGTCGCCCAGCAGGTCGCCGGGGAACCACCATCCGAGAGCCATTCCGAGCACGAACGGGACGAGCAGTCCCCCTGCCGCGACTCCCAGAGCGACGTTGGCTCGCCGCCGGATCAATCCGAGGTCGGTTTCGAGTCCGGTCACCACCAACAGGGTGATGGCACCGAGCGAGGCCACCACCTCGAGCAGGCGTCCCTGGGTCGGCGACTCCGGGATCCACAAGCCGGCGACACCCGGGAGCAGAACCCCGGCCACCGAGGGGCCCAACATCACTCCGGCCAAGAGCTCACCTACCACGCCGGGCAACCCGAACCGACGAGCCGTCTCGCCCAGGATCCGGGCGAAACCCAGGAGGACGGTGAGCTGCACCAGCAGGCGGAGCAGTTCGCCGTGGGGGATGAAGGTCGGTTCGGGGCTCAAGCTCGGCCGCCTCCTGGCGAGATCACGGCGGAGCTCATCGTGGTGCCAGAGAGCTCGACCGACGGAACACCATTCGCCACGCCACCCCCAGCCCGACGATGGTCGCGGCCAGCGGCCAGACTCCTGAACGTAGAGACACCACCAGTCCGATGCACCCGACCAGACCCGCCGTCGGTATCCAACGGGGGAAGCGAGGCTCGGGAAGGCGAATGGCGGCGAGGTTGGTCAACCCGTAGTAGATCAGGACGGTGAGCGCCGAGAACTCCCAGGCGGGCCGGATCCGCCCAACCAGGGCGACCGATGCGATCGACACCCCGGTGAGCAGCACCGCGGGGAGAGGGGTTCGTTCCCCATGCACCCGGGCCAGCACCCGGGGCATGTCACCACGGCGGCCCATCGCCAGCCACACCCGTGACAGACCCAACACCAGGTTCAGCACGACGCCCACCATGGCCACCAGTGCGCCCAGCCGGACCAGCAGATCCCAGGGTGGGTCCACCATCCGGGCCAGGAGATCCGGTGGGGCGTCGGGTCCCAGCTCGGGTCCGCCCAACCTGAGTACCGCCCAGGCGACCCCGAGATAGAGAACGGTGGTGGCCGTCAGGCTGAGGATCACCGCCAGCGGGATGGTCCTCTGAGGGGTTCGCACCTCCTCCCCGAGGGTGGCGATCCTTCCGTAACCCGTGAAGGCGACGAACAGGAAGGCGGCGGCTTCCCACAGCGAAGAGGGTTCGGCTACTGCGCGGCTGCCCTCCGAACCAGCCGCGTGGACCACGACCACCAAGAGACCGGCCACCGCCACCGACACGATCACCGCCGTCACCCGGGTGGTGTGCCGTATCCCGGAGGCGACCAGCAGGGTGAGCGCCGCCACCACGCCCACCGCTCCGATCAGACGGGCCGCTCCGTGCAGACCGAGGAACGACGCGATCCCCAACGCTCCCGCCGCGGCGGAGGCGGTCTTGGCGACGAGGAACAGCCATCCGGCCAGGAACCCGGGCAGCGGACCCAGGAGGCGGTATCCGTACTCGTACGTCCCTCCCGACACAGGATGATGGGCGGCCAGCTGAGCCGAGGACAGCCCGTTGAAGGCGGCCACCGCTCCCGCCAGTACCAGCGCCGGGAGGACGGCGCTCCCGGCGAACCCTGCTGCCAGGCCGATGGCGACGAAGGCGCCGGTCCCGAGGATCGAACCGAGACCGGTCACCACGGCTCCTCCCAGACCAAGCTCTCGCCTCAGGCGAGACCGATCGGTCGAGGGCCGTGTCATCGGCGGCGATCCTAGGAGCGCCGACTCACCACACCGGCCAGGGCACCGCCGGTCGGTCTTCCGGGGGTGGAGGATGGACAGGGTTGGTCAGGACCTCCTCCACACGGCGCTGGAAGGCGGCCGCCTCCTTCATCGAGAGCAGCTCGGCGATCCGGCGGCAGAGCTCCTCGGAGGTCAGCTCCTCCAGACCCGCGAGGAACCTGTCCGGTATCCGACGGCCTGCCAAACCCCACAGCACCGTCCGCAGCTTGGGCGCCGGGTGGAAGGTGAGGCCGTTGTCGATGGCCCACAGCCGGCCTGACACGTCCACCAGGAGGTGGCCGAGTTTGCGGTCGGCCTGATTGGTGACCAGATCCAGGATGGCGACCGGCCAGACCCTGGGGTCCGGGCTGGGCAAGACCAGGGTCCGGGGATCGAAGGAGACGTCTTCTTCCAAGAACGTTTGGGCCGACCCGGGCCCGAGCGGCCCATCCGCCAGCCTGGTCTCGGGCACCACCCCCAGGCCGGCCACCTCGCTCACCTCGAAGGCGAGGACCTCCCGGGCGGCGAGGCTGCCCCACGGGAAGTCCCACAGCGGCTCTTCGCCCCGGGACGGCTTGTACACCCACAGACGGCCATCCTCCGACCGGGCCAGCAAGGTGGCGTTCGAGGCGTAGGGCAGCCGACCCTCTACCTGGACGAGACGAACCGGTTCCGGCTCATCCATCGGGTCGTCGGTGTCCGTTCCGTGCCGGGCAGTCGTGCCCCGTCGGGTCCATCGGGAGCCGACACCAAGGGCAGGTGGGTCGACCGGCAGCCACCACCTGGAGCGCCACCAGTGCCATCGCCCGGAACTGCTCGGGGGCGATCACGAAGCTCACCCGGTCGTCGGGATCCTCGGCGGAGGTGAGGGTCACCACCAGCAGCTCGGAGGGGGACAGAGCCAGGGAGATCTCGCCAACTCGAAACCTCTCGCCGTCTGCTCCGGGGTCTGCGATCTCGAGGCCGTCGTCGAGCAGACGCTGGACCGCCTCGTCGTCGGCCGATACGTCGTGGTTGTCCAGCACCTCGAGACCCTGCACGGCCAGCGCGGCGACCTGGTCCTTCTCGGCCAGGAAGCTGAGAGTCCTGCCGCCCGCGGTCACCTCGAGGTAGAAGCGTCGCCGACCTGGTGGGCCGATGGCTCCGGCGGCGAAAC
>FLYL01013062.1_pt3 | contig 14184 bp, 13 predicted proteins | sample 1122611 | NCBI WGS metagenome assembly FLYL01 (sample SAMEA4346791, study PRJEB14843) | hot springs metagenome | biome: Terrestrial Biome; feature: Habitat; material: Sediment | place: India | collected 2012-06-12 | depth 1760 m
CGGGTACACCTCTCCGCAGATGGTTCGGAACAGGGTGGTCTTGCCGGCTCCGTTGGGTCCGATGACCGCCCACCTGGCCCCCTCTTCGACCTCGAGGGACACGCCGTCCACGGCGGTCACCCCGCCGAACCGGACTTTGACGTCCTCGACTTGGAGAACCGGGTCGACCACCCCCGCTCCCATCATCCTCCGGCGGCGGGTTCGCCGGCGCTCAGGTTCCCCTGGAACTCGCGGCTGTACACCGGCTGCTGGAGGTACTCCTCCGGAGTGAACGGCCAGAACTGGTCCACGTTCTCGTAGATCTCGACCGGGACGTTCCACACTCGTCCGTCGTCTCGGACCTCGACCCTCCGGATGGCGATGTCGTAGATCGGGTTGCCGTAGCTGTCCATGCGGGAGATCCCGAAGGGCGTCTCCAGCTCGAACCCCTGCATCGCCTCGATCATCTTCTGCTTGTCGGACGTGTCGCCGTCCAACGCCTCGAGGGCGGCCTGGATGTACTGGGCGGCCGTCCAGGTGGCCGCTACGTAGTAGCTGGGGATCTTCCCGGTCGCTGCGTCGACCACCTCGACGAACTCCCTCACCGTGGGTTCGTCGCGACCCTCCGTCCAGTGGCCGGAGGAGAACAACCCTTCCACCACCTCGGGCGGCAGGTTCCGGATGTTGGAGTTGTCCATCAGGACCTCCCCTCCGAGGAGCGGTATCCGGTCCTTGAGGCCGAAGTCGTACCAGTTGGTCAGGAAGTCGCCTACCGATCCACCCACCTGGATGGCGAAGACCGCGTCGACGTCCATGTCGGCGAGCTGGGTGACGTAGGTCGACATGTCCTGGGTCCCCAACGGGTTCCAGAGCTGTTGGGAGGGATCGACCTCCCCGCCCCGGTAGGTGAAGACGTGGACGAATCCGCCGCACATCTCGTGCCCGAAGGCGTAGTCGGTGCATAGGGTCGCCACCTTCCGGTAGCCCTGCTCATAGGCCCAGTCGCCCAGCACGTGGCTCGTCTGGCTGGACGTCCAACCACCGGCCCTGATCATGTTGGGGAACTCGTCTCGCCGCCTCTGGGTCATGTCGTCGGCCGAGCCGATGGGCACCACGAACAGGACGTCCGGATTGTCGGCCAGACGGTCGGCCAGAGCCAGGGTGACGTTGGCCAGCAGCTCACCGACGATGATCTCCGCGCCGAAATTCTGGACCAGCTCGTCGACCTTCTGCAGGGCCGTGTCGGGGTCTGCGCCTGTGTCTTCGACCCTCCATTCGATCTTCCGCCCGGCGATCTCGGTCGGGTGGTTCTGCCAGTAGAGCTCCCATCCGTCCTTGGCGTCGTTGCCCGAGGCGGCGATCGCCCCTGTGAGAGGCTGCAGAACGCCGATCCTGAGCGGCTCGAGCTCTCCCGTGGTCGGGGCTTGGGTGGTGGTGGTCTCGCCTCCCGGGGCCGTGGTGGTCTGGGTGGGAGGCGCCGTGGTGGTCGTGGTGCCCCCTCCCGGGGCCCCACAGGCGGCCGCGATCAACGCGAGCAGCGCCGTCGAGGCGGCCAGGTTCCTCCATCTGGTTCTCATGTCTCCTCCTTCGTTTGCTCGGTTCTGTTGCAGGTCAAGCCTCTTGTGTGCCCGGCGACCGGGGCGGGACCGGCAGGCCCCTCCTGGTGAGCCAGGCCCTCCACCGTTTCGACAGCTCGCCCACCAGACCCCGCCGGGCGAACAAGACCACCAAGATGAACAAGAGCCCCATCAGGGTCGGCCACCGTTCGAAATCCTGGGAAACCACGTTGCGTAGGTATACGACGATGAAGCTTCCGATCATCGGCCCCACGAGGGTTCCCACCCCTCCGAGGATGGCCTGGAGCACACCGAGGGCGGAGGCCGTCAGATGCGCCGACGAAGGGCTGATGAACTGGTTGAGATAGACGAGGAGGATGCCGGCGACCGTGGCGAAGAACCCCGACACCATGAAGACGTAGAACTTCTGCAGTGACGTGTTGTATCCCAGGACCCGAAGACGGGACTCGCTCTCCCGGAGCCCCTCCAATGCCAACCCGAACGGAGACCGGACGATCACGTACAGCATCGCCGAACAGATCGACACCACCGCCAAGACGAACCAGTAGTACTGCCAATACAGGGAGAGGAACTCGGGGCGATCCACCCCGGGTAGGCCGTTCTCGGCGCCGGTGATCCGGTTCAGTCGGATCGACAGGCCCCAGATGATCATGCCCTGGGCCAGGGTGATCATGATGAAGTAGACCCCGCTGGAGCGCATGATCATCACCGCGAACACGGCCGACACGATCAGCCCGGCGAGGAGGCCCACCCCGACCTGCGCCAGGTATCCGGCGCCGGCCTTGACCGACATGTAGGCGACGCCGTAGCCGGCGGTCGCGCTTATTCCGGCTTGTCCCAACGTGACCAGTCCGCCGTAGCCGGCGAGCAGATCGATGCTCATGGCGAACAAGCCGGTGATCAACGCCAGGGTGACTATTCCCACCAGGAACTGGTCGACCAGGTAGGGGAGCGCGACCCCGACGGCCAGAGATGCGACCAGGAGACCCAACTTCACCCAACCGGTTGGTCCCTTCATGCCTCCCTCCCCATCAGACCGTGGGGCCGCACCACCAGGATGAGGGCCATAGGAGCGAACAGAGTGAAGAAGGCCAGCTCGGGTACCAACGCCTTGGCGAAGGCGTCGATGAGACCCACCAGACTGGCGCCCAGCACAGCGCCGGGAAGACTGCCCAGGCCTCCGATGATGACCACCACAAGGGCGAAGAGGAGGATCTCGAAGTCCTGCCCGGGCAGCACGGTGAGGAAGCCGCCTCCTATCACCCCGGCGAACCCGGCGAGGAACGCTCCGAATACGAACACACCGGTGAAGACCGCTTTGATGTTGATTCCCAGGCCGGCCACCATCTCCTGGTCGTCCACCCCGGCTCGAACCAGGGCTCCGATCCGGGTGCGCCGGTCGACGTAGAACAGCACCGCCCCCACCACCACGGCGCAGATCAGAACGAACAGCCGGTAACGCGGGTATGCGAAGTTGCCGATCTGAAGGGGACCCTTCAGGACCTCGGGTATGGGCACCGGCGTGGGGTCGCCACCCCAGATCGCCAGCGACAGGTCACCGAGGACGAAGGTGAGCCCGATGGTCAGCAGCACCTCCGGCTTCTCCATGCCCCGGATCGGCCTGAGCAGGACCCTCTCGGTGAACAGACCCAAGAGGGCGATGGCGAGGCCGGCGAGCAGCAGGGCGAGCGGAAAGTTGCCGGTCAGTCCCATGACGGTGATCCCTATGTAGGCCCCGACCAGGTAGAAGCCGCCGTGGGCCAGATTGGAGATCCGCATCAGGCCGAAGATCAGGGTGAACCCGGAAGCCAGGAAGAACAGGACGGCGCCGAACGACAAGCCGTTGAGGACCTGGGTCCAGAAGGAGCGGAGCGACATCTGCTGGAGGATCCACCAGAGGGTGGCTGCCAGGATCACCGACCAGGCGGCTATCCACCAGCTCTTCTTCAACCCTTCACCCCGACCGCTACAGACACGATCATGCACGATATATGACCTTGCGGGCTCCTGTCCACTGAGATCAGAGCTGGAGGTCGAGTCGGGGCCACCAGCGGTCCAGCCCAAGGTCCTCGGCGATGACGCCGGCGGCGTTGTAGCCGGGCTGCCCGGTGAACGACCCCCCGGGATGCTGGGAGGAACCGCACAGGTAGAGTCCCTCGATCGGGGTGCGGTAACCACCCAGGTGGGAGCGCCTGACCCCCCAGTTGTCGGGGTGATAGCTGCCGTGGTGTCGGTCGCCGCCCCGCATCGCTTGGTTGTACCGCTCGGTGTCGTCCGGGGTGTGGGTCGCGATCTCCAAGGTGATCGAATCGAGGTTCGGGGCGTAATGCCGGTAGGTGGACACGATCGCTTCCCGCCTCTCGGCCGTGGCCTCGGAGTCCCACCGACCCCGCATCGGAGGACCGGGCACGAAGTGCCACCCGAAACTGGTGTGTCTTCCGGGCGGGGCCTGGGACGGATCGTGGATGGTAGGTATGGACGAGTGGATCGCGCCGTGGGGCGTGTTGACCGCCGACCTCACCGCATGCATGTGGTCGACCAGGTCTCGGCTGGTCTCGTATCCGAGAGCCAGGTTGAGCGCTCTCGGCAGGTCCGGGGCATAGGCCTCGGCTCGGAAGCGAGGACGTTCCTCCAGCGCCCAGTGGACGCCGAACAGGGCCTCCTCGAGCCATCGGTACCCGGCGAGCGCCGAATCCAGTTCGGGCTCCAGTGGCTCTTCGACCATCTCCCTCAAGGTGATGGCCGCGGGGACCGAGCTGACCACGAACCGGCGGGCCCGGATCCGACGGCCGTCCTCCAACACGACCCCCGAGGCTCGTCCTCCCTCCACCTCGATACGGACCACCCGCTGCCCCGACGAGACCACTCCTCCGGCGTCCGAGACGGCCGCGGCCAGAGCCCGGGCCGCTTCGGCCGTGCCCCCTGCGATGATGCGGCCTTCGTGCGAGTTGGGGAGGGCGAGAGCCACGATCGGACCGGTTCCCGGAACGTCCAGGACCGGCAGGTAGCCCCGTACCGACACGTTGAACAGCACCAACGCCCGGACGGGTTCGCTCTCGAAAGCGTCGCACACCACGTCGAGAGCCGACCTGTGGGTCAGCTCCAGGTAGCGGCGACCCACCGGGGAGACGGAGAGCAGCTCCTCCAACCGGTCGGGTTCCATGGGTGGCGCGAAGCGGAGGGGCACCTCGATACGGGTGACCAGCTCGGAGAACTCGTGGTGGAGCCTCTGGTAGTTGTCGGCGTCCGTCGGTGAGATCCGGCGGATCTCATCGAGGCTCCTACCCAGATCCCGATAGGTGACGAGGGCACGTTCGCCTCCGTCGAAGGGGAGGCCGTTTTGGACCTCCGGCCATATGGATCTGACGCCGTAGCGGTCGAGGTCCAGGTCGTCCCAGATGGTGTAGTCGGGTGTCCAACGGACGAAGAAGGCGTGCAGGTTGTGACGGAACCCCGGGAGGGTGACCTCCTCGGTGGACAACCCTCCACCCAAGTGGTGTTCGGCTTCCAAGACCGCCATCTGGACACCGCACCGGGCAAGGTAGGCGGCGGTGATCAAGCCGTTGTGTCCTCCGCCGACGACGATCCCGTCGACCTGGTCGATCACGAGATCCTCCAGTCGATCGCTCCCCGCCCCAGCAGCCGACCGGCTCGGAGATCCTCGTGCACCGAGGGGACCTCGCCGGGTTCCACCACCCGTCCGATCACCGGGCGGACGGCTCCGGAGAGAACCAGGTCGGCGGCTTCGGCGAGCTGATCGGTCGTGGCATAACGGGACCCGATGACGGAGAACTCCCGGAACACCAGCTCCCGGGGCGAGATCGGAACCGACCGTCCCGGGAAGGTGGTGAGGGCTACCACTCGGCCCCCGGTGTCGACCGAGTCCTTGGCCCAGGTGGTGGATTCCGTCGTCCCGACGAAGTCGACGACCACGGTCGGTCGGTCGCCTTCGAAGATGCCCGGCTGGAGCGTGGCGAAGTCGTTGGACCGGACGGGGGTCGCCCCGAACTCGGCAACCGCTTCGAGTTTGGCGTCGGTGACGTCCAGCCCCGCCACCTTCGCTCCCCGGGAGAGCGCCACCTGGACCATGTGGATTCCCACCCCTCCCCCGGCGCCGATCACCGCCACCCGGTCGTCCGGGCCTATCCCGGCGCGGGCCGTCACATGCACCGGGGTGGCCACCGCGTCGGGAACCACCGTGGCCGCCACCGGATCCAGACCGTCGGGTAGGGGGATGACGTTGCGGGAAGGGAGAGCCGCATAGGGTGCGTAGCCTCCATCCCGGTGCACCCCTACCCATCCGGCCAGGTTGGCGCACCGCTGCTGCCAGCCTTTGCGGCAGAACCCACAGTCTCCGCAGTAGAGGTAGAAGTAGGCGGCGACCCTGAGGCCCTGCCAACCCGCGCCGACCCCCTCCCCCACCTCGACGACGCGGCCCACCAGCTCGTGTCCCGGCACCCTGGGGAGCAGGCCGGGATCGTCGGACAGGTTCCCGGCGATGCAGTTGAGCACCGTCAACCCGATTCCACACGCCTCCACCTCGACCAGAACCTCTTCGGGGCCCGGCCGAGGATCCGGTATGTCCTCCCAGACGGGCTCGCCACCCCATGCGTGGATTCGGTATCCCTTCACGTCGCCTCCTCCAGACCGAACACCCTCGCCGCGTTTCCACCCAGGATCGCCGCCCGGGCATCCTCGCCGAGGCCCTCCACCTGGGACACCAGGCCCACCGGGTCCTCTTCCCCCATGTCGAACGGGAAGTCGGTGCCCAACATGACCCGGTCCACACCCACCACCTCCAGCAGGTGCCTCAGGTAGAGGGGCTGAAAGACCACGGTGTCGAAGTAGAGACGCTTCAGATAGTGGCTGGGAGGATGCTCGGGGATGTGGCTCCGGGTCTCGGGCCGCACCTTCCAGGTGTGGTCGGCTCTCGCCGCGTAGAAGGGGGCGTATCCGCCTCCGTGGAGGAGCAGCATCTTCAAGCCGGGGTGCCGTTCGAACACCCCGGCGAAGATCAGTCGGGTGACCGCGACCATGGTCGCCAGCGGGTTGCCGATGCAGTTGGTCAGGAAATACCGGTCGAGGTGGCGACCATCGGGGTAGCCGCTGGGATGCAGGATGATCACGATGCCGAGCTCCTCCGCGGCCTCGAAGAAAGGAGCGAACCGGGCTTCGTCGAGATCGTGCCCGTCGATGTGAGCGCCGATCTGGACTCCCTTGAAGCCGAGCTGGTTGACCACCCGATCGAGCTCCTCCAGGGTTCGATCGACGTCCTGCATGGGCAGGGTCGCCCCGAAGGGTGCGAACCGGTCCGGATGGTCGGCCACGACCTGAGCCAAGCGGTCGTTCTGGATCCGGGCCAGCTCGTGACCCAGCCGGGGCGGCGCCCAGTAGAAGTACTCGGAGACGAAGGTGGCCAGCCCCTGGATGTCGACCCCCATCTGGTCCATCTTCTCGATCCTGGGTCCGGGTTCGGTCAGGTAGGGCGCGATGGCTGGGAGCATCACACTGTTGTGGGCCTTCGACTCCTCGCCCATGAAGAAGTCGTAGGGTTCGTATTCGGGTCTGAAGTGGGGGGCGGCCTTCTTCCGGGTCTGCGGGGTGGCCAGGTGACAGTGAACGTCGATTACCGGCATCGTCTCCTCGTCAGGTTGCCGTTGCATCCTATATGATGCTTCTCTCGATGCGCGCCCTGGTGAGCACCAAACCCGGATCGGTCGAGTTCGCCGAACTCCCGGACCCGGTTCCCGGACCCGAGGAAGTGGTCGTCGCTCCCCGTACGCTGGGGATTTGCGGGACCGACGTCAAGGTCTTGAAGGGGGCCATACCGGCACGCCGGCCCCTGGTGGTGGGACACGAGGCAGTCGGCGTAGTCGTCGAGTCCGGTCCCGAGACGACCCTCCCGCCGGGTACCCGTGTGTTGATCGATCCGGCTTCCTCCTGCGGGAGGTGCGACCTCTGCCGCCGAGGAAAACCCCATCTGTGTCGCAACGCCGGGCTGATGGGCAGAGAGATCGACGGTGTGTGGGCGGAACGGGTGGTGGTCCCCGAGCATCGCCTCGTCGTGATTCCGGACGACGTGTCGCCTGTGGCGGCCGGGGTGCTCCAGGTGCTGGGGACCGTCGTTCATGCCCAACGCCAGGTAGACGTCTTCCCGGGGCAGACGGCGGTCGTGATCGGCCTGGGGGTGTCGGGTCAGCTCATGGTCCAGCTCCTCGCCCTGAGAGGCGTACGGGTGTTGGGGATCACCCGCTCGGCCTGGAAGCGGGAACTGGCCGAACGGTTGGGCGCGGAGGCCACCAGTTCCCCCGACCGGGCAGCCGACCTAGTCGCCGACGCGACGTCGGGAAGAGGACCGGAGCTGGTGGTCGAGGCGGCCGGGACCGAACAGACCCTGGCCCAGGCGATAGATCTGGCCGGGGTGGGTGGTCAGGTGCTGGTGTTCGGAACCCTGGGATCGGGAGGGGAAGGGCTCCCCTACTACCAGCTCTACTTCAAGGAGCTGACCGTTCACAACCCCCGGGCCGCTCTGATCCACGACTACGAGAGCGGGGTTTCGCTGGCAGGTCGCCTACAGTTGGAGCCGATCGTCACCCACCGTATCCCCTTCGACCGAGCCCCGGAGGCCTTCGATCTGGTCGAGGAGCCATCTTCGTTGAAGGTGCTCCTGGAGGTGACTTGACCCGTTTGGTGGTGCGCGGAGGTCTGCTGGTCCGCCCCGACGGGGTGGAGGCCGGAGACCTGGTGGTGGAGGAAGGGAGATTCGTCGCCGTCGGGGGAAGTCATCAGGGAGAGGGCACCGAGGTGGACGTGGGGGGACTGGTGGTGCTTCCCGGTGGGGTGGACAGCCACGTCCATCTGATGGATCCGGGACCCACCGAGCGGGAGGATTTCCCGACGGGTACCGCGGCGGCCTCGGCCAGAGGGGTGACCACCATCGTGGAGCACACCCACGCCCATCCGGTGAGGTCGGTGACCGACCTGCGAGCCAAACTGGCCCACCTCGACGGACGGGCCAACGTCGATTTCGCCCTGGCCGCCCACCTGTGGCCTGAGGACGTGGCGGGTATGGGGGATCTATGGGAGGCGGGGGTGGCGTTCTTCAAACTCTTCACCTGCACCACCCACGGCGTCCCCGGTCTGGCCGCCTCCCATCTCCTCGACGCGTTCGAGCGCCTCGCCCAGATGGACGGTCGGGCTCTCGTCCACTGCGAAGACGAGACGATCACCGAGACGGCCGAGCGGCGCCTCAAACAGATGGGACGCACCGACCCGGGGCTGCTCGTCGAATGGCGGAGCCGAGAGGCGGAACTCGCCGCGGTGGCGGTGGTGGGGGTGTTGGCCCTGGCGACCGGCGCCAAGGTGACCGTGGCTCACATGTCCAACCCCAAGGTCGCAGCCCTGATCGACCAGCTGCGGCGCCTCGGCGGCGACGTCGCAGCCGAGACCTGCCCCCAGTATCTGACCCTTCGGGAGAGTGAGGTGGTGGAGCATGGCCCCTTCCGGAAGTTCACCCCTCCCGCCCGGATCGTCTCCGACCACGACGAGGAGACGATGTGGGAGCTCCTGCGGGACGGAACCTTCACCCACCTCTCCACCGATCACGCACCGTCCACCGTCGACCAGAAGAGAGCCGGCACCATCTGGGACGCTCCATTCGGGCTGCCCGGCTTGGACACCACCTATCCCTTCCTGATCGACGCCGCGCTGTCGGGTCGACTCGACTGGACCGACGTCGCCCGCCTCTATGCCGCCTATCCGGCCGACCGGTACGGTCTGGCGCCCCGCAAGGGAAGATTGGCAGAGGGTTCGGACGCCGACTTCGTGTTGGTCGACCCGGCCGGGAGCTGGACCGTCACCGCAGCCGACGTCATATCCAAGGCAGGATGGAGCCCCTTCGAGGGCCGAACCTTCCGTGGGAAGGTGGTGGGCACCTACCTGCGAGGTCGCCGCATCGCCGACGAGGAGGGACCCTACGATCTTCGGACGGGAAGCTTCCTGCCGGGGGCAGGACGGCGATGAAGAGAGAGATGATCGTAGACCTGCCCGACGGCCCGATCTCCTACCGCAGCTCGGGATCGGGACCGCCCCTGGTGTGTCTCCACTCGCTCCTCGCCGGACCGGCGGCCTTCGAGGACATAGAAGACCGCTTCGAAGGCTTCACCCTGGTGGTTCCCGACCTGCCCGGATTCGGAGCTTCCGCAGCCCGGCCCGACATCCACGCCGTCGCCGACGCCCTGGTGCAGGCGGTGAAGACCACCATCGGGTCGCCGATGACGCTGCTCGGCAACGGGTTGGGGGGATTCGTGGCCCTCGCGATGGCTGGTCGCCATCCCGATTCGGTCGACCGACTAGCTCTCATCGGATGTGGGAGACGCTTCACCGACCAGGGCCGGGAGGCGCTCGCACGCATGGGAGATGCGGTCACCTCGGGCGGCATGGAGGCCGTCGTGGAGACCGCCCTCGCCCGCATGTTCTCCCCGGGCTTCGTCGCAGCCAACCCGGGTGTGGCCGCCAGGTGGAGGGGGGTGCTCCTGGAACTTCCCGTCTCCGGTTTCGTGCACGCCTGCTCGGTGCTCACCGAACTCGACCTCACCGACCTCCTGGACGGCATCTCCCACCCGGTTTTGGTGCTGGTGGGATCCGAGGACCAAGCCACCCCACCGGCCATGGCCGAGGACCTGGTCGCCCACCTGACCAACGGCCGGCTCGTGCGCCTCGATGGGCTCGGGCACGTCCCCTACCTGGAGGATCCCGACGCCACCCTTCGACCCATCCTCGCCTTTCTGAAAGGAGGAACGCCATGAACGGATCAGAGTCGGACGTCTCCCAGGGGCGGTTCGACCCGGCCGACTTCGCCGAGGAGCTGGCGGTGGCTCACACCAATCTGGCTGTGGGCACCACCCTGTGGTTCGAGAACGACCGGATCAGGGTGTGGGAGGTCAGGCTGGAACCCGGTGAGAGAGGTCCGTTCCATGCCCACACCCGCGACTACTTCTGGACGGTGATCGACCCCGGCGTGGGGCTCCAGCGTTTCGCGGATGGCAGCTACGTGGTGCGTGAGTACCGGCTGGGGGAGACCAAGTTCCTCGAGCACAGCCCAGACGCTCCTCTCGTCCACGACCTGGAGAACGTGGGAGACACCCTGCTCCGTTTCGTCACGGTCGAGCTGATGGGGTGAGGAGCGATCGGCCCAGGGCCGTGATCGTGGGCGGCTCGATCGGCGGGCTGGCCGCCGCGGTGCTACTTCGGGACCTCGGCTGGGAGGTCGACGTGTACGAACGCTCGACCGAGGCTCTTCGCCATCGAGGAGCGGGCATAGTCGTGCTCCCGATGACAGAACGCTACTTCCTGGAGCGCGGTCAGGGTCGAAGGGTGTCACTGCGCCTCACCTACTGGACCTACGTAGACGAGAAGGGCCGCGTTCTGAGCGCCACCCCGGACGGATACCGATTCGGATCGTGGACGACCATCTACCGGAGCTATCTGGAGGCGTTCGAGTCTGACCGCTATCACCTGCGGTCGGAGATGGTCGACCTGATCCTCGACGATCAACAACCCGGGATCGTCCTCCGAGACGGGAGACGACTCCACGCCGATCTGGTGGTGTGCGCCGACGGGGTGGCTTCCACCGCCCGGGCCATCCTCCTTCCCGACACACATCCGGTGTACGCCGGCTACGTGGCGTGGCGGGGCACGTTTCCCGAAGAGCGCTTGAGCGAGAAAGCCCGCGAGCTGTTCCGAGACGCGATGGTGTACCAGGTGCTGGATCACAGCCACATCCTGGTCTATGCGATCCACGGCTCCGAGCCGGGCAGTCGGCTGATGAACTTCGTGTGGTACCGCAACTACCCGACCGGGGGCCCGTTCGAGGATCTGATGACCGGCGTAGACGGGGAGCTGAGGCCCTCCACGGTGCCCCCGGGGTTGGTACGACCCGAACACCTGGCGGAGATGCGCGCGGCCGCCGACGTCCTCGCGCCTCCCTTGAGGGAGGTGGTGATCGGTTCGACCGACGTGTTCATCCAGGCGATCTTCGATCTGGAATCTCCCCGGATGGTCTTCGGCCGCACCATCTTGATGGGCGACGCCGCCTTCGTGGCCCGACCCCACGTCGCGGCCGGCACGGCCAAGGCGTGCGCCGACGCGTGGGCGCTGCACGAGGCGCTGCGGGACGCCGCTTCCCTATCCGACGCCCTGGCCCAGTGGGAGCCACGGCAACTCGCCTTGGGTCGATCGGTGGTGGAACGCTCACGGCGGATGGGGACGAGGTCCCAGTTCGAAGGGTCGATGTTCCCCGGCGACCCGGAGTGGAAGTTCGGACTCTTCGGTCCGGAGGTGCCCGGCTAGAGGTCCATGTTCCAGGGCATCGTCGCCGGGTTGTACTGAATGATGAGATACACCACTGCGGCGATGAAGAAGACCCAACCGAATATCTCCCCTGCCGTGCTGTGGGGAGCGGGCCGCATGAACGTCCTGGTCTTGTGGGCTCCGTAGCCCCGGATGTCCAGGGCCATGGCCTGGGTCTGGCCGTTGCGGAGGCCCAACACCAACATCGCGAAGGCTAGATGCTTGAGCCTGATCCACTTGCGCACCAGCCAGTTGGTGTCCTGACCCAGATCGCGGATCCGCTGGGTTATGGAGATCTCCCGCCCGAGCTGGATGAAGCTGGGAAACAGGACCAGCCCCAGCACGGGAGCATGGACCAGCCGATAGTCCCAACCCCGTTTCGAGAGGTTCTGGACCAGATCGGACGGGTGGGTGGTGAACGCGAAGGTCAATCCGGAAGCTCCGATAGCCAGGAACCTGAGGGCGAGGAGAGCACCGAAGCCGATGGCCGCCCAGGTGAGATCCTTGATGGGCGTCCGCAGAGCGACCGTGTCGGAACCCACCGTTGCCTGTCCTCCATAGAAGAAGGGGAACACGACGAACAGGATGGCAACGAACGGGATGATCACCTTCCCGAACATCCAGTAGTTGCGAGCCGGAACACCGGTGAAGAAGAGGGCGATGATCAGGGTGAACAGGAAGAGCCCGACGCCCACGTAGAGGTTGGTGTTGAACAACGCGGCGAAGGACACACCCATCACGTAGAGCAGCTTCGAAAAGGGGGTCATCCGGTGGAAGGGCGAAGACCCTTCCTTATATGACAGCTCGAGGTTGATCACCTGCGATCTCCTTCACACGTTCTACGAATCGGGGAACCACCAGGGTCGGCTCGCCCAGGATACGCAGCCCCATCTCGTAAACCGGGGGGGCCTTGAGTTTCGCCCGGGTGAGCACTTCGGGGGAGGCGAACAGCTCCAACGGGATGCCTTCGAACAGGACCTCCCCGTCGCACAGCACGCAGCAGCGGTCGGCGTACTCCGCCACGAGCCGCATGTCGTGGGTGATGAACACCACCGCGGCGCCCTTGGCAGCCAGACCTTCGAGCATCTCCATCAGGTTCCTCGCCTGGTAGAAGTCCTGGCCGAAGGTCGGTTCGTCGAGCACCACCACGTCGGGCTCGGCCACCACCATGCAGGCCACCGAGAGGCGTCGTTTTTGGCCGTGACTCAGAACGTAGGGGCTGAGTTCCCGCTGGTCCAGGAGCTGAAACCGTTCGAGGTATTCGTCCACCCTCTGGCCGATCTCCTCTTCGTCGAGTCCGAGGAGTTTGAGCCCATGAGCGATCTCTTCCTCCACGGTGTTCCGGATGAACTGCTTCTCGGGAACCTGGAAGATGTAGGCCACCCGTTTGACCAGATGGGCGAACTCGTATTCGGTGGTCGGCTTGCCCTCCACCAACACCCGGCCCGAGTCGGGACGGAGGATCCCGTTGAACAAGGAGGCGAGGGTGGATTTGCCCGAACCGTTCTGCCCGACGATGGCCAGGAGCTCTCCCCTGCGGGCCTGCAACGACACGCCCTTCAGGACTGGATGCTCTCCGTAGGAGAACCACACGTCCTCGACCTGGATGGCCGGGTCGGACCCGACCTCGGGCACGAAGTCGGGCACCGCGGGCGACCGTGATGGCTCGGGCTCCCCCACCATGGGAGCGAGATCCTCCACCAGCTCGGCCACACCCAGCGGCACCCGGGGAATCTCGACCCCCTGCCGGGCCAACTCGAGGCCGGCCTCGGTCGCCTGGGGGATCCACAAGCCGAGGTCGTCCCGGACGTGGAGTCCTCGCTCTGCCATGAACTCCCGGGGATGGAACGGACCCCTTACCTGCTTGTCCTCGACCAGAACCACCTGGTCGACCCGATCGAACACCTCGTCGACCTCGTGTTCGACCACCATGAGGGTGAGGTCGACCAGCTCCCTGATCCGGTCCACGGTCTCCAGCACCTCCTCGGTGCCGGCCGGATCGAGGTTCGAGGTGGGCTCGTCGAGGATCAGGACCCGGGGCTCCAGGGCGAGCAGCGAAGCCAGCGCGACCCGTTGCTTCTCGCCTCCGGACAGCTTCAGAGTGGACCGCTCACGAAAGCCCCTCAAGCCGACCAGGTCTAGAGCCCGGTCGATCCGCCGGTGGATCTCGGCGGTCGGGAAGAGGTAGTTCTCGAGCGCGAACCCCACCTCCTCTTCCACGGTCAGGGTCACTATCTGATCCTCGGGGTTCTGGAAGAGCATGTTCACCAGCCGGAAG
>FLYL01003377.1_pt2 | contig 14111 bp, 14 predicted proteins | sample 1122611 | NCBI WGS metagenome assembly FLYL01 (sample SAMEA4346791, study PRJEB14843) | hot springs metagenome | biome: Terrestrial Biome; feature: Habitat; material: Sediment | place: India | collected 2012-06-12 | depth 1760 m
GGAAGTCGATCATGGCCCGAGGCTAACACGTTCCTGACCGATCGGTCAGGAAACCCGCGGGCTTTTTTCAGCCGGCGTGGTGATCGATCCCTTCGTAGAGGGAGATGAAGGTTTCGATCTCCGAAACGACGTCGTCGGTCAGCTCGTCGAAGTAGTAGACCCGGGTCCAGGCGACCGCCGCGCCCCGGTGGGGATTCCCGTCGGGATCCACGATCCCCTGGTAGGGGGTCACCACCACCCTGCCCTCGGCGAACCGTCTCAGCCCGTCCACGAATTCGGGGCAGCCGTCGGGACAGTCGTAGGTGATGACGATCCCGCCGTCTTCCAGGTTGTGGACCCACAGCTCGGGAGGTAGGGGCTCCTCGGCGACGATCCCCCACTGGGCGAGGAGCCCGACGTGGGGACCCGACGAGGGGGGGCTGGAGTTGTAGGGGACGTGCGGGTCGGACACCGAGGCGATGTGCTGGTTGCCCATCGACGGGAACTCGATCCCCGGCGGAGGAGGGTCGAACACCACCAGAGCGACCACCCCGGCCAGCAGGGCCAGCCCGACGGCCGGGCCGACCCAGCGCCGCTTCTTCGGTTCGGCGACCGGAGCGGCGGTCCGGGAAGGGGGGGCGGTGCGTTTGGGACGGGCCATCGCCTGGGGCAGGCTACCAGCCGACGGGTTCAACCACCCTGGGGCCACTCCTCGGGCGGGTACCGTTCCTGGCGGCGTTCCTCCAGGCGAGCCATGTACGCGGCGGCCTCCGAACGGCGGTGCATACCCAGTTTGGCCAGCAGATTCGATACGTAGTTCTTGACCGTCTTCTCCGCCAGGTACATCTCTTCGGCGATCTGCCGGTTGGTCTTCCCCTGGGCGATGTGCTCGAGGATGGTGCGCTCCTGGGAGGACAGACGAGCCAGGAGGGGGTCGTCGGGTTCTTCGCCCCGCAATCGCCGGAACAGCCGCTCGGTCATCTCGGGATCCAACAGCGACTCGCCGTTCCCCACCCGCCGGATCGAATCGAGCAGCTCGGTCCCGCGGATCCGCTTCAGCACGTCCCCGGAAGCCCCCGCCATGATCGCCGACAGCAACGCCTCCTCGTCGGCGAAGGATGTCAGCATCAGCACCCTGGTGTCGGGGAACCGGGCCCGGATCTCGCGGCATGCCTCCACCCCCGAGGTGTCGGGGAGTCTGACGTCGAGGACCACCACGTCGGGATCGTCGAACCCGACCCGGCGTACCGCGTCGGCCGCGGTGCCGGCCTCTCCCACCACCTCCAGATCGTCGGTGGAGTCGATCATCGCCTTCAGTCCTTGCCGGACCACCTCGTGGTCGTCGACCAGCAGCACCCGGATCTTGCCGGACATCGGGCTCAGCCTACCGGCGGTAGCCTTGGGGGCAGGTGTCCCCCACGTCCGACTTGTCCCTGGTCGGCCTGGTCGAGGCGGCAGCCGCGGTGGCGGGTCAACCCGACCTCCGGGCCGTGCTGTCGACCACGGTCGAGATGGCTCGCCGGACCACCGGCGCGAGGTACGCCGCGCTGGGTGTCATCGGGGAGCACGGCGGGTTGAGCGACTTCGTGTATGTGGGGATCGACCCGGAGCAGGCGGCTCGGATCGGGTCCCTGCCTGCCGGGAAAGGGGTCCTCGGGACCCTGATCAGGGATCCCCGACCGATTCGCCTCGACCGGGTGTCGGACCATCCCGATTCGGTCGGGTTCCCGCCCTATCACCCGGTGATGGAGACCTTCCTCGGGGTTCCCGTCCGGGTGGGCAACAGCGTGTTCGGGAACCTCTACCTGTGCGACAAGGAGGGCGGTTTCACCGAGGAGGACGAAACCCAGGTTCTGGCGTTGGCGGCTATCGCGGGAGCGGCGATCTCGAACGCGAAACTGAACGAGCGGCTTCGCCGACTCGCTCTGGTGGAGGACCGGGAACGGATCGCCCGGGACATCCATGACGGCGTGATCCAGGATCTCTTCGCCCTGGGCTTGGGTCTCCAGGCGTTGGCTTCCACCCTGGAGGACCCGGAAGCGGTCGCCAAACTCGACCAGGCGGTCGATCGGCTCGACGAAGTGATCGCCACCCTCCGCACCCTGATCTTCGACCTGCGCTCCCTGGACAGCACCCGGGCCGAGCCGAGAGGGGCGTTTCGTCGGATGGCGGAGCGCCTGGCGGCAGGTAGGGACGTCGACCTCCAACTCTCGATCGGTGAGCTGGGCGAACTCCCCCCCGACGTTCTCGACGACGCGCTGCTGATCGCTCGGGAAGCCCTGTCCAACGCCCTCCGTCACGGCCGGCCCGACACTGTGACCCTCCAAGTCGACCGGAGGGACTCGATCCTCACCCTGAGGATCGAGGACGACGGAGTGGGGTTCGACCCGGCCACCGCCCCGCGGGGGATGGGTTTGGCCAACATGGAGGAGAGGGCGGCTCGAACCGGTGGGGAGCTCAGGGTGGAGTCGTCACCGGGGGCGGGGACCCGTCTGCTTGCCCTCCTTCGCATCTAGGGTGGCCTCCAGGGCTTCCGCCAGCCTCTCCATCAGGTTGCGCACCGTGGCTTCGGCGATCTTGTGCAGCGCCAGCCGATCGAGGACCTCTCCGACCGCGGCGAGGGGAGGCCGGTAGGAGCCGAGGAAGGTGAGCTTGGTGCGCCGTGTCCCCAACTCGTCCAACACCACCTCCGCCTCCATCCGGGGAAACAGGCGGGATCCTCCGGCTGCCTTCCAGCTCAAGGGGATGGCGACCGACCCGTTGGACCGGAGCGGCTCGCCGACCTCCAGCTCGACGCCGACCGCCGGCACTCCGGGACCGATCGCCAGCCTCTCCCCTCGCCGGTAGGCGGCGCGGGCCCACACCTCGAGGCGGTCCGACCCGGTGAGGGCGTCGAGCACCTCCTCGAGGGGGAGGTCTATCTCGACGCTGCTCTGGACGAACACGGTGCACCAACCTATGGCCGCCCCGGCCCGAGGCCAAGGGCCGAAGGTCCTATCCCTCGAGTGCCCACAGCAGGTCCTTGATCGAGAGGATCCCCAGGAGCCGGTCGCCGTCGACCACGGGTAGATGCCGGTAGCCGGTGGCGAGGAGCCACTCGGCCGCCTCCTCGACGTCGGCGTCCGGAGACAGGCGGTCCGGGTCCGGGGTCATCCACTCCCTCACCTTGGCCGAGGTAGGGTCGGCACCGGCCGCGGCCGCCCGCACCAGGTCCCGGTCGGTGAGTATCCCCACCAGTTTGCCGCCATCCACCACGCCGATCGACCCGATGTGCTCGTCGATCATCACCCGGGCGGCCTCCTCGAGAGTGAGGTCGGGACCTCCCACCGTCGCGGAGCCACCCACCAGTTCCCTCACCTGCATCCGGCCTCCTTTCTCACGCCTCTTCGACGATCACCGCGGTGACCATTCCGAACATGCCCTCCTCCTTCTCCACGTGGTTGAGGATGTGGCAGTGCCACACCCACACCCCGGGATCGGAGGCCTGCACCAAGACCGTGTACCTCTCGCCGGGCGCCACGTTGAGGGTGTCGGCCCAATACGGCTCCTCGAGGGGGATGCCGTCCTTGGCGACCACCAGCTGGGGGAACTGGTGGAGGTGCATCGGGTGGATCTGGAGTCCCTCGTTGTAGTAGTGGACCAGGAACCAGTCTCCCTGCCTGAACACGTACGGTTCGGTGGCGGGGAACGACTTGCCGTTGAGGGAGAACCCGATGACCCCGGCGTCGTTCAGCACCATCGGGATCTCCTGGACGACCTCCAGGTCTGCGGGTATCTCGATCCCCGAGATGGTGCGCCCCGCGGGGAGGGGAACCTCTCCGATGATGAACGGGGCGAACATGCCGTTGGGTACCTGCATCTGGCCGTGGTGATGCGCGTGGTACATGCCGACCGCGGGCTCTTCGGCGACGAACTCGTAGACGAAGGTCTCACCCGGCTGGATGAGAGGCTGGGTGAGCGGCGCCACCCCGTCCATCGAGTTGGGGGTGTCGATGCCGTGCCAGTGCACGTCGGTCCCCATGGGGAGTTCGTTGTGGACCACGACCCGCACCCGGTCGCCGACGTCGACCCTGATCAGCGGGCCCGGCACCATCCCGTTGTAGGTCCAGGCGTCCACCACCTTCCCCGGTTCGACCTCCCAGGGGGTTATGGCCGCGGTGATCTCGAACACCTTGGTGCCGTCGTCGAGAACCTCGACCGGTTCGAGAGGCTGGGCGCCCCGCCCTTCCGTCTCGGCCGGGAACCGGAGGATCGACTCCTGCATCATCCGGTCGAGTTCGGCCCAGTCGACCTCCTCGCCGTGGCCGTGGACCGACTCCCCGGTCGGCGGGGCGGCGTCGGCGCTCACGGTGAGGGTCGCGACCATGCCCGCCTCCCGGTGCCCCGGTATCGCACAGAACAGGGTGTAGGTGCCGGGTTCGAGCCGACCGAGCTCCAGGTTGGTCGACTCCCCGGGGCCGATGTCGGCCGACACCGGCCCGCCTTCCAGCGCCACGTTGTGGATGACCGAACCCTGGTTGTGGACCTCGAGCACCACCTCTCCGGGGGGCACGGTCAGGTCGCCTCGGATGGCGAACTCGGTGAGCTCGATGTGGGCCACTACCGGTTCCGCCGTCCCGGACGCCTCCCCGGCGGGACCGGCCGGTTGGGTGGCCGCGGGCGCCGGACGGGTGGCGATGCCCACCACGGCGATGGCGGCGATGAGGACTCCCATCACGGTGAGCATCAACAGGAACCCGTCGAACAGCTTCTCTCTCATCGGGGTCTCCTTTCGGTCGGTCGCTCCAAACGATGGCCGGGCGTGGGGGCCCGGAACGCCGCCGAAAGTCCCTTCCGGTAGGGACCAAAGTCCCCGGCTGGGCTCCGTCTCCCCGTGGGAGAATGGGTCCCACCCCGAGAGAGGAGAGCCGATGGACGCCTTCGACCACGTCGGTCTCGAGGTGCTTTCCCGAGCCGAATGCGAGGAGCTGCTGGCTCGAACCCCGGTCGGGAGGGTGGCGTTCGTGAGCGACGGCGACGTGGAGATCTTCCCCGTCAACTATCGGTGGCACCGGGGACAGGTCGTCTTCCAGACCGCGGCCGGCAAGAAGCTGGACGCTGCCGCCCGCCACGTTCCGGTCACCTTCGAGATCGACGGCTGGGACGATCAGACCCAGACCGGATGGTCGGTGATCGTGGTGGGCAGAGCCTCGCCGGTCGAGGACGACGACGAGATCGCCGAACTGGCAACCCTGGGTCTCCGTCCTTGGGCACCGTCGGTCAGGCGCCGCCGCTGGGTTCGCATCCAGCCGTACGACATCAGCGGGCGAAAGATCGCCTGAGTTTTACCGTCGACGAGGGCGGACGGGACGGACTCAGCCGTATGCTTGGCGCATGGAGCCTCTGGTAGTCGACTTCGCCGACGGCGACGGCAGTCGCCGGGATCTGCTGGGGGGAAAGGGCGCCGGCTTGGCGGAAATGACCAGGATCGGCCTGCATGTTCCCCCCGGTTTCGTCATCACCACCGAAGCTTGCCGGATGTACCTGGATCGAGGTGAGCTGCCACCCGGCCTGTGGGAGCAGGTAGAGGAGGCGGTGGCCCGCCTCGAGGAGAAGAGCGGAAGGACTTTCGGCGGCGGTCCGGCGCCTCTGCTGGTGTCGGTCCGGTCGGGCGCTCCCATCTCGATGCCGGGGATGATGGACACGGTGCTGAACCTGGGCATCAACCAGGATCTGCTGCCCGTCCTGATCGACTGGTCCCAGGACCCCACCTTCGCCTACGACGCCTACCGGCGGTTCCTGCAGATGTACGCCGACGTGGTGTTGGGCCTACCCGACGAACCCTTCGACCGGGTCCTCGCCGAGCTGCGAACCCGCCGAGGTGTGGAGAGCGACGCCGACCTGACCGCCGACGACCTGGCCGAAGCGGCGGAGAGGTTCACCGACGTGATCCAGCAACGGGGGGCGAAGGTGCCCGACGACCCCATGACCCAGCTCCGGGAGGCGATCGTCGCGGTGTTCCGGTCGTGGAACAACCGGAGAGCCATCGACTACCGACGCATCCACGGCATCCCCGACGATCTGGGCACCGCCGCCAACGTCCAGATGATGGTATTCGGCGACCTGGGCGACGACTCGGGCACCGGCGTGGCGTTCACCCGGGACCCGGCCACCGGAGAGAAGAAGCCGTTCGGGGACTATCTGCCCCGAGCCCAGGGTGAAGACGTCGTCGCCGGGATCCGCAACACCCTCACCCTGGACGACTTGGCGCGTCTGCTGCCCCAGGTCCACTCGGAGCTGTTGGAGGTGATGGAGACCCTGGAGCGCCACACCCGCGACATGTGCGACATCGAGTTCACCGTCGAACGGGGAACGCTGTGGATCCTCCAGACCCGGGCCGGGAAACGGACCGCAGCGGCCGCGGTGAAGATGGCGGTGGACATGGTCGCCGAGGGTCTGATCGACCGGGAAACGGCCATCCTCCGGGTGGACCCCGCCTCCCTCGAACAGCTCGAACGTCCCCGGATCGGCGACACCAGCATCGAGCCCGTGGCGACCGGGGTGGCGGCGTCACCCGGAGCCGCCCAGGGGAAGGCCGTGTTCGACGCCGACCGGGCGGTGGAGTGGGCCCGCCGGGGCGAACGGGTCCTGCTGGTGAGGCCGGAGACCACACCGGACGACATCCACGGGATGGCAGCCGCCGACGGGATCCTCACCTCTCAGGGCGGGAAGACCAGCCACGCCGCGGTGGTGGCCAGGGGAATGGGCAAACCCGCAGTGACCGGAGCCTCCGCCCTGGTGGTGGACCCCGCTGCGGGACGGGCGTCGGTGGACGGGAAGGTGATCACCGAAGGAGACCTGGTGACCATCGACGGAACCACCGGGCGGGTGTACCTGGGCGAGGTTCCCCTCGAGGAGCCCCGCCCCATCCCGGAACTGGAGACCCTCTTGTCTTGGGCCGACGAGATTCGGACGCTGGGGGTTCGGGCCAACGCCGACACACCCGAGGATGCGGCCAAGGCGCGGCGGGCCGGAGCCGAAGGGATAGGACTGGCCCGCACCGAGCACATGTTCATGGGAGAGCGGCTGGGGATCGTGCAGCGCATCATCCTCACCGACGACCCGGAGGACCGGAACCGGGCCCTCGAGGAGCTGAAGACCGCTCAAGCCGAGGACTTCGCCGGCCTCCTCGAAGCGATGGACGGCTGGCCGGTGGTGGTGCGTCTGCTCGACCCGCCCCTCCACGAGTTCCTCCCCGACCGTCTGGAGCTGGAACGGCGGATCGGCGAACTGGAACACCAGATGCGCTCGGTCTCCGATCCCGACGAGATCAGCCGCTTGGAGGCGGAGGTGACCACCACCCGCGAGCTGGCCCGGAAGGTGGCCCGCTGGGCGGAGGACAACCCGATGCTGGGACTCCGCGGTGTCCGACTCGGGTTGATCGTCGAGCATCTCTACCGGATGCAGACCGAAGCGGCGGTGGAGGCGCTGGCCCGCCGCAAGGCCGCCGGAGGCGACCCGCACCTGGAGATCATGATCCCCCTGGTCGCCACCCCCGAGGAGCTCCGCCGGATGAGGGAGATGATCGCCGAGATCGTCGCCGCCGAATCCGAGGAGCAGGGCGTCGAACTCGAAGTGCCGATCGGCACCATGATCGAACTGCCCAGGGCCGCGCTGGTCGCCGGCCAGATAGCCCGTCACGCGGACTTCTTCTCGTTCGGCACCAACGACCTGACCCAGATGACGTTCGGCCTCAGCCGTGACGACGCCGAGCGGCTCTTCCTGCACCGCTACCTGGAGGAGGACATCCTGCCCTTCGATCCGTTCCAGACGATCGACCAGGAGGGAGTGGGCCGTCTGATCCAGGTCGCCGCCCGGGAAGGAAAGGAGGCGAATCCGGATCTGGTGGTCGGCATCTGTGGAGAGCACGGCGGCGACCCGCAGTCGATCGCTTTCTGCCGGCAAGTGGGCCTCGACTACGTGTCGGCGTCTCCTCCCCGGGTGATGGTGGCTCGTCTCGCCGCCGCCCAAGCCGAGATCTCGGGTCGGGAGACGACCGAAGTCGGGGGCTGACCTCAGCTCCCGATCAGCTCACGAGCCGCACTCCAGGGGTCCTGACGGCGGGCCGCCACCCTTTCGACCAGATCGGGGGAGATGCCCGCCTCGACCCGTCGGGTGACCAGCCCCAGAGCCGCCTTGGTGAGCTCCGCCCTGGCCCTAAGTCGAGCCCTCTCCCCGAAGTCGGGGGCGAGATGCCGACGATGCGCTTCGACCGCCTCCCACAGGAGGTCGACCCCGCGGTCCAGCTCGGCCGAGCAACGAACCACCGGAGGACGCCACCGGGCGGACGGGTCGGCCAGGTCGAGCATGGCTTCGAGCGCCGCCGCGAGCCGATCCGCTCCCGGCTGGTCGTCCTTGTTGATGCAGAACACGTCTGCCGCCTCCAGGAGCCCCGCCTTGGCCACCTGGACGTCGTCGCCCCAGCCCGGCGCCAACACCACCACCGTGGTGTGGGCCACCTCGACGATCTCGGTTTCGGCTTGACCGACCCCCACCGTCTCGACCAACACCGGGTCGTAGCCGGCGGCTTCGATGACGGTCAACGCCTTGAACGTGGCGTCGGCCACACCCCCGAGCCTTCCCCGGTTGGACATCGACCTCACGTACACCCCGAGGTCCGACGTGTGACGCTGCATCCGAATCCGATCACCGAGCAGAGCCCCTCCGGTGAAGGGACTAGCCGGGTCGATGGCCAGCACCGCCACCTTCCGGGCGGGCCTCAGGTGGGCGATGACCCGATCCACCAGGGTCGACTTGCCGCTCCCCGGCCAGCCGGTGAAACCGACCACGTGCGCTCCCCCACCACGGGGATAGAGCTCGCCGAGTAGCTCGGCTGCTCCCGGCCGGTCGTCCTCCACCAGTGAGATCGCCCTGGCCAAAGACCGGCGGTCGCCCTCCGCCACCCGACGGGCCAGGTCGACCGGGTCCGGGTCGTTGCGCATCGGTGGGAACGTAGCCGGTCAGGCGGTGGCGTTCACCTGTTCGACCCCCGGGACCCGGTCTTTCAGGATCCGTTCGATCCCGGCTTTCAGGGTCTGCATCGACAGGGGGCAGCCCCCGCAGGCCCCCACCATCTGGATGTTCACCGTGCCGCCTTCCACGCCGAGCAGGATCAGGTCGCCGCCGTCCATCTGTATGGCCGGTCGGATGTAGTCGAGGGTCTCCTCCAGCTTGGCCAGGTCGACCTGCGCTTCGTCCGACGACGTTCCGATCTCCACCGGCTGTAGATCACTCATGATGACCCGAGGCTACCCGGGACCGGGACATCAGCGAACCCGGCCGGGCGCCCGGAACACCACCCGGTCCGCTCCCTGGGGGTTCCGGGCCTCGAAGGTCACGGTTGGGAACTCGAGTCCGGTCAGGTCCTCCTCCACCGGCCCGGCGTCGCGCAGGAGCCACCCGGTGTCGACCACGGTTCGCCCACGATCCGCCACGGTGACCCGCACCTCCGCCGGGGCGGTCAGGATGGAGCGCACCGTCCCCCGGTCCGACAGGTGGGGTCTGGTGAACCGGGGCGGCTCCCCCAACCCGGTCGGAGGTTCGACCACCATCTGCCCGGCGAACCGGATGGTCCAGGTGCCCAACACCTCCTCGGCCACCGGTTCTCCGTCGACGACCACCGTCACCGGGCCCTCCGGCCGGATGGAGATCTCATCCCGCCCGACCGCCAGGCCCACCGTCACCTGCTCGGGCAGGAATCGACCCGCCGGGGCGGGTGTTAGGCCGGAGTAGTAGTGGGCGAGGATCTGCTCGGCGTCGGCGCCCCGCCTGGCCATGGCTTCCGCCCCGTACTGGCTCATCCCCACCAGGTGACCCCATCCGTTGCCCGCCACCACGTACCGGTCGACCGGCACCGCCCGGCCATCCTCCAGCACCCACCAGGTCTCCCGGCCGATGGTGTAGCTGGGTGACAGCACCGTCTGGGGATATCGACGTCCGGTTCCGTCGATCCTCCGGGCGGGTAGACGGTCGGGCATCGACTCGGAAGCGGCCCGGTTGAGACGCCCCCGGAGGGTCCAGGTGTCGACTTCGGTGACACCCCCGGTCCCGTGGATCTCCACCATCCAGGGACCCTCCCCGTCGGGGGTGCGGCGGGTCGACACGTCTATCAGGGAGCCTTGGAGGACACCCGCCTGTCGGAGCAGCGTCTCCATCTCGTCGGCATCGAGTCGGAACACCCAGGACACGAACGGTGAGTTCTCGCCGGGTGATTCGACGGCCGTCAGGTAGGGGAGCGGTTCGGAGCCCGCGAACACGTCCTCGACCGATCGGGTGCGTCCGCCGGTGGTGGAGCTGTACAGGGCCTGGGCCGGGCGACCCCGGTGGAAGAGGATCAGCCCGGTGGTGGCTTCCACCGCTCTCCGCCAACGTTCGCCGCCGGGTCCCAGCACCCCGTCCAGCCCGGAGTACACCTGACAGGCGGCCGTGGCGCAGATGTCGTAGCCGTAGCGTCGACCGTTGGCGCTCCTCCCCCGCTGCAGGGTCCACGCCAGATACGTGCGAGCCGCGATCACCTGGGCTTCCAATGCAGCCGAAGGCCACGAGTAGGGCACCTCCCGGAGGCCGAGCAGATACAAGTCGGGTGGGAGTGTCTCGGTGAGCGCCAACCCGTCGGGGTGGGACGAGACGGTCACCATCCCGGCGTGGTGTCGATCCTCGACTTCGAGGAGCGTCCCGTCGGAGGGCCGGAATTCGACTCGTTCAGTCGCGGCTGCCGGGACCGTCGCCAGGATCATCCCGACGCTCAATCCGGCCACCCAGCGAGCGAATCTTCCCTTCCAGATCTTCGTACCCCCGATCGATGTGCTGGACACCGGTGACGGTGGTCGTTCCTTCGGCTCGTAGACCCGCCAGGACCAGGGCGGCTCCCGCCCGGATGTCCGGAGCCAATACCGGGCACCCCGAGAGCCGCTCCACCCCGCGGATCACGGCGTGCTGCCACTCGGTCACGATGTCGGCACCCATCCTGGCCAACTCACCGACGTACCGGAACCGGGCGTCGTAGAGGTTCTCGGTGACCACCGACGTCCCGTCCGCCACCGACAGCAACGCCACCATGGGTGGCTGCAGGTCGGTGTGGAAACCCGGGTAGGGAAGGGTGGCGAAGTCCACCGGCCGGGGACGGTCGGGTCCCCGCACCCTGAGCCAGCCGTCCCCCCGGTCGACCACCGCCCCGGCCGCCTCCAGCTTGGCCAGCTCCATGCGGAGATGCTCCGGGTGGCATCCGGTCACGGTCACGTCCCCGGCGGTGATCGCGCCTGCGATGGCGTAGGTGCCGGCTTCGATCCGGTCGGGCACGACCCGGTGGGTGGTCGCCTGCAGGGCGGAACTGCCCGTCACCCGTATGATCGCGGTTCCGGCGCCTTCGACCGCGGCACCCATCGCGGTGAGCATGGCGGCCAGGTCCACGATCTCGGGCTCCCGGGCGGCGTTGACGATGACCGTCTCGCCCTTGGCCAAGGAGCCGGCCAACAGCAGGTTCTCGGTGGCCCCCACACTGGGGAAAGGCAGCTCCACCTCGGCCCCCCGGAGGCCTTGTTCGGCCCGACCCACCAGGACGCCGTGCACCAGCTCGAAGACGGCCCCCATCCGCTCCAGCCCGTCTAGGTGCATGTCGATGGGACGGGCCCCCAAGTCGTCCCCGCCGGGCAGCGCCACCCTGGCTTCGCCGCAGCGGGCGAGGAGGGGACCGAGCACCACGATCGAGGCCCGCATCTTCCTCACCAGGTCTATCGGCGCCTCCGGGTTCAGCTCGTCCGGCACCACGATCTGGAGGCGATGGTCTTCGAAGTGGCATCGTGCGCCGATGTGCTCCAAAACGTCGATCATCAGCTCGACGTCGAGGATGCGGGGAACGTTGGTGAGGACATACCTGCCGGACGCCAACAGCGCCGCCGCCATCTCCTTGAGGGCGGCGTTCTTGGCTCCGAGAACTCCCACGGTGCCTCGGAGGGGATGCCCTCCCTCGACAACCAGTTCGGCCACCCCGGGCATTGTACGGGTAGGCTGCCCGGCGATGAGGGTCGCCCTGGGTTCCGACCACGCCGGTTTCCATCTCAAGGGGGAGATCGCCCGCCACCTGGCAGACCGGGGTTACGTGGTGATCGATCTCGGAACTCATTCCGAAGAGCCGGTCGACTATCCGGACTTCGCGGCTGCGGTGGCCCGGGCCGTGGTCGAGGGACGGGCCGACCGGGGGATCGTGGTGTGCGGTTCCGGCGCGGGGGCCTGCGTAGCGGCCAACAAGATACGGGGGGTCAGGGCCGCGACCGCCCACGACACCTACACCGCTCACCAGGCGGTGGAACACGACGACGTCAACGTGCTCTGTCTCGGATCGCGGGTGGTGGGACCGGCGTTGGCGTTGGAGCTGGTGGACGCCTTCCTGGCTGCGCGTTTCACCGGCGAGGAGCGGCACCGGCGCCGACTGGCCAAGGTGTCGGCGCTGGAAGAGGCTGCGGGCTGACCCCTGTCGGGATCAGCGCAGCAGGAACCCGCCTCCCAGGGGATCCGAGGGGTCGACCCAGAACTCGGCCCGTCCCACCAGATGGGCGGTGCCGGCCACCTCGGGAACGACCGCCGGCTGGGTTCCCACCGTTGCGACGTCGACGATCCGACCATCGAACACCGACCCGGTGATGCTCTCCACCGAGATGACCTCCCCGAGGCCCAGGGACCCCCGGGCGTAGAGGATGGCGAGACGTCCACTCACCCCGGTGCCGGTAGGTGATCTGTCCACCTCTCCGTCTGCGAACACGCACACGTGACGGCTGTGACGTGACCGTTCCCGGGGCGGTCCGACGAACACGACTCCGTAGAGGAACCCCAGATCCGGGTCGGTGGGATGGTCGATCCTCCGCTGCATGGCCACCGCACGCTTGATGGCCCGTCCGGCCGGGATCAGGGTGTCGACCTGGGACAGGTCGATTCCGTGCCGTTCGGCGTCCACGTAGGCGTAGTAGGCGCCTCCGAACGCCAAGTCGTAGCGGACTTCTCCCCATCCCGGCACCTCGACCCGTGCGTCGAGCTCCTCGACGTAGGAGGCGACGTTTCGGAACCTCACCTGCTCGACCGAGCCGGCCCGCACCCGGCCGTAGGCGGTGACCCGTCCCGCCGGGGTGTCGATCTCGAGGCGGTTCTCCCCCTCCTGGGAGGGGAGGATGCCCAGGTCGAACACCACCTTGGTGAGGGCGATGACCCCGTGTCCACACATGGTGGAGAATCCGTCGTTGTGGCAGAACAGGACCGACAGGTCGGCTCCCGGAGTGGTGGGCGACCCGAGGAAGCCTCCGTACATGTCGGCGTGTCCCCGCGGTTCCCACATCAGGATCCGGCGGATGTGGTCGAGGTGACGTTGGGCGTATCGGCGGCGTTCACCGACCGAGTCTCCCGGGATCTCGGGCAACCCGTCGACCACCAGCCTGAACGGCTCCCCTCCGGTGTGGGCGTCGACCACGACGAATCTCGTCCAGTGTTCGGGAGGTGTCCAGCTCCCCGCGGCGGCGAGGTCCATGACGGCCCAGGTTACGTCCCGCGGCGACTATCAGTTGGCGGCATGTGGGCGATGCTCCTGGAGACACTCGCCGTATGCGGCCGCCTCGCGATCCCGACCGCCGGCCTGGTGGCTTGCGCCGTCTGGGCTTGGCCGCTGTTGGTGGTGGCGGAGCCGTTCTACCAGGTGTTGTCCCTCAGGAGGACCGACGTCCACCCGCTGGCAGCCGCCGCGGCTCCGGTGATCCGTTTCGTGGTCGTGGCGGTGTTCTTACTGGTGGTCGCGTCGCTGGGTTTCGCTTTCGCTCTCTCCGACCAGACCGACCCAGACGCCGCCAACGTGGTGCTCCTCACCCTGGCCGCCACCTCGGTGCCGGTGGCCGATCTCGTGGCGGTCTGGTTCGTATTGGTCGCGGGACGAACCACCCGGATCGGCTGGTACGTGCGGGCCGGCCTCCTGGCCGCGGCGTTGGGGTCGGCCCAGATCGCGATGGTCTACCTCACGATCGAAGGTGGGGGCTGGATGTCCCGGTTGGGAGCCGCCTTCTTGGAGCCGTTCACGCTGGCGTTCCTCGCCGCGGCCCACAGGACCGCGGCGAGGA
>FLYL01036945.1_pt3 | contig 14032 bp, 15 predicted proteins | sample 1122611 | NCBI WGS metagenome assembly FLYL01 (sample SAMEA4346791, study PRJEB14843) | hot springs metagenome | biome: Terrestrial Biome; feature: Habitat; material: Sediment | place: India | collected 2012-06-12 | depth 1760 m
GATCGACGACTCCGACCTCGAGCAGATCGCCTTGATGGCGCTGCTCCGGGCGATCCAACGGTTCGACCCGTCGAAAGGAGACCTGCGGCGGTTCGCCGCTTCGACCATCTCCGGGGAGATGAAGAAGGCCCTGCGCGACGAGGGATGGGCTCTCCGGGTCCCCCGGTCACTCAAGGAACGGGCCTTGGAGGTGGGGCAGGTGGCCGAATCACTGTCCCACGACCTGAACCGCCGACCCCGTATCGAGGAGATCGCCGATGCCATGGGGATGTCACCGGTCGAGGTAGCCGAAGCCCTCCAAGCTCGCAGGTCCTACCGATCCGAGACCCTCGACGGACCCGAGGAGGGGAGGCCACTGAAGGAAGCCCTGAGGAGCGACCGACCTACTCCGGACGACGCCGACGACCGGATCCTGCTGGAGGAAGCGATAGCCGACCTACCCGAGAGGCTGCGACGGGTGCTCGACCTCCGCTTCAACCACGACATGACCCAGTCCGAAATAGCCGAGACGATCGGGGTCTCCCAGATGCACGTGTCCCGCATGCTCCGGGATGCCCTGGATCGTTTGCGAGAACTCCTCACCACCACCGACCGTGTTTAGGCTCCCTAGCTAGCGGGTACTGCGGAAATGTGATCACCCACGACGCCGTCGAGCTACCAGCCACTCTGGAAGCGCCACGTCACCTTCGCGCGCGTCTGGAGAGCCTGCGTGACGACTTGGGTGACCGGTTCCACGACGTGGCTCTGGTAGCGTCGGAGCTGGTCGCCAACGCCGTGGTCCACACCGACAGCAGCCGGGTATCCGTCCGTCTGAAGCTGAGCCGAGACAGGGTCCGGATAGAGGTGAGCGACGATGGGCACGGATTCATACCCGACGACGTCGCCCGGCGATGGGGCATCGCGGTGGTCGAAAAACTGGCTCGACGCTGGGGGGTACACCGAGGGAAGCGCTTCACCGTCTGGGTCGAGATACCCCGTTAGAGCGACGTCAGTCCGGCAGCTCCCCCACGTCGGCTACCACCTCCACCTTCTGGTCGACCCCGGTCAGCTCGATCAGGCGGGTGACCGGACCCGGCGCAAGCATGAGCACCAGCCGTCTACCCGATTCCTCGAACCTCTGGTGGCGCTCGACCAGCGCCCGCAAGCCGGTGGAGTCCATGAAGGCGACCCCGGAGAGGTCCACCAGGAGCCTGTCCTCGGACTCCGCCTTGTCGAGCGCTGTCACCAGCTGATCGACCGTGGATATGTCGACCTCGCCTTCGACGTGCACAGTGGGCCAACCCGGCTTGGCCTCCCCCACTCTCACGCTCAAGGCTCGGTGGTCTGCCTCCACGGGGCCGTACTCTACATGGTCACCCGTTGCGGCGTATGACCACCACCGTCTGGTCGTCGGCGACTTCCGGGTCGGCGAACCCGATAACCAGATCCGCGACCTCTTCGGCGTCGGTGGCCCTGTCGACGACCATCTCGGCGAGTCGCTGCGGCTGAGCCGCTCCCCCTTCTTCGATCTGCACGTCTGCGACCCCATCGCTGAACACCACCAGTACTGCACCCGGAGGCAACTGGAGCACGGTCTGGCCGCCGATCTCCGCGCCCATGAAGAGCAGAGGTCTGGTGGCCTCGACCATCTCGACCTTCCCGTCGGCTACCAGGAGCAGAGGAGGATGTCCGGCCGACGCGACCCGCGCCTGGCCGTGTTCCTTCACAACTTCGATCACCACAGCCGACGACAGCAGCGACCCGGCCATCAGACGCTCCACCGTGGCCAGGCACCCGGCGGGAGACGACCCCGCCGCCAAGGCAGCGGCCAGACCGTCACGGATACGGACCGCGGCAACCGCGGCTTCGGCCCCATGGCCGGCCACGTCGACCAACAACACCCCCAACCGGTTCGAATCCAGGGAAACGACCGCCGAGGCGTCGCCGGTCACCACTCCCGAAGCCGGCCGGTAGCGGGTAGCGACCTGCCAGGCAGGATCCGGATCGACCTCCGACAAGTGGAGCACCTGGGCGACGTTCTCCACTACGGGAGCCGCCTGGCGCAGCCCGGCTCGCGCCCTCTCGGCCGCGGCGGCGGCTTCGGCGGCCTCGCGGGTTGCCCGGTCGATCCAGCTCACCAGGGTGGCGAGCATCACGACCAGGAACAGGCCCAGCCCTACCGCGACGAACGCAAGCAGGCTGACCCGCTCGTTGGCGGGCCGGGCCTGAGCGAGGAGGATCAGCAGGGCGGGAACCAGCAGCACCACCGGCCCGAAACGTCGAAGCACCGCGCCTCCCCAACCCGGGCTCGACGCGGCCGCTACCAGGCCCACACCAGGCTGGGCCAGGAGTATCCCCACCGAGGCGCCCAGGGTGACCAAGGCCTCCTGGAGCGAGATCGGGGGACCGAGGACCAGCCTTCCGATCGCGGGATCCCCGGCCGCGTACGCCACCAACGTCACCGCCATGAGGGAGAACACCACCAGGCAGCACACCTGCCCGGCGACCACCTTTCGAGGGTCATCCCCGGTGACCAGAAGAACCCCGGCCGAGACTCCCACCAGGCCGGCTTCGGCGCTGAAGGCCGGCATCTCACCCAGCGGAACCGGCCACAACCATCCCGTGACGCCCAGCAGGGAGGACATCAGGTACAGGGCGTACACACCCGACATGACACACAGCGCCTTGCCTGCTAGGCGGAGGACCGGTCTCCTGCCGGTGTCGGTAATCAACACCGCCCCCACGGTGACGCAGGCCAGACCGACCAGGATGAACACCGAGCCACGTCCCACCGGGCCGGGTCCTTCGGATCTGAGCCCGCCCCATCCGGTGACGGCCGAACCCGCGGTGAGTACCGCCCCGAGCGCGATCAGACGGCGAACCCAGCCGCCCACGGCGCGGATCCGGTCCTCCACCCTGGGGTCGAGTCGGGAGAGGGGACCCGCCGGCTGGACTTGCTCCATGGCAACGGAAAGCTACCCCGCCGGAACAGGCGGGGTAGCTTTCAGCCGAGCACGTCCTCGATCAGACCGTCCGTCCGCGCATCGACCTGTACACCAACAGGGCGATGATCGCCCCTATCACCGACCCGATGAGGCCGGCCGCGGTGATGTCGAGCTGCCCTTCGAACAGCAGGTTCCCGAGGAACCCGCCGACCAGCGACCCGACCAGTCCCAACACCAAGGTGCCGAGAATGCCCATCGGGTCCCTGCCCGGTACCAGCAGCCTCGCCAACGCGCCGGCTATGAGACCGATGATGAGCCACACGATGATCGCCATTGTCTTCCTTTCGTTCGGGATCGGCTCCTCCATACCCGCTCCGCGGATTCCCCAAACCAGTCCTTCTACCCTGCGCGACATGAGGTCCGTGGTCACCGGCTGGATCGACCCATGGCGGGCGGAAGCCCTGGCCGCGACCCTCGACCGGCCGCCGCCCACAGAGGTCCTCCCTCCGCTCTGGCACTGGATCTACCTCTTGGAGGCCTTCCCCACCTCGAACCTGGGACCTGAGGGCCATCCTCGCCCCCCCGACCTGCCGATACCGGACGGACGCAGGATGATCGCCGGGGGCGAGGTGGCCTTCCACGACCACGTTCCCATGGGGGTGGAGGCCACTCGGAAGAGCCGTCTGCTGGGAGTCGAGGAGAAGGAAGGCCGTTCCGGGCGCCTGACCTTCATGCGGGTGGAACATCGGATAGGGGCCGGGGGACGGCTCCTGATCGAGGAGGAGCAGCGGATCGTCTACCTGTCAGCTCCGCCGGGTTCCGGCTCACCGTCGGAGGATCCTCCCGACTGGCCTTGGCGAAGAGTCTTCGTGCCCGACGAGCTGGTCCTGTTCCGTTTCTCGGCTCTGACCTTCAACTCCCATCGGATCCACTACGACCGCCGCTACACGACCGAGGTGGAGGGCCATCCAGATCTGGTGGTCCACGGGCCGCTGGTCGCCCTACTGCTGGCCGACTTGGCCTACGAACGAGGCGGCGAATTGATCCACTTCACCTTCCGGGCCACCTCACCGCTCTACGTGAACCGGCCCGTCATCCTGGTCGGTCGGCCGGCGGGACCCGACGGTGCGGAGCTAGAGGCCTGGTCGGAGGACGGACGCCGGGCCATGGTCGCCCGGGCGAGGTTCAACCCGCCGCGCGCACCCTCGAATCGAGATAGCCGGCCAGGTGCCGGGTGATATCTCGGGCGTCATCCTCGGCCCCGAAGATGAAGCTCGACTTCCTCCGCCTCAGGAAGTTGAGGCCGATCCTGTACAGCCCGGGCGACTCGGTCACCACCCCCCCTTCGTGTTTGAGCTGACCCTTCCAGTCGAAAACCGGTATGTGGAGCCAGGAGTGGTCGGGAACGAAACCGGTCGCCCAGATCACCGTCCGCACCTCATCGAGACGAAGGGACAGCGGGGGATCGGGATCGACCCGGGTGGGTGGGAACCGGTGGGGAGGTTCCACCTCGTCCTCGAGGCCCCTCTCGACGATCCACTCGTCGATCTGGTCGAGGAGCCGACCCATCTTCAGGTCGGCGAGCTTCACCTTGTTGGGGAGTGAGCCGGAAAACTGCAGCTCCTTTCCGGCGACCCCTGCCAGACGGCCCACCAGGCGAACCCCCATGTCGGTGAGGGCGTTCAGATCGAAGATGTCCCTCTCCCGCGACCCCACCAGCTGGGGTGAGGGAACCCGCCTCGCTCTGACGATGTCGTCCACCTCGTCGTACCGTTCGTCGGCACGCCCGGTCTTCTCCATCCACCATTGGATGTCCCGCCCCCGGTAGGTCCTGGGCATCCGCACGTGCTCGCCCACCGACAAGGTGACGGGACGTCCCGACTGGTGGATCTCGGCCGCGATCTGGATTCCGGTGGCCGATGCACCCACCACCAGCACACCGCCCTCGGGTAGGAGATCCGGCCCCCGGTATTCGATGGGGGTCAGCGCCATCACGTCGGCGGGCAGCGCCGAGGCGATCTCGGGGACCTTGGGGATGTTGAACCCGCCCGAGGCGATCACCACCGTTTCGGCCCACCAGACACCGTTGTCGGTCTCCACCCGATACCCGTCGCCGCTACGGGTGACCGAGGTGACCGTGGTGTGGGTGACCAGCGGGGGATCCACGAACCTCGCGTAGTCCTCGATGAAGCGAACCACCTCGTCTACGGTCATGAACCCATCCGGGTCATCGCCTCGGTAGGCGAAGCCGGGCAGCCGGCTCTGCCAGTTGGGGGTGAGCAGCCGCAGCGAATCCCACCGCTCGGTCCGCCACGTGTTGGCCACCTCTCCCCGTTCGATCACCACGTGATCGATCGACAGTTCGGTGAGACAGCGGCTCACCGCCAGGCCGGCGTGCCCGGCCCCCACCACCACGGTCGTGGTTCTCACCGGCCGGCGGGTGTGACCTCGACGGTGACCTGGGTCGGGTTGGTGATGATGTCGAACACCGCCGACCGCTTCTGGGATTGAGCCACGAGGGCCTCGATCTCCTCGGGGGTCGCGTCGGCGTCGATCTCGTACTTGACCCGGATCCGGTTGAACCCGTTACGCACGTCGGGATCGGCACCCAGGATGCCAAGGATGTTCATGTCCCCCTCGAGGGTGGCCTTGACCGACCGGAGTTGGATCTCCCGGTTCTGCGCGACCGCGGCGATGCCGGCGGTGAGGCAGCTGGCCAGGCCGACCAGCACTATCTCGACCGGTGTGGCGCCCTGATCCTCGGCGGCGAACACCTCGGGGTGGTCGGCTTCGAAGGTGAAGGTCCTGCGATGCCGGTGCTCCTCTCCGAGGCCGAAGTAGCTCTCCACCACCGAGCGGCTGTGGGTGCCGTTGATCCATTCGTTTGTGGCCCGCCAAGTGAACTGGGCGGCTTCCGGCGCGTCCGACAGGGCGGCTCGGGCCTCGAGCAGGGCCTGAACGTTGACACCGTTGTCGACTGGGGTTCCTGTGATCGTCATGTTTCCTCCTGCTGACCGATGTGTATGTGTGCGGACGCCTGCGGTGTTGCTCTCGGGTGGTGGCGTCCGCTAGGCGAAGTCGACCACCCGAGAGCCGGCACAGCACATCCGGCGTGGGGTGGTCGTCGTGGGAAGGATCGATGTACGGCTCATAGGGCTCCTCTCGCTTCTCGTCTACGCGCTCTTCGAGCGCCGCGAGCGGATCCCCGCCGTCGGCGACTCATCGATCAGGCTTTGGCACCGTGCTTCGGCCGGTTGCCGTGGCTTCACAGGGCCTGTCCCTCCACCACTCTTGATGAGCGCGTTGGCCGGGAAGTAGAGCACAACCCGACGACCGAGTCAAGCTCACGGCGATCCACCCCGACTCGGCTCGCGACCGATAGCGTTCCGATCCACATGGGTGCTGAACACACAGAAGAGGAGGCCCCCCTCGAAGACGACGAGGAGACCCGCGACCTCGAGCGGGACGAACGCACCGAGGAGAGGCAGCAGCGTCGAGCGACCAGCTGGTGGCAGCGGCGACGGGTGGAACCGGAGGAACGGGATCGGGTCCTGGGTGAGCTGTTCCAGGAGGGGGACCGACGGGTCCCCTACCTGTATCGGTTGGCGTTCCTCCAGTCGATGTCGGTGGTGGTGGCGGTGGTGGGGATGATGGCCGACTCGCCCGCCCTGGTGATAGGGGCCATGCTCCTGGCCCCGCTCATGTCTCCGGTCCTGGCGGTCGCCGCCGCCCTGGTGATGGTGTGGCCCAAACGCCTCGCCTTGTCCGCAGGGCTGGTCGCTCTGGCCAGTCTCGGGTCGGCGGGGCTGGCGTGGGGCCTCGCCGTTCTGCTCCCCGACCTGATCGCCGGTCCCCTTCCCCACGAGCTGGTCTCCCGCACCAGCCCGAACCTGCTGGATCTGGTGGTGGCACTGGCCGCGGGAGCGGCGGGCGGGTATTCGATGGTTCGGGAGGAGGTGGGTCGAGCCCTGCCGGGGGTGGCGGTGGCGGTGGCGTTGGTTCCACCACTGGCCGCGGTGGGCCTCGCCCTCTCCCTCGGAGAGACCGGTTTGGCGGTCGGCGCGGCGTTGTTGTACGTCACCAACCTGGCGGCCATAGTCCTGGCGGCCGGGGTGGTGTTCCTCGCCACGGGTTTCATTCCCACCGTCAGGGTGTCCCGCCTGTCGTGGCAGGTGGGGCTGGCGTTGGCGGCGGCTCTGGTGCCGGTCGCCCTGGTGGCGGTTCCCCTCACCCGGACCCTGCAGGACTCGTTGGCAGAAGCGTCGACCCTTCGGGAGGTGGGGCGGGTGGTGCCGGCGTGGCTGGCGGGTGAGCCGTTCGACCTGGTCGAGGTGCGGGTCGAACCCGACCTGGTGGTGGTGGTGGTCCTGGCCGGTGATGGCACTCCCCCTCCGGCATCCGAGCTGGCCGCGCTGCTACCCGACCCCCCACCCGAAGCAATCCGGGTCGACGTCATCCAGAGAACCACCGACGTGTTCTACCCCTGAGTCTTTCACACGTCGCCGGTGAAAGTGTCACAAGCGGCGGGGTCTCCGGTGTCGAACCCGACCCGGAACCACGTCATCCGCTGCTCGGACGTCCCGTGGGTGAACGTCTCCGGGTCCACGCTTCCGCTCGATGCTCCCTGGAGACGATCGTCACCCACCGCGGCCGCGGCGGTCAACGCCTCCTCCAGGTCGCCGGATTCGAGTAGGTCCCGCTGGAAGGTGGTGTGGCCCCATACTCCGGCGTAGCAGTCGGCCTGCAGCTCCAGCCGAACCGACAGTTCGTTCGGGTCTCCACGCCCCGAACCTTGCATCGCTTGGACTTCCCCCAAGGTCCCGAGCAGGTTCTGCACGTGGTGTCCGATCTCGTGCGCCAACACGTAGGCCTGGGCGAAGTCGCCTTTCGCCCCGTAGCGCTCGGACAGCGCACGGAAGAAGCCGAGATCCAGGTACACCCGACGGTCCAGCGGGCAGTAGTGAGGTCCGACCACCTCGCTGGCCCCACCGCAAGCCGACTCGGTGTAGCCGTCGAACAGCACCAGTTCTGCCCGCTCGTACTCCATCCCCGAGAGGCGGAAGATGTCCTCCCACTCGTTCTGGATGTCGTCGAGAACGAACGAGAGGAAGTCGACCAGCTCGGAGTCGGGGTCACCCGCCGGAGCCGCAGCCGGATCCTGGCTGGAACCACCGACCATGGACGAGAGCACCACGATCCCCACAACGAGGAGGATCCCCGGTATCCCCAGCTTTCCGATCGCCCCCAGCGGGATGGGAATCCCCATGCCTCCGCCACGCCCCCGCCGATCGATCAGGTCGTCGCTCCGCGGTCTTCGCTTCCACTTCAAGTTCTACCTCCTGGCGGTCGCTGCCCCTTACCCGAAATCGGGACATGTCAATCCCCGAATGAGTAGCCGTCTACTCATGACACCGAAGTCGCTGGCTAGCACGATCGTCGACAAGAGCCTGGTTCGGCAAGGAGGTCGGCGATGGAAAAGTGGAACCAGCTGGGTCGGGCGGGGAAGCTCGCCGCGGTGGGCGGCGTCCTCGTGTTGGTGGGTAGCCTGCTGCCCTGGTACTCGTGGCGGGGCTTCGGGATCTCGGGCTGGGGATCGGGGATTCTGGCCATACTCGGCATCCTGGGGGTGTTGGCCGGGGCGATGTTCCTGCTCTCCGAACCGCTGTTGGGAAACCGCCTCACCCTGGGTTCGATGGAACCTTCTCAGAGCGCCCTCGTGGTCTCGGCGGCGGGTGAGGCCTTGATCCTGCTTCGGCTGCTCACCTGGGTATCGGTGATCGGAATCGGCCTGATCCTGTCGGCGGTGGGCGGCGCCCTGGTCGCGTACGGCTCCTTCCAGGCCGTCAAGGAAGCGGATGTCCCCATCCCGCTGATCGGTCGCAGAGAGCAGTCCTGAACACCTCTCCCCTGGCGGATCGCCGGGTCGATCGCGATCCGGACCTTCGTGACTCTTACCTGAATCGGGTTCGTCTCACCCGGGCGGTGCTGGAGGACTCCTGAATACCTCGTCTCCGGTTCAAGACGGCGGGGCGAAGAACTCCAACGCGATCCCGTCCGGATCCCTGAAGCTGAGCCCCGATCCGTAGGAAGCGTCGACGATGCCCCCATGGCGTATCCCGAGGGCGTCGAGACGTTCGACCCATCGCTCGAGTTCAAGCGGGTTTTGGGAATCCGGTCGACGTCGGAGGACGTCCAGCGGGCGAGGCGGAAACATGTCACACCCCTCCGATAGAGTCGAACACATGTTCGATACATGCAGGTGGGAGTCGGCCGAGGCGTCGCCGGCCCAAGAGACGGCGACCGATGGCACACATCGACCGACCGACCGGCCGTCTCACGGGGTTCCAGCCGATTTGGCGTCTTGGGAGCCGGGACCGACGGTTATGTCGGTTCTCGCCGACACGGACCTGGATCGGCTGAACCCCGATGATCACGTGGTGATCATCCGCGCCTATCAGCGGCTGATCTCCCACCTCCAGGCGGGCCTCTACCGGTCGATGCTGGCGATCCTCGACGCGTACCGCCACCTGGTAGACGATCCCGACGACGAGGAGTTCGTCCACGACGCAGCCCAAGCCGAGATCGGGTCGGCTCTGGGCTTGACTCGCCGTGCGGCTGCCCAGGAGCTGGCCTTCGCTATCGGGCTCCGCCGCGTCCCCCAGGTGGCCGCCGCTCTTGCCAAAGGGGACATCGACCGGCGCCGCGCCCGGGTCCTCATTTTGGAAACTGCCCACCTGTCCGAAGACGCGGCACGCCAGACCGTGAGCCAGGTGATCGGCTCGGCCGGCAGCCTCACCACCGGTCAGCTGGCAGCCCGGCTTCGCCGCCTGGTGGTCGAAGCAGCACCCGAAGAAGCCCAACAGAGGTTCGACCACGCCACCGACCAACGTCGCATGGTGGTGGAACCCACCTGCGAAGGCACCGCCGACATCCTGCTCATCGGCGTCTCACCCGAAAAGGCGATGGCCGCGTCCGATCACGTCGACACGCTCGCTCGTCATCTGAAACGTCTGCCCGGAGAATCCCGCACCCTCGACCAGCTGCGAACCGACGTAGCCGTCGACCTCCTCAGGGGCCGGAACCCCGACCCGTCCCGGGCCGCCAACCCGAGAAGCGGCGAGGTGATCGTCCAAGTGGATCTGACCACCCTGGCAGAGCTAGACGACCACCCGGGCGAGCTAGCCGGATACGGACCGGTGATAGCCGACATCGCCAGGCAGGTGGCCCGCTCCACCACTAGATGGTCCTTCGAGGTGTCCGATCCCGACTGTGGTCGGGTCACCCACGTCGGCGCGGTCCGCCGACGCCCCACCACGGCCCAGACCCGCATGGTCCGGGCCGGCCATCCGACCTGTGTGTTCCCCGGGTGCCGCATGCCGGCCCACAGATGCGACCTCGACCACCGGCAGCCCTACTCCCGGAACGGTGCCACCTGTCCTTGCAACCTCGCCCCCCTCTGTCGACACCATCACCAGATCCGCCATCGAGCAGGCTGGACATACCGCAGGATCGACCAGACAGCATACGAATGGACCAGCCCCCTCGGCCGGACATACCCCGTCACCTGCCGATCACCCTAGGTGTCGGTGTTCCCGGTCAGAACACACCGCCCACGACGAGCGAACCAGCCACCGCAGCCAGCCATAGGATCGGAGCCAGCACCCCGCCCAGCAGCCGGGCCCGCAGCCGCCATCGGCTCCCGAACGCCATGTAGGCGAACAGTCCCACCATCGGCAGGAGCACCACCACCGCCAGCCACATGATCCTGACCCAGACAGGACGCTGGTCCCTGAACGCCTTCCACCCCACCCAGACCGAACCCAGCAGCCAAGTCAGGAGCGGCACCCACCACAGCAGGGCGCCGAACCAGACCGGCCAGAAGCCGCCGTCGACCGCGATCCCCAGGATCACCGGCCTCGGGGCGTCGAACTCGACTCCGGGAGGCAGGTCCGGCGTCCCGACCGCGCCGGGGTCGAAGTCCAACGAGGCGAACACGGCGACTGCGGGACGCACCGGAGCCTCGGCCCCTCCGGGGAGCTGGGGGAAGTCGAGTTCGGGATCGGGGGCGTCGCCGTGGTCGAGCTGGGGGTTCTGTTTCGCTCTGGCCTGGGCGATACGACCCAGATTTTCCGACGAAGCGGCCATTCCATACCACAGCGGCAAGTTGATCCCTTCGCAGTCGTGGAGTAGTCGAAGAAGGTACGGGACGGTGGTCGCAACGTCGTTTCCGGCGAAACACGAACCCTCCTCCAACGGCCCGCCCAACATCAGGTCGGCCCGGCCCGAACCCCGGATCACGTTGTCTCGCACCTGGTTGCCGCCCGACCGCCACAGGTTGGCGTCGATGTTGGTCACCACCAGCACCCCGGAGGTCCGGTTGTTGACCAACAGGTTGTTCCGAACTACCGAGTCCCTGACCCCGGCCAACACGACGCCGTTCCCGTAGGCCGACCACTCCGCCACCTTGCTCGGCGCTCGACCCACCTCGCCGTTGTGGTGGATGTAGTTCCCGGCGATCACCACGTCGTGGGTGGGGGGAAGCAGCTCCGAGTCCAGGGTGTTGGGCACCACCCCGGCGACGTTGTACCGCCACTCCGAGTTCACGATGTAGAGGTTCCCGGAGGCGTTGGTGCCCGAATAGCCGAGACCGTTGAACTCGGCGACCACGTCGGTGATCACCGCGTTGCATGGATCACACTGGCCGATGTAGAAGCCGGCGTCGTAGGAACCCGACGCATATGAGTGTTCGAACAGCCCGTCGACCGAGTCGAAGGCGTATATGCCATACACCCAGTTGTCGATCGAGGTGAGATACGACCCCCGGTAGCCGGTCACCCCGGTCCAGAAGAACCCGTTGAGGGTGTAGTTCCGGGCAGTCAGGTTCTCGATCGCCACCCCGTCGGCGGTGACGACGATGCCGTTCTCTCTGGTGAACTCCCCGTCGAGGATCACCCGGTTGCGGTCGGTGCCCCGGATGGTGAGGCCGGGGGTGGTCACCGACACCGACTCCCGGTACACGCCGGGACCCACCAGCACCAGGTCCCCGGGCTGGGCGGCGTCGACCGCCGACTGGATGGTCGGGAACTCCTCCGGCACCCGCCTGGTGGTCCCGGTCCACGTGTCGGGGGCTTCGGATGCGGCCGCCGCCACCTCGGCGGGTTCGGCCACGTCACCCACGATGACCGTCCCCACCATGCCCTCCCACTCTCCTTCGGCGTTCTGGGTGGCGTGCAGCGAACAGAAGAACTGGTAGGCCCCGGGGCGGTCGATGGTCACGGTGACCGACTCGCCGGGTTCCTGGTTGCCACCACGGGCGTTCACCGTGTTGAAGGTGCCGTCTGCCGCGATCGCGTTGTGCGGCACCCTTCCTTCGTTGACGAAGCGGATGGTCTGCCCGACCTCGGCTTCGATCACCCCGGGAGCGAACACGTTGTCGAGCATCCTCATCTCGACGGCGTCGTCCTGACTGCCCCCGCATGCAGCCAACCCCAGCACCAGGAGGACCAGACCGCCGAGCCGTCGCAGAGCCACGGCGTGACAGGCTAGAAACGCAGACGGGAGCAACGCGGCCGCAAACGGGACCTTGTCCTCTATGCGCTCCCCCGAAGGATCTGGCATTATCGACACGGTGTCGAGAAGAGGAGGCCGCTCGTGGGTCGCTTGGATGGTGCGGTTGCTTTGATCAGTGGTGGAGCCCGAGGTATGGGGGCTTCTCATGCACGAGGGATCGCCGCCGAAGGAGGCAAAGTGGTGATCGGCGACGTGCTCGAGGCGGAGGGACGTGCCCTGGCAAACGAGCTGGGGGATGCCGCCCGATTCGTGCGCCTCGACGTGACCCGACCAGAGGACTGGGACGCGGCGGTGCGGACCGCTGAAGAGGAGTTCGGGCCGGTGACCCTGCTCATCAACAACGCGGGCATCGTGTCGTACTCGAACATCGAGGACACCGACCCTGCGGAGTTTCGCAGGGTGATCGAGATCAACCTGATAGGCGTATTCCTGGGCATGCGAGCCGCGATCCCGTCGCTGCGCCGAGCGGGGGGCGGAGTGATCATCAACGTGTCGTCGACCGCGGGCATGACCGGGTACGCCCAGATCGGGGCCTACGTGGCCAGCAAATGGGGCGTGCGGGGCATCACAAAGACTGCCGCGATGGAACTCGGGCGTGACGGGATTCGGGTGGTGTCCATCCATCCCGGACCCATCCGTACCCCGATGACGGAGGGAATGGGCGACGAACTCACCGCCACCCAACCCATCCCCAGGTTCGGTGAACCCGAAGAGGTGACCAGGATGGTGATCTTCCTCGCCGCCGACGCCACCTACAGCACTGGTTCAGAGTTCGTGATCGACGGCGGGGCATTACTGGGACCGGTGATGGAGCTACAGCAGTAGTCGGTCAGGAGCAGTGGCGGGTCAGGTAGGCGGCTGCCTAGAGATGACCTCGATGGTTGGCTCGACCACGACGCGGGCGCTCACCGAGCGGCTCACGAGACAGGCTTCTTTGGCCTTTTCGAGCAGCCGCCTAGCCCGTTCGGCTTTGGTTTCGGAGTCGACCACCACCCTTGGCCGCAAGACGACCAGGTCGAATCGGTATCGGCGGTCTTCGGACTTGACGAGACGCCCGGTGGGATCATCAGCGTAGTCCACGATGTCGAGCTGAGACATGGAAGCCACTGCCTGAAACGTGGTCATAAGGCAGGCCGCCACCGACGCTACGAAGAGATGCTCTGGGCTCCAGACACCAGCCGGACCCCCGAACTGCGGGGGTGGAGCGACCTCCAGCGGAGGGAGGTCGTAGTCCTCGCTCGATAGTTCGCCTGACCCGCCTGCCAGTCGCCGGAGATGCAGTCGATACTCGTGATATTCGGACATACGCATATGTTCCGTCGGATTCGACCAGGGCGTCTCGGGACTTTGGTCACTTTTCGCCTCTCCGAGCTTCATTCCCCTAGATCAGCGGCTCAACCGCAACCAACCACTTCGCCATCCGCCGACAGGACCACGAAGACCCAAGACTCCGACCCCGGAGCACGCATCAGGAATGCTTCCGGAGCCGCGGATGTGACCCCGTAACCGCCCCTCTCAACCCTCCACATCGAACGAGA
>FLYL01006359.1_pt2 | contig 13935 bp, 16 predicted proteins | sample 1122611 | NCBI WGS metagenome assembly FLYL01 (sample SAMEA4346791, study PRJEB14843) | hot springs metagenome | biome: Terrestrial Biome; feature: Habitat; material: Sediment | place: India | collected 2012-06-12 | depth 1760 m
GAAGACGCCGCCGACCGGCCGCGGGTGGTCACCCATCTGGCGGAGGAGCTCCGCACGATGGCGGGTTGGCTGGGTCTGCGGGAGGTGGAGGTGGGATCGAAAGGGGACCTAGCCGCTCTGCTTCGCCCGCTCGTCTAGAGGGCTATGTCGCTTCGATACTGCATCCCCTGCCACCGGATGCGACTCACCGCCCGATACGCGATCCCTCTGGCCTCGGAAAGGTCGGATCCCACCCCGACCACGTTGAGAACCCGCCCTCCCGAGGTGACGAGACGGCCCGTCTCGTCCCGTGCAGTGCCGGCGTGGAACACGAGAGCCCCTTCGTCGACCGCCTCGGCCAGGCCTGTGATCGGGTCGCCGGTGCGGGGCCGGTCGGGATAACCAGCCGAGGCGAGCACGACGTTGACCGCCGCGTGGTCGCTCCATCTGGGTCGGACCGAGTCGAGACGGCCCATGAGGGCGGCTTCGATCAGCTCTATCAGGTCGCTGTCGAGGCGGGGGAGGAGAACCTGGGCTTCGGGGTCGCCGAGGCGGACGTTGAACTCGATGACCTTGGGTCCGGTGTCGGTGAGGACCAGTCCGGCGTAGAGGAAACCCGTGAATGGGCTCCCATCGCCGGCCATCCGGGTGAGGGTCGGTCGGATGATCTCGGTTTCGACCCGAGCGAGGAGCCCATCGGGCAGATCGACCGGCGAGTAGCTGCCCATCCCGCCGGTGTTGGGTCCCCGGTCGCCGTCCAGCAGTCGCTTGTAGTCCCGGGCGGGTTCGAGGATCGACGCCTGGGTGCCCGACGCCACCGCGAACACCGAGAGCTCCGGACCCGACAGGAACTCTTCCACCAGGACCGTCTTCCCGGCCTCGCCGAACCCGCCGGAGAGGCAGCGGCGCACCCACCCGACCGCGGCTTCCGGGTCGTCGGTGACCAGCACCCCCTTACCTGCGGCCAGACCGTCGGCCTTCACGACCCAGGGGCCTCTCCGAGCCCGTATGTAGGTCACGGCTTCGTCCTCGTCGGTGAACGAGCAGGCCGATCCGGTGGGGACGCCTGCCCGGACCATCACCTGCTTGGCGAACGACTTGGAAGCCTCGAGCCGCGCGGCCGCCGATGTGGGACCGAAAGCGGGGATGCCGGCGCTGTCGAGCCGGTCGACCAGGCCGGCGGCGAGGGGAGCCTCGGGGCCGACCACCACGAGGTCCACTGCCAGTCGGGTCGCCAATCGGACCAGCTCGTCGAGCCGGGACGCATCGAAGATCGGGCCCAACTCCTCGAGGCCCGGGTTCCCCGGCGCCGAGTAGAGCGTCGTCACCCGGGGGCTGGCCTTCAGCTTCCATCCCAGGGCGTGTTCACGTGCGCCCGAACCGACCAGCAGGACCTTCACCGTTGGAGCATCTGTTCGCGTTCCGGTCCCACCGACACCCAGGCGACCGGCACCCCGGTGTACTCCTCGATGAACTCGACGTACGCCTGCGCTTGCTTGGGCAGCTCCGAGAAGCTTCGACATCCGGTGATGTCCTGCCGCCAGCCGGGCAGTTCCCGGTACACGGGGGTGCAGTTGTACAGGACCCGCTGCTGCCGGGGGAACTCCTCGTAGACCTCTCCCAGCGACACGTACCCGGTGGCGACTTTCACGGTGTCGAAGGCCGACAGGACGTCGAGCTTGGTGAGGAAGAGGTGGCTCATCGAGTTGATCCGCACCGAGTACCGCAGGGCGACGAGATCCAACCATCCGCACCGGCGGCGCCGGCCGGTGACCGTTCCGAACTCCCCTCCCAACTCCACCAGCTTGTCACCCACCTCGTCGTGGAGCTCCGTGGGGAAAGGCCCGGTGCCCACCCTCGAGATGTAGGCCTTGGCGACTCCCACCACCCGGCCGATCTCCCGGGGACCCACCCCGGACCCCACCAGTGCTCCCCCGGCGGTGGGGTTGGAGGAGGTCACGAAAGGGTAGGTGCCGTGGTCGACGTCGAGCAGAGTTCCTTGAGCGCCCTCGAACAGCACCTCGTCTCCCCGGCGGAGAGCCTCCCACAGCAACAGCGAGGTGTCGCACACGTAGGGGACGAGACGGTCGGCCATGCCCAGGTAGTGGTCGACCACCTCGTCGGGATCCATGGGAAGCTGGTTGTAGACCCGAGTGAGAACCTTGTTGGTGTCCTCCAGGGCTGCCTCCACCTTGTCCCGGAAGATCTTCGGGTCGAAGAGGTCCTGGACCCGGACGCCGCGCCGCGCGTACTTGTCGGTGTAGGCCGGGCCGATCCCCTTCTTGGTGGTGCCGATCTGGTTCCGTCCCAGATACCGCTCCATCACCCGGTCGAGTTTGCGGTGGTAGGGCATGATCAGGTGGGCGTTGGCGGACAGCTTCAGCTTGCCCGGGTCGATGCCCCGGGAGGAGAGCATCTCGATCTCGGCCAGCAGCACCTCCGGGTCGACCACGCAGCCCGAGGCGATCACGGGGGTGCAGTCGGGGTACATCACCCCCGAGGGGATCAGGGAGAGAGCGAAGCGCTCGTCGCCGACCAGGATGGTATGCCCGGCGTTGTTGCCCCCCTGGTACCGGACCACGTAGTCGGCTTCCCGGGCGAACCAGTCGGTGGCCCGCCCCTTACCCTCGTCGCCCCACTGGGCGCCTACCACGATGGTCGCCGGCATGGGCCGGAATGCTAGGAGGTCCAGCCGCCGGTTCTTCAGGTCGGCAGGTCGGTATGCTCGACCGGTGGTCGGCTACGTGGTTCCTGCGACCAGAACGGAAGTCGTTCGGTTGGACGGAGTCGACCTGGTGGTCGACATCGCCGATGGTGACGAACCCACCTATCTGCTGGTCCACGGCCTGGCGTCCAACGCCCGCCTCTGGGACGGGGTGGTGGGCTGCCTCCAGAGGGCGGGCCGCCGTTCGGTCGCGGTGGATCTGAGGGGCCACGGTCGGTCGTCCAAACCGGGTGACGGCTACGACTTCCCGACCCTGGTCTCGGACCTGACCGCCGTGCTCGATGCGGTCGGGTCGGAACGGGTGGTGGCGGTGGGTCAGTCCTGGGGAGGGAACCTGGTGGTGGAGTTGGCGGCCCGTCACCCCGAGCGGGTCGAAGCCGTGGTGTGCGTCGACGGCGGATTCATCCACCTGCGTTCCCGCTTCGACGACTGGGAATCGGTGTGGGATGAGTTGGCTCCCCCGGTGTTCGACGGGTGGACGCGGGACCAGCTCAGAAGGCGGGCGGAGACCCGGTTCCCCGGTTGGCCGGCCTGGGCGGTCGAAGCCCAGCTCGCCAACTTCGGGGACAAGGGAGACGGAACGGTGGAGCCCCGCCTGCCCCGGGAGCTGCACCGTAGGATCCTCTGGGAGCTGTGGAATCAGGATCCCACCCGGGTGGTGTCTCGGGTGCGGGCCCCGGTGGTGGTGCTCGCCGTCCGGGAAGACGGCGACCCGACCGACAAGGCGGACCAGGTGGAACGCTTCGCTGCTTCCGGTCCCGTCCGGGTGATCTGGGCGGAAGGTCATCACGATCTCCATGCACAGCGACCCGAGCTGGTCGCCGACGTGCTACTCCAGGTCCGATGATGGGGCGGGTGGTGCTGATGGGTTCGGGGGAGACGGCACCCCGGATGGTGGCGGTCCACAGGAGAGCCCTCGAACAAGCCGCAGCCGATCGGGTGGTGCTCCTCGACGGACCGTTCGGTTTCCAGGAGAACGCCGACCTGCTGGTGGACAAGCTGGCCGGCTTCTTCCGGAGCAGTCTGGGCGTGGAGGTGGAGGTCCCGTCCCTCCGCCGCCCGGACGAACCCGCCGCCCGGCGAGCCCACCTGGTGGAGGCGGTACGGTCGGCCAGGGCCGTGTTCGCCGGGCCCGGATCCCCCACCTACGCCTTGCGGGTGTGGCGCTCTACCGGGCTGGCCGGGGCCCTGGCCGAGATGGTGTCACGGGGTGGAAGCCTGATCATGGCCTCGGCCGCGGCCTTGACCCTGGGACGCAAGACGCTGCCGGTCTACGAGATCTACAAGGTGGGGGAGGACCCGCACTGGGTGGACGGCCTGGACGTGTTGGGGATGCTCGGCCTTCCCCTCACCGTGGTCCCCCACTGGAACAACACCGAGGGCGGCAACCACGACACCAGCCGGTGCTACATCGGCGAACGGCGGCTACGCGCCATCCAAGGCGAGCTGGACACACCGATCCTGGGGATCGACGAGCACACCGCCGCGATCCTCGACTTCCAGGCCGGCACGCTCGAGGTGGCCGGGCTGGGAGCGGCGACCTTGAGGGACGCCGACGGGGAGACCCGCTTCCCGGCCGGATCCAGGGTTCCCCTCGACCAGTTGGGGGGCGGCCCCCCGGCCGGCGACCGGGTCGACCGACCGGAGCCGGGTCGTACCGTCTTCGACCTGATCGAGGGCCTTCCACCCGGCCTCCAAGAGCCGCTTCGCCGCGAGCTGGTGGCCGGGACCCAGGTCCGGCAGGAGCTCGAAGCGTTGGCGGAGTGGAGAGCACGGGTGGTCGAAGCGATGCTCGACGTGAGAGAGAACGCTCGGCGCCGAGGCGACTTCGAGACCGCAGACGCCATCCGTGACGCCCTGTCGGCGACCGGCATCGAGATCCAGGACACCGGAGAAGGACCCCGCTGGAGCTCGTCGGGAGATGGCTCCCCGGCCGGCGCCGGGTAGTCTCCCCGTCGTGCCGCGGATCCGTGCCGAGAGCATCGAGGCCCACAAACGGCTTACCCGGCGGGACATCCTCGACGCCGCCTACCGGGTGTTGGAGGAGGTGGGGACCGCCGACATCAGCCTCGCCGAGGTGGCCTACGAGGCGGGAATCGGCCGCACCACCCTCTACGAATACTTCCGGGACAAGGACGACATCATCGCCTCGTTGGTGGAGGAACGTCTCCCCGAAGTGGTGGATTCGCTGATCGCTTCGGTGGGAGGTGACGACATTCCCGAGAGGCTGGCTTCGCTGGCGGTGGCGACGGTTCGTTTCATCATCACCGACCCGGTGCTCGGATGGATCCTCCATCGGGAGGTCCCCAGGCTTTCGACCGACGCGCAGGAGAGGATCCGGGTCGCTCACGCCGACCTCGCCCGGGAGATGGTCGACCTGTACCGGCGGGGTGCCTCCCAGGGCCGGTTCCGGGAGATGCCAATCGACATCGCCGGACGGTTCGTCTACGACGTGATCATGTCCGCGGCTCGTGTACTGATCGCCGATCCCGACCCGACCGCCCGGTTCGAGGAGGTCGCCGCCCACATGAGGTCGTTCCTGCTAGGCGGTCTGGCTTCAGACGCCGAGTGAGCCGACCCGCACCGACACGCTGGGCAGCGGTGGCGGTGGGCGGGGCCGCGGGTTCCGTCGCCCGTTGGCTGACCGGGGCCCATGGTTGGCGGTCCACCCTCGCCGTGAACCTGGTCGGATCGTTCCTGTTGGGGCTGATGATGGCGGTATCTCTGAGGCGGATGTGGAGCCCGACGTCGAGACTCATGATGACCGTCGGTTTCCTCGGGTCGTACACGACCTTCTCGGCGATGATGGTGGAGGGTGTGAGGATGGCGGCGGGAGGAGGGATGGGCTGGATCCCGTATTGGTCGGTCACCGTGCTCGGCGGCCTGGCGGCGGCCTGGGCCGGGCTCAGACTGGGAGGCGGATGAGATGATCCCCGAAGGGAAGCTGGTCAGGATCTTCATCGGCGAGTCGGACACCTGGGAGGGCGTCCCCCTGTACCACGCCCTGGTCGAGACCGCCCAGAGGCTGGGGATGGCAGGTGCCACCGTGCTGCGGGGTATCGAAGGCTACGGCGCCAGTTCGGTGGTGCACACCACCCGCCTCCTTCGACTGTCCGAAGACCTGCCGGTGGTGGTGGAGCTGGTCGACCGCGCCGACCAGGTCGGCCGTTTCCTGGAGGAGATCGACGGCATGATCTCCGAGGGACTGGTCACGGTGGAAAACGTGGAGGTTCGGATGTACCGGTCCCGGAATCCGCAGTGACCCTGGTCGCGGTGGCCCTGGGAGGCGCCGCCGGTGCGGTCGCCCGATACCTGGTAGGAGGATGGGTGGCACGACGGTGGGAACCCCGCCGTTTGGCCCTCCCCACGTTGGTGGTCAACACCCTGGGATCGGGTCTGGCTGGAGCCCTCGCGGCATGGGCGGGATCGTCGAATCTCCCCCCGACGCTGGTCGCCTTTCTGGGGGTAGGACTGTTGGGCGGCTTCACCACCTTCTCCACCTTCGCCTACGAGACGGTGAGGTTGGCCGAGGACGGCGCCACGGGATCCGCCATCCTCAACGTGTCGGCCTCCTACCTTCTGGCCGGTATCGCAGCCTGGGTCGGCTACACCCTGGCCCAGGTCAAGGTGTGACCGTCAGCGCCAGATCGAAGTCGAGCGACTTGCGCTCCGAGCCCTTCAGATAGGTGACAGTCCATCTGAACGGATGAACCCCCGGGGCCAAACCCGACGTGTCGACCAGGAAACGGGCGACGTCGGTTTCGCCTGCGGTGAGCACATCGTCGGAGTGGAGGCTGGTCGACGTTCCGTGACCGGGATAGGTCACGTCGAGGTCGCCGCCTACGGTGGCCGACAGGTTCGTCAGGGTGGGGGCCACCCCGACCATGGTGACTTCGACCCAATGCTCCCCGCCGGACGGCACGGCCGGGACGTCTCCCAGGACCTCCAGGTCCGCTCCGGTGTGCACCACCACCGGGACCTCGACCCGGTACTTCTTGGTGCGGGGTTTGCCGTCCTCGGAGTAGCGCACGGTGAGGTCGAGTTCGAAAGCCTTGGTTTGGTAATAAGGGACGGTTAGTCGGACGGCGGTGTAGTCCAGCTCGCCCTCCAGGAGCTCGTCGTCCCGCATGAGGCTGGAGTGGTCGCCGGTGTTGGCCGGATACGACACCTCGACTCCCCGAGCCTTGCGGGGCTTGGCGGTCAGCGCGAAGGAGGCGACGTCGCCGGTTCCCAGCCAGGTGAGGGTCACCCAGGTGGAGCCGCCGGCGGCCACCACCGCGGTGGAATCCTGCATCAGCTCGGGCTGTGCCTGGGCGGCGGTGGCGGGAAGGGGCAGGAGACCGCCGAGGGTGGCGACCAGTGACAGGAGGAGCAGGAAACGGGTCGTGAGCTTCATGGCGGTGTCATCGACTCGGATCGATCGTCGCATGAGAACCAACTCCGATTCGCCGTCGTGGACTAGTCACCACAGGCCTCTCGGTAGGCGTCGAGCATCGCCATCCGCACCGATGGGCGGGCGAGGTTCTCGGCCAGGAAACGATCCAGCTCTGCCGGATCGATCCCGAGTTCGGCCAGGAACCGCGCACGGTGGGGCGCGATGTCCTCCAGGTCCTGATACGTGTGGCGGCCGACCTCGCACTGCCACAGACCTTCCGCTCTGGCCAGGGACAATTCCCCATCGGTCAGGGTCACCGCTTCACCGGCCGGGTCCGATTCAGCGGGTCGGGGGGTCTCGGCCCCGGCAGATCCGCAGGCGATCACCAATAACAGGAGGGCGAGCAACCTCGGTCTCATGTCCGATTGGCATCGGAACGCGGGGTGGCGGCCTTTAGCCTTCCTGCCGGCCCGGGGGCCGATAGGCTCTCTCCGTGTATCTGAATCGGGAACTCTCCTGGCTGGACTTCAACGGGCGGGTCCTGGCCCTGGCCGAGGATCCTTCGGTGCCTCTGTTGGAGAGATGCCGGTTCCTCTCGATCTGGGCGTCGAATCTGGACGAGTTCTTCATGGTCAGGGTGGCGGGACTGAAGGAGCAGGTCGCTCACGGGATCAGGACGCCCTCACCCGACGGGTTGACGCCCGCCGAACAGTTGGCCGCCATCGCCGAGAAGGTCGAAGATCAGTACCGCCGGGTCGGTCAGCTCTTCCTGGACGAGCTCACCCCATTGCTCGCCAAGTCGGGAATCCACTTCTCCACCTATCAGGCTCTCGATCCCGAAGACCGTCAGTTCGTGGATCAGCAGTTCCGGGAGCGGGTGTTCCCGGTGCTCACCCCTCTGGCCGTCGACCCGGCCCATCCCTTCCCCTACATATCCAACCTCTCCCTCAACCTGGCGGTGATGGTCCGCAACCCCGAAACCGGCGTGACCCGGTTCGCCCGGGTCAAGGTTCCTCCCATCCTCCCCCGGTTCGTGGTGATGCCGGACGGCGAACGGTTCCTGCCCCTCGAAGAGCTGATCGGCGCTCACCTCGCCGACCTGTTCCCCGGAATGGAAGTACTCCGCCGAGACGCGTTCCGTGTGACCCGCAACGCCGACCTGGAGATCGAAGAGGACCGGGGAGGCGACCTGTTGGCGGTCCTCGAATCCGAGCTGACCCGCAGGAGGTTCGGCCGGGTGGTGCGTCTGGAGGTCCACTCCGACATGGATCCGGGCGTCAAGGCTCTGCTCATGCGGGAGATGGGGGTGGAAGACCGGGACGTCTACGTCTCGGACGGGCCGTTGGACCTGGCGGGTCTCCGAGTGTTGGCGGAGCTGGACCGCCCCGACCTGGTTTGGCCCCAGTGGTCCTGGGTGACCCAGCCACGGCTGGCGGCGGTCGGCGGTGAGAAACCCGACCTGTTCGAGGTGATTCGGGAAGGCGACCTGCTGGTCCACCATCCGTACGAGTCGTTCACCACTTCGGTGGTGGCTTTCATCGAGCAGGCCTCCCGGGATCCCCAGGTGCTGGCGATAAAGCAGACCCTGTACCGCACCTCGCGGGACTCCCCGATAATGGCCGCCCTGATCGAAGCCGCTCACGAGGGCAAACAGGTGGTCGCCCTGATCGAGCTCAAGGCGCGTTTCGACGAGGAACGGAACATCGAATGGGCGCAGCGGCTGGAAGACGCAGGGGTCCACGTGGTGTACGGGGTGGTGGGATTGAAGACCCACTCCAAGATCGCCCTGGTGGTCCGGGAGGAAGGGGAGGGGATCACCCGTTACGCGCACATCGGAACCGGCAACTACAACGACGCCACTGCCCGGACCTACGAAGACCTGGGTCTGTTCACCTGCGACCCCCAAGTCGGGGCCGACCTGACCGACCTGTTCAACTACCTGACCGGGTACAGCCAGCAGAGGAGCTACCGGAAGCTGCTCGTCTCCCCGGTCGGAATGAGGGCGGGGATCAGGGACCTGATCCGCAGGGAAGCCCACCCGGACGGCCGGATCACCATGAAGATGAACTCGCTGGTGGATCCGGAGCTGATCGACGAGCTGTACGAGGCCGCCCGACGGGGCGCCGAGATAGACCTGATCGTCCGGGGGATCTGCTGTCTGTTGCCCATCGACGGCAGCCGGCTTCGGGTGCGGTCCATCGTGGGTCGGTATCTGGAGCATTCCCGCATCTACCGGTTCGGAACACGGGGTGGACGGAGGGATTACCTGATCGGGTCGGCCGACCTGATGCCCCGGAACCTGGACCGCCGAGTCGAGGTGTTGGTGCCGGTGGAGGACCCCGACCTGCAGTTCCGGCTCGACGAGATCCTGGAGGTGGAGCTGGCCGACGACGTACTCGCCTGGGAACTGGGATCGGACGGCACCTGGACCAAGGTGCCCACCCGGCGGGGAATCGACTCCCATCTCGTGCTCAGAGGCCTGGCCGAGGCCCGAGCCGCGGCCAGGACCGATTGACCCAACGTTCACCTGTCGTTCACCCCGGGGCGGGATCCGGGTAACCCCCGCGACCTAGCTTGGCGGCGTACACCCGAACAGGAGAAACGAATGCGAAAGATGGTTGCGTTTCTGACCGCGGTGTCTCTGGCGCTCGTGGCATGCGGGAGCGGCGAAGGAGGTTCCACCCCCACCACGTCGGGTTCGGGGGGTTCGGAGGGGACCGCTCCGCCCGGCGCCGGAGGCCAGATAGTCATCTCCGGTTCCTCGACCGTCGAACCGATCACCGCCCGGGTCGCGGAAGCCTTCGCCGCGTCCCGCCCCGACGTGTCGATCAGCGTCGACGGACCGGGCACCTCCGACGGCTTCGTGTTGTTCTGTAACGGGGAAACCGACATCTCCGACGCTTCGAGGGCGATCAGGGAATCGGAGCTGGAGACCTGCCTGGCCAACGGGATAGAACCGATCGAGATCAAGGTGGCGATCGACGGCCTGTCGGTGATCACCCACCCCGACAACGACATGGTGTCCTGCCTCGACTTCGGCGACCTCTACGCCTTGCTCGGAATCGAATCCACCGGTTTCAGCCGCTGGTCCGACGCCAACGACCTGGCCGCCGAGCTCCAGGCCGAAGGACTCGGCGCCCGCCACGCTCCCTACCCGGACGAGCCGCTGGTCGTCACCGCACCCGGGGAGGAGTCCGGGACTTTCGATTCCTTCGTGGAGTTGGTGCTGGAACCGGTAGCCGAGGAGCGGGGGACGGATCCCAACCCGAGGCCGGACTATGTGGCTTCTCCGAACGACAACGTCATCATCGAGGGGATCTCCGGCAACGTGACCTCCCTCGGTTGGGTCGGCTACGCCTTCGTGGTGGAGAACCTCGACCGGGTCAAGGCCCTGGAGGTCGCCTCCCTCGACGGCGACTGCGTGGCCCCCACCCCCGAGACCATCTCCAACTTCGAGTACCCGATCGCACGTCCCCTCTACATCTACGTGAACAAGGCCAGGGCCGAGGAGAAGCCGGAGGTCGCCGAGTTCGTGGACTTCTACCTCAGCGACCAGGGCCTGCAGGCGGTGGACGAGACCGGGTACGTCCGGCTCACCGACGAGGAATACCAGACCTGGCGGGCCAACTGGGAGTCCCGCAACGTGGGCCACGTCGGTTGACGGTTAGCCTGGAGGTCCGATGAGCCTTCGAGGTCTGGAAGGCGACAGGAGACGCCAGCGGCGGGAGATCGGCTGGCGTCTCCTGTTCACCTCGGCGGCAGGGGGGACGATCCTGGTCAGCGCCGCCATCGTCGTCTCCCTGGCGGGCGAGGCGTGGACGTTCCTGGCCAACGTCGACCTCTCGGCCCTGTGGGACATCGGCTGGTTCCCACGAAGGGGCATGTACGACATAAAGACCCTGGTGGTCGGCACCCTGCTGGTCGCCGGCATAGCGATGATCATCGCGGCTCCCTTGGGTCTGGGTGCTGCCGTCTACCTGTCCGAATACGCCGACCGCCGACTTCGCAAGACCCTGAAGCCGATCCTCGAGATCCTGGCCGGGATACCTTCGGTGGTCCTCGGCTACTTCGCCCTCACCTTCATCACCCCCGACCTGCTCAAGCCGATCTTCGGCAACGAGGTGGCTGCGTTCAACATGCTGGCCGCCGGGATCGGGGTGGGCATCCTCACCATCCCGTTGGTGGCCTCCATCTCCGAAGACGCCCTGAGGGCGGTCCCCATGTCTCTCAGGGAGGCGTCGTTCGGATTGGGGGCGTCCAAGCTCACCACCACCGTGCGGGTGGTGATCCCCGCCGCGGTGTCGGGGATCGTCGCCTCCCTCATCGTCGGACTGTCCCGGGCCATAGGGGAGACGATGGTGGTGGCTATCGCCGCCGGAGCGACCGGAGGATCCCTGTTCTCCTGGAACGTGCTGCAACCCGGTCAGACCATGACCGCGGCGATGGCCGCGTTGGCGATCGGCTCCGACCGGGTGAGGGGCGACGACTACGCCTTCCAGAGTCTGTTCTTCCTGGGGCTCCTCCTGTTCGTCGCCACCCTCACCCTGAACGTCATCTCCGAACGGCTGGTCCGACGGTTCAGGCAGCGTTACTGATGGTCACCCGCAGTCCCGCATCCGACGCCCGCCTCGGGGCTGAGGCCGTACGACGGGCCCTCACCGCCAAGAGAGCCGACACGAGGGGTCTGGTCTTCCGCCTCGCCCTCCTGACGTGTCTGCTCGTCTCTCTCCTGGTTCTGGTGGTCCTCCTCGCCGACACCGTCCTGGGCAGCCTGTCGGTGTGGCGAACCCGGGGGCTGGTCGATTTCGTGAGGAGCCCCCTGTCGGCAGATCCCGCCGTCGCCGGGATCTGGCAGGCGTTCTACGGATCCGCAATCCTGATGGCGTTCGTGGTGGCGCTGGCGGTGCCGCTCGGGGTGGCCACCGCCATCTACCTGGAGGAATACGCCTCCGACAGCCGACTAGCCCAGGTGATCAACGCCAACATCCGCAACCTGGCGGGTGTGCCCTCCATCGTCTACGGCCTGTTGGGTCTCGCCCTGTTCGTGAAAGCCCTGGGTTCTCTGACCGGTCCCGAAGTTTTCGGGAGGAGTCTCATATCGGGGGGTCTGACCCTGGCCCTCCTCGCCCTGCCGGTGATCGTCATCGCGGCCGCCGAGGCTTTGAGGGCGGTTCCGGATTCGATCCGGGAGGCGGCGGTCGGAGTGGGCGCGACGCCATGGCAGACCATACGCCACCACGTGCTGCCGGTGGCCGCCCCCGGCATCCTGACCGGCATCATCCTCTCGGTGGGTAGGGCATTCGGGGAGGCTGCTCCCCTCCTGCTGGTGGGGGGGATCACCACCTTCTTCCAGCAGGCGACCGGCTCCGGGTTCCTGGAGGTACTCCAAGGGCGGTTCAGCGCCCTGCCCGTGCTGGTGTTCAGCTGGAGTCGCCTCCCCCAGGAGGAGTTCAGGGCCCTGACCGCGGCGCTGATCGTGGTGATGCTGGTCCTCCTGTTGGCGATCAACGGGACCGCCATCTACCTTCGCCAACGCTACGAGAAGGAGCTCTGAGTGGAGTCTGTGACCAGGCCGGATCGGGAAGTGAGGGTCGAGGCGAAGCCCCGCGACACGTCGGACAGCCACGAGACGGTCTTCGAGATCGCCGGGCTCACCGTCACCTACGGGTCGGTCACCGCGGTGGAGGGGGTGAACCTCGACATCCGCAGCCGGGAGATCACTGCCCTGATCGGCCCGTCGGGCTGCGGCAAGTCGACCGTCCTCCGCTGCCTCAACCGGATGAACGACCTCATCCCCTCCGCGCGGGTCGGCGGGAAGGTGCTCTACCACGGGATCGACATCTACGACCCCGCGGTGGACCCGGTGGAGGTGCGGCGACGGATCGGAATGGTGTTCCAGAAACCCAACCCGTTCCCCAAGTCGATCTACGAGAACGTCGCCTATGGGGCACGCATCGCCGGTATACGCGACCTGGACGACGTGGTCGAGGAGTCGCTCCGCAAGGCGGCCCTGTGGGACGAGGTCAAGGACAAGCTCGACACCTCCGGGATGGCCCTTTCGGGAGGTCAGCAGCAGAGGCTCTGCATAGCCAGGGCCCTCGCCACCGACCCCGACGTGCTGCTCATGGACGAACCCTGTTCCGCCCTCGACCCGATCGCCACCCTCCGGATCGAAGAGCTCATGCTCGAGCTGAAGGACGAATACACCTTCGTGATCGTCACCCACAACATGCAGCAGGCGGCCCGGGTGTCCGACCGGACCGCGTTCTTCTCCATCGAAGTCACCCCCCAGGGGCGAAGAGGGCGCCTGGTGGAATACGATCGAACCGAGAAGATCTTCACCAGTCCCTCCCAGAAGGAGACCGAGGACTACATCACCGGAAGGTTCGGCTGATGCCCGACGTCAGATCCCACTTCCATCAAGAGCTGGAGCGCCTCGAGCAGGCGGTCCTCGACGTGTCGGACCGTTGCGACCGCATGATCGGGATGGCGGTGGAAGCGGTCTGCGCCGGGGATCTCGAGTTGGCCGAGCGGGTGGTGGCCGAAGACAACGAGATCGACCGCATCTACCTCGACTCCCACGACCGGTGGATCGAGTTGATGGCCCGCCAGCAGCCGATGGGCTCCGACCTCAGGCTGATGTCGGTGATCCTCCACCTGAACGTCACCCTGGAGCGTTCGGGGGATCAATGCGTGAACATCGCCAAGATGGCGCAAGTCACGGAAGGGTTGCCCCGTTCGGAGCGGATCGTTTCCCAGATCCGGGAGATGGGAGACCTCGTTCGTCCGATGCTGCGCACCGCGGTCCACGCGTTCATTCGGCGGGACGCCGAAGAGGCTCGCCTCCTCCCCGCCA
>FLYL01001725.1_pt2 | contig 13488 bp, 11 predicted proteins | sample 1122611 | NCBI WGS metagenome assembly FLYL01 (sample SAMEA4346791, study PRJEB14843) | hot springs metagenome | biome: Terrestrial Biome; feature: Habitat; material: Sediment | place: India | collected 2012-06-12 | depth 1760 m
AACTCGAGGTCGCCGATCCTCACCGGGTCGCCGGGCGCGGCCCCCGCCTTCTCCAACGCTCGGTCCACTCCCAGGCGCGCCAATCTGCGAGCCGCGAGCCGAGCAGCCTGGGGATGGGTCAGGTCCGCGAACCGTACGGCCCTTCGGGCGGCCACACCGTCCACCACCCACACATCCCCTTCCTTCCGTATCTCGAAGCCGGGACCCACCGGCCTGTGCAGAACGTAGCCCTCCCGCTGGGGCTCCGACCTGCCGGCCTCCTCGACCAGGTCCGCGATCCGATGCAGCACCGGGGTCAACCCTTCTCCGGTCAAGGCCGAGACGACCTCGGCATCCGGGACCCGTCGGCGGGCCTCGGCCGCCTCGGGCAGGTCCCCTTTGTTGATCACCACCAGCCGGGGACGATGAGTCAGGTCGGCGGAGAAGGACTCAACCTCGTCGACCAGGATCTCGAGCTGGGCGTCCACCGGAAGCTCCTGGAGCGGTGAGGGGTCGAGGAGGAACACCAGCACACGAGCCCGCTCGACGTGCCGGAGGAACTCATGGCCCAGTCCTCTGCCCTGGGCCGCCCCTTCGATCAGCCCGGGGATGTCGGCGAGAACGAACTCGCGGCCGTCGACTTCCACGACCCCGAGGCTGGGTTCGAGGGTGGTGAACGGATAGTCGGCGATCTTGGGACGGGCCGCCGATACCCGGGAGATGAAGGTCGACTTGCCGGCGTTGGGGAAGCCCACGAGGGCGGCGTCGGCCATCAGTTTCAGTTCGAGGACGAACCACCCCTCCGGCCCGTACTCACCCTGCTCGGCGATGGACGGGGCCCGCATCTGCGGTGAAGCCAGCGCGGCGTTTCCCCTGCCGCCTCGCCCACCCCGTAGAACCACCACCCTCTGCCCGGGACGAACCAGATCGGCGATCAGGGTCCCGGCGTCGTCGTAGACGAGTGTGCCGAGAGGAACCGGCAGGATCAGGTCCTCGCCCCTCCGTCCCTGCCGGGTGTCTCCGCTCCCATGGCCGCCGTGTCCCGCCTGGTGGTGGGGGTTGCGGCGATAGGTGAGCAGGGTGGCCATCGATGGAGTGGCTTCGATGATCACGTCGCCGCCATTGCCGCCCGATCCTCCGGTGGGTCTGCCTCGGGGACGGCCCTTCCGCTTCTCGAATGCGACGACGCCTGCCCCTCCGTGCCCGGCACGGAGATGCACCCTCACCCGGTCGACGAACACGACCGGGTTCCGGTCAGCTGGAGAGGACGTCGACCAGGCGGCGGTTGTTGCGCACCGCGTACTTGACGGTGCCGGCCGATACCGCGTAGAGGGTGTCGTCGGACCCTCGCCGCACGTTGACGCCGGGATGGATCCGGGTTCCCCGTTGTCTGACCAGGATCGCTCCCGGCTGGACGAACTGCCCGTCGAACACCTTAGGTCCCAAGCGCTTGGCGTGGGACTCCCGCCCGTTCCTGCTCGAGCCTCCGGCTTTGGTCTTCGACATCTGCTACTCCTCCTCCTCCGTCGCGACCGGTCGGGCTGCGTCGGGAAGGTCTATCGAGGTCACCTTGATCGAGGTGTACACCTGCCGGTGTCCCATCCTACGGCGGTAACCGGTCTTCGCCTTGTACTTGAAGATGTCCAGCTTGGGCCCTTTCGTCTCTCCCAGAACCTCGGCGGTCACCTGGATCTCCCCGAGCTCGCCGCGGTCGGTGATGGTCCTCCCGTCGTCGTCCACCACGAGGAGCGGAGTGAATGTGACCCGGTCGCCCGGATGTTTGATCCGTTCGACCTGGATCACGTCCCCGGGACGTACCCGGGCTTGTTTACCGCCGGCGCGGATGATCGCGTACATGACTGGTCCTTCGAAAGGGGATCGGAGGCAGTATACCTCTCACTCGTCGTCGTCGGTGCCGAACATCCCGACCGGCACCGCGTGGGTGGCCGCTTCCTCGTGGAGGATGATGCCTCTTCCTTCGCAGTGAGAACATGGCTCGGAGAAGGTCTCGAGGAGCCCGGCCGACACGTTCTTGCGGGTCATCTCCACCAACCCCAGATGCGACACGTCGAAGACCTGGGTGCGGGTCTTGTCCCGCGCCAGGGCCTCCTTCAACTTGCGGAGCACCATCTGCTGATGTTCGGTGTCCTCCATGTCGATGAAGTCGATGACGATGATCCCGCCGATGTCTCTCAGGCGGAGCTGGCGGGCGATCTCCTCGGCAGCCTCCAGGTTGTTCTGGAGCACCGTCTCTTCCAGGCTCGAGGAGCCGACGAACTTGCCGGTGTTGACGTCTATCACCGTCAGGGCCTCGGTGCGGTCGATGACCAGATGCCCACCCGACGGCAGGTACACCTTGCGGTCGAGGGCCTTGCGGAGCTGATCTTCGACGTGGTAGCGCTCGAAGAGCGGCATCTCGTCTTCGTACAAGGTGACCTTGGAGACGAGGTCGGGGGCGGTGGCCCTGAGGTAGTCCATCACCTTCTCGTAGGCTTCCCGGTCGTCGATGAGGAGACGACGGAAGTCGGGCGTGAAGTGCTCCCTGATCACCCGGATGAGGAGGTCGGGTTCCTCGTACACCAGCCGCGGCGCCCCTCCTCCCGCCGCGTCCTCGACGATCCGGTCCCAGGTCTTCTTGAGGCGTGCGATGTCGGCCGCGATCTCTTCGGCGGTGGCGTGGAGCGCGGCGGTGCGGACGATGACGCCCATACCCTCGGGTTTCACCCGGTTGACTGTCTCTCTCAGTCTCTGACGCTCCTGCTCGGGTAGACGCCGAGAGATACCCTGGGTGTCCGAGTCGGGAACCAGGACGAGGTAGCGGCCGGGAAGCGAGGGCAGGCCGGTGAGGCGGGCTCCTTTCGCCCCCATCGGATCCTTGACCACCTGGACGAGGATCTCGTCGCCTTCTCTCAACACCTCTTCGATGCGCGGGTGGCGCTTCCCGGTGTCGCCCTCGACCTTGACGTCGGACGCGTAGACCACCCCGTTCTTCTCGGCTCCGAAATCGACGAAGGCGGCCTCCATGCCCGGGAGCACGTTGCGAACCTTCCCCAGGTAGATGTTTCCGACCATCGACTTCTGGTCGGAACGGGTCACGTAGTGTTCGACCAGCACCGGCCCCTCCAGGATCACCACCTGGGTCTGATGGGGCTTGACCCGCACGAGCATCTGCTTGCGGGGGGCTTCGGGAGCGACGATCACCTCGTCGACTCGAGGAACCGGCTTGGCCCTCGTCGTTTTTACCGCGGGGCGGTCCCGCTTCTCCCTCTTCTTGGAGGTTCGTGCCTTGGCGGTCTTGGAACCGTTACCGGCTCTCGGTTCGGGAGCGACGATCTTGCGTACTTCGACCTTCTGTCGGCCGATACGCAACACTTTCCGCTCTTCGACGATCTCGTCCGACTCGCCCTTGCGGACCACTTCGGGCGAGCTCCTTCGGAATAGTCGCATGGTCTCCTCGTCCTGGCTCGGGATGGATCACAACGCGTGGTGCCGCCATGCTCAAGGTGAGTTCGGTTCTGCACAGCGGTCGACACGGCATGGGTAAACACTCCTGGGAGCTTCGGTGACGTGGGGGCGACGATCGCCGAAATCCCGGCCGCGATCCTGGCTTGGGCCGTGCGGCGGAGTGGATCGTGACCGGCGCCGCGGACCCCATGTCCGCTTGCTCCTGGTACCACGTTCGCTGGCGCCACCTCGGGTGGCACCGCTACTGAGGGTAGCAGCAGTCCTCGGCTGCGGAAACGACCCTCAGATGTCGAGCGGGGGCTGTTCGGGCTCGCCGGGCCGATAACACATCCTGCAACGAGCCTCGTAGGTCCCTCGAGACCCCAGAACGACCAGCTCGTCCGAGGAGACCAGGCGCTGGGTGTAGAGAGCGGGACCGCCACAGCGGTGACAAACCGCCAGCATCTTGGTTACGTACTCGGCCCTCCCGCAGAGGGTGGGTATCGGCTCGAACGGCCTCCTCAGATAGTCGAGGTCGAGGCCCGCCACGATCACCCGCAGCCCATCGTGGGCGAGCCTCTCGCAGACTTCGACCAGCCCGGCGTCGAAGAACTGGGCTTCGTCGATGCCGACCACCTGGGTGCCGTCGACCAGGGAAGCCGCCAGCTCCGAAGAGTCGGCGACCGGCACGGCGTCGACCTTCAGGGCGGAGTGGGAGACCACCACGTCGTGTCCGTAGCGGCTGTCGATCCTCGGTTTGAAGATCTGGACGCCGATCCTGGCGATCTTGGCCCGGGTCGCCCTTCGGATGAGCTCTTCGCTCTTTCCCGAGAACATGGGTCCGCAGATCACCTCGATCCAACCTGCGGTGGGATGCCTGAACACGTCCAGGCAACCTAGCCGGAACGGACCACGCCGGGGACAGGGGAACGCCTCAGCCAGATGGAATTCGCTATCCCGATGCCCATCGCCATGGCTACGTAGAAGGAACCGCCCTGGGAGAGGAACGGGAGCGGGAGCCCGGTGACCGGGGCGATGCCCATGGTCATGCCGATGTTGACGAAAGTGTGGAACATGATCAAGGCGGCGATGCCGACCGCTATGAGCGACCCGAACCGGTCACGAGCCGACACCGCGATAACCATCAGACGCCAGACGATCACCAGGAACGCAGCCAGGACCAGTAACCCGCCGACCAGACCGAGCTGCTCGCCCACCGCGGTGAATATGAAGTCGGTCTCCTGTTCCGGGACGTACGACAGGTTGGTCTGGGTCCCCTGAAATAGGCCCTTGCCGAACAGTTGACCGGATCCGATAGCCAGTTTGGACTGCCGAAGCTGGTACCCGATCCCCTGAGGATCGATGTTCGGGTCTAGGAAGACCCGGATCCGGTCCATCTGATGACCTTTCAGGATCCCCAACCGGAAGACGGTGAAGGTTCCCACGGCTCCCAACACGAACAGCGACCCGAGCTGGCGCCATCCGGCGCCCGCCGCGAAGAGCATCGCCGCCCACACAAACGGCAGGACCATGGTGGTTCCCAGGTCGGGTTCCAGGAAGATGAGTATGAAAGGCACGCCCACCAGGACCCCCGAACGGAGGAGGGTCGCCCAGGGAAGCCGGGTCCCCTCTTCGTTGGAAGCCAGGACTTGGGCGGCGGCCACGATCACCACCAATTTGGCGAACTCGGCGGGCTGGAACTGGAAGAGAGGCAGCGGGATCCACCGGCGGGCTCCGTTGACCGGCGGAAAGGCGAACACCACCACCAGCAGCAGCAGCGTGATCCCGTAGATGATCGGGAGATAGTTGCGGTATTCCCGATAGTCGACTCGGGAGAGCAGCAGCATGGCGATCAGGCCGATGGTGACGAACACCATTTGGCGCTCCATCGAGAAGGAAGGAGGCAGGTCGGACCGCTCGAGCACGTATCGGGTCGCCGAGTAGATCATCAGGAGTCCGAAGCCGGAGAGGGCCACTACCGCCGAGAGGAGCACGTAGTCGGGCCTGTTGGCCCTTCCTTCGACCGCCGGTTCGACCCTCACCCGGGTCAGCGTCGCCATGGTCGCCTCCTCATTGTGCTGCGGCTCCTGCCACGATCGGGTCCAGCTCCTCCCCCATCAGGTACTGCATTATGTATCGGGCCACCGGGGCGGCCACCGCGCCACCCGACCCACCTTCCTCGATCAACACGACCACTACGTATCGGGGGTCGTCGATGGGCGCCACCCCGATGAACCAGGCGTGATCGTCGAGGTTGGCGAGGGACTGTCCCGTACCGGTCTTGCCTCCCACCCGGGAAAGCGAATCCCCGAATCCGGCGAAGGCCGCCGCCGCGGTGCCCCGGGTGACCACCCGGTTCAAGTCGGTGAGCAGGGACTCGACGTTGGCGGGGTCGAGATCCACCTGGGCTAGGGCCTCGGGACCGTTGGCGAAGAGCATGCGTCCATCGTCGCGGATCTGCTCGACCACGTATGGGCGCCATACCGTCCCCCCGTTGGTCAGGGCCGCGTAGGCGACCGCCATCTGGAGCGGAGTAACCGCCAGGGCGCCCTGCCCGATCGCGACGTTCATGAGGTCTCCGCCGAACCATGGATCATCCAGCTCGAGGCGGCTGGGATCGAGCAGACGCGGCGCCTCGGGATCCTCCCTCTGCCGTTCCTGCCAGGCGAGGAACAGTTCCCGGTCCGGGACGATCCCCGAAGGGTCGCTGGTCAGATCCACCCCCGTCGGGCTACCGAGGCCGAGCCGTCGAGCCAGGTCCTGGATGACGGTCTCCCGTGGAGTCCGCTTCCAGTTCTGCCAGACACCCAGAGCCAGGGAGTAGAAGTAGATGTTGCAGGACTGCTCGAACGCCCCATGCAGGTCGAGCCAGCCCTTGTCCCCCTGGTACCAGTCGGGAAAGACCTGAGGGCTCCCGTCGTTGAGGGTCGACAGCTCCAGCCTCCCGTCACAGTGGACCAGACCCGACGAGGGATCTACGCCCTCCACTCCTTGCGGGAGGGGGATGTCGTGCTCCAGCGCAGCCATGTAGGTGATCGCCTTGAAGGTGGACGCCGGTGGATACAGCCCGGCGCTCGCCAGGTTGAGGAAGGCCTTCTGCTCGGTCAGCTGTCGATACACCTCTTCGTCGATACCGGCGACGAACAGGGAAGGGTCGTAGGTGGGGACCGACGCCATCGCCACCACCGCACCGGTTTTGGCGTCCAACACCACCGCCGCACCCCGGGTGGTTTCGTTGCGTACCCCGTCGGTGAACCCGTCGGCCCGCCTCTGCTGCTTCCACTCGTTGGAGAGAGCGATTCCGTCCCGGAGCGCCTGCTCGACGATCTCCTGCAGAGCCAGGTCGACCGTGAGGTAGACGGTCGCGCCGGGTGTGGCGGGCACCTCCCGGTTCTCCACCACGATCTCGCCGTTCGCCACCCTGTAGGCGATCGACCCGGGCTCCCCGGACAGATACCGGTCGTAGACCGCTTCCACACCCGACTGGCCGATCCGAACGTTGGGATCCAGCTCGGGCCTCTCTTCGAGATCCTGAGCGTCGGGCAAACCGAGCTGGCCTATGACGTGGGCCAGGGTGTCGCCCACCAGATACACCCGCTGGGGGATCTTCTCGATCCGCACCCCGGGGAACTGCCTCAGGTTCTCCTTGATCTGGTAGGCGGTGACGGAGTCGACCGTGGCCACCGGGAACACCCCGTTGACTCCTGCCGCGTCGTACATCTCGGCGATCTCCTCGGCCGGGATCGCCAACAGGGCCGAGAGGCGCTGGATGAGGACGTCCTTCTGGTCTCGTGTGACCAGGTGGCGATCCACCACGACGGCGGGCACGAAACGCGAAGTGACCAGAGGCTCGCCTTTCCTGTCGCGAATGTCCCCCCGGGGTGCCGGAGTGTCGATCTCGACCCACGACTGGCTCTCGGTCACCTCCGCGGCTTCGGCGCCTTCGGCTACCTGGATGAACCACAGACGCATGCCCAGCAGCCCGAAGAGCGCGAGGCAGATGGCGAACAGCACGGCGACTCGGGAAGCCAGGCTCACCAGACCCTCCTGTCGGGTTCCAGCAGCCTCGCCACCAACGGGGTCAGCAGCATCGCCACCGCGGTGTTCAGCACGGGAAGCACGAGAAGACGTCGCATCGCCTGATCCGGTTCGAGACCGACCTGCCCGAAGATGGTACCGATCACCAGGAACAGGACCGCACCCAGCAGGGTGAGGAGACCCACCCAAACCGCCACCGAGAACGGCCCGGCGTCGGCCCGGTCGCGGGTGCGGATCGCCACGTAGACCACGAGGGTGTAGCTGAGCGCCCGGAGACCCACCGCGGTCGCCGACAGGGCGTCGAACACCAGACCGGCGCTGAACGCCACCAGCAGGGCCGTCTCGTTCCGCAGCCGGAGAGTGGCGAGGATGGCGACCAACACCACCAGGTCGGGGGCGATCCCCGCCACCCGGACCCGGCCGAACAGGGTCACCTGGAGGAGGAGCGCCGCCCCCACCGCCAACGCCACCAGCAGGGGGCGGCGACCGTCCTTCATCCGCCGGGGTTCCCCGCCTCGCCCTCTGCCGCCGGCACCGCCGGTTCGATCGGCCATGCGACCACAGCCACCGCGCGGAGGCGGGTCGGGTCCGAATATGGACGGACCCGGGCCGTCAGGGCCTGTCCTTCCGGCTCGGCGTCTTCGATTATCTCCCCCACCGGTATCGAAGGAGGAAACACCGCCGAGAACGGGGAGGTGACCACCTGGTCACCGGCCCGCACCGGCCGGGCGGTTTCGAACACCTCCAGGACCAGTTCGTCAGACCCGATCACCGCCGAGAGGGTGCCGGTCTGGTCGCCCACACCCACGGTGACCGCATTCCTGTCGCCGATCAAGGGAACGACGATCGCGCCTCCCCGCCACGATTCGACCACCCTCCCCACCAGATACCCGTTCTGGTCCAACACCGGATGCCCCGCCAACACCCCGGACTCCTCTCCCTTGTCGATCCGAAAGGAGAGATCGAAAGAGTCGGTGCGCCCAATCACGTTGGCGTGGGTGATGGTCAGCTCGGTCAGGTCCAACTCGAGGTCGAGCAGGGCTTCCAGGACCTCCAACCGCTCGAGCTGGTCCTCCACCGAAGCGAGTTCGGCCTGGGCGGCCGCCAGTCGCGCTCGGAGGGCCTGGTTCTCGGCTCGAAGTCCCGCCAGGTCGCCTATGCCGTCGACCAGGTCGGCGAGCGGATCGACGACGGCGCTGGCTGCCGCCTGGAACGGCGCCAACACCTGGTTGACACCCGAACGGAAGGTGCCCACCACACCTCTCCCGTCCGCCCGGACATCGAAGGTCATCACCACCAAGGCCAAAACCACGAGGGTCACCGCCACGGGAACCGTACGGTCGACGCTCTGCTCACGCATGGGGCTCGACCTCCGAAACAAAGATCAGGGTCTGGACGACGAGACCAGGACGTGATGGAGGGTCTCGAACTCCTCGAGACACTTGCCCGATCCGAGCACCACCGACTGTAGGGGCTTGGCCGCAGTGACGATCGGCATCCCGGTCTCGACCGCGAGACGCTGATCGAGCCCCTCCAACAGCGCACCTCCCCCCGTCAACCAGATGCCCCTCTCCATGATGTCGGCGGCCAGCTCGGGAGGCGTCTTGTCGAGGGTGTACTTCACCGCGTCGACGATCGCCTGGGTGGGTTCCTCGATCGCCTCACGGATCTCGGGGGAAGTGAGGAGGATGGTCTTCGGCAAACCCGTCACGAGGTCACGTCCCCTCACCTCGGCGGCCGGCTCGTCGGGACGGGGCCAGGCCGACCCGATAGCCATCTTCAGCTGCTCGGCGGTGCGCTCGCCCAGCAGCACGTTGTATTCCTTCTTGACCCATTCGATGATGGCTTCGTCCATCTCGTCGCCCCCCACCCTTATGGACCGGGACACCACGATCCCTCCCAGCGAGATGACCGCCACCTCTGTGGTACCACCACCGATGTCCACCACCATCGACCCGGAGGGTTCTGCGATCGGAAGCCCACACCCGATGGCCGCGGCCATCGGCTCCTCGATGGTGTAGGCCCTTCGAGCCCCGGCGTGGTACGCCGCCTCCTCCACGGCTCGACGCTCCACCGGAGTGATCCCCGAGGGGACGCAGACCACTATGCGTGGCCGAGCCCATCGCCGCCGATGCACCTTCTGGATGAAGTAACGGAGCATCTTCTCGGTTATCTCGAAGTCGGCGATCACCCCGTCTCGGAGCGGACGGATGGCCTGGATGTTGGCCGGGGTGCGTCCGATCATCCGCTTCGCTTCCATCCCGACCGCCAGGGCGCGTCCGTTCTGGACGTTGATCGCCACCACCGAGGGTTCGTTGAGCACGATCCCCTCCCCCCTCACGAACACGAGGGTGTTGGCGGTTCCTAGGTCTATGGCCATGTCCTGGCCTGCGAACGAAAAGAGGCTGTCGACCACGGGGGCTCCCGGACGGGTTCAGCCCCAGAGTCTAGGGAGTGAGACCCCCCTCCGAGCAACCCGATTCAGCCGAACCAGATGCGCAGTTCCCGCTCGGCGCTCTCCGGTGAGTCGGAGCCGTGCACGAGGTTCTCGGTGATCGCCAAGCCGTAGTCACCCCGAATCGTCCCGGGAGGTGCCTCCACCGGGTTGGTGGGCCCCATCAGGGTGCGGACCACCGACACCGCCGCCTCCCCCGACCATTCCATCGCCACCACCGGGCCGCTGGTTATGAACGACAGGAGTTCGGGGAAGAATGGCTTGTCCACGTGTTCTGCGTAGTGTTCCCGGGCGAGGCGCTCGTCGACCGAGGTCATCTTCAGCTTTTCCAGCTTCAGACCCTTCCGCTCCAGTCGGCTGATCACCTCTCCGACCAGACCGCGGGCGACCCCATCGGGTTTGACCATCACGAAGGTTCGTTCCGATGCCATGAGCGGCGACGTTAGCGGGGAATCACCTCTCGTTGGTCTGGGCCTCGCCCCCCGCCAGCAGGGCCCGCACCGCTCCCACCAGATACAGCGACCCGGTCACCAGGACTGCGCCGTCCGGCCCGGCCAGCTCCCGGGCGGTCTCGATCGCTTCCCGGCGGTTGGGGATCTGGTCGACCGGGACGTCTACCAGGGTCTTGAGTTCCTTGGCCAGCACGTCCGACGAGAGCGCCCGGGGGGACTCCACCGAAGTCGCGACCACCCTGCGGATCCTGGGGAGTGTGGGGATCATCGACCCCAGGTCCTTGTCGGCCATCACCCCCATCACCACCACCCACTCGGATGTGGGGAACTCCTCGGACAGCGAGTACCCGAGAGCCCTGAACGCGTCCGGGTTGTGAGCCCCGTCCAGCATCACCAGGGGACGACGAGCGACGATCTCCATCCTTCCCGGGGTGGTGACGACCGAAACGGCTTCCTCGACTGCTTGGGAGGACAGCTCACGTCCCAGTAGACCCTCTACCGCTGCGATCGCCACCGCCAGGTTGATGGTCTGATGCCGACCGTGGACCGGGAGGAAGAGATCCTCGTAACGCCCATGGACCGCTTCCACCGTGAGCTGCCATCCCCCGACCCCGCGACGAGCTTCGGCCACCTTGAAGTGGGTGCCGTATTCCCAGATGGTGGCGGATCGTTCCGCCGCGACTCGGCGGGCCAGCCGTCCCACCTCGGGGATCACCGGCCCGACGACCAGCACGGATTCGGGTTCGGTGATCGCCAGCTTCTCGGCGGCTATCTCCTCGGGGGTGCTACCCAGATATTCGGTGTGGTCGAGGCCCACCCCGGTGAGTACTGCCACCTCGCCGTGGCAGACGTTGGTCGCGTCGAGTCTTCCCCCCAGGCCGACCTCGACGACGGCGGCGTCGACCGCCTGGTCGGCGAACCACCCCAGCCCGGCTGCGGTGATCAACTCGAAGTAGGTGAGCTTCCGTTGGCGTTCGAACAGGTCGGCGAACGCCTTGACGTCGGAGATGGCCCGGGCGAAGTCGTCCGGTGAGGTCGGCTGCCCGTTGACCGTCATCCGCTCCTCGATCCGTTCGAGGTGCGGTGAGATGAAGGTACCGGTGGTGAGACCGTGAGCCACGAGCAGCAGGGTGGCCATCCTGGAAACCGACGTCTTGCCGTTGGTCCCCGCCACGTGGATGATCGGGTAGGAGTCCTGGGGGTCCCCCATCATCTCCATGAGGGCGGTGATCCGCTCCAGCCCGGGCTTCATCCCCCGCCCTATGTGCGAGTCCAGGTAGGCGACCGCCTCGCCGTAGGTCAGATCCAGGCCGCTCACAGCACCGCCAGTTGGCCGCGGAGCTTCTCGACGAGCTCGGTCAGCTCGGCCCGTTTGGTCTTCTCCTTTTCGACCACCTCGGCCGGGGCCCGTTCGAGGAACTGGGGATTCGACAGTTTGGCCTCCGCCCGCTGCAAGTCGGCTTCCGCTTCGGCCAGAGCCGCCTCCAACCGCCGCCGTTCTGCCTCGAGATCTATCACACCTTCCAGAGGGATGAAAGCCTGGAGGGATCCGGCCACCACCCGGGTGTGGCCACGGGTGGGCGGTCGATCGACCCGACCGAGCTCCACCGACGCCAGTTCTTCGAGAAGAGCTTCTCCCCAAGCTTCCAGTCTCCCGTCCGGATCGTGGAGGGAGAGCCGGAGCGGGGTCTTGGCCGGGAGACCCTGTTCGGCCCGGAACCGTCGGACCGCCGCCACCAGGTCCCTGAGGTCGTCCATCACCTCGGGACCCTGGTAGGCGGGCACCTCCGGCCAGCCGGCTCCGGCCAGCAGCCCCTCGCCGACCAGGTGGGACCACAGCTCCTCGGTGAGGTAGGGCATGGCGGGATGGAGGAGCTTGAGGAGGTCTCGCATCACCACGCCGAGGGTCGTCCGGGTGGTGTCGGCGCCGTCGCCTCGTCGCAGCATCGTCTTCGACATCTCGACGTACCAGTCGAAGACCTCGGCCCACGCGAAGTTGTAGAGCAGTCCGAAAGCGTCGGAGAAGCGGTATTCGTCGCAGAGCCGGTCGAATTCGCCTGCCACCTGGTGGAGACGTCCCAGGATCCACCGGTCCACCGGCCCCGGCTCGGACGGGTATCCGCCTTCCGGTGGGACGCTTCGCTCCTCGACGTGTCTCAGGGTGTACCGGATGGCGTTCCAGACCTTGTTGCCGAATCGGCGGGCTGCAGCCACCCGTTCCAGGTCGAAGATCACGTCCTGACCCGGATTGGCCGACTGGATCAGCGCCAGGCGGAGAGGGTCGGCCCCGTGCTCGTCGACCACTTCCAGGGGGTCGATGGTGTTGCCCCTCGACTTGGACATCTTGACCCCCTCGGCATCCCGGATCAGTCCATGGATGACGGTGTGGCGGAAAGGAACTTCGCCCATGAAGTGGAGCCCCATCATCAGCATGCGGGCCACCCAGAAGTAGATGATGTCGAAGCCGGTGATGAGCAGCGCGTTGGGATAGAACGTCTCGAGGTCCTCGGTGTCGTCGGGCCAGCCCAGGGTCGAGAACGGCCAGAGTGCGGAGCTGAACCAGGTGTCGAGGACGTCTTCGTCTTGGACCAGCTCCTCGGCCGAGCAGGTTGCACATCTCTGCGGATCCTCCCGGGCCACGGTGATGTGACCGTCCGGGCAGTACCAGGCGGGAATCCGATGCCCCCACCAGATCTGCCGGCTGATGCACCAGTCTTTCAGGTTCTCCATCCAGTGGAAATACGGCTTCTCCCAGCGCCGGGGGAAGAACCTGGTGGATCCGTCTCGGACCGCCTGGATGGCGGGTCGGGCGAGGTCTTCCATCGCCACGAACCACTGGAGACTCAGGAAGGGCTCGACCACCGTGTCGCATCGGTAACAGTGCCCCACCGAGTGCCGATAGGACTCGACCTTCTCGACCAGCCCCTCGTTCTGGAGGGCGTCCAGCACCGCCCCGCGCGCCTCGAACCGATCCATGCCCGCAAAACGCCCACCCTGCTCGGTGATGACCCCTTGCTCGTCGATCACCTTGACCGGGGGCAGTCCGTGCCGTTCGGCGATCTCGAAGTCGAGCGGGTCGTGAGCGGGGGTCACCTTCACCGCCCCGGTGCCGAATTCGGG
>FLYL01065644.1_pt5 | contig 13311 bp, 15 predicted proteins | sample 1122611 | NCBI WGS metagenome assembly FLYL01 (sample SAMEA4346791, study PRJEB14843) | hot springs metagenome | biome: Terrestrial Biome; feature: Habitat; material: Sediment | place: India | collected 2012-06-12 | depth 1760 m
CACGGTGTAGGTCATGTCCGCGCCATCCTGCCGCCCGCCCGGCGGCGAATCAATGACCACCCACCCCGATCGGCCCTGTCCAGGATCTCCCACACCTCGGCGGGGATGTCGGCCGGCCGGCCCCGATGATGAACCGCGGCGTAGCGAACCACCAGCTCTTCTGTGCCGAGCAGGGCCAGCTCCTCCGCCCCGAGGGTTCCGTGATCCCGATAGGCGGCGAACCGGCGGCCGTAGTCGAGGCCGAGACGGAGGAGGATGGTGGCGAGGACCCGGCCGAAGGTCCCCAGCCGGGCGTGACGTTTCCCGACGTCGTGGAGCAGGGCTGCCCGGATGGTCGTCAGGTCGCCTCCAGCCGCGGCGGCCACCCGGGCCGCCCTCAGGCCATGCCGTTGATCCTGCGGGGGCTGGTCGAAGAACACCGGCACCTCGGCGGGCCGAAGCCATCGGGTCACCTCGACCCGTTCCTCCGGGTCGAGGGGTCGCCTGTCGAGGCTCTCCAGGAAACGACCGGCCAGGTGCAGCCAGCCGGCGGGTTTCATCGCCGGGTCTTGCAGTCCACGCAGTAGATCGACTCGGGTCGTGCTTCCAGCCTGGCCGGGTTGATCGGCTTGCCGCACGACGCGCAGGTTCCGTAGGTGCCCTCCTCGATGCGGGCGAGGGCCGCGTCCACCGCGTCGAGCTGGGTCTTGAGGGACTCGACCAGACCGAGGACCTCCGTCCGCTCGGCGGTGGCAGCCCCCGCGTCGGCGAAACCCTCGCCGAACTCCAGCTCGCCGGTGAGTTCCCCCGACTCGTCGGCTCCGAGTTCCTTGAGCTGGTGAACGAGCCGGTCCCGCTCCTCTAGGAGGAGGCTTCTCGCCTGTTGAACGTCGAACGTGGTCATGATGATGGATCACTCTCCTCGGTGTCCGGCCAACCGGACGTCATCTACTCCGCGGATGAGCCTCCAGGTAGATCTCCCAGAGGTGCTGCGGCGACACCCGCGTGTATACCTGAGTGGTCGTCACGTTAGCGTGTCCCAGCAGCTCCTGGACGGTTCTCAGGTCTGCCCCGGCTTCCACCATGTGGGTAGCCGCCGAGTGCCGCAGGGTGTGAGGGGAGAGGCCCTCGACACCGACGGCCCGACCCCACCTCCGGACGATCTGGAAGGCTCCCTGGCGGCTGAGACGCCTCCCTCTCATGTTGAGGAACAACGCGTCGGTCCGAGTCCCGGCCAGACGGAGGCGGTCGGGGAGCCATTCGGCCACCGCGTGCACCGCCGGTCCGCCAAGGGGGACCAGCCGTTCTCTCCCTCCCTTGCCTCGTAGACGTACCAGCCGCTCCTCCAGGTCGAGGTCGGCGAGGTCGACGGCCAAAGCCTCGCTTATCCGAGCCGCGCTCGAGTAGAGGAACTCGAGGAGAGCCCGGTCCCTCCTCCCGCGCGTTGTCGACCGGTCGGGGGCCTCGATCAAGGCCAGCACCCGGTCGACCTCAAGTGCTTTGGGAACCGCGTCGGGTCTGCGGGGCGGGTCGACCCGCTCGGTGGGGTCGGTGTCGGCCAGGCCTTCCTCCATCAGGAAACGGTGATAGCCCCTGACCGCCGCCAGCTTCCGAGCCACCGTGGTGGGGGCGAGCTCGGCTAGTCGGCCGAGGAACTCCTGCACCCCCTCCTCCCCGGAGTAGCCCTCCGACACCACCTGCAGATATTGGGTCAGGTCCCTCCGGTAGGCGTCCACGGTGTGGGGTGACGCGCCCCGCTCGCTGCGCAGGGAATCGAGGTATGACTCGAGGGGATTCACCCGATACGGGACAACGCCTCGTAGGGCTCGGTGAAGGGGAGGTCGAGGCTCTCCGCCACCGCCCGGTTAGTGACCGCGTCGCCCACCACGTTGAGGCCCGGCACCAGCTCCGGGTGTCGTTCCAACGCGCCCTGGAGGCCGAAGTCGGCCAGAGCCACCACGTAGGGAAGGGTGGCGTTGGTCAGCGCATACGTGGAGGTGTGGGGCACCGCCCCCGGGATGTTGCCGACCGCGTAGTGGACCACGTCGTGGACGACGTAGGTGGGGTCGTCGTGGGTGGTCTCCCGGCTGGTTTCGAAGCATCCACCCTGGTCGATCGCCACGTCGACCAGCACGGTACCCCTCCGCATGGCTCTCACCATGTCCTCGGTGACGAGTTTCGGCGCCGACGCCCCGGGCACCAACACCGACCCGATCACCAGGTCGGCGTCGATCACCGCCTCCTCCAGGTTCAACCGGTTGGAAGCCAAGGTGACGATCTCGCCCCGGTAGAGAGCGTCGAGATGGCGGAGCTTGGCCAGGTCCCTGTCGAGCACGACGACGTTGGCTCGAAGCCCCACCGCGATCGCGGCCGCGTTGGAACCCGAGGTGCCCGCCCCGATGATCACCACCTTCCCCGGTTTCACTCCGGGGACGCCTCCCAGCAGGATGCCCCTCCCTCCTTGGGCCTTCTCCAGGAAGTACGCGCCGACCTGGGTGGCCATCCTGCCGGCGATCTCCGACATGGGAGCCAGGAGAGGCAGCGACGAATCGGGCAGCTGAACGGTTTCGTAGGCCAGTCCGATCACCCCTCGTTTGCGTAGCCCGGCCGCCAGCTCCGGGTGGGCGGCCAGGTGGAGGTAGGTGAAGAGGATCTGCCCGGAGCGGAGCATCTCCACTTCGTGGGGTTGAGGCTCCTTGACCTTCAGGACCAGGTCCGCCTCTCCGAAGACGTCTTCGGCGTGGGGGACGATCGTCCCGCCCTGCTCTTCGTACTCGTCGTCGTGGATGGTGGATCCCTCTCCGGCCTCCCGTTCCACGATCACGGTGTGTCCGTGGGCGACCAGCTCGCGGACACCGACCGGGGTGATCGCCACCCTGTACTCGGCGGTCTTGGTCTCCCGGGGGACCCCTACGATCATCGGCTCCTCCTCAGCCACAGCGACGCGGCCAACTGTGTCTTGCCGTCCAGCACCTCGCCCCGGTCGATCATCGCCAACAGCTCGTCGAACTCGAGGCTGACGACCTCGGCTGCGTGCTCCTCGACCCCATCCGGACTCCTGCCTCCCGGGACGATACCGTTCGCGGCGTACAGGTGTATCACCTCGTCGGTGTAACCCGGGGACGGGAGCATGGCTCCGAGCCGGGTCAGGTGGGTCGCGATCAGTCCCAACTCCTCCTCCAGTTCCCTTCTGGCAGCTACCTCCGGGTCCTCCCCCCGGTCGAGCTTGCCTGCCGGGATCTCGAGTACGTCCCGGCCCACCGCGACTCGATACTGGCGGATCAGCCAAACCCGACCGTCGTGTATCGGCAAGACACCGACCCCGCCCGGGTGCCGCACCACGTCGCGGAGGGCCACGCCCTCCTCCGGGCCGAGCAGATGGATCCGGTCGAAGCGGAGGAACACCCCCCGACCGGTGGTCACCCGGCCGAGCGGCCGGAACCGGCTCATGTGGGGAGGTCGGCGGTCTGGGTGGCTGGGGCGGGAACCCGGTGGCCCCGTCGAGCGGCCGCCGCCCGGATCAGGGCTCGGAACAGCGGGTGCGGATCGTCGGGACGGGACTTGAATTCAGGGTGGGCCTGGGTGCCGACGAAGAACGGGTGGTCGGCCAGCTCCACGAACTCGACCAGGGACCCGTCGGGGGCCAGCCCCGAGAGGACCATGCCTGCCTCCTCCAGGTCCTTCCGGTACCGGTTGTTGACCTCCCAGCGATGCCGGTGCCGTTCGTAGACCAGCTCCTGTCCGTAGATCCGCCTCACCAGGGTTCCCGGGAGGAGGCGGGCCGGGTAGAGACCGAGACGCATCGTGCCGCCCTTCTCTTCGAGGTCCGCCTGGCCCGCCATCAGGTCGATGACCGGGTGGGGGGTGGTGGGATCGAACTCGGTGGAATTGGCGCCCTCCAAACCCATCACGTTCCGGGCGAACTCGATCACCGCGCACTGCAGACCGAGGCAGAGTCCCAGGAACGGGACCCCGGCTTCCCGGGCGTGCTGGATGGCCACGATCTTGCCCTCCACTCCCCGGGGGCCGAACCCGCCGGGTACCACCAGGCCGTCGAGTCCCTCCAGGTGGCTGCCGGCCAGCATCCCGGTCAGTTCCTCGGAGGGCACCCACCTGAGGTCGAGGACCAGGTCCTCTGCGGTAGCCGCGTGGCGTAGCGCTTCGACCACCGACAGGTAGGCGTCAGGCAGGTCGACGTACTTGCCGACCAGGCCCACGGTCACCGGCCGGGTGGCCCTCCGGGTGCGTTCCACCATTCGCCTCCAGTCGTCCAGACGGGGAGGCGGGGTCTGGAGGCGGAGCCGCTCACAGACCACCTCGTCGAGTCCGCCCTCGTGGAGGAGCAGAGGCACCTCGTATATGTCGTCGGCGTCCACTGCGTTGATCACCGCCCTGGGCGATACGTCGCAGAAGAGGGAGATCTTGCGACGCACCCCATCGTCGATCGGCCGGTCAGACCGGACGACGATCACGTCGGGGTGGATTCCCTTGGAACGAAGCTCGGCGACCGAATGCTGGGTCGGTTTGGTCTTCAGCTCCTCCGCCGAGGCGATGTAGGGAACCAGGGTCACATGCAGATAGAGGGTGTTCTCCCGGCCGACGTCGTTGCCGAACTGCCGGATGGCTTCGAGGAACGGCAGGCTTTCGATGTCGCCCACCGTGCCGCCCACTTCGGTGATGACCACGTCGGCTTCGCCCTCGGCACCCACTTTCCGGATCCGGGACTTGATCTCGTTGGTGACGTGGGGGATCACCTGGACCGTGTCACCCAGGTAGTCGCCTCGCCGCTCCTTCTTGATCACCGACAGGTACACCGAACCGGCGGTGACGTTGGAGGAGCGCCTCAGGTTGGTGCCCACGAACCGCTCGTAGTGTCCAAGATCCAGGTCGGTCTCGCCGCCGTCGTCGGTGACGAACACCTCTCCGTGTTGGAACGGGTTCATGGTTCCCGGGTCGACGTTGATGTAGGGGTCGAGTTTCTGGATGACGACCCGCAGACCCCGGGCCTTGAGGAGCCGTCCAAGGGACGCGGCCGTTATCCCCTTGCCGAGGCTGGAGACCACGCCTCCGGTGACGAACACGTATCGGGTGGGACCGGGGTCACCGACTCCGCCGGGCTGCCGGCTTGGGGCGGTCGAGGCGGCCGTGGCCCGTTCGGTCACGGGTGCTCACGTTAGCACCGGGGTGAGCGATCTCAGTTGATCCGCTTTTCGTGGCCCGCCCAGACGCGCTCCCGCAGCACGTACTTCTGGATCTTCCCGGTGGAGGTCTTGGGGAGCTCGGTGACGATCTCCACCTCGTCGGGGGCTTTGAACCGGGCGATCTTCTGCTTGGTGTGTTCGATCAGCTCCTCGGGGGAGGCCTGCCTGCCCGGCTTGAGAACCACGAACGCCTTGGGTCTCTCACCCCACCTGGGATGGGGCATCGACACCACCGCCGCCTCCAACACGGCCGGATGGGACATGAGGGCCTGTTCGACTTCGATGGTCGAGATGTTCTCGCCACCGGAGATGATGATGTCCTTGGCGCGGTCCCGCAGCTCGATGTAGCCGTCCGGGTGCCAGACGGCGAGATCTCCCGAGTGGAACCATCCCCCCCGGAAAGCCTTCTCGGTGGCCTCGGGATCGGCGAAGTAGCCAGCCATGACGTTGTTGCCCCGCATCACCACTTCTCCCAAGGTGGAGCCGTCTTTGGGAACGTCGTTCATGTGTTCGTCCACCACCCGGATCGGGTCGGCCCCCAGATAGGCGACACCTTGACGGGCCAGGAGCCGGGCCCTTTCCGAAGAGGGGAGATCACGCCAATCCTCCTGCCATTCACAGACCGTGTACGGCCCGTAGGTCTCGGTCAGGCCGTAGACGTGGACGATCTCGGCTCCCAGCTCCTCCATCTGGGCGATGATCGTGGGGCTGGGAGGGGCGCCGGCGGTGGTCACCACCAGGCCCCGATCCACCCGGTGGGCGTCGGGATGATTGGCCAGGGAGATGAGAACGGTGGGAGCCGCGTTGAAGTGGGTGACCCCTTCTTCGTCGATCAGCTTCCACACCGTCCCTGGTTCGACCGATCGCAGACAGACGTGGGTCCCCCCGATGGCGGTCACCCCCCAGGTCGTGCACCAGCCGTTGCAGTGGAACATGGGGAGGGTCCACAGGTACACCGACCCGGGATGGTGCCGGGAGTGGACGATCTCGGCGAGGGCATTGAGATGGGCGCCCCGGTGGGTGTACATGACCCCCTTGGGTCGTCCGGTGGTGCCCGACGTGTAGTTGATCGAGATGATCCGCTGCTCGTCGTCGACCCGCCACGGGAACGGGGTGCCGTCGGCCCGGGAGAGGAAGTCGGGATAGGGAGTGGCTTCGACCGCGGGCTCCGCGCCCACGTCGTCGACCACGACCACCTCCTGCAAGTCGGGACACGAGGCGAGGTGTCGGGCCACCACCGAGGTCAGCTCACTGTCGGCCACCAGGACCTTGGCGCCCGAATGCTGGAGGATGTAGGCGATCTCCTCGCCGGACAGGCGGATGTTGATCGCGACCAACACCGCGTGGGCCAGGGGAACCCCGAAGTGGGCGACCAGCATCTCGGGCAGGTTGGGCATCAGGTAGGCGACCCGATCTCCCGGCTCGACCCCCGAAGCCCTCAGGGCACCGGCCAGGCGTTGGACGTGGTCGGCCATCTGGGCGTAGGTGTGACGCTCCCCCCGATACACCATCGCCGTCTTCTGGGGGAAGACGTCGGCCGACCTCTCCAGGAACAGCAGCGGCGTCAACTGGGTGACGAACACCTTCTCCATGGTCACCTCCCCGGCCAGTGAGGCTCCCGCTTCTCGATGAACGCCCCCATCCCCTCCTGGGCGTCGGCCATCCGGGCGTTGGAGGCCATGACCGCCTTGGTGAGGTCGTATGCCCGGTGCTCGTCCAGTTCGATCTGGGAGTAGAAGGCCTCCTTGCCGATCCCGATCACCAGGGGGCTGTAACGGGTGATCTGGGCCACGAGACGATCGATCTCTTCGTCGAGAGCCGCCGGCGGCACCACCCGGTTGACCAAGCCCCACCGGGCCGCGGTGTGAGCGTCGATCGGTTCGCCGGTCAGCAGCATCTCCATCGCTCTCTTCCGGCCGACCGCCCGGCTGATCGGCACCATCGGGGTCGAGCAGAACAACCCGATCTTGACTCCCGGAGTGGCGAAGGTGGCGGTCTCGGAAGCCACCGCCAGGTCGCAGGAAGCGACCAGCTGGCATCCGGCCGCGTAGGCGGGGCCGTGGACCCGGGCGATCACGGGCTGGGGGATTCGATGGATGGTCTCCATCATCCGGGTGCACACGTCGAACAGCTCCCGGTAGAAGCCGATGTCCCGGTCGAGCATCTCGGCCAGGTCGTGCCCGGCGCTGAACGCCGGACCCTCCCCGCCCAACACCACCACCTGGGCGTCATCGGGCAGGTTGGTCAGGGCGTGGATCACCTCGGCCATGACGTCCAGGGAGAGGGCGTTGCGGCGGTCGGGTCTGTCGAGAGTCAATCGAGCGACCGGACCTTCCTCTTTGAGTTTCAGGTACCGGTACATGCCGTCAAGGCTAACCGTCGGGACGGTCCTGCGTCGGGATCCGGAGGAGTTCTCTGGCCGCGACCAGCCCTCCCTCCGAGTCGGCGGCGCCGGCCAGCATGCGAGCCAACTCGGCCGTCCTCCCTTCCTCGTCGAGCCGTCTCACCGTGGCTCTAGCCCCGGTGCGTTCCACCACGTAGTGGGTGCCCGCGAAGGCTGCCACCTGAGGGAGATGGGTGACGCACAGCACCTGCCGCCGGGTCGCCAGGGCGGCGAGTTTGCGTCCCAACACGATCGCCACCCCTCCGCCGACTCCCGCGTCGACCTCGTCGAACACCAGGGAGGCACCTTCGGTGTTGGAGGCCAACCGGAGGGCGAGAACCACACGGCTCAGCTCGCCGCCCGAGGCGGTGCGGGCGACGTCGCCCGGCGCCAGGCGGCGATCCGACGCGAACTCGAGACGGAGCTCGTCGGCTCCCCAAGGTCCCGGCACGGCCGGGCCCACCTCCGCCTCGAGTATGGGCGAGTCGAACCCCAGCTCCTGCAGGTGCGCCACCGCGGTTCGGCACAGTTCGGCCCCGGCTTCCCTCCGGGCCCGGGTCAGCTCGGCGGCCCTCGCCTCGAGTTCGGCTTCGAGACCGGCCAGCTCCCCTTCCAGGGTGTCGGCCCTGTTCAACAGGCTCCGGAGCCGCTCGGCTCGGAGTGAGAGCCGGCGTCCGGCTTCCAACACGTCGTCGAGGGTCGGTCCGTAGAGCCGTTTGAGGTCGTTGAGCAGACGCATTCGCTCCTCGGCTGCCTCCAACCCGGACGGGTCGTCGTCCAGCTCGGAGGCGAGGGAGGAGACGTCCAGAGCAAGCTCCTCGGCCACCGCTTCGAGCGACCCGCCCGCCTCGACCAGACGTGCCATGGCGGGGTCGATCGCAGCCGCTTTCTGCAAGACACCCAACACCCGCCCGGCCTCTTCCCGGATCGCGGCCAGCCCGTCGACCGCCTCCGACACCAGTTCGGCCAACCGCCGAACGTTGCGCAGGCGTCTCAGCCGGCTGTCTAGCTCTTCGTCCTCCCCGGCCCGGATCCCCGCCGATGCGATCCGGGACGCCTCCCGCTCGGCTCGCTCCGCGTCCACCTCCAGCGCCCTGCGGTCTCCCCCCAGCTCGTCCAGCTCCTGGCGGGCGGCTCGGAGACGCTCCCACGCGGTCCGGTACGCCTCGAGGACGGCCGGGTCGATCAGCCGGTCGACCATACGGCGTATCTCGGAGGGTCGCCTGAGGGAGAGATGCTCGTATTGGCCCACCACGTCTACCAGCTCTCCGACCGTCTCCCCCAGGGCCGCGGCGGATGCCATCGACCCGTCGATGTAGGCCCGACTCCTCCCCTCCCGGCTCATCCGCCGAGCCACCACCAGCTCCCGGTGGTCGTCGATCAGGCGTCCCTCCACCACCGCTTCGTCACCGAACGGCCCTATCGAAGACGGGTCGGCGGTCTCCCCCAGCAGCAGCCGCACCGCCCCGACCAGGAGGGTTTTGCCTGCTCCGGTCTCACCGGTGATGACGGTCAGGCCGGGTCCGGGTTCGAGAGTCGCCTCCTCGATCACCCCCAGGTTCCTGACCAGCAGCTCGTCGATCATGGGTGGTGAGCATCCCTCGACACACGGGTGGGATCAACCATCGTCCAGGTTGAACTTCCTCACGACCCGGGTCGTGAAGGGAAGATGATCGAGTCTGACGAACCGGGCCGAAGTGTCTCCCCGTCGGATCTCCATCGTCCCTCCCTTGCCCACCGTCGCCACCTCGACTCCGTCGGCGGACACCCTGACCGTCCGGTCGGCTTCCACCGTCACCCTTAGGTGAGCGTCGGCTGGGAGGACCAGGGTACGGTCGAACAGCGAGTGGGGAGCGACCGGCGTGACGAGCAGGCACTCGACCCTGGGATCCACCAGTGGCCCACCGGCCGACATGCTGTAGGCGGTGGATCCGGTGGGGGTCGCCACCACCAGGCCGTCGGCCCGATAGGTGAGGAACCGCTCCCCGTCGATCTCGGTGCCCAACACGACGAGTCGTTGGGAATCGACCTTCTCCACCACCACGTCGTTGACTCCCAGCTCGGTTCGGCCCTCCACCTCCACCATCACCGTCATCCGTTCCTCCACCCGGTACCGCCCCTCGGCCAGCGCAGTGAGCACGACCTCGAGTTGAGCGACCTCGGCCTCGGCGAGGAACCCGATCATCCCCAGGTTGAAGCCGAGGACCGGGATCCCGGCGGGGAGAGCCCGGCGAACCGCCTCGAGAACGGTGCCGTCGCCGCCCACCGCCACCAGGACGTCGGCATCTTCGTCGACCACCTCGAGGCCGAGTTTCGGGGCGGCGGCGGTGAGACTCCGGGCGAACTCGCGTGCCGAGGGACGGTGGCCGTGCACCACCAGTCCCAACCTCACGACGCTTTCGCCCATAGGAGCCACTCCTGATTTCCCTTGGACCCGCGGATCGGTGACGGCATCACCCCTCGGATCGCGAAACCCGCCCGGGAGAGACATCCACTCACCTTCTCCACCGCCTCCTCCTGCAGGGCCGGATCCCGCACGATACCCCCCTTGCCGACCCGCCCCTTCCCCACCTCGAATTGGGGCTTGACCAGCACCACCAGGTCGCCGCCGGGACGGACCAGATCCGCCAGAACCGAGGCCACGGTGCACACCGAGATGAACGACAAGTCCACCGTGACCAGGTCGAAGGGGCCGCCTACCGCGTCGGCGGTGACCTGCCGCAGGTTGGTGCGGTCGCGGACCTCCACCCTGGGGTCGGAGGCCAGGCGGGGGTGGAGCTGTCCGTACCCGACGTCGACCGCCACCACCCGGACAGCTCCCCGGCGTAGTAGACAGTCGGTGAACCCGCCGGTGGAGGCGCCGGCGTCGAGCACCTGGCGCCCTTCCACGTCGATCCCGAAGGAGTCGAGCGCGGCCTCCAGTTTGAGTCCGCCCCGTCCGACGTAGACGTCGCCGGCTCCCGAGACGACGATCGGGGTATCGGTCGACACCAGGGTCGAGGGCTTGGGGGTGGGGATGCCTCGGACCGTGACCCGACCCTCCTCGACGAGGGTGGCGGCCTGGGATCGGCTCTCGGCCAGGCCTCTCCGTACGAGTTCGAGGTCGAGCCGGCGGCGGCTCAGCCGTCCTCCCCGTCGAGCAGGAGTTCGAGCGCGTCGACCAAAGCGTCGGCCGCTGTGGGCAGCTCGGTCAGCTCGAGATCCCTGAGCCCGGCAGCGAGCGCATGCAGGTCTTCGATGGTTGGAGTGGCGTCCAGGTCCGTGCTATCCATGCGCCTCATTATCGCCGTCGGTGACCCACATCCCAACGACCTGGAGTCGATCCGGTGATCCCGATTCGGGACGTCAACCCGGCGAGGCGGACCGCTTTCGTCACCGGGGGGTTGGTGGCTGCCTGCGCTTACGTGTTCTTCTTCGTGCAACCCCTCGACTTGGATGCCGGTACCCGTTTCCTGTACGCCCATGCCTCGATTCCGTGCGAGATACTGACTGCCGAGCCGCTCTCCCTCGGGGAGATCGAGCGTGGTGTGTGCGTCCCCGGGGGGACTCCCCTGTTCCCCGACAAGAACGTGTGGTGGAGCATCGTGGCTTCCATCTTCTTCCATGGAAATCTGGGGCATCTGGTCGGCAACCTCTGGATCCTGTGGATATTCGGCAACAACGTCGAAGACGCCATGGGTCACCTGCGATACCTGGTGTTCTACCTGGTGTCCGGAGTGGTCGCCTCCTTCGGTCACATACTCCTCAACCCGAGCTCGACGGTCCCGGTGGTGGGGGCATCGGGGGCGATCGCCGGGGTGATGGGCGCCTACCTGGTCCTCTACCCCGCGGCCCGGGTGGTGTCGATCTTGCCGCCGTTGTTCTTCCTCCCCTTCGAGTTGCCTGCCCTGGTCTATTTGGGGATGTGGTTCCTGGGCCAGTTCGCCCTCGCCGGGGCCGCCACCAACATCGCCTGGGAGGCCCACGTCGCCGGGTTCGTCACCGGGGCCGTGTACGCCGCTCTCCACAGGCGGCGCTTCCTGGCCCACCACTTCGGCTACCGCTGGGTCTGATCGAGTAGTTCGGGAAGATCGGCGATCGAATCCAACACGTGGTCGGGGGCGGGATCCGGGTCCTGTCCCGGTTGGACCACGCCGGTCAACACCAGCACCCCCTTCCATCCCTCCGCCTTCGCCATGGCGAGGTCGGTTTCGGGCCGGTCGCCCACCACCCATACGGGTTCGCTCCGTATCCGGGTCTTGAGTGCGTCCCGCATCGGCATACGGGGTTTCCCGGCCACCTCGGCCGTCCGACCGGTGGCGGTCTCCACCGCGGCGAGTATCGCTCCGGCTCCCGGGTAGAGACCCTCCGGACCCGGCCAGGTGGGGTCTTCGTTGGTGGCGACCAGAAGAGCTCCCCGGCTCACCGCCAACACGGCAGCCGCCAACCGGTCGTAGTCGAGGTCGCGGTCCAGCCCCACCACGACGGCTTGGGCCCGGGTCCATTCGTCGACCTGATCCACCCCCACCGATGCCAGCGCCTCGGTTATCCCTTCCCCGCCGAGGACGTAGGCCCGTTCTACCCGTCCTGCCAGGAGGCGGGCCGCGGCTTCGGCCGAGCCGACCACCTGCTCGGCCTCGGCCGGGAAACCGACCAGGGCCCGGATCCTCTTCACCAGGTCGCCGACCGTGCGGTAGGAGTTGTTGGTGCAGAACAGCAGGTCGTATCCCTGCTCGGCCAGCCTGCTGAGCGCCTCCCCGGCTCCCGGGATGGGTCGCGAGCCCACGAAGAGCACCCCATCGAGGTCACAGATGACGGTGCCTCTCATCGACACACCCGCGCCCAGTGGTCTAGGACACCCGCCAGGAACGAGGTCGTGAGCCGCACCGACTCCAGCGACACCCGCTCGTCGTTCCCGTGGAAAGCGGCGAGGAACTCCCCGAAGGGCATCCGGTCGTCGTACAGCCCCACCCCGTAGGCCACCACCCCTCGCCGGCGGAAGAACCGGGCATCGGTGGTGGCGGTCATCGTCACCGGGACCGCGTGGCGTGAGCCGGTGTGGTCCTCCAGGGAAGACACCACGGCTTCCCAGAGCGGGGTGTCGATCGGCGACGAGTTGGCCGGATGGTCGGCCACTGGCTGGATCTCCACCCGGTCGGCCGTCTCTCCCATCGCCTTCCGGAAGAAGGCGTCGACCGTTCGCCGGTCTTGTCCCGGCAGGGCCCGGATGTCGATTTGGGCTTCGGCCCGGTCGGCCACGATGTTGGCTTTCACCCCGGCCTCGATCACGTTGGGACTGACCGTGAGATGGGTGACGGCATGCGCGTAAGCCGCGACCATCGGATCGTCGAGGGTTTCGATGGCTGCGTCGACGCCCTCCGGGTCTGAGAACTCCGGGGGGAGTCCAAGCTCGCCGCACAGCCTTTCCCACTCGGGAGTGATCACCACCGGGGTGGGCGCCTGGGCGATGTCGGAGATGGCCTTGGCCAGGGTGACGGCTGCGTTGTCGGCTCGATAGGGCAGGCTGCCGTGGCGTGGGGTTCCCCGCGCCTCGAGGCGGGTCCAGTAGGGTCCTTTCTCACCGGTCGCGACCGGGTAGACCGGGCCAGCGGCGCCTTCCAGAGCGGGGAAGGCGATCTCGGTGAGCAGATAGTCGCAGGCGACCAGGTCCCACCTCTCGTCGACCAGATGACCGGCCCCGAGACCTCCGGCCGCCTCTTCGTCGGCGACCGCCAGGTACACCAGGTCCCCGGGCAGCGGCGGCCGGTC
>FLYL01001702.1_pt1 | contig 13070 bp, 10 predicted proteins | sample 1122611 | NCBI WGS metagenome assembly FLYL01 (sample SAMEA4346791, study PRJEB14843) | hot springs metagenome | biome: Terrestrial Biome; feature: Habitat; material: Sediment | place: India | collected 2012-06-12 | depth 1760 m
GGTCTACAGGCGGCTGCTCGAGGGCCCGAACAGGCCCCCCGCCACGTCTTCGCAGCGATAGTCGGTGTGGGGGCCGCCGCACACGCAGGTGGCGAAGACGTGTTCGACGAGCTCACCGAGGCTGGCGGTGGCCACCGCCACGCAGGTGTCGGCCGCTCCGTAGTACATCCGAACCGTGTCGCCGTCCTCTTCCACCACCCAGCCGGTGGGAAAGACCACGTCGGGTACGTCGCCGCTGCGTTCGTAGGGCGCCTCGGGGCCCAGCACCCAGTCACGGGAACGTCCGATCACCCGCCGGGGATCCTCCAGATCCAACATCGCCAACCCGGCCCGGTACAAGGCCCCGGCCGCGGTCTGTTTCACCCCGTGGTAACACAGCAACCAGCCGTGGGCGGTCGGTAAGGGGGGAGGCCCGAGACCCACCTTGCCGGCGTCCCACCACGCCCCACGACGGGCCGGCAGCAGCACCTGATAGTCGCCCCAATGGTGCAGGTCGGGGCTCCACGACAGCCAGATGTGGGCCTGCATCCCCGGATAGGCGGTGACCGGACGGTGGATGAGGGCGTACCTCCCGTCGAACCTGACCGGGAACAGCGCCGCGTCCTTGTCCTCGGGAGGCATGATCACGCCTCGCCGTTCGAACTCCCGGAAGTCGTCGGTCACCGCCAAGCACACCAGAGGCCCCGCCGCGGAGAACCCGGTGTACGTGATGTGGAAGCGTCCGTCGATCACCGTGATTCGGGGGTCCTCCACCCCCCACACCTCGGCGTCGGATCCGTCGGCGAGGAAGGTCGGTCTGGGGTCGATCTTCCAGTCGCCGTATCCGTCGGCCGAGCGGGCCACGGTGAGATGCGAGATCCCCGAGCGGTCCTCCACCCGGACCAGCAGAACCGTGTCTCCCTCGTGGACGGTGACCGCCGGGTTGAACACCGCATTGACCGGGTACGGCCAGTCGTCGGGGGTGAGGATCGGGTTGGTCGGATGGCGGGAGAAGAGGCGGCGCTTCATCGACTGGATGTTACGAAAAGCGCGAAAAAACCGAGGTGGGTATCTAAATTCGCGCCTTCGTGGAGCCGACAACCACTTTCATGCCGGAGTCGGTACGGGTGACCCGCCTCGGTCCGCTGCTGGGACCGGGGGCCGCGCCGGGCTACGCCGCCGTGTTCAACGCCGGCGTGGTGCGTCTCGGCGACGAGTTCCACCTGTTCGCCCGAGGAGTGAGGGAGGGTTACCGACCCAACCCTGGGCCGGGCCCCCGCTTCCTCGACTACCGGTCGGACATCTTGTGGTTCAGCTCGACCGACGGGGTCGACTATCGGTTCCGGAGGGCCGTCCTCAGAGCGGAAACCCCCGTGTCGGCCTACGAGGACCCTCGCCTGCAGTGGGTGGGAAGGCCGGCGAGCCGACTGGTCATGACCTACACCCACGTCGAGGAGGGACGACCGTGGCGGATCGGCATCTGCGAACTCGAGTACCGAGACGACGGCTTCGAGGTGGTAGAGGAGTCACGCAGGGTGCTGGGACATCCGGCCATCGCCGACAAGGACGGCGTGCTGTTCCACCTCTCGGACGGCCGCCTCGCCCTGTACCACCGGGTGTATCCCAACGTTCAACTGGCCGTGTTCGAAGGCCTCGACGACCTGGTCAGCCGGGAAAGCGACTTCTGGGAGGGCCACTACCGCCGACACCTGGAGAAGCGGACCGTCCTCCGGGCTGCACCGGGAGCCCACCAGGTGGGTGCGGGGCCGGCGCCCCTACGGGTCGACGACGGGCATCTGTTGTTCTTCTTCCATCAGCGGGGAGGCGATCAGGTGTATCGGAACCACGTGGGGCTGGTCGACCCGACGACCGGCCGGATCACCGCCTTCACTCGCCATCCCATACTCGAGCCGGAGACCGACTGGGAGAAGCGGGGCGACGTCGACAACGTCGTGTACGTGCAGGGCGCCGAGCTGTACGACCCCGAGACCGTGTATCTGACCTACGGGGCTGCCGACCGGCACGTGGGAGCGGCTCTCGTGCCACTGGAGCCGCTCATCGAGAGCCTCCACGGCGCACCCCCACCCGGGCCCTCTGGAGAGTGGTGAGCATCGAGATCGTCGATTCGGCTCCCTGGTTCCGGTTGGGACCGTCGGGGGTCAGCCCGTCGTAGCCACCGCAGGTGACGGGATCGTACATCCGAACCCCGAGGTCGTTCTCCCCTTCGAACCATCCCCAGGCCTGCTCGAGGAGACCCGACCACCGATCTTCTCCGGTGGTGGCCGAAGCGACCCACGCGGCGTCGGCCAGGGCGGCCAGCTCGAGGGGCTGCTGATCGAAGCGGGGTCGGGGACCGTCTCGTTCCCACCCGCGATGGGACACGACGCTCAGATGGGATCCCCGGGTCTGGACAGCCCACAGCCACTCGAGCAGCCGGACCCCCCGGTCGATCAGCTTCCCGTCGCCGGTGCACCGGCCGGCTTCGAGGAGCGCCTGGGGAATCCGCGCGTTGTCGTAACGAAGTCGGTCCTCCGGCCAGGGCCAGTCGGGATCCTCGTCGGTACCGGCGATCCAGCCTCGCACCACCTCCAGGTTGGTTTCGACCAGCCGCCGCCCCACCGGGTCGTACCGGTCGACCCGGAGGAGCTCACAGCCCGCCAACACCCCGAAGCACGCCGAACGGAGATGGGAGGAGGTGAAGTCACGGCCCGACTCCAGGGCCTCCTGGGCGGGGAACGCCAGCTCGTCGGGTGCGGTGGCCACACACCGAGCCAGCGCCCACAGCGCCCGACCCGACGCGTCGTCGCTCTCCCCTTCGTCCCGCCATCTACGGTCGTAACCGAGCCGGTTCCGGAACACCCCGTCGCCTACGTGGGCGTGGAGCAGAAACGACAGATACGTCCAGGCCAGGGCGTCCAGATCCGGGTCCTCCGCCTCGAGGATCAACATGAGAGCTCGGGCGTTGTCGTCGGTGGTGTATCCGTGTTCCCTTCGGGGGACCGCGCCGAGGGCGTGCTCGAAGATACCGACGTCGTCGGTCAGACGGACCAGATGGTCGTAGCAGGGTTGGTTCATACCGGCTCTACCGCGACTACCTCCCTGAACAGGTCCAGATAGCGCTCGGCCACCTGACTCCACGAGAAGCGGGGCGCGACCGCGCGGGCGTGGGCGATCAGCTTCCCGGCGTATGCCTCATCGGTGAACACCCGACGCAGCGCCCATGCGATCGCCTCCGGGTCACGGTGCGGCACGAGGATGCCCGGTCCGTGCTCGAGGAACTCGACCGCCTGTGGGAAGCGGGTGGCGATCACCGGTCGGCCGGCGCCGAGGGCCTCGACCAGCACCCCGCTGCTGATCTGCTCGGTCGACTCATAGGGGAGCACCACCACCCGACTGGCCGCGAGCAGACCACACAGAGTGACCTCGTCTACGTACTGGTTGCGGAACTTGACCCGCCCTACGAGATCCAGCTCCTCGACCAGCTCCTCCAGCCGACGCCGGTACGCCTCGCCTTCTCGGCGCAACACGTTCGGGTGGGTCTGCCCGGCGATGAGATACCGGGCGTCGACGTCACGCAGCTGGGAGAACGCCCTGATCGCGTGCTCGAGACCCTTGCCCGGACCGATGAGGCCCCAGGTCAACGCCATCCGCTGGGGAGTACCCTGCCCACATCCGAAGGTGGTGGCCCCATGGGGGATCACCCATACCCGGTCGGGTCGGGCACCGTAGATCTCGACCAGCCTCTCCTTCGAGATCTGGGACAGCACCACCGACGCCTCCGCTCGGTCGGCCAGCTCGGTGAGGATCCGCGCCTGCGACTCGGTCGGAGACGAGAGCACGGTGTGGAACACCACCACCAGCGGGCGGCTCCCCACCACTTCGACCAGGTCGAGAACCTGGGAGCCGTCCTCTCCCGGGTAGATCCCGTATTCGTGTTGGAAGACCACCAGGTCGGGATCGAAACTCTCCACCGCCTCGGCGAGATGATCGGCAGGACGGTCGGGACCGATCAGTCCGACCACCTCGGGCAGGTCGGAGGTGCCGCCCAACGCAGCGATCCCCACCGGCTCGGGGTTGCACCTCGTCAACGCCGCGACCAGAGAATGGGTGAAGGAGGCGATACCACACCGCGTCGGCGGATAGGTCGACACGAACAACGCTCGCACGTCCATCTCCTCCTGAGCGGAACCACGAGTGGGGTCGGTTCCCACCTGGCCCGAAGGGCCCTCCCCCGGGGAACCGGGGATCGACTTGCTGAACGCTTCAGAATCGCTGACCATTCCCAAACCACAGAGCCCCACCGGGAGTCTGTTTCGCCAGGGCCGAAGGACCCTTCGAGGCCGTTTAGAGTGATCCCCAAGGAGGTGAGAGGAATGGCTTTGGATAGCACTGCCCGCACCCGTTGGGAAGGAGACCTGGCTTCCGGCGCGGGGACCACCACTTTGGCGAGTGGAGCCGCCGGGCCGATGCAGGTGACCTGGAAAGCGAGGACCGAGGACCACGGAGGGCTCACCAGTCCCGAGGAGCTGATCGCCGCGGCTCACGCGTCGTGCTTCTCGATGGCGCTGGCTGCGGGCCTCGCCCGGAACGGGACCCCGCCGGAGAGCCTCGACACCGAGGCGACCGCGACGTTCGATCAGACCGACTCGGGCTGGGCGCTGGTGAGGATGCGCATCACGGTCCGTGGTCGGGTGCCGGGCCTCGACGAGGACGGTTTCCGAAAGGCCGCCGAGGCCGCCAAGGACGGCTGCCCGGTCTCCAAGGCCCTCAAGGGCAACGTGGAGATCCTGTTGGACGCTGCTCTGGCCTGAGGTCAGCTGCCCCGGAAGGTGGGCTTCCGTTTGGCGAGGAACGCGGCCACGCCCTCCCGGGCGTCGTCGGTCCAGAAACAATCCCGGAAGGCTTCCGCTTCGACCCGGAGCGCTTCCTCCATCGGTCGACCCCACCCCTGGTTCAGGGCCCGTTTGGCTGCTCCCAACGCCCGGGTGGGTCCCTCCGCCCAGCGGCGGGCGGCGGCGAGAGCCTCGTCGAGCAGAACGTCGGCCGGGTACACCTCGTCGGCCAAGCCGATCTGCTTGGCTTCGTCGGCGGGTACGTGTCTGCCCGTGAAGACGATCTCCTTTGCTCTCTGGTAGCCGACCAGACGAGGCAGCCGCTGGGTTCCACCCGCCCCGGGGATGATGCCGAGCAGGATCTCGGGTTGGCCCACCTTGGCGTCCTCGGCGAGGAAGCGGAAGTCGGCTCCCATGGCCAGCTCCAAGCCGCCGCCCAGGGCGTATCCGAACACCGCGGCGATGGTGGGTTTGTCCAGCCGCTCCAGAGTGTCGATGGCCTGGACCAAGGTGTCGGCGATCTCTTCCTGCGAACCGGACTCGTAGGCCGCCTGGAACCCGGTGATGTCGGCCCCGGCTGCGAAGTGGGGACGGCCGGTCACCACCACCGCCCGCACCGACGGGTCCTGAGCCTTGGTGAAGGCCTCCTTCAGGGCCTCCGACAGCTCTCTGGACAGGGCGTTGACCGGTGGACGGTTGAGGGTGACGATCGCAACCGGGCCGTCGACTTCGTATTCGACCATGCTGTGCTCTCCTTGTCCGCCGCCGACTCTAATCACAGCCGGTCGCCCGCTACCCCCGGCAGGTCGACCAGCTCCGGTGACCACCCCTCCGGGACCGGTCGGACCCGGATGCGGGCGTCGACCACCACCACCCCCTCGGGAAGGACCTTCACTGGGTTCAGGTCCATCTCCGAGATCTCGGGTATGGCGCTCACCAGAGCCGACACCCGGAGGAGCAGATCCCGCAGGGCTCGTCTGTCCCCGGGCGGTTGGCCTCGGTACCCCTCGAGGAGGCGAGCCCCTTTGATTCCGGAGATCATCTCTTCGGCGTCGACGTCGGTCAGAGGGTGGAGACGGAACGAGATGTCGCCGAGCAGCTCGACGTACACTCCGCCCAGGCCGAACACCACCAGCGGCCCGAAGGTGGGGTCCTCGGCGACGCCCACCAGCACCTCGTGGCCTCCGCCGACCATCTCCTGCACCAGTGCCCGGGTTTCCCCCTCCACGACCGAGGTGACCCGCCGGTAGGCGTCGGCGGCCGCCTCGGGGGATGCGACGTTCAGCACCACCCCACCCACGTCTGATTTGTGGACTGCTTCCTCCGACACGACCTTGACCGCCACCGGTCGCCCTAGTTTGCGTTGGGCCTCTGCCGCCTCCTTGGCGGACGTCACGACGATCGACACCGCGACCGGTATCCGGAAGGCGCTGAGCAGCCGGTCGGTCTCCGAGGGGGTGAGCCATCCCCCTTCCTCCCCGAGCCGTCGCAACGCAGCCGCCACCACCTCCTCGGCCTGGGCGACGTCGACGTCGTCGAAGACGGGAACGGTTCCCGGGTCCCGCCGAAGCCACTCCGAGTACTCCACCACCCGGGCGAGAGCCCGGGCCGCGTCCTCGGGGAAAGCGAAGGTGGGAACCGTCACCCGGTCGCCGGCGAGATGGGAGGCGGCTTCTTCGGCCTGCATGAACACCGCCAGGGTGGTGATCCCCTCCCCGTGGCTGCCGGCCACATCCCTCACCACCTCCCCCACCTCGCCGACACCGCTCGGGTCGGTAGGGACGTACACCACCATAAGCGAGTCGATCTCGCCCGACGCGAACAGCCGGGGAAGCACCTTCCGGTATTCCTCGGGTCCGGCTCCGGCGATGAGGTCGACCGGGTTCCGGGCGGCAGCTCCCGGGACTTCTGCCAGGATCGCCTTCTGGAGGTCGGTGGAGAACTCGGGCAGTTCGAGACGGTGCGACTCGAGGGCGTCTGCGGCGAGGATGGCGGGACCGCCCGCGTTGGTCACCACCCCCACCCTGCGACCTTTGGGGATCGGCTGGTTGGCGAGCAGCGAACCCACCGCGAACAGCTCCGACAGGGTGTCCACCCGGATCACTCCCGACTGGCGGAACAGGGCGTCGACTGCGATGTCGGCCGATGCCAGGGCTCCGGTGTGGGAGGACGCCGCCCGGGTTCCGGCATGGGTGCGCCCCGACTTGACCGCCGCGATCGGTTTGGTGCGTGCCACCCGGCGGGCGATCCTGCCGAACCGTCGAGGATTGCCGAACGACTCCAGATAGAGGAGGATCACGTCGGTGGCCGGGTCGTCTTCCCATGCCAACAGCAGGTCGTTTCCCGACACGTCGGCTTTGTTGCCCACCGAGACGAACTGGGAGATCCCGAGACGGTGACGCCGGCAGTGGTCGAGGATGGCGATGCCCAACGCCCCCGACTGGGACGACATGGCGATGTTCCCGGGTGGCGGGGCGATGGGAGCGAAGGTGCCGTTGAGGCAAACCGCCGGGGCGGTGTTGATCAGACCCATACAGTTCGGTCCGACCATCCTCATTCCGGCCTCCCGCACCAGCCGGACCAACTCCTCCTCCCGGGCCTCGCCTTCGGGTCCCGACTCGCCGAAGCCGGCGCTGATCACCACCAGGCCCCTCACCCCCTTCTCGGCGCATTCCCTCACCACCTGGGCGACAACCGGCGCGGGCACCACCACGAACGCCAGGTCGACGTCGTCGGGAATGTCCTTCACCGACGGGTAGGCCCTCACTGCGTTCACCACCCCGGTGTTGGGGTTGACCGGGTAGAGGGTTCCGCCGTACCCGCCGGTGAGGATGTTGCGGAACAGGTTGTTGCCGATCGAGCCGGGTTCGGTCGAGGCGCCGATCACCGCCACGGTTCTGGGGAAGAACAGGGGCAGCAGGGAAGCGGCCACCGCCCGCTTCTCGCGTTCCTCGGCCGCCCGACGGGCGTCCTCGGTGTAGGCGACTGGGAAGTGGACTGTGTACACGCCGTGCTCGAGGGTGCGGGACAGCGAGTAGCCGGAGTTGCGGAACACCCTCATCATCTGGACGTTCTCGGGCAGCACGTAGGCCCGGAACGCGGTGATCCCCCGGCTCCGAGCGTAGGCGGTGAGGAGCTGGAGCAGCTCGGTGCCGATCCCCCGGCCCTGTTCGTCGTCGACGACGGCGAACGCCACCTCCGCCACCTCGGGTTCGTCCTCCAGCCGGTCGTACCTGCCGACGCCGATGATCCGACCGCCTTTGAGCACGACCAGCGCCATCCGCCGGTCGTAGTCGACGTGGGTGAAGTACTCCACCTCCTCGGGGTCGAGGGTTTTCTTGACCCGGAAGAACCGGAAGTAGCGGCTCTGCGGACCGAGCCGTTCGAAGAAGTCGACGAGCCGGGGACCGTCATCGGGCTTGATGGGCCGGACGTGTACTACCTCTCCGTCCCGGAGGACGATGTCGAGCTCGTACTCGTCGGGGTATTCGATCATCCCGGCGGGAGCCTACCCTCACCGAACCTGCTAGGGGTTCTCGCGCTTCGGGCTCCCCCGCACGCCCGATCAGGGAGACGGGTGGTGGTCAGGAACCACGTTCGATGGACGTCACCACGAGCGTCCGTACCACCCGGCCCTGCTCATCGACCTCGATCGCCTGGATGGGTAAACCCAACGGAACGTACCAGTCGACCATCAGGAAACCGGTCTGGTAACGCTCGACCGAGTCTGCTCGGACACCGAGTCTCGCCCATGGGGCTTCCCCATCAGGAACCTCCACCCGAACCGCACCCGGGCGCCTGGGACCCAGCTCGGGCAGTGGGGTTCTTCCCTCAGCGGGCTGGTAGGTGCCCACCAGCTCCCACTCCGACTCCGGGCCTTCCCGAAAGAGGATCTCACCCTGGGGTGTCACTCGTCGACTCCAACCAGAGTCGTCGATGTCGTAGAGCGGATCGGGGCAGCAAACCTTGGTGAGGGTCCAGTCCTCATATCCGTTGAACCACCACTCGAAGCGGTCCGTGGTCATCACCGTCCCACGTTCCGTCACCACCACACCACTCGGGATCTCCCAAGCATCGGGCGCCCCTTCGAGCACGTATTTCTCATGTGTCAGGTCGAACCCGACCAACACTGGATACTTCTCGGGAACAACGCTCGTGGCAGCGTCGAGGGGACGAATCCACGTTCCCGTAGGCGCGCCAGCGACCAAAAGCCCGATCACCAAAACCGCCAACACGCCCGGTCGCACGGCTCGACGATCATCGATTCCAACCACAACCGCCTCCTAACAAGACCAGCCTATTCGTACATCGATATCAAAATGCTCCCGATCAATACTGTGGCGTCCAAATGAATTCATCGAAATCACACCCGCTACACGCAACATCCCACTCATAGTGTCCTCGGGATTGCATCAAACCCGGCCTGTAGTCACGCGGAACTAGCTTGGTCCACGTGTAAGTCGCTAAAGCGCAATTGTCATGCCAACCGAATGGACCATCGCTGTTCTTCAAACTTCCATTCTCGTACGTTCGGGTGTTGCTTACCCGCCATCGAACTACATCGTTGCTCGGGTCACAGGTGCCTGACGCCGTAGCTCCTCTGTGATAATACCGTTGATGTGCATAGGAATCGTATGCGACTCGATACTGACCGTATTTGCATCCAGCCATTGCGCATACGTATGGCGTGTACGCCCACGAGGCTTGCGCGGCCTTGGGGAACGCTTCCATGGCCAACACCGCTAGAATCAACACTCCCACCCAAAAGACTGGAATTCTCCACCGATAATCGAGCATCAACCCCACGCTAACTAGCCTATCAGAGAGAGAGAGAGGCGTCAAGGGATCATTGTGGCTCTTGGAGTGAGGATGTGGGTTAGCTGACAATAGATCAGCACAGCACCCGGCCACCCGCTAGTCGGGATACTCAGCGGCCGCCTGAAAACCACGACGAGACACGGTGATGGCAGTGCACCGTCGAACAACCGCCTAACGCGGCGGCTTGGCGAGACGCAGCCCTGGGGTATCTAACCCTGACGTAGACGGGCCGACCCATCGTAGGGAACGATGTCGATCAGCTCCCCGGCCTCCACCCTGGTCTGCCAGCTCCTCCAGGTCTCGGGGTCGAGCAGGTCGCGGTGGTGTCGGAGGAACACGTCTCTGAGCGTTCCGGTGAGGCCGAGGAAGCCGATCAGCTCCTCGGGAAAGACGTCGTCGGGTCCGATCGGGAACCAGGGTTCGGCGGCCAGTTCCTCTTCGGGTGTGGAGGCCTCCGGTAGGCGCCGGAAGCGGCACCGGTCGATGGTGGTCAGCTCGTCGTAGTCGTAGAACACCACCCGACCGTGGCGGGTCACCCCGAAGTTCTTGAGCAGCATGTCCCCGGGGAAGATGCCGGTGGCGGCCATGTCCTTGATGGCTTGTCCGTAGTCGACGATGGCAGCCTCCGCCTCCCGGCGGGGAGCCGTCTCGAGGTACAGGTCGAGGGGGGTGACCCTACGTTCCAGATAGGCGTGGGCTATCTCGACCCGATCATCCGCCACCCGGACGGTCCGGCCACACTCCCCCAGCAGGGTGTCCAGCAATTCGGGGTCGAACAGTCCCCGGTCGAAGGTCAGGTGTTCGAACTCCTGGGCGTCGACCAGGCGGCCCGCCCGGTCGTGGCGGAACACCAGCTTGTAACGGGAACGGACGTGGTCTCGTGTCACCTGCTTAGGGGGGCCGAAGTTGTCGCGCATCACCTTGAACACCACGTCGAATCCCTCCAGGGTGAAGACCTCCATCACCAGACCGCGGGTGCCTGGGGCCTGCACGAACCGGTCCCCGGTCTCGGCGAGGTGGCGGAGCAGCTCCCGATACCACTCGGTCTTGCCGTGCTTGTCGAAACCCAGGGCGGTGTACAGCTCGGCCCTGCGTTTGCGGGGCATCAACCCCGACAGGAATCCCACCACCGACGCGGGAACCGGCGTGTCCACCATGAAGTAGGAACGCGTGAACGAGAACAGGATGCTGACCTGGTTCTCGGTGGTGAGCACCGCGTCCACCACCACACCCTCCGGCGGGTGGAGCAACGCCAGGACGAGCGGGATGGCCCGGCCGTCGAGGTGGAGCCGCCCGATCAGGTAGGCGCCCTTGCGGCGGTAGAAGGGGACGGGGAGCATCTCCATCCGGTCGACCCTCGACGCCCCCAGCTTCGCCAGCCGGTCGTCTACCTTCTCGGCCGCCAGGCGGGCGTCCCGTACGGGATCGGCGAAGTCGGCCACCATGTCGACCGCGTCGAGGACCCGGAGGATCATGTCGGCGGTAGTGCCGCCTGCGGTGACGATCAGGTCCCGGAGAGGGTCGGGGTCGAAGTCGAAGTCGGTGTCGACGAACTCGATCCGGGGATCCACCCCCACAGTGGCGAAGATCCGTCGGGTGACCGAGTTGAAAAACGTCTCGGCCAGCTCCCGTTCGGGCCGCTCTTCGATGGCTGCCGAGTAGACCGCCTTCATCGCCGCCCACACCAGACGGTCCTCCACCCGGTCGGCCAACACCGATCGCACCTCCGCCGCGGTGTCGATCGCCGCCCGGTTGTACAGATCGAGGCGTTCCCCGTGGTCGGACACGATGCCCGCCCAGTCCCGAGCCGCGAACCGATGCCGGGCCCGTCGGGTGATGATCCGGAACCGGTCGAACAGGTCGCCCCAGGCCCTTCCGACGACTGCCGCCGCCAGATTCGCCAAACGGCTATCGGTCAACGTCACGACCTTCCAAGCATGGGACGTACAGGCGAGTTCCGCAAGCTCCGTAACAGGTGGTTAACACCCCGGTCACGATCCGAAACGGGGGAGTAAACCGGCAGCAACCGTCGCCCCATAGGTTCCCCGGGTCGATCCGACACGGAGGTGAAACATGACACTGGAATCGCTGACGGCTCTCGGAGCCGTCCTGGCGCAGGTCACGGTCGAGGAGGTGGCCACGGCCGTCGACGGGGTATGGGTGGTGGTAGCCGCCATCCTCGTCATGTTCATGCAGCCCGGGTTCGCCCTGGTCGAGGCGGGCTTCACCCGGGCGAAGAACACGGCCAACATCGTGATGAAGAACTTCATGGACTTCTCGGTAGGCGCCCTCGTCTACTGGGCGGTCGGTTTCGGCCTCGCCTACGGGGGCACGTCCCTCGGAGGATTCGTCGCCACCGGCGAATTCTTCTTCGACAATCCGGACCGTTCGATCGAATGGTTCTTCCAGGTCGTGTTCGCGGCGACCGCAGCCACCATCGTGTCAGGGGCGATGGCCGAACGGACCAAGTTCTCCGCCTACCTGCTCTACACCCCGTTCATCACCGGATTCATCTATCCGGTGATCACCCACTGGGTGTGGAGCGGCCAGGGCTGGTTGGGTGACCTCGGGTACATCGACTTCGCCGGCTCCGGCGTGGTGCACCTGACCGGCGGAGTAGCCGCCCTGGCGGGCGTGTTGACCATCGGCCCCCGGATCGGCAAGTACGACGAGAACGGCAACCCTCTGCCCATACCGGGACACTCGCTGATGCTGGGCGCCCTCGGGGTGTTCATCCTCTGGTTCGGCTGGTATGGCTTCAACGCCGGCTCCACCCTGGCCGCGGTCGGCGCCGACTTCGCCACGGTGGCGGTCACCACCACCCTGTCGGCGGCGGCCGGAGCACTGGCGGCGATGATCACCGCCTGGGTGTACCCGGTGTACGGCAAGCCGGACGTGGGAATGACCCTCAACGGTGCGCTGGCCGGCTTGGTGGGCATCACCGCGGGAACCGCCAACGTCTCCAACCTGGGGGCGGTGATCATCGGTCTGGTGTCGGGGATCCTGGTGGTGATCTCGATCGTGTTCCTGGAGAAGGTCAAGGTCGACGACCCGGTGGGCGCCATCTCGGTCCACGGAACCTGCGGGATCTGGGGGGTGTTGGCGGTCGGCCTGTTCGACCAGACCGGCGGCGGCCTCTTCTACGGGGGAGGCTTCACCCAGCTCGGTGTCCAGGCGATCGGGGTGGCAGCCATCGTCGTGTGGACCTTCGTCCTCTCGTCCATCGTGTTCCGGGTGATCAAAGCCACCTGGGGTCTGCGGGTGTCCGCCCAGGAGGAGTTGGCCGGCCTGGACCGGATCGAACACGGCACCGCGGCCTATCCGGAGTTCGTCGAGCAGGTGGCGGATCCGAGGGAACTCGATCCGGTTCCCTGATGGGGGACAGCGGGGGAGGCCGGAGGAGGGGAGCCCGCCCGGGCTCCCCTCTCTCTCATTCCAACC
>FLYL01005311.1_pt4 | contig 12827 bp, 14 predicted proteins | sample 1122611 | NCBI WGS metagenome assembly FLYL01 (sample SAMEA4346791, study PRJEB14843) | hot springs metagenome | biome: Terrestrial Biome; feature: Habitat; material: Sediment | place: India | collected 2012-06-12 | depth 1760 m
GCCTCCGACCGGAGCCGCCTCCACCCCGAGGAGGAGCATCCAGAGGGCGTCCTCACCGTGCCGGGTTCGGCGGTGAGCATCCTCGAATACGAGATGAACCGGTCCGGGATCCCTTCGACTGGGCTATGGGCCCGGATACCCCAGTACATCGGCGCTACCTACCATCCCGCGGTCGCCACCCTGCTGGATCGCCTGACCAGACTCCTCGGCATCGAGATCGACCTCGCCGAGGTGGAGGCCAGGGCGGAGGAGCAGCGCAGGAATCTCGACCAGATCGTGTCGGGAAGACCCGACCTTCAGGCGATGGTCGCCCAGTTGGAGGCCCTAGCCGACGAACAGGGCGGCATGTCGGGTGAGCAGCTCGCAGCCGAGATCGAGCGCTTCCTCCGGGAACAGGGCAACGGTTCGGGTCAGCTCGGTCAGAGCTGACCGGTGTCGCCGATGTCGAGAGACGCCAACCGGGTCGACCGCTTCTCCGGGTGGAAGACCGACGCGTAGTCCGGTAGGTCCTCGCCGACGATCCAGGCCGCGCAGAGATCCCCGGCCGCGGCCGCAGCCATGACCCCGTATCCCGACAGGGCTCCGCACACGTAATGGCCGTCGGGGCCCGCCGGGCCGATCAGCGGGAGGTTCTCGCCGGTCTTGGTGTAGTAACCACCGTCGACCACCGTCTCGGGCAAGGCGTCCCGGTAACGGCCCATCGCAGGCACCAGCCGGGCCATCCCCCGGATCGCCACCTCCGGGTAGAGCGGGTCCTCGGGCATGGGGAACACGGGAGGATCGACCACCTCTCGGCGGTACTCCCACAAGGCCAACACCCAGGGCGATCCGGGGCCGCCTTCCGGTCTGCCGTGGCAGAAGCGGGGGAGCTCGCCGAGGAGGTCTTCCCGGCCCTCCTCGGCGAGGTGACGCCTCTCCTCGGGGTCCCAGTCGAGGGTCTGGGGGTCGGCCAGGATCGTCATCGGCGCCTCTCTGGGAAAGGCGCCCAGACGGTCGCGGAACGCCACTTTGTGGTGGGCCTCGCAGTGCACAGGGAGGTCCACCCCGACCATGGCGCCGACCTCCTTCAGCATGGGGCCGGCCGCGTTCACGAGCGTCGAGCAGGCGATCTGCTCGCCCCCGTCCAAGATCACGGCGGACACCCTGCCGGCTTGGACCTCGACACCTTCGACCGCGGCCCTCATGGTTCGGACTCCTGCTCCCCGGGCCCTGTCGAGCAGCGCGGCGCCGAGCTGCTGGGCTGAAAGCCAGCCGGCCCGGCGGACCCACATTCCGGCCACGGCGTCGGGGGCCACCCAGCCGAACACGTGATGGAGGGCCGGTCCGACCAGCAGGTCGATCCCGTCGGGTACCCCCTCCAACCCGGTGGCTGGCGGCATCGTCACCTGGGGATGGCGGTCCCGGTGGATCCTCACGGCACCCGCTCCGAACCCCGCGATCTTCTCGCCTTGTTCGATCCACTCGTCGACCTGGTCGGGCCTCGTCGTGACGAACAGGTAGCCGCGCCGGTTGAGGCCGAACACGTTGTCGGTCTCGACCGCCAGCTCCTCCAGCAGGTCGATCGACCGGTTCATGAACCGAACCATCGGCTCCGACGGCCACCAGTTCCGGTAGCACTCCGTCGACTTGTCCGACGTCAAAGTGAGGGGGGGTCGCGGATCCACCAACAGCACGTCACCCACCTTCCGCCTCACCGCCAAATGGAAGGCGGTCGAGATGCCGGCCAGACCGGCCCCGCACACCACCACCTCGGCCCGGTTCACGATCCGAATCGGGACCGCTCCACCACGAAACGATCGTGAGTCCCCCGACCGATCACGCGGCCACCCGAAGTGGCTTCCACCTCGAAGTGGAGCCGCCGCCGGTCGACCTGGGCGAGCCGGCACCGGAACTCGACTTCCTCACCTTCCCGGGCTGCGGTTTCGTGGGTCACGTTCACCGCCACGCCCACCGTGGTCTGGTCGTCGCCCAGGTGGGGTGCGGCCGCCTCCAGGCAAACCGTCTCCATCAGCTCGATCATCTTGGGGGTGGAGAGGACCACGGTGGGCAGCAGGTGGGGTGGGGTCATGTCCGCGGTCACCGTGCGGCGTATCACGTGTTCGATTCCCACCGGCACGCTCATGGGGAGGGGATGCTAGAGGCGATCGGCGGCGATGCCATTGAGGGAGAAGCGGAGGATCTCCTCCACCAGCCGGCTGCGGTCGACGGGGCCGTCCTCCCGGTACCAACGCTCCAGCGCGTTGAGGATCGACAGCAGGAAGATGCCGGCGAGCTTGGGATCGGTGTCGGGCCGGATGGTTCCCTCGGCGATCCCCTCCTTGATGACCGACCTGAAGGCCTGCTCGTAACGGTCCCGTTCCTCCACCACCCGTCGTCTGTGCTCGTCGTCGAGGGCCCAGGCCTCATACAGGTAGGTTCGCACCTCGTCGTGGTGGTCCACCACCACGTCGACGTGTCCGGCCACCAGGGCCTTCAACCGGTCGAGGGCGTCACCCTCGGTCTCCATGGCCCGCTCCACCACCTCACCGAAGAAGGCGGCTCCCCTCCGCACCACCTCGACCAGCAGGTCCTGTTTCGATCCGACATGGGAGTACAGGGAGGATCCCATCAGACCCAGCTCCCGACCCAGGTCCCGCATCGAGGTGCCGTGGTATCCACGCTGGGCGAACAGGCGGGCCGCAGCCCTCACCACGTCGTCCAGGGTGTTCCGCCCCGCGCTCACCCTCGGCCCCCGGTCACGTCGTAGTCGACCACGACCTGTTCGGTCAGGGGTCGGGCCTGGCAGGTGAGGATGAAACCGGCGGCCAGGTCCTCCTCCACCAAGGCGTAGTTCCGGTCCATTTCGACCTCGCCCTCCACCAGCCGGGCCTTGCACGTCGCGCACATTCCTCCCTTGCAGGAGAACGGGAGCTCGCGGCGGACCCGCAAGGCCGCGTCGAGGATGTGCTCTTCCGGGTGCATCTTCACCTCGGAGGTCCGGCCGTCCAGGGTGAATCGGACGGTGATCGGCCCCTCTCCCTCCCGAGACGGTGCCGAGATCTCGACGGGACCCGCGAAGAACAGCTCGTCGTGGATCCGGCTCGGGTCGATCCCCCGGGCAGTGATCACCTCTCGGGCAGTCTGGACGAGGCCGTACGGCCCGCACAGGAACCATTCGTCGGTCGGGGGGATTAGCAAGTCCAGGAAACGGTTGAGTTTCTCCTCGTCGATCCGTCCGGCGAACAGCGGAATCTCGGGCCGTTCCCGGCTGAGGACATGGAAGATCTGAAGCCGGTCGCAGTAACGGTCCTTGAGGCCCTCCAGCTCCTCCAGGAACATGATCGACGAGACCGATCGGTTGCCGAACACGAGCGTCCAGCTGCTCTTCGGCTCCGACTCGAGGGTGGTGGAGATGAGCGACAACACCGGGGTGATGCCGGAACCGGCGGCTATGGCACAGTAGTGGGCGGTCCGGGAAGGATCGGGCCGGATCACGAACTCGCCCACCGGTGGCATCACATCGAGCACGTCGCCCGGACGAAGGTGGGTCGTGGCCCAGGCGGAGAACTTGCCGCCGGGCAGCCGTTTCATCCCGATCCGGAGTTTCCCCGAGTTGGCGTTGGCGCATATCGAATAGGAGCGCCGTACGTCCTCCCCTTCGATGAAGGCCCTGACGGTGACGTGCTGGCCCGGCAGGTAGGAGAAGGTCTCGGCGAGATCGTCGGGGACGTCGAAGGTGACCGCCACCGACTCGTCGGTGAGAGGTGTCACCTCGACCACCCGAAGGGGATGGAACTGCAGGCTCATATCGGTTTGAACCAGTCGAACGGCTCCCCGCAGGAGCTGCACACCATGAGGGCCTTACATGCGGTGGATCCGAATTCCGACACCGTCCGTGGATGGCCGGCCCTGCAGCGAGGACACACGACCTGCGAGCGGTCGACCGGAGGCGCGATACCCACCGACTCGAGCCGCCGCCGAGCGTGTTCGTCGATCCAGTCGGTGGTCCAGGCTGGCGAGTAGATCGTCTCGACCTCTCCAGCGACACCGAGTTCGTCGAGGGTGCGCAAGATCTCCTGTCTGATCGCATCCAGCGCTGGACATCCCGAATAGGTGGGGGTGATCGCCACCACCACCTTTCCGTCCCGTTCCTCGACCCCCCGGAGGATCCCCAGTTCGTCGATGGTCACCGCCGGGATCTCCGGGTCGGGGATCAGGGCCACCGCCTCACGAACCTCCTCAACCGTCACCATTCCAACCCCGGGTAGGTCCGCGCCATCCACTGCATCTCCGCCAGGAGATGGCCCAGATGCTCGGTGTGGAAACCCTGGCGGCCGCCCACCCGCCGGTACGGGTCGGTTGGGATCACGAGCCCCGCTTCTCGCAGGACCGGGGTCACCCGGGCCAGCCAGGGCTCCTCCAACTCCGATGGATCGACCCCGTAACCTTCCGCTGCCGCGGCACGGTCGACGTCGTCGGCCATGAACGGTTCGGTGGTGAACCTCCAGAGCTCGTCGATGGCTCGCTGCATCCGGTGGTGGCTCTCCTCGGTTCCGTCGCCCAGCCGGATCACCCAGGTCGAAGAGTGCCGGAAGTGATAGCGGGCCTCCTTCCAGGCCTTGGCGGCGATGCCCGCCAAGGTCGGGTCGTTGGAAGAGGTCAGACGCTCCCACAGCTCCAGCTGGTACGCATCGATGAAGAGCTGGCGGGCCATGGTGTGGGCGAAGTCCCCGTTGGGCTGCTCGCACAGCAGCAGGTTGGTGAACTGACGCTCGGTACGGGTCATCGCCAGGTCGTCCTCGGTGCGGCCCCGACCTTCGAGCTCCCCCGCGTAGGTGAGGAGAGCTCTCGCTTGGCCGAGATGGTCCAGGGCGATGTTGGCCAATGCGATGTCCTCCTCCAGCTCCGGGGCCCGGGAGATCCACTCTCCAAGCCGTTGGGCCAACACCAGGTTGTCGTCGCCGTGGCGTAGCACATAGAGGAACCGGGTTTCACCATCGATGCCGGGGAGGGCACCCTGAGGAGGACCGGAGATCACGATCTCGCCCATCACATCTGACCTACCTCGTCGGGGATCTGGTAGTAGGTGGCTTGGCGATAGGGTTTGGCCACAGCTTCGAAGAAGGCATCTGCTTCGTCCGGGTCGGACGCCACCACCTGGTCGGACCGCACCACCCAGATCGAAATCCCCTCGACCCGCCGGGTGTACACGTCCCGGGCCATCTGTAGGGCGGTCTCGGCATCGGGAGCGTGCAGACTGCCGGCGTGCACGTGGGACAGTCCCCGCTTCTGGCGGACGAACACCTCCCACATGGGCCACTGTGATCGGCCGTCCTGCCCGTAGTCGAGGTCCTTCTCGTCGGCGGTGCGGGGAACCTCGTAGGTCATGCCGCCTCCTCGCGGTGCCTGGCGGCGTACGCCGCGGCAGCTTCGCGCACCCAGGCGCCCTCCTCCCAGGCCCGCAGCTTGTGGGCCAGCCGATCGCGACTCTCGGGCCCGAATCCCTTGACCACCCGCCAGAACTCGTCCCAGTCGATCTCCCCGAAGTCGTAGTGGCCCCTCTCGGGGTTCCACTTCAGCTCGGGGTCGGGGATGGTCAGCCCCAGATACTCGGCTTGGGGGACGGTCATGTCCACGAACTGTTGGCGGAGGTCGTCGTTGGAGACCCGCTTGATCTTCCAGGCCATCGACTGCTGGGTGTGGGTGGAGTCGGTGTCGTGGGGGCCGAACATCATCAGGGCCGGCCACCACCATCGGTTGAGGGCGTCCTGGGCCATCTGCTTCTGTTCGGGCGTGCCCCGGCACAGGGTGAGCATGATCTCGAATCCCTGACGCTGGTGGAACGACTCCTCCCGGCAGATCCTCACCATGGCTCTGGCGTATGGCCCGTAGGAGCATCGGGTCAACATCACCTGGTTGGTGATCGCCGCTCCGTCCACCAGCCAGCCGATGGCTCCGATGTCGGCCCAGGTCAGGGTGGGGTAGTTGAAGATCGACGAGTACTTGTGGCGTCCGGAGTGGAGGAGTTCCACCAGCTCGTCGCGGCCCACCCCGAGCGTCTCGGCGGCCGAGTACAGGTAGAGGCCGTGGCCCGCCTCGTCTTGGACCTTGGCCATGAGGATCGCCTTGCGACGCAGGGTGGGGGCTCGGGTGATCCAGTTGCCCTCCGGCTGCATCCCGATGATCTCCGAATGGGCGTGCTGGGCGATCTGGCGGATCAGGGTCTTGCGGTAACCCTCCGGCATCCAGTCGGTGGGTTCCACCTTCTCGTCGGCGGCGATCAGCTGCTCGAATCTCTCTTGCCCGGTCATTCCGACTCCCGTCTCCCTGCTCGGCTCGGTGCCGCGTCTCGGCCCAGTCACACCTTAGCAAACGAACGTTCGTTTGTAAAGTCGGGTGGGAGGCGTCCGGTGAGCTCGGTCAGCCGCAGGAGACGGCGACGATCCCGGGCGGCGGGGCTGCGTGACCGGACCCGCCAGGTCCAGTTCCCGCCGACCGTCCCCGGGGTGTTCATCCGGGCTTCCGAGCCGGCCCCCACCAGATCCTGGAGGGGCACGATCGAGGTGATCGCCTTCGACTGCATCGAGGCCCCGATCAGTTCCCAGCGGACGTCGCCTTCGCCGAGGAGGAGCGACCGTCTGGCCATTCGCCGCTCCCGCTCGGTGAGAGAGGCCCACCAGCCGACCAGGGTGTCGTTGTCGTGGGTACCCGTGTAGGAGAACACGTCGGGCGGATGGTTGGCGGGATGGTGCTCGGAGTCCGGGTCGATGCCGAACTGGAGCACCCGCATCCCTGGAATCCGCAGCCGCCGGCGTAGCTCGACCACGTCCCCGGTGATCTCCCCGAGATCCTCGGCCAGGAACGGCAGCCGCCCCAGGTCTCGGCGGATGGCGTCGAAGAAGGCTTCCCCGGGGCCGGGCACCCATCGGCCCCCTTGGGCAGTGGAGTGGGACGCCGGCACCGCCCAGAAGGCCACCAACCCCCGGAAGTGGTCGATCCTCAACAGATCGAAGTAGCCGGCGAGGCGACCCACCCGGCGTCTCCACCAGGTGAAGCCCTCGTCCAGGTGGCGATCCCAGCGGTAGGTCGGGTTCCCCCAGAGCTGGCCGCGTCGCGAGAAGTAGTCGGGTGGGACACCGGCGACGTGTCGAGGTAGCAGATCCCGGTCCAGGTCGAACAGGTGGGGGTGGGTCCACGTGTCGGCCGAATCCAGGGCCACGTACAAAGGCAGGTCGCCGATCAGCCGGACACCCAGGCGGCTGCAGAACTCCCGCAGGCGGCGGAACTGGAGGTCGAAGAGGAACTGGGCGCTCTCGATCGGGAGGATCACCTCGGCCAGTCGTCGACGGGCCGAGGCGAGCGCCGAACGGCGACGCCGGACCAGATCCCGGTCCCAGTCCCACCACGGGCGTCCACCGTGCGCCTCCTTCAACGCGGTGTACAGGGCGAAGTCGGGGAGCCAATCCCGGTTCTCTTCCCGAAACCGGTCGAGGGCCTCACTCGCGGCGACCGCCTCGATCGCTTCCGCCAACACCGACCGCTTCCACCGTCTCACCCGGTCGTAGTCCACCCGGGTGGCGGGGAAGCGGGGCGGGTCTTGGGAACGGACCAAACCCTCGGCGGCCAGATCCTCGGGCGAGATGAGCAAGGTCTCACCGGCGAAGGCGGAGGGCGAGGAGTAGGGGGAGTTGCCGTGACCCACCGGCCCGATGGGGAGCATCTGCCACCAGGTTTGCCCCAGGTCGCTCAGCATCGCGGCGAACCGCCTCGCCGACGGTCCCAGGTCGCCCACCCCGAAAGGCCCCGCCAGCGAGGTCAGATGAGCCAGGACGCCGCTCGACCGAAACATGCCCCGGGATGCTGGCAGACTTGGCAGGATGGCCGAGGATCTGGTGGGTGTCCAGCGTGAGCTGTTCGCCCGCTACGAGAAGGGCGACTACCGGGGGGCCCTCGCCTTGGTCGAAGACCGGGCAGCACGCCTCGATCTCCTCTGGACCAGGGTCGCCTGGTGGAGGGCGTGCCTCCTCGCCAAGCTGGGACGAATCGACCAGGCGCTCGACGTCCTGGAGGCGGCCCTGGACGCGGGGGCTTGGTGGTCGCCTTCCACTCTCCGCCGGGAACCCGATTTCTCGGCGCTAGTCGACCATCCCCGGTTCCGGCGTCTGGTGGAGGAGTGTTCACGCCGTCGGGACGCCTACCGACCTGGCCTTCCCGGACTGTACGTCTCGCCCGGGGACGGGGCCGGTGTGGTGGTCGCCCTGCACGGTCGGGCCGAGATCGTCGAGGCTACCGTGGGCTACTGGGAGCCGCCCGTTCGTAGGGCCGGGTGGGAGCTGATGGTGCCCGAATCGACCCAACGCGACTCCGTCGACGGTCCCTGCTGGGACGACCCGATCGGGGCCCGGCGACAGATCGAGGCCCAACTGGCCCGCGTTCGGCATCGGCGCCGGGTGATAGGCGGGTACTCGCAGGGTGGGCGCCGAGCCATCCAGCTCGGCTTGGCCTCGGGGCGGTTCGAGCTGGTCGTGGCGGTCAGCCCCGCGCTGATCCGGCCCGGCGACATAGCCGAGGTGCTCGGTTCGGTGGGGGACGGGCCCCAGCCCCGGATCGTGGTGTGGACCGGTGACGGCGACCCGGCCCTCCCCGGTCAGGAGATGGTGGTCGAGGCTCTCCGGTCGGAGGGCATCGACGTGGAGTTGGAGGTCCTCCCGGGGGTGGGACACTATTACCCGCCCGACTTCGGGTCACGCCTCACCCGGCTTCTCGAACGGTCGGGACGATCCAGCCATTAGCCTTCGACCCCACCCATGGCTAGCTCCTACGACCACGAAGCCGTCGAGAAGAAGTGGCAGGACCGCTGGGAGGCGGAGAGGACCTTCTACGCCACCGAGGATCCGACCCGACCCAAGTTCTACAACCTGCAGATGTACCCGTACCCGTCGGGTGACCTCCACATGGGGCATCTCCGCAACTACAGCTACGTGGACCTCCTGACCCGTTACCGGCGGATGCAGGGCTACAACGTTCTGTCCCCCATGGGATGGGACTCCTTCGGGCTCCCGGCGGAGAACGCCGCCATCCAAACCGGCATCCACCCGCGGGTCTTCACCGAACGGCAGATCGAGAGGATGAAAGCCCAGCTTCGCCGGCTGGGGGCCGTCTACGACTGGAGTCGGGAGATCGCCTCCCACACCCCCGAGTACTACCGCTGGGACCAGTGGTTGTTCCTCAAGCTGTACGAGAGGGGATTGGCGTATCGACGCATGGCCCCGGTCAACTGGTGTCCCCAGGACCAGACCGTGCTCGCCAACGAACAGGTGGTGGACGGCGCATGCGAGCGGTGCGGTTCACCGGTGGTTCGACGCGACCTCGAGCAGTGGTTCTTCAAGATCACCGACTACGCCCAGAGGCTCCTCGACGACCTGGAACGACTGGAGGAATGGCCCGAGAGGGTGCGGGTGATGCAGCGCAACTGGATCGGCCGCTCCGAGGGGGCTACCTTCACCATGCAGGTCGAGGGAACCGACCTGAGCTTCGACGTCTTCACCACCCGCCCGGACACCATCTTCGGGATGACGTTCGCCGTCCTGGCACCCGAACACCCCCTGGTCGAGAGGCTGGTGGCCGGCACCTCCTCCGAAGCTGAGGTCATGGACTACGTGGAGAAGGCGAAGAACACCACCGAGCTGGAACGGATGGCCGAGGGGGAGAAGTCGGGAGTCTTCACCGGCCGCTACGCGATCAATCCGGTGAACGGCGAGAGGGTGCCCATTTGGGTCGCGGACTACGTGCTGATGGGGTACGGCACCGGCGCCATCATGGCGGTGCCGGGCGAGGACCAGAGGGACTGGGACTTCGCCGAGAAGTACGGGCTGGGGATCGTTCCCACGGTCGAGCGGCCCGATGGATGGGAGGGGAAGGCGTACGACGGGCCGGGCCGAAAGATCAACTCGGGTTTCCTCGACGGGTTGGAGGTCGACGAGGCGATCGAACGGATCATCGGCTGGATCGAGGAGAAGGGGGTCGGCAGACGCACGGTGACCTACCGCCTCCGCGACTGGCTCATCTCCCGGCAGAGGTACTGGGGTTGTCCCATCCCGATGATCGAATGTCCCGAGTGCGGATGGGTGCCGGTTCCCGAGGACGACCTGCCGGTGATCCACCCCGACGTGGAGGACTACGCCCCCAAGGGTCGGTCGCCGCTGGCGAGCGTCCCCGAGTTCGTCGAGACCGCGTGTCCCCGGTGCGGTGGTCCGGCCCGTCGGGAGACCGACACCATGGACACCTTCGTGGACTCGTCCTGGTACTTCCTCAGGTTCTGCGACCCCCACAACGACCAGGCAATCTTCGATCCCGACAAGGTGGCCTACTGGATGCCGGTCGACCAGTACATAGGAGGGGTGGAGCACGCCGTCCTCCACCTCATGTACGCCAGGTTCGTCACCAAGGTGCTCCACGACATGGGGCTGGTCCCGGTCGACGAACCGTTCACCCGCCTGTTCACCCAGGGCATGCTGATCAAAGACGGCGCCAAGATGTCCAAGTCGAAGGGCAACGTGGTGGCGCCCGACCCCTACTACGAGAAGTACGGAGCCGACGCGATCCGCCTCTACGAGCTGTTCATCGGCCCGCCGACCGACGATGCGGTCTGGTCGGACGCCGGGATCGAAGGACCCTCCAGATTCCTCGATCGCGTCTGGCGGATGGGCACCGAGGCCGTCCTCGAGGACCGGGAGGAGACCCCGGCGGACCGCGAGATGCTCGCCGAGGCTCACCGGACGTTGAGGAAGGTGACCGACGACTTCGACCGCTTCTCCTTCAACACGGCGGTCGCCGCCCTGATGAGCCTGGCCAACCGTCTGGGCGACTATGTGAGGGACGGCGGCAGGCGAGAGACCTTCGACCAGGTGTTCCGCCTCATGCTGATCATGCTGGCTCCCATGGCTCCTCACATCGCCCACGAGCTGTGGGAGCGCCGTGGCTACGGCTCGATGCTGGCCGACGAGCCGTGGCCGGCCTGGGATCCCGAACTGGTGGAGCGCAGGGTGGTCACCATGGTCGTCCAGGTGAACGGCAAGGTGCGTGACCGTATCGAAGTCCCGGCCGACATCACCGCCGAGGAGGCCGAGCGACGGGCACTCGAATCTCCCCGTGTCAAGCGGTGGACCGAATCCGGCGGGGTCCGGCGGGTGGTGGTCCGGCCACCACGGTTGGTGAACCTGGTGGTCGCCGACAGCCGGTGAGCGTCCGGGTCGGGGTGGTCCTCGCGTCCGCCGGGGTGGATGCCGGGTTGGTCCGTTCGATGTGCGGTGTAGACCCTGACGACCGCATCCGGATCGTTCCCGCACCGCGCTGGCTCCGACTCCTGTGGCGGGGACGGTTTGCGGCGATGGCCCTGGGAGGCAGGATCCTGGTCCGTCCCGACGTCCTCGGTTCCCCCACCCTGGGGGAGTTGCTGGTTCACGAGCTGGTGCACGTCGGTCAGTGGCGGAGAATGGGCGTCGTCCGGTTCCTGGCCGAATACCTCCGCTCCTACCTGGGTTTCAGGGTGCGGGGCTTGGCTCACCTGGAGGCGTATCGACGCATACCCCTGGAGGTGGAGGCCAGGGAGGCGACCAGGCTCATCCTCGACCGGTCACGCCGTCCGTAGACTGCCCGACCATGGAGTGGCTGACCGACCCCGACATCTGGCTGGCCCTGGTCACCCTCACCACCCTGGAGGTGGTGTTGGGCATCGACAACATCGTCTTCATCTCGATCCTGGCGGGAAAACTGCCGGCGGGAAGCCAGGCTCGGGCCAGGAACATCGGGCTGGGGCTGGCGATGGTCAGCCGCATCATCCTCCTCTTCGGGATCTCCTGGGTCATCGGGCTCACCGCTCCTCTGTTCGACCTGTTCGGTCAGGAGATCTCCGGACGCGACCTGATCTTGATAGGCGGTGGCCTGTTCCTCCTCGCCAAAGCCACCTTCGAGATCCACGAGAAGTTGGAGGGTGTTCCCGGACATGGAGAGGCAGTGCCCGCCGTCGCCTCGTTCCGCTCGGTCATCACCCAGATCGTCCTCCTCGACCTGGTGTTCAGCCTCGACTCGGTGATAACCGCGGTGGGCATGGCCGACGAGATCGGGGTGATGGTGGCCGCGGTGGTGATCGCGGTCGGGGTGATGCTGGTGGCGGCCAAGGCCATATCCGACTTCGTCAACCGCCACCCCACGGTCAAGATGCTCGCCCTGAGCTTCCTCCTCCTGATCGGCATGTCCCTGGTGGCAGAGGGATGGGATCTGCACATCCCGAAGGGATACATCTACTTCGCGATGGGTTTCGCGGTCTTCGTCGAGATGCTCAACCTCCGGGTCCGTCGTGTCTCCCGGCCGGTGGAGCTGAGACCCACCTACCTGAAGGATCCTCAGGCCGCAGGGGCGGTGGGCCGGGTCGCCGAACCCTGACCCGCCCACCAACCCCCTTCTCGGCCGCCTCCGTCTGCGGTAGATAGTCCGTCGGAGGTGCGGCGAGGGGGAGGTCCGAATGGTCGATCCGGTGTCCGGACCGGCCCGCGTGGCACTGACGCTCCTGGTCCTGCTGGTCTCGGTGACGGTGGGGGGATGGATGGGGTTGGCGTCCCGTCGGCCTCCCGCGGTGACCCTGCCCGTCGGGGTGGGGTCCGAGAACCGAACGCCTCTGGTCGTCCACGTCGCCGGGTGGGTGGCCAATCCCGGAGTGGTGACACTCGAGCCGGGCTCGCGTGTGGCCGAAGCAGTCGCCGCGGCAGGTGGGGCGTTGCCGGGAGCTCGCCTCGACGACCTGAACCTGGCGGAGCAGGTGGTGGACGGCGTCCGGGTATACGTACCCG
>FLYL01004183.1_pt1 | contig 12688 bp, 10 predicted proteins | sample 1122611 | NCBI WGS metagenome assembly FLYL01 (sample SAMEA4346791, study PRJEB14843) | hot springs metagenome | biome: Terrestrial Biome; feature: Habitat; material: Sediment | place: India | collected 2012-06-12 | depth 1760 m
CGAAAGAACCTTCAGGAAATATAAGATACGGACGAAGGGAAAGGTCAAGGGAGCCGACCTGTTCGCTGACGATCCGGTTCTGGCCGAAGTGGAATCATGGCAACTGGATCACGCCAGGAAACTGTTGAATGCCCGTCCGGGAGAAACGCCTCAGCAGGCTATGCAGAGACTCAACGACGCGGCCATGCTTCAGTTCAACGCGAAAATGGCTGCTGCGCAACTACTGGATACAGGAGAACTACCATCCTATCTTCGATCTCCCGGAGTGATCAGGGAAGTCAGGAGAATGGCTGATGAAGCGCTCGAATCGTTCCGAGCCAGGATCAGCAATGCCGATGAGGAAACGCTAAAGTCCATCAAGCGCGTCCCCGAATGGCAGAAGAGAGAAATCCAGAGGGAACTGGAGATGCGCCAGCGAGGAGAGAAAATTGTGGAAAAGTCCTGGGAGAAACTGCCCAGGTCCGAACAGGCCCGCCTAGAATCCCTAGGCTGGCAACGGATACCGGACAATCCTGTAGAGATTGCGAGAGTCGAAGCCAGGCTGGAGCAACTGAAGAAAGTCAGGAGTCCAGAGCAACTGAAAGCATGGTTGCGTAGAAACAAGGATATCGCTGGACCCGACATTCAGGCATGGGTAGGGAAGAAGATACCAACAGAAAGAGTCTACGAGCGTGGCGGAAGACTACAGCGAGCGACGAGAACGTCACCGTACTGGGAAGCCACTCCGTTCTTCGAAGCGCGTCGTAAACTCAATGTAGAACGAATCAAGCATGAAATTCTAAGCCGGTATCCCAAGAGGGAGTTGGCTGGAGTGGAGCGTCCGGTAGCGAATACAATTTCACCGAAGAATCGTTCGGTTCTCGGTGAATGCGGTTCCAGGATCGTCACGAATATCTTCTAAGGAGAGAGAATGGCCGGAACATGTCCAATTGTCAAGCCTCCAGAGAATATCGACGACATCGCTGCCAATCTGCAGAAATCGGAAACGGTCAACGCTGTCATTCGCCGGTTTCCTCAGATTGGCTTCCTCATCCGCGCCATCAATCCGGCTGCCGATATGACCAACGAGCCGATCGCCAGGCATGTAATCGCTCATCAGGTATTGCGGGAAGAGCGCCAGGCAGCGACGATGGCAGCGTTGTCGTTGGTAGCGAAGAGCAAGCCACTGAAGGAAGTCTTCAACCTTGACGATCTCGGATTCACCGTACTGAGACGGTTGGACGGCCAGACAGAGAAAGTTCATATCAACGATCTACTAGAAGGTAAACTGTATAAGCAATTTAACCTTACTGCTGAGCAGAGGGACGCTCTCCTTCTGCGCAAGAATATATGGGGCGATCTCAGGAGATACTACAACAAAGCGGTCGGTCGTAGTCGTCTACGGTCACGTGACGACATGTTTCCCAGGAAGACACTGGGATGGTTCGACGGTAAGCGTCTGCACAAAGGAGACGAATTCGAACTCTCTCCGGCCGAACTGATCCTCGGTAAAGCGAAGGGTAGAAAGGCTGGTGCCCTGGCTACCGGCGGATCGTTCACCAGATCGAGAGCGATGAATCCGGACGGCTCGATTCGCTCGGCCAAGGAAATGGTAGAAGAAGGCTGGCGCTACGTCGATCCCGATGCTGCACTGCACAGCAAGGCGCTGGAAATATCGAGGAGAACCGCTGATGCACAGTTCCAGCGATGGCTAATCTCCACGGGAATCGTCAAGAGAAAGGCTGCCATTCTCGGTCCAGGTGCGCGAACCGGAGTATCACCCGAACGATGGGGTATGCAGGGATTCGATGCATCTCTCACTCCTGCCCTCAAGGGATACTACGCTCCGCCCGATGTCGTGAAGTACATCAACGAACTTCTGGCAGTGAAATCGAAGCCAGCGATCGGAGCGGTCACCTGGTTGGTTCAGGAAAGCCGTGCGGCAATCGCATCGATGGACTTCGGTACTACCGGGGTGCAGCTACTGGGTGCGCTGGGCGCTGATACTGGACATCTCCTGATGGCGGGAGCCACATTAGGAAGGAAATCCAGGCCTTCCGCAATCTTCCCTATCGCCGTATGGAACGGATTCAAGAGTTGGTTCTCTCCGACCAATCTGTCCCGATACTACGCGGCCAACAAGGAAGTGATCGAACGCTGGGCTCCATATCTGGGTGGGCTTAGGAATACGGAGTACGTATCGGCGCTCCTCAGGGAACCGGAGCAGTCCTTCGTCATGCGAATTCCCGGTATGAAGCGTTTTGCCAGAGCATTCGAGGCCTCTCTCGACGTAGCCAAGATAGAATATGTCAAATCGCTTGAGCGGATTCTCGGTACCGATATCCCTGCTGCTGAGAAAGAAGCGTTGGGCGCGTGGGTGAGGAACGTGACCGGCGTTACCTCCACCGCCAGGCTAGGAGTCTCTCCCAGGCAACAGGATATCGAAGCGACCTGGCTCTTCTTCTCTCCCCGCTTCACTCGTTCCCTGTTCGCTACCGTAGCAACCATATTCAAGACGGACAAAGCGGGAAACGAAGCACGACTCGCTCTCGGAGGGTTGGCAGCTGCCGCCACCGCCCTGTATCTCACAACCTCATATGCTTTAGGACAGAAACCTGATCTGGAACCACTCAAGAACGGCCGGTTCAATCCGGACTTCTTCTCCGTACGTATAGGGAATAACCGGATTGGTATCGGTGGTGGAATGCGCGCTCTGGCCAGGCTGTTCGCTGAGTCGTATGAATCGGCGAAGACTGATCCTACGCGATTCATCAGCCCTGATTTCAGCGGTGCTCATTCGAATCCGTTCCTATCATTCTGGCGATCCAGGGCTGCGCCTCTCTCCGGAACCGTTCTCGATATCTGGTCCGGCGAGACGTTCACAGGAACGGCTCTAGAAGACGGTAACGACTGGGTTTCCCTGGTCAGGGAGCGCACGCTTCCTTTCGCGGTGCAGGCTGCTCTCGAAGCCAGAGGTGGTACCGGCAACAAAGTTGCATCGCTGATGGCTGCCGGATTCGGTCTGAATACCACTCCACTCACTGCCTATCAGATATATGACGAATACCTGAAGTCAATCACATATCCGAATGGTGAACAGCGATTTCCGGACGGAGCGAATACCGTACATACCAGACAGAATGGGTTCAAGGAATTCATACAGTACGATCCCATCGCTAAAGCCCTGAAGGAACAGTACGAGCGCGAACGATTGACGAGAGGAGGTAAGAGCAAGGCGATCCAGGTCGTATTGGACGAGCGCGCCGCCAGACTGGAGGCGGCTGAGGAAGAATTCAAGAAGACCCGCGATTACTACCGGTACCGTAATCAGGTCAACCAGATCAGAGCGCAAGCGAGAACTCAGCTGGAACTTCTCCACCTCGGCACGGTCCAGAGCAAGGGTGACAGGAAGCTAGTACAGTCCTGGTACGAGACCTATGACGATCCCAGGGCAATCGACCCGATCACCGGAGGTATCAATCCTGACGGTCTGGAACTGGTTCAGGAAGAGTGGAAGAGAGCGCACCCAGGAGAATACGAACGACTTATCGAACCGGCGGAAACGATCGGTGAAACGCCGATGGAAACGGAGCTTCGCCGGGACCGCAAGTATATCGCCGATAGCGGTTGGTGGGACGCTGACGAAATCGCCTGGAATACGCTCAAGGACATCATCAGATCCAGGGCTGGTGTATCTCGTATCAAGCTGGATCGCTACAAGGATTACTACGACTACCGGCTGAAGCGGTACTATGAATACGTCGATCAGTATACGAAGACTGGCAAGCGATTCCCCGAACTCCTCGCTGAAGTTGCTCTTCAGCGCGATCCGATCGTCAAGGCGTTCCAGAAGCTGCGCGCCAGGGAACGGCTTCTCATGCAGTACAAAGACCCTGAGCTTACCAGATTGCTGTCCAAATGGGGATACAACCAGACCAGTCTGCAGGAGTACCGTCTGGCAGTAACCTCGACTTCAAGATAAAATTGATAAAGGGTATAGATACGTTAGGAGGCAGGTCATGGCAGGTAGTAAGAAATTCACTCCGGATGAGCCGCTCACCGACTCTTCCGAAACCGCACCTACCCCTGAAGAGCGGGATGAGGAAACGATCCGTCAATTCCTGAATACTTCAGAGGAACAGGCCGGTGACGACGATGTCGAGTCCGAGGACACTGAAGAGGAAGGTGCCGGCGAAGAAGAATCCGAAGAGGAAGTAGAAGAGGAACCGGAGGAAGAAGAAGAGGAAGCTGAAGAAGAGGAAGAGAGTCTGCCACTGGAAGACCTCTCGGACGAAGACCTGGAACTCTTCCTCGAAGCCTTCGAAGAGCGGCTACTGAACAGCCCGAAGATTCAGAAGAAACTGGAAGAGCGGGCCAGACAGGAAGCCGAACGGAGATTCGAAGAGCGACTGCGCGCTGAACAGACGAGTAAGGAAACTGAACTCATCATCAGCCAGGGAAGGCAGGCGGTCGAGAGCATCTATAACGTGTTCAACCGCCTACGTGATGCAGCGAGCAAACTTGCCGAAGGTGAGGAGGTCAACGAAAGCGATCTGCAGGTAGACCCGAACGAACTGATGCAACATCTGGGAGCGTTCGGTGCAGCCGCAGTAGCTGAAACGCGCAGGACGATCGACAATGCCTTTTCTATCGCCTTTCGTGAGGGAGTGACATCAGTCATGCCTCTCACCGAGGAGGAAAAGAATGAAGTTGTGAAGATCGTCCAGACAGCGCAACGGATCGCCAACGATCCCCGTCAGGGGCAGGACAAGGCGACCGAGTTCCTGTTCACCGAATCGGTGAAGCTCCTGGTTCAGCGTGCGAAGGAGGCAGGCAGAAAGGAAGCGTTGGCGGAAGTGAAGAAGAAGCAGGAGGCGCTGAAGCGGATCACGTCCGAAAACGCGCTCAAGGCTGCAGTCGCGAGGGTGGCGAGTACGCGAAAGAAGCTACCGCCCCGGACTCCTGGACAGGCCCCGCAGTCGCAGTCGATTCCTGCGAAGCCAACGCTGGAAGACTACCGGGCAGCCAAGGCAGCGGGTGATTATGAACGAGCCGATGCGATTCTGGCTGCTATGGCCAGACCATAACAGTCAGGGAGGGATAAGAGATGCCACTTACTTCAGCAGAAATTACATCGACCACGCATGCTGCGTTCCTGCCCGAAATCTGGGCTGATGACACGCAGGATGCTATTGAGTTCAAGGAGGTGTTGTCCAAGCTGGTGAACACCTCGTTCGAGGACGAGATGGCGATTGGCCGCGTGCTGCACATCCCGCACCGGTCAAACCTGGCCACTCAGACGAAGACCGAGGGCATCAGCAACACGATCGTGTTCAATGCGATCACGCAGACCAATCAGGACATTACGGTGTCCACGTACGAGTACGCTGCGTGTCTCCTGAACGCGGTCGTTCAGGCCCAGTCGAAGTACAACGACCGCGCCGCTCTGGCCGGGAAGATGGGGTACGCGCTGGTCAGGGGTATGGAAGTGTCTCTGGCCAACCTGTTCCAGAACTTCTCCCAGGTGGTAGGTACGTACGGCGGTGACACGGACAGTTCCGTGCTCCGCAGGGCCTGGCAGTACCTGGCCGACGCTGGTTTCTATGACGACGCTTCGTGGGTGTTCAGCCCTGGCGCTGCTCAGAGCATCTTCGGTCAGGACCACTTCATCTCGAAGGACTTCCAGTCCGGTGCCCGTTCAGCGATCGAAACGGCCAGGCTGCCAATGATTCTCGGCCACCCGGCGTTCGTCAGTAACCTCCTGCGGTCCCCGGCTGCCGGTCAGCACGACAACGCGCTGATTCACCGGTCGTCCGTGATCCTGGTCAGGCAGGTGAAGCCGACACCGAAGACGCAGTACAGGATCGAGTACAACGCCGATGCGATGTTGATGTTCGACCTGTACGCCGTCGCTGAGGCCGAGCAGCCCGCCGAGACTCCGCCTACGGACAGCGGTGGTCCGCAGAGTTCGGCTACTGAGACAATCGGTGACTACGGTGCCGTTCTGATCAGAGGCCAGTGAGAAAGGAGATAGGGCGGGCCGGGGCATACGCTCCGGTCCGCCTTTCGAACGATGGGTGATCCGCGAATCGTCATGAGATATATCGCTTCCAGCAAGGGTCCTGGCGGTCCTTTGATCGCTGTGCAGCAGGACCTGCCGAAGATGATCGTTGCGAGAGAAGCGGCGTTTCCCGTGGAATACGGAGTCCGCGGATCGGAACTACGCAAGAAACTGATCGAAGCTACTGAAAAATTCATTCACGCGATGGAGCTTCAAGGGCTCACGCTGATTCCTCTACCGGACGGGAATCCGAAGGTCGTGACGTACGAAGATGGGAGGCCATATGCCACCTATTCGATCACTCACGACCTGACCAAGCAGCAACCTGACGAGTTGCTCGATCTCCAGGGCAAGGGAGTACCGACACTGAAGCAGCCAATGTCCCTCGAAGATTCACGCGGATACGTTGATTATCGAATCGTAGGAGTATTCTGGGCACCCCAGGTCACGATCGAGATTCTCAAGAAGCGTGAACAGATCATCGAAGAAGAGCGCGCTGCCAGACATCCGCGCACCTGGGGGTTTGGTCGAACGACTCCGAATACGCCATCAGTACATGAATAGGAGGCACAGTCATGGCTAGAAAGAGACCAGAGATGGAAGAGTTCGAAGGCGGACTGGTACCGACCGCATTCGAATCGCTGGGGGCTGATATCGAAGCAACGGAAGAAGCTGCGGAAGCCATCGCCAGAAAGATGGGTGCCAATGATATCGACGCCGTCAAGGCGCTCATCAATCAGGCAATGGCCGCCAGGGATGCGGAAATTCAGGCGCTGCGCGCCGAACTCGAAACGGTGAGACAGGCGAGACCGGACGGTACTCTGTTCGATGAGCAAGCGAGCGTCGGCGGATACCCTTGGATGTACTGGAGAAAGCCCGAAGGCTGGGCTAACGGTGTCGAGAGTCACTGGATTACGGTCGGTCCCGGTGGAGCGACTCCCAAGGGAAACCGTGATGTCGGTGCATACACGACGTATCTCAGGAAAGGGTTTACGCCGATTACCAAATACGGATACGTAGAACCGCCGGTACAGCCGAATGCAGTGCATATGTTCCTGCCTATGCTACGCAAAGGCGGAGCGGTAGAGTTCCCGGCCTCGCAGGTCATCGCTTACCAGTGGCACATCCGGCCGCCTATTCCCGGCCTGAAGTTCCCGCAGTACGAGGCGATCAAGAGTAACGTGCTCAGCTTCGTGTGCGAAGCCTGTGGTCACCAACTGTTCTTCATGCCGGAACAGAAGGCTCAGGCCGGCGAGTCCTACCGTGCACATCTCATGTCCGGTCACGGATATCCGTTCAGAGAGGCTGCCGAGGCGGTCAGGGCTGCCGGACTGTCGCTGCGGCACTACCGGGCCTCCAAGCCGATTGAGACCGAGGCTGCCACGGTCGTGTAGGTACGTCCTGCGAACTGTTCATTCGCATATCCTGACATGCTATACTGCTGTAGCGTGGTGTACAGGATTACCTGTGAACGCAGAAAGGAGCGTGTATCATGCCTAACAGAGCGTCGATTCTTCGCGTCATCCCCAGCGGTGTCGCAGGCAAAGTAAAGGGAATCAAGGCCGGTCCTCACGGCCCTGGCTCTCCGCTGTTCGAAGCGGTAGCGCTCAACAGCATATCCGACTTCGAGCGATTCAGGGAAGATTTCCTGGTAGCTGATTCAGCAGATGTGGTCGGTGCGACCAAGGTTCTCAACTATGCTGAGAGTAATGTTAACGCCTTCATTACCAAGCTGACTCCTACGGCTACCAGGACCAGTGCGGTCAGGCTTAGTACGTCGGCTACCAACAACGTGAACGTCGAACTGGTAGCAACGTCGGCCATGCTTCTTGCTGAACAACACTGCTGGGTCGAAATCTGTTTCGCGCCCAGCCGTGTGACCGATCTGGAGATCACGGTCGGCCTTGTCAGTAGCGTTCTTGCCAGTGCTGGAGATATCCTAGCTGACATCGATGTTCCTTCCCTTGCTGGCGGTATTGCTGATGCTGCCGTGATCGGTCTGGACACGGCCGAAACGCTGCAGGTTGCCGCTCTGGTGACCCGTGACGGCGTGACGACGAGGAAAGTCAACCTTACGTCCAACGGTCTCGGCGCGGCTAACGAATTCGTCATCTGGAGAGTGGAACTGCGGAACGGCAAAGCGTACGCGTTCGTCAACGGCGGCAAGGTGGCCGAGTCGGTCGATAACGCCGTCAGGACCGGCCAGCTTCTCAGCCCGGTCTTCCTGTTCGGAACGCGCGCGGCCTCCGATCTTCAGATCGATGTCGATTACATCGAATTCGGTCAGGAGCGCGTCGCCAACACCATCGCGTAAGATCGTACGGGCGGGGGCCTCCCGGTAGGGAGCAACCCCCGCCCTTTCAGGGAGAATGTCATGGCAGAGATTGCGATTGCAGCCGAAACTTCTACGAAGATTCCAGGCTCTTCCGTTCGCACCGGTCATGCCAACGGTATCTTCATCCGGTTCGCTCCGGTCACTCTGAGCGCGAACATGGACGACACCTGCACGGTGCCACAACTGTTCATCGATAGCGTTCGTCACCTGATCTGGTTCATCAGAGGAGATCAGGTGAGTTTGAACACCAGAATGGACCTGTACGCGCAAACGACATTCGATGGTACGAACTGGTATGACGTTCGCAACGTTCGTTTCTCGGTCGGAGACCCTGAACTCCCATCGCCGGCAGTGACGATGGTGATGTTCGATCTCAACTCGTCTTCGACGATTGTCGGCAAACATGGCGGAGTCAACTATACGGACGGAGCGATCCCCGCGAATTCTTCCGTAACGCTACCGTTGGGCATTGGAGCACGGCTTCGTATCAAAACGACAGATGCGGCATCCGGTACATTGTATGTAGCCTGCTTTGCCAGACAGTAACTACTGGAGGTAAAGGATGCCGACAACGATCACCGGGAAGCAGATACGGCAGTCTCTGGTCAACCTCAGCTGGTGCTTCCTGGGAACATCCACTGATAATGGCTCTACCGACTTCCTCGTCGATACTGCACGGCTCAAGGGCGCGAATCTTCCCGGTTCCCTCTTCGATAATGGAATCGTTAGGATATCGTCCGGCCCTCTCGCCGGCAATAAGGTGTACGTCGATCGACTCGATCCACTCAACGGAAAACTGTACGTCACTCCCACGCTGTCTCAGGCGATACCGTCCGGCACCGAATACGAGGTATGGCTCAGGGGAATCGACCCCGATATCGCTGACCGAATCAGGGACGACGCGCTGGAGTCGATGTGCTCCACCTGGCGCATCAATCCTATCACGGTCATCCCGAACGGTGACCTGCAGGATGACGATGGCTGGACAGGTGTGAGTGGCGCAACAGTGTCGATCGCATTTCCTTCCATCAGTGATGCATTCTGGCGTCGAGAACTGGTCGTCAATCATCCTACCAGCGCAGCCTATGCCGAAAGCGATGATATCTTCGTCAACCCGAACGAGCGATTCATGTTACAGGTGCCGGTAAGAGCATATGTCAACGGTACGTACAATCCTGCGACAGCAACAATCGTCGTGCGTGACTACACGAATAACGTCAACGTTCCAATTGGAGGTCTGAAAACGCAGCAAACAGGACCTGGACTCGGATGGATCAGTCTGCTCTTCACGATTCCTTCCGGCTGCTATCGCATCAGGCTGCGATTACACACGAACAGCGACAATTCCAGCACGATCTGGGGTCCGTTTGCCTGTCACAGGAGGCAGAAGACCAGGCATATTCTACCTGCGCGCATCCGTTCGAGGAATCGTGTGGGCAATGTGTTCATCATGTCGAACATCAATCCGGCAACGTCCGAGCAGGCGAATTTCTACTACAAGTTCTCCACGATCGCCGTAGAACGTGTGCAGGTTGGATCGCAAGTAGAGCTAGGGTTCAGTCCGCCTCTATCGGAGTACGGCGTGTACTACTATGAGCGCGGATTCTACAAACGGTTGCAGACTGATTACTATACAGTGTCCGGACGTGTCGCCGGTGATGCTGCGGTCACCGATTGTCCTAAAGAATACATCGTGGCCACGCTCGCTGAGAGGCTCTCGAAGTACATGCTGGACATGACGAATAGCCCGCAGTGGCAGGACGACTGGGTGCGCAACTCTTCTGAACTCAATCACTGGGAGCGCGAATTCGGCGCTGAACCAAGGTACGTCATGGATCAGCAAACGCCGATTGGAGTCTTCACTCTGAGGATATAGAATGGCGAGAAGAGGTACCGGTCCGAACCAGCTTCAAATGCCTGATCTGGAAACGGTTACCGTTTCCCTTTTTTCATCACTGCACAAAGGCTTCGGAGACGCGTACGAGATACGCACGCCCCCATCTGGACAGATTCCTAATCGCATCAGCGCTCCATCACGATACAATCGGATTCATGGTTCGATAGATTGCCGATGGCCGGGAGAAATTCGTCCAGGAATGAAGCTAGAAGCCGTCGCTTCCGTGAATCACAACAGCCCGCCAATCTTCGCGATTCAGTGGACAGATACCAACGGAATCTATCCTGCGGTCTTCTATGTGGTTGACGACAAGATCATGAAGGTGATGTTTGGTCAGGTATCGCAGGCCGCCGCTCTGGGTAATTCGGCTACCGGTGCCATGTTCGACGACGATGGTTCCGGTGTTCCGTATTTATACGCATCATTCGGAGGAGACGCAGGAAGCCCAAAGATCAAGCGCATGAACGTAGCCGGTACCGTTACGACCTCCACAGATGTCGTTGCTGGTCTACTCCTGAGCCTGAACGGAAAAGCGTATCGTACGATCAAGCCTGCAGGAGGAACCGCTACCTGCCAGGTATCCGTCTGTCCGTACGGTAGAGACCGATTCGTAGCTGCGAATTGGAGCGCTGGTACTACCGTGGGCTTCGCCGGTACCGATATCAATGTGCTCACGGCAGTGAGGAATGCCGTAGTCGCTATCAAGCCAGAGGGAATCTTTGCCTATAACCAGACGATCGACCAGTGGGTGAACTACACTCCGGCATGGAGAAGCTTCTTCCATCTCAGGAATGGTATCGGCGCATTCTTCCTGGGAGATGTGCTGGTCGTCCCTATGGGAGATGGCGGTGCGGTGCTGTTCGATGGAAGCACGGTGCGTCCGTTCGATCCAGGCAGTTTGATGGCCAGCCCTAATCGGCACACGACATCTTCGAACTTCACTACAATCGGCGCGATGAGGCACTGGATCATCGGATCAACGCAGGGACCGTCAGGAGTGACGATCACTCCGAAGATGCTATCTTCTCCGGACCTGAAATTCCTCTATACGACGGATGGCGTCTCGTTCACCGATGCGAGCAGTGCGGTCAATGATTTCAATCTGACGACCGGAACTACGCTTCCATCCAATGCCGGGCTGAAAATCTATCTAGGTTGGAAATACCCATTCCTGGCATTCCACTTCGCTACCAGTAGCAACAATACGAATGCCGTGTCGATGACGATCAAGATAGGCACCTCCAGCGGATTCGTAACGGTAGGAGCGAAGAACGTCGGGTTCCGTGACTTCACGGAACTGAACAATGCGACACTGGGCCAGACCGCTAATGTCACTCTCATGACCGATCCCCTGGCACTAGGATGGACGAAGACTACGGTCAACGGCATTTCCGCCTACTGGATGGAACTCTCATTCTCAGGTGCATTGTCAGCGAACACGACATGGCTCACCTGCGCCATCCTTCCGTATGAATCATCGATCGATCCTACGAACTTTCCACTCGATGGTCTGGACAAGGCCGGAGTATACCCGCATCTTCTCTACGGACGGGCAATCGATAACGAGCCTGTCTGGCACGATATGGTATCGTTTCCTGAACCGGACGAGGTTGGAGCGATTGTCTTCTCCGATACCGGCGGGAGTAATATCAATCGTACGCGAAACCTCTTCATCACCGGAAGATTCAAGGTATGGCGTCTATCCACTCCTGCCGACGATCGTCCTGGAACAGAACCAAACCCGTGGCTGCACAGTCATGGATTGGTAGAGAGTACTGCTTTTGAGCCTGTACCAGGAAGAACGGTACGATTGAAAGAGGTGAGAATCAACGGATACGGCAGTACCAGAGACATCAGGATGTACTTCTACTACCAGTTCAACGAGCGTGAGTGGAGCCGCTTTGGTTCCGCGATCACCAGATTCCCAGAAACGCTACAGGAAGGCGCGCCCGGATACATGACGGTCGGCAACCGATTCCGCTGGGCGATCGGATTCAAGCGCGATAATCCTAACGAGCAGAGCCCAGGAACGCCGGTAATCACCTCGATCGAAGCCGACTTCGAAGTACTGCCGGAGAAATCCGGTGAACGGCCGAGGATGTAATCATGGCTGAATTCAAACCGTACGAACAGCTGCTGGAAGAAGTCGAGGCACTAAAAGCTCAACTGAACGAGCTTAATACGCGCATGTGGCGCGTTCAGGGTCATAGCGGGCTCATGGAGCAGCAGGGTACATCGGTATGGAAGCTGATTGGTTCCGATCCGTCCAAGAGAGAGGATACGTCGTTCATTGGTCAGGGAGCGCTTCTGTTCGGTTCAGGGATCAATGTGACCAATCTGTCGGGTACCGGCACCGGGTTCATTAAGATCGATGGTGGAGGAGGAAAGCTAGAATACGACGCAATCGTCGATCCTA
>FLYL01002235.1_pt3 | contig 12349 bp, 12 predicted proteins | sample 1122611 | NCBI WGS metagenome assembly FLYL01 (sample SAMEA4346791, study PRJEB14843) | hot springs metagenome | biome: Terrestrial Biome; feature: Habitat; material: Sediment | place: India | collected 2012-06-12 | depth 1760 m
GATCGTCAACGACGACCTGGCCGAGTTCGTGGCCGGACATCCCGACCGTTTCGTGGGGCTGGGCACGGTTCCGCTCCAACACACCGACCTGGCGGTGGCCGAACTGAGGCGCTGCGTCGACCAGCTCGGTTTCCGAGGTGTGGAGATCGCCACCAACGTGGAAGGGGAGGAGCTGTCGTCCTCCCGGCTGCGCCCATTCTGGGCGGCCGTCGAAGAGCTGGACGTCCTGGTGTTCGTCCACCCGGTCGGATTCACCCAGCCCGAGCGGTTCCGACACCACTACTTCATCAACATCCTGGGGCATCCGCTGGAGAACACCCTGGCGATCGCCAACCTGATCTTCGGGGGAGTGATGGAGGACCACCCGGCACTGAAGATCGTGGTGGCTCATGGCGGCGGATACCTACCCGCTTATCCAGGCCGGATGGACCATGCCTACCGAGCTCGCGAGGACGTCAGGGAAGGATTGCCTTCCCTCCCCGGGGAGTATCTCAAGCGTTTCTACTTCGACACGATGGTCTTCGAGCCCGATCAGGTTCGGTTCCTGGTCGATCGGTACGGGGCAGACCACGTACTCCTCGGCACGGACTATCCGTACGACATGGGCGAACAGGACCCCCTCGGGTTGATCGATCGGGTGCCGGGGCTGACCGAGGAGGAGAAGGCGGCTATCGCAGGTGGGAACGCAGCTCGCCTGCTGGGACTGGGAGGAGGATCCGATGCCTGAGCGGATAGGACTGGCGGTCATCGGGTGCGGGACGATCGGCCGCATCCGAGCGCAGCTGGCCAGGGAGTTCCCGGCTGTGGACTGGCTGGGGCTCTGTGACGTGGACCTCGACACCGCCAAGAGCCTCGGAGAGGACACCAAGGCCGAGTTCGTCACCGACGATCTCGATCGGCTGCTGTCCCGACCCGAGGTGAATGCGGTGATCGTGGCGACCGCCGAGAACGAGCACGTGGAACCCATCCTGGCCGCAGCCGATCTAGGCGTCCCGATGATGATCGAAAAGCCCCTGGCCACCGACCCGGTGGAGTCCAAGCGGGTGCTCGACCGCCTCGACGAGAAGGGGATCGACGCGGTCATCGGCTACACCCAGCGCTTCCGGCGGCGTTTCCTCACCGCCAAGCAGAAGATCGTCGACGGCGTGATCGGCGAGGTGACCACCGTGGTCACCCGGGCCTTCATGAATCGGATGGTGCCGATCGCGACCCTGCGGAAGACCGATCAACGGTCCAACCTGACTCCCATGGTGGTGTCGGGAACCCACAGCCTGGATCTCTGCATGTGGCTGATGGAGGGCAAGAACCCCGCCGAGGTGTACGCGCGGTCGGTGGACGTCGCCCTCGGGGAGCTGGGCACCAAAGACGCCACCCTCGGGTTGTTCACCATGGACGACGGCACCCTGTGGTCCATGAACATCTCGTGGGCCCTTCCTACCGTCTGGCCGGGATCGGTGTACGGCCTGGAGGTGGGGATCGTGGGCACCAAGGGCGTGATCGACATCGAGGACACCCACAGGGACACCATCGTCGCCTCCGAGCTGCCCCAAGGAGCGGGCTACACGTCCAAGGGATACGCGCCGGCCGAGGCTCGACACGTCGACTTCATCGGCAGCTATCCGCCCGGCGACGTGGCGGGCGGACTGTTGTGGGGTCCGATGCGGACCGAGACCATCTCCTGGTTCAGCCGAATCAGCACTGGGATCCCCACGCCGCACGCCACCGCCCACGACGGCCACCGAAACCTTCTCCTCACCATGGCGATGGACCTCTCGGCCCGACGTGGGCGACCGGTCGAGCTTCCCGTGGAGCCGGAAGAACTAGTCGAGTGAAAGGAGCATCGAGATGAGCGAACCCCTCAGCGTCGGAATCATCGGCACCGGATGGTGTGGCGGTATCAGAGCGATCGCCTGCGCCAACAGCCCCCTGGTCGGTGAACTCCACATCGCCGAGATCCGGCCGGAACGGCTCCAGGAGGTGGCCGACCAGGTTCATCCGGCGACGGCCACCACCAATTGGGAGGAGCTGATCGCCAATCCCGACATCCAGGCGGTGATGATCTCCGCCACCCCCGAAACGACCCACTACCCGATGACCAAGGCCGCCCTCGAGGCGGGCAAGCACGTACTCCTCGAGAAGCCGATGGCCCTGACCCTCGATGAGGCCGACGAGCTGATCGAGATCGCCGAGTCCAAAGGACTGAAGTTCACGATCGGGTACTCCCAGCGTTTCAACCCGAAGCAGGCCTTCGCCAAGAAGAGCCTGAGGGAAGGCACCATCGGGGAGCCGGTCAGCGTATTGGTGTCCCGCCACATCACGCGTCAGCTCGGAAAGAAGATCAGCGATCGCATCCGCTTGTCCCCGGCTGCCATGGAAGCCACCCACGACATCGATTTCGCCATGTGGTTGTTGGAGCCTCGCCGACCCGTGCGGGTCTACTCCCAGGTGGCCTACGGGATCAAGAAGGACCAGGGGGTGCCGGACACCCAGATCATCGTGGTCACCATGGACGACGGGGTGGTGGTGACGATCGGTGCAGGCTGGTCCCTGCCCCTCGGGTATCCGAACTTCTCCACCACCTGGATCGAGGTGATCGGCACCGATGGTGCCCTCCTGATGGACGCCAGCCACAAGGACATCGTCCTCAACACGACGTCGAGAGGAGTGGAGTTCCCCCTGTCGACGATGCCCGGCGAGTACGTCGACCACGTCTACGCCGGCCCCATGGAGCGGGAGACCATTCACTTCCTCGAAGCGGTGGCCTACGACCGGCCGGTGATGGTGGATCCTCGTCTAGCCCGCCAGACGATGGAGATATACCTGGCAGCGGACCTGTCAGCCGACCGGGGAGAGGTAGTGACCCTGCCCCTCCAGCCCGCCGAGGTGGAGGCGGTCCTCAGCTCGGCTGGCGCGTGAGCCGCTTCGTCCCGCAGTGGCGGCCGGTCCTCGACGGGGCCGGCCGCCTCTTCGTTCCGGCACCCCCCCGTTAACCGAATGTTATTGATTGTTTCATATAGGAATCGTTTGTATGATCGACCAGAAGCGGGTGACGCGATGGCCGCGCACCCCGAACCCATCGAGGGAGGTAGAGGCATGAGAGCACGCAAGCTGTTCGCCTGGTCGATGGGCCTGGTGCTGTTGTTGGCCGCGTGCGGCGGCCAGCAGGGTGAGGCCCCATCGGACGGCGACACGGGCGATACCGGCGAGGAGACCACCGTCATCCGGTTCGCGTTCGCCCCCGATCCGGTCTGGGACTATCTCGCCGGGGTGGGAGGTCTGGGCAGGAACGAGGACGGAGTGTCCATCCTCGACCAGTGGCAGACCGAGAACAACATCTACATCGCCACCAGCGAATCCTGGGACGAGTTCACCTACTTCGCCGGCGGCCATGGTGACGTGGTGTCGATGGGCACCCACGAGTTGCCGGTCCTGGAAGAGGAGACCGGAATCGAGGTGGTGGCCTTCGGCAAGTACAACCACCAGCGGGTGCCTCTGTTCCGGCGGGCAGGCGATCCCTACGAGACGCTGGCCGACGTCCCCAAGGGGTCCACGATCTGCGTGTCGAGCGCGGTGTCGAACACCATCGTGTGGTCGGTGATCGCCGATCAGCTCCACGGACTCAACTACCGGGTGGGTGAGGGTGACTTCAACCTGGTCATCCAGGACCACTTCGTCATGCCCGAGCTGCTGGTGAGGGGCGAATGCGAGGTGGCGGCGTTCATCCCCGAGGCCGGGATCCCCTACCTGCGGCGGGGTGAGATCGAGCAGATGTACGGTGGTCGCCAGCCCTGGCAGATCTATCAGGAGATCTGCGAGTGCGATCATCGCGGGATCATGTCCAACCTGATGGTCGCCCGGGCCGACTGGTTCGACAGCCACCCTGAAGCCGCCAAGGCGTTCCTGGAGCTGTGGCAGATGGGCGTCGACGGATGGCAGGAGAACAAGGCCGAGATCATCGCCGCCTATCCCCAGCACTTCGCGGTGGAAGACCCCGAGGACGTCGACTTCCTGATCGAGTACATGTCCGGTCCCAACGACTGGTTCGTGGACTCGGTCTACCTGGACGAAGCCTGGATCGAAGAAGAGAAGAAGTTCTACGACTACATGATCGAGGGTGGCTGGATGGACGCCGACGCCCCGATCCCCCGCTTCGAGGCGATCCAGCCCTGAAGCTCACACGTAGAGTTGGACGAGCCGGGGGGTCGACCCGATCGGCCCCCCGGCCCACACTCGGCGGAGGTATCGAGTCTTGACCGTCACCCAACCCAAGGAGGTGCAGGCCGCTGAGGCCCGGCGACCGCCCTCCAACACGCGACGTGAGATCCAGGGCCGCTGGCTACCCCGCATCGCGGGCTATGCCGCCTTCCTCCTCGGCTGGACCTGGGCATCCGGCCGTCTGATCGACGCGGCGTTGCTTCCCTCTCCTCTGGCCATCCTCGAGGAGATGCGATCCATCCTGGGCTCGGGGGAATTCGCCGTCCATTTCGGGTCCACCATCCAGCGGATCGCGATCGGATATGGGATCGCGTACCTGATCGGGGTGGTGATCGGGATCCTCATGGGGAACCGCTGGTGGGACGGGTTCTTCCGGGACTGGGTGGTGGCTCTGCTGACCACCCCTGGTCTGGTGTTCGCCCTGGTGGCCGCCATGGTCTTCGGATTCAGCCCGGTCGGACCGATCGTCGCCATCGCCGTGACCTCCTTCCCGTTCGTCACCGTCAACGTGGCCGAAGGAGTCAAAGCGATCCCCAAAGAGCTGCTGGACATGGCCCGGGCGTTCCGGGTCGCTCGCACCCACCAACTCCGGCACGTGGTGCTCCCCTTCCTCGCTCCGTACCTGTTCACCGCCCTCCGATACGGGTTCTCGATCGCCTGGAAGATCGCCACCCTGACCGAGCTGTTCGGCAGCTCCAGGGGTATCGGGTTCATGATGCGAAGGGAGTATCAGCTCTTCAACGTGACGGGTCTCCTCTCGTGGATCTTCTTCTTCTTCGCATTCGCCCTGATCCTCGAGAAGCTGGTGCTCCAGCGAGCCATCAACCGGTTCTTCCGCTGGCGACAGGAGGCGGTGGCATGACGACCCTCGCCCGACGAGCACCGCTGGTGGAAAAGCCCTGGTTCCCGAGGGTCGCCTCGGTGGTGGCGTTCCTGGCGGCCTGGCAGTTCCTGGTGCCGCTCCTGCCCACCGAGCTCATCCCCTCCCCTGCCCGGGTGTTCGGTTTCATGTTGGACGAGCTGATGGGGCGTACGGTGGCCCGGACCACCGTGTGGGAGGCGTTCGGGATCAGCCTTCGAAGGCTTGGGACCGGGTTCGTTTTCGCCCTGGCGATCGGGGTTCCCATTGGTCTGGTGATGGGGGTGTGGAGGGCGGCCGAGCACTTCATGCACGACTTCGTGGTGGTGGGCCTGGCCATGCCCTCGCTGGTGTGGGCCCTCCTGACCGGCATCTGGTTCGGGCTGGGGGACCTGGCTCCCATCATCACCGTGATCCTCGCGGCGCTCCCCTTCGTGATCCTCAATACCTTCGAGGGGGTAAGGGACGTACCCAAGGAGTTGGTCGACATGGCCAAGGCCTACGGGGTGTCGCGGGTCAAGACGATGCGGCACGTGGTGCTGCCTTCGCTGATGCCGTTCTTCTTCGCCTCGCTCCGCTACGGGCTCGCCAACGGCTGGAAGGGACTCGTCCTGGCGGAGGTGTTCGCCTCCACTACCGGCGCCGGGTGGAACATCCAGTTCTGGCGTGACGCCCACCGAGCCCAGGGAGTCTTCGGCTACGCGCTGTTCTTCATCCTGTTCGCACTGTTCCTGGAGCGTTTCGTGTTCCAGGCGCTGAGTAAGCGGGTGTTCCGCTGGCGTCCGGAGACCCCGGTGACCACCGAACCCGAGGAAGGAACTCCAAATGGCTGAGATCGACATCATCCACCTGCACAAGGAATTCGGAACCGGACCCGACCGGGTGGTCGCGCTGGACGACGTGTCGTTCAACGTGTCGGGCCACGTCTTCGTCTCGATCGTGGGCCCTTCCGGATGCGGCAAGTCCACCCTGCTCAACATCCTCTCGGGGATCGAGACTCCCACCTCGGGACGGGTAACGATCTCCCAGAACGGACAGCCCGCCCGGATCGGCTACGTGTTCCAGTCGCCCCGGCTCCTGCCCTGGAGAACCGTGATCGACAACCTGATGTTCGTGCAGAAGTCCCAGGACGACGAGGCCAGGAACCGCTGCCTCCGCTTCCTGGAGATGGTTCACCTCGCCGGAACGGAGAGGAAGTATCCGGGGGAGCTGTCCGGCGGCATGCAGCAGCGGGTCGGTATCGCCCGAGCGTTCTCGATCGAGCCCGACGTGCTGTTCATGGACGAGCCCTTCTCTCACCTCGACGCCATCACCGCCCGGTCACTGCGCAGGGAGCTCCACGAGCTCTGGAAGCAGACCGGCAAGACGGTCCTGTTCGTCACCCACGACGTAGGCGAAGCGGTGGAGCTGTCCAACCGGATCCTCGTCTTCGCCAAGGGAGGACGGCTGGAGGACGACATCACGATCGACCTCCCCTTCCCCCGCGACCCGGCCGACGAGCAGGTGGCGGTGGCCAAAGCCCGCATCCTCCGCAAGTTCGAGGAGCTGAACTTGGTGGCCTCCTGACGGGACCGGGGATCGGCCGGGGCAGGGAGCCCCGGCAGCAATCCGAGTCAGCCCAAGCGAGCCGGCGAGCCCACCCGTTGGGCGAGCTCATCGAGACGGACAACCAGCTCCTCGGGTAAGGGCACACCGAGCCGCAGACTCTCCTGCTCTCTCTCCCAGGCCCACTCCCCCGGTAGGCGAACCCGGTCGCCCGTCATCGACGCCGACGAGCGGAATTCCCGCAGGTGACGGTCCATCGACCTCTTGTACTCCTCCATGTCGATGAACAGGTCGGGCCGGAGTACCAGGATGGCCTGACCGGTGTTGGTGGGAGTGCCGAGGTCCTTGCGGAACTCGACTACGTCCCGACCGAAGGCGGCCCCGTTCATGATCCCCGCCAGGACCCCGATCATGAAGGTCAGGCCGGCGCCCTTGTACCCGCCGATGGGCAGCAGAAATCCCTCGTCGGCCCGGTCGGGGTCGGTGATCGGCCGCCCCTCCTCGTCTACCACCCAGCCCTCGGGTAGCGGTTCACCTGCCTGGGCCTTCACCTTGATCGATCCGTGGGAAGCGACCGTGGTGGCGATGTCGAGCTGGAAGGGAATCTCCTCCCCGGCCGGGAAAGCCGCCGCGATCGGGTTGGTCCCCAGCAGTCGTTCCTTTCCGCCCCAGGGCGGCATGGCGTTCCCGTTGGCCACCGCGAAGTAGATCGCGGCCAGATCCTGACGAAGGGCCATCGCGGTGTACACCCCGGCCGCTCCGGCGTGGTTGGAGTGGACCGTACCTACCCAGGCCACCCCCTCCTCCCGGGCTTTGGCGATGGCGATCTCGGTGGCCAGGGTCATCACCGGCTGCCCGAGACCGTCGTCGCCGTCTACCAGGGCGCTCACCCGGTTCTCTTTCACCACCCGGATATCGGGTTCTAGGTTGACTCCCCCGGCTTCGATCCGGCTCACGTAGAGCGGCAGACGAATCAGGCCGTGACCTCCCCGTCCTCGCATGTCGGCCTCCACCAGCCGCTGGGCGGTCACCCGGGCATGGTCGGGCCGAACCCCCACCGCTCGGAGGACCTGCTCGGCGAAGGCGATCAGACGCTCGGGTGGATACCTCCTCATACAGATGAACCTCCGAACTGAGGTACGGTCTCCCCGGTCTCGGCGAACGTACGGGTGACCGTGGTCGACCCGTACACCCAGAGGATCCGCATCCGCCCGCTCCCCGTGTTGATGAACCGGTGGAACTCGCCCGCCGGCACCTGGGTGGTGTCGTAGGGAACCACGGGATGGAGCTCACCGCCCAGTTCCACCATGCCCTCCCCCTCGACCAGGGTCACCTGCTCGACCGTGTTGTGGCAATGGAGCGGGATCGACGTTCCGGGGGGAAACGACGTGATCCCCATGACGAAACATTGGCCCTCCAACGGCTCGGGCGTCAGCACCACGGTCTCGATCCCCGAACCCCGGGCGATCGGGGAGCTCTCCCCGAACCAGACGATTCTTCCCATGCCACCTCCTGACGGCTCCTCATGCTGGATCCTATAGGATGTAGACGATCCCGAGAAGGAGGGAGGGTGTCCCGTTTCAAGGTGGTGGTTAGCGACCAGGTCTTCCCCAGTGTCGACCTGGAGCGACGAATCCTGGCCGAGATCGATGCGGATCTGGTGGTCGCGTCCGGCACCCGTGACGAGGTGCTGGAGATCGCCCGTGACGCCGACGCCATCCTCAACACCTACCTCCCGTTCGACGCCGACGCCATCGAGCGGCTGGAACGGTGCAAGATCATCGCCCGCTACGGGATCGGCGTCGACAACATCGATCTCGATGCCGCTCGACGCAAGGGCATCGTGGTGACCAACGTGCCCGACTACTGCGTCGAGGAGGTGGCCACCCACACCCTCGCCTTGATCCTGGCGGTAGCCAGGAAGGTGGTCACCGCCGACCGTTTGGTAAGGGACGGCGAGTGGACCATCGAGCCCCTCCGCCCGCTGCGGCGTCTCTCCGAGCTGACCGTGGGGCTGCTCGGATACGGCAAGATCGCCCGCCGGGTCGCGGCCGCTCTCGAGACCCTCGGGGCCGAGATGGTGGTGTACGACCCTTACGTCCAGCCCGGACCCGACACCCCGCGTCTGGTCGACCTGGGAGAACTCCTGTCGTCTGCCGACATCCTGTCCATCCATGCGCCCCTCACCCCTGAGACCAGGGGGATGATCGACCGGGAGGCGTTGGCCAAGATGAAGCCGGGGTCCTATCTGGTGAACACCTCGAGAGGGCCCCTGGTGGTGCTGGAGGACCTGCTGGAGGCCCTGCGGGAGGGGCGACTCGCAGGCGCGGCTCTCGACGTGTTCGAGAACGAACCCGTGAACCCGGCGGTCATCGCCGACGTGCCCAACCTGATAGCCACCCCCCACATGGCCTACTACTCGGAGGAAGCCCTGGAGGAGTCTCAACGCAAGGCCGCCACCCAGGTGGTGAAGGTCCTCACCGGCCAGGAACCCGATTACCGGGTGGCGTGATGCACGTCCAAGCTCGATCGTATATTCTGCATTCTGCGCTTTTGGGAGAGGAGAGGTGATGGCAGATCAGCCTTGGAAGACCGACCGGTGGTTCTCCAGCCCTTGGAACTATCTCGACGAGGTGACCCGGGGGTTCGCATTCCCGGAGAAGGTGGAGATCCACGACGTCACCCTTCGGGACGGAGAGCAGCAGGCCGGCATCGAGTTCTCCGCCGAGGACAAACTCCGAATCGCCGAGGCGCTGTCCGAGGCGGGGATCCACCGGATCGAAGCGGGATTGCCCGCGGTGTCGCCGGCGGACCGTGAGGCGGTGGCCCGCATCGCAGCGGCGGGCTTCGACGCGGAGATCTACGCATTCTCGAGGTGCATGGTGAGCGACGTCGAACTGGCCCTCGACTGTGGGGTGAAGGGCGTCGTGATGGAGGTCCCGGCCAGCCACCACCTGATCGAGAAGGCCTACCGGTGGCCGGTGGAACGGGCGATCGAAGCCTCGGTGGAGTCCACCCGGTTCGCCCACGAGAACGGGCTGGAGGTGACCTTCTTTCCCATCGACGCCACCCGGTCGACCATGACCCAGCTCCTCGACGACCTGGAGACCGTGGCCCGGGAGGGGCACGTCGACAAGGTGGCCCTGGTCGACACCTTCGGTGTGATATCACCCCACGCCATCACCTACTACACCCGACGAGTCAAGGAGCGGCTGGGAGTACCACTCGAGACCCACTTCCACATGGACTTCGGGATGGGGGTGGCCAACACCATCCTGGCCGCCGCGGAGGGGGCCTCGGTCCTCCACACCACCGTGAGCGGACTCGGGGAGAGGGCCGGCAACGCCCCGACCGAGGAGACGGTCCTGGCGTTGCTCACCATGTACGGGATCGACACCGGCATCAAGACAGAGCGGTTCACCGAGATCGCCCGCCTCGTGTCAGATCTCTCGGGGGTCAAGCAGCCCCCCAACCGGCCGGTCACAGGGGACATGCTGTTCAAGGTGGAGTCGGGGATCATCGCCACCTGGGTGAAGAACGTCGGCGATGCGGACCTGCTGGAGCCCTTCCCCTATCGTCCCGAACTGGTGGGGCAGCCGCCTCCCGAGATCGTGCTCGGAAAGGGTTCCGGCCTCGACTCGGTCGCCATATGGTTGGGGAAGATCGGCATCTACGACGCCGAGACCAAGGAGATCGAAGCGGTGCTGGCCGAAGTGAAGGCCAAGTCGTTGGAGAAGAAGAGGCTGCTCACCGAGGACGAGTTCCGTGAAGTCGTCCGGCAGGTGCTGCCAGGTCGGATCTGAGAGAGAGAGGAGCAACCACATGAAAGAGGCGTTCGGCGTCTTGAACACCGACTGGAAAGAAGGAATCAACTGGGCACGGGTCAGGGAGTATCGGCTGAAGCGGGCTCACGAAGCCATGGAACGGCACGGCCTCGGGGCCCTGCTCCTGTTCTACGACGAGAACATGCGGTACGTGTCGTCCACCCTGACCCCTGGGTGGAACCGGCTCAAGCCGGGACTCCGCTACGTGGTGCTCCCCAAGGGCAAGAAGCCGATCGTCTACGAGCAGGGCGACATCGGCTTCCACCTCAAGGTCCACAACCCCTGGATTCCACATGAGAACATCCGCCACTCCTACGTGTGGATCAAGGGGGCGGTCGGTCCCGCCGCCGATCAGCAGGTCGCCAAGTTCGTCAACGCCCTTCTCGACGACCTGGAGGACGCGGGGGTGAAGGACGAGCCGTTGGGAGTCGACTTCATCGACATCAACCTGATGCGGGCCTTCGAGCAGCGGGGGATCACCTGGACCGACGGGATGACCCCGATGATGGAGGCTCGGGCCATCAAGAGCCCCGACGAGATCAAGGCGTTCCAGATCGTCGGTGCGATCTGCGACTACCTCCACTACGAGTTCACCAACTTCCTCAAGCCGGGTCTCACCGAGAACGAGGTGGCGGCCTTCGGGTTCGAGAAGCTGTACTCGATCCCGGGCATGGAAGACGTCGAAGACGTGATCGTCTCGTCGGGTCCCAACGCCTGGCCTAACTGGCGCAACTTCTCGGACCGGATGATCCGCCCCGGTGAGCTGGTCATCATCGACCTGGCAGCACTCACCTGGAACGGCATGAAGTCGTGCTGCTACCGGACCTACTGTGTGGGCGGCAAACCCACCGACGAACACAAGCGGACCTACGAGACCGCCCACAAGTGGCTGTGGGACTCGATCGAAGCCACCAAGCCCGGGGTCACCACCGCCGACGTGGCCGCCAAGTGGCCGTCGGCCAAGGAGGCCTGGGGTTACGAGGAAGAGGACCAGGCGGCGGCCAACAACTGGGGCCACGGCCTGGGACTCGCCCAGTACGACCCGCCGGTCATCTCCCGGATCTGGTCCCTGGATCACCCGGTGGAGATCCAGCCGGGCATGACTTTCGCTCTCGAGACCCAGCACGGCAAACTCCACGACCACGGTGTCCGGCTCGAGGAGATGCTCTACGTCACCGAGACCGGCATCGAGTTGGTGACCACCTACGCCAACCACGAGATCATCGTCGTCGACTGACAGGGTGATCTTCACCCTGGACGACCCGGGAGCAGACGACCCTCGCCGGTCGGGCGCCAAGGCGGCCTGGCTGGCGAGGGCTCGTCGCGCAGGGCTCCCGGTTCCACCCGGTCTGGTGCTGGACGCCGCTGTCTCCCGCCCGTACCTGACGAAGGCTGCGGAAGCGCTGGCGGTTCATGGGTCAGGTCGGGCCCGGCTCCTCGTCTCCGGGTCGGAACTGGAGCCCGTCCTGAAACGACGACTGGTCGAGGAAGCATCGAAGCTCGGGAGCCGTCTGGCGGTCCGATCCTCGTCGGTGCTGGAGACCGGCGGCGAGTGGGCGGGGGCTTTCAGCTCCTACCTGGACGTCGACACCTCCGAGCTGGAGAAGACGGTGCTCGGATGCTGGGCCTCGGTGTTCACCGTCGATTCGCTCCACCGGTTCGAGGCAACCGGGCTGGAACCCCACACCCACCCGATGGCGGTCTTGATCCAGCCCTACCTCGACCCGTCGGCTGGCGGGGTCGCCTGGATCGAGGGCGACACGGTCCGAGTCGAAGCCGTCCCGGGATCCCCGGCGGGTCTTCTGGGTGGATGGGTCAAGGGCACTTGGGCCGAAGTCGACTCGGAGGGCCAGGTCTCCTACCGGGGGACCGAACTGGCCCCCGAGGCGGTAGCCGCCGCCGCTCG
>FLYL01013187.1_pt2 | contig 12297 bp, 7 predicted proteins | sample 1122611 | NCBI WGS metagenome assembly FLYL01 (sample SAMEA4346791, study PRJEB14843) | hot springs metagenome | biome: Terrestrial Biome; feature: Habitat; material: Sediment | place: India | collected 2012-06-12 | depth 1760 m
CGCGTCATCCGATCGGGAGGAAACCTTGGGTCATCGCATCGTCCCCCACCTGTGGTTCGATCACCAGGCCTCCGACGCCGCCTCCTTCTACGCCGATGTGTTCCCCGAGTCGTCGGTGGTTGACCGGGTAGTGCTCCACGACACCCCCTCGGGGGACGTCGACGTGGTGTGGTTCGAAGTGTGGGGCCAGCCGTTCCAGGCGATCAGCGCCGGACCGTTGTTCTCGTTCAACCCTTCGGTGTCGTTCACCGTCACCCTCGATACCCCCGACCAGGTGGACCGGCTGTGGGAACGGCTAGTGGAAGGCGGCTTCGCCCTGATGCCCCTCGACGCCTATCCGTGGTCGGAACGGTACGGCTGGTTGGCCGACCGGTTCGGCCTGTCGTGGCAGCTCATCTACCGCCCCGACTCTCCGGATCAGCGGGTCACACCGAGCCTGCTGTTCACCGGGCCGGTGAGCGGCCGGGCCGAAGAGGCGGTGACGCTGTACACCTCGGTGTTTCCCGACTCGAAGATCGAAGAGCTGATGCGTTGGGGACCGGGTGAATCCCCCGAGGTGGAGGGCACCCTTCTGTGCGGATCTGTCCCGCCGGGAGCCCGGTAGATCCGCACAGAAAGACCCAAACCGACCCGGGAGGACCGGCATGCGTTTCTACAACCCGGAGGGGGTCGCAGGCCCCTTCGCCACCTATTCCCACGGAGTGGAACTCGAGGGCCCCCACCGGCTGGTGTTCGGGGCCGGCCAGGTAGGAGTAGCCCCCGACGGTCGGGTGGGGGAGGGCGTCGAGGAGCAGGCCCGGCTGGTGTGGGACAACATCCGCAAGGTGCTCGACAGCGCCGGGATGGGGATCCCCAACATCGTGCAGCTCAACATGCTGCTGGTAGACCGGGCCCACGCCCCGGCGGCCATGGCGATCCGGGAGGAGGCCCTGGCTGGCCACCGTCCGGTGTCCACCCTGATGTACGTCGCCGGCCTCGCCTCACCCGAACTCCTGATCGAGATCGACTTCGTCGCCGCCCAGCCCCTCTGACCGGCCCTCCTGAGGCGGGTCGGGCGGGTAGCGGGCAGGGTCGGGGGGAAGGCCGTCGACGAAACTGTCTGCGAAGTCGGCTGCCACCTGTTCGATCACCGCCCGCCCCTCCAAGTCGTCGAGCCACGGCCGGGGGATGGCTTCCACCCCTAGCAGGGTGCCGAGGATCTGACCGGTGATCGACCCGGTCGAGTCGGAGTCCCCCGAGTGGTTGACGGCCAGACGCACCCCGTGGGCGAAGTCGTCGGCGACCAGGGCGCAGAACACCGACATCGCCAGGGCGTCGTGGCCGTACCATCCGCCTCCCAGGGACTCGACCACCTCCGGGACGGGTTCCCGAGTGTCGGCCGCCTCCACCGCCCGGCCCAGGGCGTCCACCACCAGCTCGGCTCCTGGGTGGCGGCGGAGCCGGTCGGCGGCTCCGGCGACGACCTCGTCGAGCCCCGCGCCTCGTGCTAGCTCCGCCACGATCTGGGCCAACACCCCAGCCGAGAGATACCCGGCGGGATGCCCGTGGGTGACCGCCGCCACCCGACAGCCCAGATCGAACACCTCCCACCCCACGAATCCCACGGGGGCGACCCGCATCACCCCGCCACATCCGAACGAGTCGTTGAGGGGCAGCTCCGGTGTGCCCATCCGACCGGATCGCAGGGCGGAGAGACAGGTGTTCCCGGGTGCCCGTCTTCGGGCCAGGAGCGGCTGGGAATCCAACCATCCTTCCCCAGGAGTCTGGTCCTGGGTGCCGAGCCACCGCAGGTACGCCCGGTGGACCGCCTCCACCGATTCATCCGGCCCCAAGCCGGCCGCCCGGGCCCGCAGCAGACCCTCGGCGGTGAACAGGGTCATCTGGGTGTCGTCGGTGAAACGACCCACCCCGCCTTCCTCCACGTACCCCGACACCCCAGCCGGACCATGACGGCTGAGGATTTCGGGGAGGGACAGGAACTCGACGGGGGCTCCCAGGGCGTCACCCACCCCACCTCCCAGGAAGCATCCCAACACCCGACTCCGCAGGGAGGGACCGGTCATGTTGGGGATTCAACCCGGTCGGTGTGACACGATCAGTCGCCGTCGGGATCCGCCTCGACATGCCGAGCCAGCCGGTCAGCCAAGGCGACCAACCGGTCGTGTCCTTCGAGCTTGTGTCGCCATGGGATGGCTTCGTAACCCCAGCGGGCACCGGCGGCAGCGCCGGCCATGGCCCCGATGGTGTCGGCGTCACCACCCAGCCGGACGGCTCGCAACACCGCGTCTTCGAAATCTGACGCCCCGAGGAAGGCGTAGAGGGCAGTCACCACCGAGTCGTCGGCTGCAACCCAGTTCCCCAGGTTCGTCTTGGCGTAGACATCGTCGTTCCGCTCCAAGCAGTCGGGGAGCCGTTCGAGTTTCCTCCTGAACCGGTCTGTCGTGACCAGCCGATCCAGGTCGGCCAGCACCCGATCGGCGTGGAAGCCCTCCCGCAGAGCATGATGCACCGTCACCGCCTGGATCACCGCGCCCTCCACCCCGACGGGATGGGTGTGGGTGACCCGGGCGGTGAGATCCGCCAACCGTACGGTCTCTTCCAAGTCGGGATAGGCCCACAGGGCGACCGGCGCCACCCGCATCGCTGCGCCGTTACCGAACGAACCGCCGCCATCGAACTGCCGGGCCGCGGCCTCTGCCCAGGGCTCCCCCCGCAGCACCGCCCGGAACACCTTCGGCACGTTGGAGCCGTACCCACGCCACGGTTCGGCCTTCCACGCCAAGGCGAACCGTCGCGCCATGTCGGCACCGTCGAAGCCGCCGCAGGCGAGCAACGACTCGGCCAGCTCGATGGTCATCACGGTGTCGTCGGTGTAGGGCAGAAACTCCGCCTGATCGACGTAGGAGAGGAGACGGACGAGATCCGGATTCCTCCGCCCCTCGGCGGGGCGTCCCACCGCGTCGCCCACCGCGGTGCCCACCACCACCCCACGAAACCTGTCGGATAGGTCGGTCACGCCCGTCGTCACAAGGCTATCGTTTCTCAGGGTGATTGCGGGAGCGAAGCGGACAGCGACGTGCCGTTCGTGCAGCGCTGGCCATGGGGAGTCGTGGCTGGTACCGGCTACCTGAGTTCCAGTGCCAGCGATCCAGTAGGGAATCCCATGCGCGGTGTGCTGTATGAACTTCCGCACAGCATCGTGAGCCAGTTTCGAGCTCGCTCGACTGAGCGCGAACCATGAGCACGGGGATGGAGTTAGGGAGCACGATTACCTCCGGGTCTGCCAACGGGTCGCCTCCCGAAGTCGGCCAACTCGTAGAAGTTCGTCGCAGGCTGTGGGTAGTTAGCGACGTAGTCCGTTCGTCCCTTCCGGTCGCTCGAGGGCGGAACAGCGAAGACAGTCCAGAGCACCTAGTGACCCTCACCTCCATGGAAGAAGACGCTTTGGGCGAGGAGTTGGAAGTCATATGGGAGATCGAGCCGGGAGCCAGAGTTCTCGAAAGAGCCGGGCTGCCCAAGGTGGACGGATTCGACGACCCTGAGCGACTTCGAGCCTTTCTCCACGCTGTTCGGTGGGGTGCAGTCACCAAGGCGGACTTCGATACGCTCCAGGCTCCCTTCCGAGCCGGGATAACGATCGAGGACTATCAGCTGGACTCTGTGGTCCGCGCTATCCGCATGCCTCGCGCCAACCTGCTCATCGCCGACGACGTTGGTCTCGGCAAGACGATCGAAGCGGGGCTGGTCATCCAGGAGCTGATCCTTCGTCACCGCGCCCGAACGGTTCTCATCGTTTGTCCCGCTTCTCTCCAGATCAAGTGGTACGAGGAGATGTTGTCCAAGTTCGGGCTGGAGTTCCGCATCGTCGACACCCAGCTCCTGAGGGAACTGCGACGCTCGCGCGGGATCCACGTCAACCCGTGGAGCCACTTCCCCAGGCTCATCACGTCGATCGACTGGTTGAAGCGAGAGACGCCGATGCGGATGATGCGTGACCTACTACCCCTAACGCCCACCTACCCGCGTCGCTTCGACATCTTGGTGGTGGACGAAGCTCACAACGTGGCTCCGAGCGCATCGGGTCGTTACGCCGTCGACAGTCAGCGGACCAAGGCGATACGTACGATCGCTCCACACTTTCAGCATCGCCTGTTCCTGACCGCGACACCCCACAACGGGTACCAGGAGTCTTTCACGGCGCTGCTCGAACTCATCGACGACCAGCGTTTCGCCCGAGGTGTCCCGCCAGCAGAAGAGCAGCTCCGCACGGTCATGGTCCGCCGCCTAAAGAGCGATATCACCGACTGGAAGGGTGACCCGATGTTCCCGAAGCGACGCATCGAGGCCATCGAGGTCTACTACACGGACGAGGAACAGCGAGCCCACCAGCTTCTCAACGAATACACCCAGCTCCGTCGGCAGGCCATCGAGGACGAGGCGGGTGCCTACGCCACGGAGTTCGTGCTGAAGCTCCTGAAGAAGAGGCTCTTCTCCTCGCCGGCTGCCTTTGCGAACACCTTGGAGCGCCACCGTCGAACGCTCCAAGAGGGTTCGACCAAGAAGGAGTCGAAGCCGACCATCGGCCTTCTTCGCCGTGCCATCCAGGAGGTCGACGAGGAGTACGCCGACGACGAGGCATACGAAGACTCCTTGGATCAGGCGGTCGCCACAGCTTCGAACATCGCTCCGACCCTAACCAGCCGTGAACACGAGATCCTCGACGAGCTCACCCGATGGGCGGAGTCGGCGCGAGAGCGACCCGATTCGAAGGTGCGATCCCTTCTCGAATGGCTCAACAAGCACATCCGCCCGAACGGGGAGTGGTCGGATGAGAGGGTGATCATCTTCACTGAATATCGAGCTACACAGGGGTGGCTAGTCGAGGCTCTCACCCAACATGGCTTCGGCGGAGAGAGGTTGATGACCATCTATGGGGGGATGGACACGGAGGCTCGGGAAGCGGTCAAGGCTGCCTTTCAGGCCAGCCCGCAGAAGTCACCGGTGAGAATCCTGGTAGCCACCGACGCGGCCTCGGAGGGAATCGACCTACAGAACCATTGCCATCTCCTCATTCACGCTGAGATTCCGTGGAACCCCAACCGGCTCGAACAACGCAATGGAAGAATCGACCGGCATGGTCAGCGCGCCAAGGAGGTCGTGGCCTACCACTTCGTCGGGGCAGGATGGAAGGAGCGGGCCAAGAGCTTGACAACGCGCACCGGGGATCTCGCCAGCGACCTCGAGTTCCTCTATCGAGCTGCACTGAAGGTCGATGCCATCCGTGAAGACCTCGGGCGGGTGGGGCCGGTGATCGCAGAACAGATCGAGAAGGCGATGCTCCGGGCAGGGGAAACTCATCTCGATACCGAGGCGGCCGAGAGGCAGGCCAAGGCGGCAAGGCGCCAGCTAGCGATCGAGAGGGACATCAGGGAGCGGATCGCCCGGCTCCACGACCGATTGCTCGACACGAAGCGTCACCTCGAGTTGGAGCCGGAAAACGTGGAGCGGGTCGTCCAGGTGGGTCTCGAGCTGGCTGGTCAGCCCAAGCTCAGGCCGGTCTATGACGCAGGCGGCGCCGCAAGTGGACCTCGGATCTTCGAAATGCCTCGGTTCGATGGGTCGTGGCGGCGCTGCGAGGAAGGGCTCGCCGACCCCTTCACTGGCGAGCGACGACCGATCACTTTCGACCATGAGGTAGTTCGTGAGAGAGATGACGTTGTTCTGGTCCATTTGGAACACCGCTTGGTGCAGATGTGTCTCAGAGTCCTCCGAGCCGAGATCTGGGCTCCGGACTCCCATCGAAGACTGCATCGGGTGACTGCCGAGATAGTCCCCGACACCATTCTCGATACCCCCGGCGTTGTCGCGCACGCTCGTCTAGTAGTCACGAGCGAAAACCGCCACCGCCTCCACGAGGAGATCATTAGCGCTGGTGGCGTCATCCGGCAGGGTCGGTTCCGGAGGTTCGACACCGTGAGTGCCCTCAATGAGGCGATTGCGGCAGCCCGACCAGTACTACCCAGCGAGTCGATGCTCGAGGGCTTGATGGGTGTGTGGCCGAACATCGAAGATGGTGTCGTCAGGGCGTTGGAAGCACGTCTCGACGATCGGATGCAGTTCCTCGGGAATACGCTGCGGCGGTTACGTGACCGGGAAATCGCTGACATCACCGAGATCTTGGAGGAGTTGGGTCGATCTATCGCCAAAGCTCTCGAGGAGCCTGAGCAGGAGCAGCTGACCCTGTGGACGCCTACTGAACGTGAGCAACTCCAGCGGAACCTCGATTCACTGCGCCGCCGGCTCGAGCAAATCCCAGAGGAGATCGAGAGGGAGTCTGATGTAATCCGTCGTCGCTACGCCGACCCCTCTCCCAGCCTGTTTCCCGTTGCTCTCACGTTCCTCGTTCCGCAGTCGATGGGAGGCCGCTGATGTCAATGAAGTCGCAGCACGCGGAGTGGCTCTCCCTCCTAGATGTCTCCGGTCCGTTCCTATCGCCACCCGTATTGGAGCGGGTGTTCCCGCAAGGCCTCGATGAGATAGCCAACGATCTCATCGAGAAGTTGCGACTCGCTCACGACGAGTGGTCCGAAGAACATCGGAAGTATGATCCGGACCCAGCTATCCATGACCAGTGGATCCGCTTCGTCCTGGCGGAGGCCCTCTTTTATACCCCCGATGTCCTCTATGAGGGTCAAGGCATCCCAGCCGGTCTCTCCGTTTTCGTCTCAGAACACGATGAGACGCTCCGGCCCCACTTAGTCCTCTGCGATCCGAGCGACATCGAGCACGTACATCGGCCTCGCCTCCTGATCGAAGCACATCCCGCTGGCACCGACCTCGACCAGCCAGTTGCGGGTAGTGCTTGGGCCGCCTCCCCACTAGAGCGCATGGCGCATCTGTGCAGGGAGACGGGGGTTCGCCTGGGTCTCGTGACCAACGGGGAGCGGTGGGTGCTGGTCGATGCACCGCGTGGGGAGACGAGTGCGTTCGTTTCCTGGTATGCCGAACTCTGGAGCCAGGAACCATTGACACTGCGAGCCTTCGTCTCCCTCCTGGGTGCGCGCCGCTTCTTTGGCGTCGCTGAGGAAGACAGGTTGGAGGCGATGTTGGCCGAGTCAGCTTCCTATCAGGCCGAGGTCACCGACACCTTGGGAGCTCAGGTCCGCCAGGCCGTCGAAGTGCTGGTTCAAGCTCTAGACCGGGCGGACGCGGACACCGGCCGAAGGCTCCTCCGGGAAGTACCAGCGACCCGGATCTACGAAGCAGCCCTGACCGTCATGATGCGCCTCGTGTTTCTCTTCTTCGCTGAGGAGAATCGGCTGCTGCCGATCGACGATCGTCGCTACGCCGAAAACTACGCAGCCTCCACTCTCTACGCGCAGCTTCAATCAGCCGCTGACCAAGTCGGGGTCGAGGTCCTGGAGAGGCGCCAGGACGCCTGGTGTCGCCTACTGGCGACGTTCCGAGCCATCCACGGCGGCGTATCCCATGGCGAGATGAGACTTCCCGGTTACGGGGGTTCTCTCTTCGACCCCGACCGCTTCCCGTTCTTGGAGGGAAGACAGGATGGGACCACATGGCGAGATACGCTGGCAACGCCGCTGCCGGTCGACAACAGGACTGTGCTGCTGCTGTTGCGTTCGCTCCAACTCTTGGATCTGGGGAGGGGGAGAGGAGCACGGCGGCTCTCGTTTCGAGCCCTCGACATCGAGCAGATCGGGCATGTGTACGAGAGCCTCCTCGACCACACAGCCAGGCGAGCTACCGAGCCCATGCTGGGCCTCCAAGGCAACAAAAAGCTGCAACCAGAGGTCCCGGTTTCCGCGCTGATTCAGGCGTCCCTCAAGAGTGATGATGGTCTCGTGGAGTTTCTGAACTCTGTACTAGCCAAGCCCCGGGCTCAGATACAGAAAGCGCTTGAGAAGCCACCAGCGCCTGAGGTGGTGGCCTCACTCCAAACCGCGTGTGGTGACGACAAGGTCCTGCTGGGGCGGGTCCTTCCCTTCCATGCCCTTATTCGCAGGGACGCCTGGGGTGACCCCGTGGTGATCCTGCAGGGCTCGGTCTTCGTAACTGAAGGCCAAGATCGCCGATCGACCGGCACTCACTACACACCCAGGGCCTTGACCGAGGAAATCGTGCGCTACGCCCTGGAGCCCCTGGTGTACGAAGGCCCCGCCGCCGGACTGCCTCCTGAAGAGTGGGAACTGAAACGACCCTCCGAGTTGCTCGATCTGAAGATTTGCGACCCGGCCATGGGTTCCGGAGCCTTCCTCGTACAGGCCTGCCGCTACCTCTCCGAACGGCTGGTCGAGGCCTGGGAGAGGATCGATCCAGGCGGTCCGATTACCCCCGAAGGTGAGCCCGCAACTCGTCCAGAAGACGATGTCGTGCCTGACCAGCCCGATGAGCGGCTCGCATTCGCTCGCAGACTCGTCGCCGAGCGGTGCCTCTATGGCGTTGACGTCAACCCCCTGGCGGTCGAGATGGCGAAGCTCTCCCTGTGGCTGGTGACGCTCGCGCGAGACGCTCCCTTCACCTTCCTCGACCATGCTCTCAAGTGTGGAGACAGCCTGCTGGGAGTCCATGATCGCCGCCAGTTCACTCATTTCGCCATGGACACGAAGGAAGCAGCACGAGTCGACGAAGGGGGGCTCTTCGCCGACTTCTCAGCGATGGAAGCGGCTTTGCGGGACGCAGCTGAAGCCCGTGAGGTGTTGGCGCAGATGTCTGACCGCGATATCTTCGACATCGAGGCGAAGACGAAGCTCTTCGAAGAAGCGGAGGCCTTGGTGGATGACGCTCGCCTCGTGGGAGACGTCATCGCTGCCCTAGAGATCGCCCGCTCGTCGATGCCGAAAGGAGCGTATCTGGACGCTCGGCTAGTCCTCGCTGATCAGGTACGTGAATACCTAGACACCAGAGAACCCGAACTCCGCGAAACCTTGGCGCGCCGAGTGAGAACCCTCATCGATACGGAGCTTCCCGAGGGCAAGCCGCATCGCCGTCCCTTCCACTGGCCAGTCGAATTCCCCGAGGTGTTCGGTAAGAAGAGCGGGTTCGATTCGATGGTCACCAACCCGCCGTTCCTCGGGGGCAAGCGAATCTCAGGCACCTATGGAAGCCCATACCGCGAGTACTTGAGTAGGTGCCTTGGGAGAGGAGTCCGTGGAAACGCCGATCTGGCTGCGTTCTTCTTCCTGCGACTCGCAGAGCTGACCAACCAGGGCGGCACTTTCGGAGCTATCGCCACGAACACGATCGGACAGGGGGATACGCGCGAGGTAGGGCTCGACCAGTTGGTCGCAGAAGGCTGGACTATCTATCGAGCCGAGCCAACACGGTCGTGGCCCGGAGGGGCTGCGGTGGAAGTATCGATTCTCTGGCTCACGACCCTTGGGATCCCGACTGCGATACTCGCCGGCGAGGAGGTGAGCGGAATTGGTTCAGACTTGGAAGTCCCGATCTCAGCTGGGGATCGGCCGCGGATCTTGATGGGAAATGCCGGGATCGCCTTCCAGGGCACGATCGTTCTGGGGAAGGGTTTCATGCTCGATCCGGAAGTGGCAGAGCGCTTGATCGCCCTCGACCCGAGGAACCGCGAGGTTCTCAAGCCGTACATCAACGGGAAGGATCTCAACAGCCGGCCGGACCTATCCCCGAGTCGCTGGGCGATCGACTTCGACGACATGTCGGAGGACGAGGCGCGGACCTACGCGGCTGTCTGGGAGATCGCGCTACGTGACATCAAGCCCGATCGACAAGCGAAGAATGCTGCGAAGTACCCGACCATGGTCGAGTTCTGGTGGAAGCACTGGAACCGCCGTGAGGAGCTCTACGAGGCGATCCGAGGGCGCGAGCGAGCGTTGGCTGTGACGAGGGTCAGTAGCACCTTGGCTTTCGTGTTCCTACCGACCGATCTGTTGTACTCAGACGCCATTGTCGTGTTCGCGCTCGACCGGTGGGGCGACTTCGCCACCCTGCAGAGCATTTTCCACGACCTCTGGGTACGCCGGTTCACTTCATCGCTAAAGGGAGACGTGCGCTACACGGCGACGGATGCCTTCGAGACGTTTCCCCGACCTGAACCCACCCAGGCTATGGAGGAGGCCGGAGAAGCCTTCTACACGGCCCGCCAGGAACTCATGCTCGGAGAGTGTCTAGGCCTGACGGACGTACACAACCGCGTCAACGATCCGGACGACCGCTCGGATGAGATCGAGCGTCTGCGCGAACTCTGGTCTGCCATGGACCACGCCGTCGCCGAAGCCTACGGGTGGGCCGACCTTCGGCTCGAACGGGTGTTTCGCACACACGGCGGAAGACGCCGCTGGACCCTCACCGCTGCTGAAGAGACCGAGGTCCTAACACGCCTCCTTCGACTCAACCACGGACGCGCGAGGATTGAGAGTGGGTAGATCAACGGGCTCCGCGCTGATTACAACACGGCCCAACTCCAGCGAGGCCTGGTGTGATTGGATTCACGCGGCTCGTGCACGGGACATCATTAGCTCTCAAGTAGATTCAGGGTCTACATCGAGTGCTCGATTGGGCGGACGGAGGGAGCCTTCAGAGTGATCCGGTTCGATATCCCCGCAGAAACGAGGAGCGTTCTTGAGCTCCTGACTGAGATGCGAGAAGGGCGTCTAGACCTCAATCCAGAATTCCAGCGGCGATCTGTTTGGCGGACGCATGAGAAGAGCCATCTAATCGACACGCTGCTCAGAGGATTGCCGATTCCGATGATCCTTCTGCGAGAGAGGACGGACCCCGAGCGAAGGACTCGACTCCTGGAAGTGGCGGATGGCCAGCAGCGCCTTCGTACGATCTTCGCGTTCATAGAACCCGAGGTCCTGGGAAGGGACTTCGATCCTGAGAAGGACTCCTTCACCGTGAGAAAGTCGCACAATCCGGATCCAGACATCTACGGGAGGGGGTTCGAGGAGTTGCCGGGAGACCTCCGAAGGGCACTACTCGACTATCGCATGAACGTCGTCTTCCTCCCCTCATCGATGGAGGATCGAGACGTGCTCGACCTCTTCGCAAGGTTGAACTCGACGGGTCTGCGATTAACGAATCAGGAACTGCGCAATGCATTGTTCTCGGGTGAGTTCAAAACCCTCATGTATCGCTTGGCCTGGGAGAATCTTGAGAGGTGGCGATCATGGGGTGTGTTCACTGGCCAGGAAATAGCTCGCATGAAGGATGCTGAGCTCGTTAGCGATCTCACAAATATGGTGCTCAATGGCATTCGTTCCAAAACAAAGAAGGAGTTGGACGATCTATACCGAAAGTATGATGAGGAGTTTCCCCAGGGGACAATCGTCGAACGGCGCTTTTCAAGGCTCCTATCTGAAGTCGATAATCATGCCGATCACATCGTTGGTACAGCCTTCTCAAGAGAAATGCATTTCTATGTGCTCGTTGCGGGTCTCTATGACGAGATGTGGGGCCTCGAAGCACCTCTAACAAATGCCAAGCCACAAGGGGTAGGCAGTCGATTCTGGAGGGCTGTGGATCGGGTGGCCGAGAGATACAGGACGGGCGATCTTCCGGGGGAGGTCGTGGAGGCGTCGCAGGGCGCAGCAACAGACCTCAAGCGTCGCCGTATCCGGTTTGAGTTCCTAATGAGCCATGTGAATGCCGGCTAGCGCGAAGAGTCTGGGCAAGGAATTGGACGGTTCGCTTGCTCGGCTGAGCGGGCTTGTCGGTCGCGCGACTGAACTCCATCAAGCCAACGCTTTGACGACCAGGCAATTCGAGGCTGTACTTGCGGGTATCGCAGTGCTAGCACATGCTGAAGTCGAGGGGTTCATCGACAGGCTGTTCCTAGGGCTGCTCGCTGGTGCCGTGCGCCCCAATAATAGGTCGAGAGTCAAGCCGCTCATACGAGCTAAGAGCTACGAACATGCGCGCTCCGTTGTGTTGGGACGGGATGCTTCGGGTGCCTACGTGTCGTGGTTGCCATATCACCAGACCCTTGATCACGCGAAGAGACTCTTCCGAGGCGGACGACCGTTTAGCGACATGCGGGCACCCACTCAGCAGGCGCTCTTCCAGCTGCACCATGTGAGAAACGCGCTAGCACACAACAGCAACCGCAGCAGGGAGATGTTCCGGAAACATTGCATTGGTGACCGGGCCCTTCCAAACTGGCAACTCCGCCCTGCAGGCTTTCTCCGCGGTCTGCACAGCGGAGGGAGCCTCAGAATCAGCCACTACTTGGGTGAGTTGCGAGTCGGTCTGATTGAGACTTCGCGAAACGCTGGGGAGTCGGGCCGATCAGGGCTGTTGAAA
>FLYL01034337.1_pt2 | contig 12283 bp, 12 predicted proteins | sample 1122611 | NCBI WGS metagenome assembly FLYL01 (sample SAMEA4346791, study PRJEB14843) | hot springs metagenome | biome: Terrestrial Biome; feature: Habitat; material: Sediment | place: India | collected 2012-06-12 | depth 1760 m
CTCCCGCCAGCGACTGACCCGGTAGCCGATCCGCCGCTGGATGAGCCGCCGCAACAGCAGCTGGGAGACGTTGCCTCCCCGGTTGAACCTGACGTCGATCACCAACCCGTCCATCGCCAGTTCGGACAGCCACGACCGGTGGAACTCGGCGAAACCGGCGGGGCCCATGTCGGGGATGTGCAGGTAGCCGGCTCTCCCATCCGACATCTCCCGTACCAGAGCCCGGTTGGTCTCGACCCAGTCGCGATATCTGAGAGCGGTCTCCGATTCGAGTGGAACGACCACCACCTCCCGGGGACGCGACCGGCCCCGGGCCACCCGGAGGGTGACCGGCCGGCCCGCCTTGTCGACCAGCCGGGACTCGGGCGGCGTGTCGGCGGAGAGGGTCACCCCGTCGACCGCCAGGATCCGGTCCCCCGGACGTACATCGACTCCGGGAGCGGCCAGCGGTGAGACCGCCTTGGGGTCCCAAGCATCCCCCGCGGGGATCCGCCGCACCCGCCACGCCCCTCGGGACCACTCCAGGTCGGCTCCCAGGTGTCCTTGCGACCACGCCGGCTCGGGCCGGTAGTCGCCTCCCAACTCGTAGGCGTGCGAGGTCCCCAGCTCACCTTGCATCTCCCAGAGGAGGTCGGAGAACTCCGACCGGGAAGCGACCCGATCGACCAGGGCCAGGTACCGGTCGTGGATCTCGACCCAATCCACCCCGGACATGTCGGCGCTCCAGAAGTGATCCCTCTGAAGCCGCCATGCCTCTCGGAACATCTGACGCCACTCCTCGCCTGGGACCACCTCGATCCTTATCCGATCTAGGTCGACCCACCCGGTGTCCCGACCCGGAGCGTCCTTGCTGCTCTTGTCGTCTCTCCAGCCGATCGGAACCACCCGAAGCCGCCGGCCGCACCGGATCGCCAGGGTCTTGGCCCCCGGTCGAACCTGGAAGTCGGTGACCCCGTCGGTCACGGTTTCCAGTTTCCCGACCATCAGGTCCCACACCTGGAGCTGTCCCTTGGGAGGCTCGTCGTCGGACCACGACGTGCCGAGACTGCCGGTGAGAGGTTGGAGCAGCATGAACACCTTGTGTTCGGCGGCGCCCAGAGCGGTATAGCGGCCTGGGGCGACGGGGAAAGCCTGGACCCGGTCGGCCAGCCCGTCGAGGTCGATCTCGACCGCCTCGGGAGGCTTCGCCTCGTCGTCGCCTCGATCGCCGGGCGCCCGGGGTGGCCGGTGGGCGGTCGAGAATGGAGACGGCACGTCCCGGCGGAGAGGGATGAGCATCGGAACCACCGACCTGGGGAATCCGTAGTCGTGGAACACCTGGTCGGCCACGGGGTCGAACACGCGACCGCCGAGGAACAACAGGTACCGACCGGACGGGTCGAAGATCGGCATCCTGTCCCGGAACTGGGGACGCCCGATCCGATGGACACGCCCGGTGGAGGTGTCGTACAGGAACAGGTTGTGGGTGGTGCGGGTCACCGCCGCGGAGAAGGCCAGCCAACGGCCGTCTGGTGACCAGGAGGTCCCGTCTATCCAGGAGTGGGGACTCCGGTGGACGAGCCGGGGCCGTCGGCGGCCGGGTTCGACCAGCAGCAGCTCGTGACGATGGTTGGTGATCGCCACTCGGCTGCCTCCCGGTTGCGGGTCGACCGTCCTGAGACGGCCGAGGTCGCCTTCGATCCGGGTCACTTCGGTTCCGTCGGCCCTTTCGACGACCAGGGCTTCTTCACCGGGCTCGTCGGTGACGGATACGAGGGTCTCGCCGTCGTGGCTCCAGGTGGCCAGGCGCCGTCGATGGGTGGAGGGGGGTCCGTGGCGGCGGACGGCCCCTTCCCAGAGGGGCATGGTGAAGGCGCCTCCCCGCGCGACGACCGCCAGCGAATGGCCCCCCGGGTGGAGATCGAACGTCTCCAGGTACTTGCCCGGCGGGACGAACCTGCGGTTGCGTTGAGGCCGGGCGGAGGGAACCGTCACCCGGAGGGGTTGTGTCTCGTCGGCCTCCGGGTCGAACAGCCACAGGTCGCCTCCGCAGTGGTAGACGATCCGGCGTCCGTCTGTGGAGGGATGGCGGGCGTAGAAGCCTTCGTGGGCGGTGTGCCGTCTCAGCCCGCGTCCGGTAGGGGTGACCGAATACAGGTTGCCGACTCCCTCGTGATCCGAGATGAAGTAGATCCTCCTCCCGACCCACATCGGGTCGGCCACGTTCCCGTCCAGTTGGACCAGACGGCGGAAGCTCTCGTCGGGCCTCCGTCTGACCCAGATGCTCCCGACCCGTCCGCCTCGGTATCGCTTCCAACGGGCGGGGTCGAATGCGTGTCGGCCGATCACCATCCCCCGTCCGTTCGGGGAGAAGGACACGGAGAACGCGGGGCCGACCTGGAGTGGGACGGGTTGGGTCCCGTCGAGGGGGACCGACCACAGGTGGGTCCAGCCGGCGAAAGGCTGGCCGTGGTCGGTGGCGACGACGACCGAGCCGCCGTCGGGTGACCATCCGGCCACCAGCGACCAGCTCCCGAAATAGCTGAGCCGGCGCGGCGGACCTCCGTCGGCGTCCATGACGAAGACGTCGAGTCTTCCTTCGTCCCGGGATATGAAGGCGATGAGGCGACCGTCAGGTGAGAACCGAGGCCGCGTCTGGATACCCGGGTTGGCGGTGAGCCTGGTGGCGACCCCACCTTCGACGCCCACCTGCCAGAGGTCGTCTTCGCACACGAACACCACCCGGTCACCCCAGATGGTGGGGTGACGGTAATAGCCGACTACCGACAAGCTGCCTCCTGGATCGGGGCCACGGTAGCTGCGTCGGGTGTGGGGGTCAGGAGGACAGGAACCCGTTGTCCTGCAGCCAATCCCTGGCCACGTCGGCCGGCTCCTGGGCCTCCAATTCGACCCGTCCGTTGAGGTCCAACAGGACGTCGGTGGTGATCAGCGCCGAGATGCTGTCGATCAGGTCGACGAGGTCGTCACCGTAGGCGGCGATCACGTCGTCGGCCACCACCGGGACGATGTTCTCCGGCGGGGCGACGTCGTTGGGATCCTCCAAGGCGACGAACCCCTTCTCTTTGATCACCGGCTGGGTGGAGAACAGCAACGCGACGTCGATCTCCCCCGCCTCGAGTGCGGCGATGCGGGCCGACCCTTCGGCGATGCTCTCGAACACGAGGTTGTCCAACCCGTACCGGTCCACGAGACCGGCGTAGCAGGTCGGCCGGTTCTCGCATTCGGGGGGACCACCCAACACGATTTCGCCCAACCCGGCGAGGTCCCCGAGGCTCGTGACCCCGTTCTCCTGGGCGAACCGGCCCGTCACCACGAACACGTTGGTGTCCTCACCCGGTGTCGGTTCGAGCACGGTCATGCCCAGCTCGGAGAAGGCTTCCCGGAGGCGTTCCACCGCTTCATCGGTCGCTCCAGGGGCTTCGAGGCCGAACCCGACCACTAGGGACGACCCGACGTACTCGGGTATGAAGTCGATGTTTCCTGCCTCGAGTTCGGGGAAGATCAGCTCCCGGGAGCCGAGGTTGAGCCGACGCTCGACCGGATATCCGGCCTCCTCCAGCGCCTGGGCGTAGATCTCGGCGAGGATCACGCTTTCCGGGAAGTTGAACGAGGCAACCGTGATCGTCGGACCTTCCGCCGGTTCGCCATCCGAGGTGCCGCCCGTGCAGGCTGCGGCCACCAGAAAGAGGACGAGGGAAGCCGCCCCGAGGCGTCGGAGTCTCCTCCACATGGGGTTTCCTTTCTGTCGCGTGGGCGGGTGCGGGCCTGGGAACGGCCGCATCCCCGTCTGCAACCCTAGAGGCATCGAGGACTATTCCGATCAGACCGCCCGACCGACGGGGCGTTCCCTTCGCATGCGACGCACCCCGGAGGGGACCACCAGACGCTCCGCCGACCTGAAGACGCCCTGCACCCCGAGGGTGAGGACCGCCACCAGAACCGCGCCTGCGAAGGCCTCTACCCGACCTGCCACCCCCTGGGCGAAACCCCTCACGATGTACTGTCCGAACCCGCCTCCGCCCGCTATCACCGCCGCCAGGGGGACGGTGGCCACCACCTGGACGAGGGCGATCTCGACCCCGGCGAGGATCACCGGCATACCCACCGGCAGTTCGATACGGGTGATCACCTGGCGTTCGGTGAGTCCCATCCCCCGGGCGGCTTCCACCAGGTGCCGGGGCACTCCGGCGATCGCGGCGTAGGTGTTGGTGAACACGGGAGGCAAGGCGAGGGCGAAGAGGGCGACGGCGGGAGGCCAGAAGCGGAAATCGAATCCGAGGGGAACGAGGAAGACGAAGCTGGCCGCGAGGATCCCGAACGACGGGACCGCCCTCCCCACGTTGACCACCGCGTTGGCCAAGAACGGAAACCGCCGCCGGTGGGCCAGCCACACCGCGGGAGGAACCGCAACCACCACCGCTGCCGAGGTAGGGGCCAGGGCCAGCCAGAGATGCTCGACGGTGCGGGCGGGAATCCCGTCTCTGCCCACCCAGTGGGAGGCGTCGGTCAGCCAGGCCACGACCTGGCCTATCAGCTCGGTCACGACGCTCCCCTCCACGGACTGAGGATCCGCTGCAACGTCAGCAGACCGAGGTCGAGCAGACCGGCCAACACCGCCGACAGCGCAGCACCGACGATGATCTCGGTCGGGAACCACACCGATCGACGGAAACCGTCGAGGATGAAGAATCCGAGGCCACCCAGTCCGAGGACGGCGGTAACCGTGACCAGACCCACCACGGTCACGGTCGCGATACGCAAGCCGGCGACGATGACGGGGAGAGCGAGGGGAAGCTCCACCTCCCAGAAGCGGCGCACCGGTCTGTAACCCATACCGTCGGCGGCTTCCCGCACCTCGTCGGGGACTCCGGTGATCCCCGTGTAGATGTTCTTGGTGAGGATGAGCACCGTGTAGGTGACCAAAGCGATGAGGCCGTTGGTGAAACCGATCCCCACCAGCGGCTGGAGGAGCACGAACATGGCGAGGCTGGGGATCGTGTACAGAACGCCCCCCAAACCGGTTATCGGTCCGTAGAGGGATCGCCAACGGATGGCCGCTGCCGCGAGCAGGGAAGACACCACCAGGCCGATCCCGACCGCCAACCCGGTGAAAGCGAGATGCTGGAGGATCCGCTCGCCGATCACGTCGAGGTTGCGGAACACCCAACCCCAGTCGAAGACGGGACGGTCTCCGTTCACTCGGTTATCTCCTCGGCGATCAGATCCACGTCGAGCAGACCCACGTACCTGCCCTGTTCGACCACCACCGCCACCCGGGTGTGGGAGGTGACCACCGCGTCGAGGGCTGCCCGCAGGGAGGTGGATCGGTCGAGGGTCACCAGGAAGGGTCGTGTCTCGAGGCCCTCCATCGTGCCGGCACCCGGCAGCTCGCCGGAGGCGACCCACCCGACGATTCGGTCACCGTCCAGCACCCCCACCCAGTCGACTCCTTCCCGATCCATGACCCGTCTGGCTTCGTCGACGGTGGCGGTCCGCTGGACCATGGGTCCGCGACGCAACTCCACCTCCCCGATCGGAATCAACCCGAGCCGCCGCAGGCCCCTCTCGCCTCCGAGGAACTCGGCCACGAACGCCGACGCGGGTGCCGACAACACCTCCCTGGGAGAGCCCACCTGCTCGACCACACCTCCCACGTTGAGGATGCACATCCTGTCACCCAGCCGTATGGCCTCGTCGATGTCGTGGGTGACGAACACGATCGTCTTGCGGAGCCGCTCCTGCAGGGCCAGCAGCTCGTCCTGAAGCCGGCCCCGAACGATGGGATCCACCGCTCCGAACGGTTCGTCCATCAGCAGCACCGGCGGATCGGCGGCGAGTGCACGGGCCACCCCGACCCGCTGCTGCTGCCCCCCGGACAGCTCTCCCGGATACCGGTCGAGCAGCTCACGGTCCAAACCCACCAGGTCGACCAACTCCTCCACCCTCCGGTCGACCCGTTCTCGTTCCCAACCGAGCAGCTCGGGCACGGTGGCGATGTTCTCGGCCACGGTCCGGTGTGGGAACAGGCCGACCTGTTGGATCACGTAGCCGATCGATCTCCTGAGACGATGGGGATCGGTGTCGGTCACGTCCTGCCCGTCGAGGTAGATCCGGCCCGAGGTCGGTTCGATCAGCCGGTTGATCATCCTCAGGGTGGTGGTCTTTCCGCAGCCCGACGGCCCCACCAGGGTGAGGATCTCGCCCCGTCCGACGTCCAGGCTGAGGTCCCGTACCGCAGGCTGGTCGGCGCCGGGGAAGGTCTTGGTGACCCGGTCGAGCCGGATCATCGGTTGGCTCATCCCCAGGGGAGGCTAGATGGCCGGCCGGCGATCATCCCTCGATGGTGGACTCCAGGAACCCGATAACCGTCGACTCGTAACGCTCCGGATCCAGGTTCCAGGAAGCCACGTGGGCTGCCCCTTCCACCTCGACCAGGGTCACGAACTCGGGCCGGGCCTCGGCGAAGCGTCGCGAGGTCGAGATCGGAATGGTGTCGTCGTCGGTGCCGTGGATCACCAAGGTGGGTACGGCCAGGCGTCCGGCACGCTGCGGATAGTCGATGGTCCGCCAGTTGACCCCGAGACGCAGCCCGGCGATCAGCTTGGCTGTGGCGGTGAGGGTGGGTGGTAGAGGCAGACCCGCGACACGACGACGAGAGGCGGCGAAGTCGACCGCATCGTCGAGCGACAACGCGGGCGAGTCCAGCACGGCCGCCACCACCGGTTCTCTACCTTGACGGTAGAGGTAGGACACCGCGATGGCGCCGCCCATCGAGTACCCGACCACCACCACCCGGCGGGCTCCCAGCGACTGCACGTAGTCGACCGCAGCCCGGAGATCCTCCCATTCGGTTCGGCCGAACTGATACAGGCCCGACGGGTCGGCCGGCTGACCGGGGTCGTTGCGGTAGGTGATCGCCAGCTGGGGGAACCCCTCGGTGTCCAGCGCCCGCATCAACCTGAGCGCTTCGTTCAACGACGCGCCCCGACCGTGCACGTGGATCACATAGGTGTCCCGGTCGCCTCCCGTGATCCAGGCGTCCATCGGTCCCAGCGGTGTCGGATACTCGACCTCTTCCACCACCAGGTCCGCGGCTTCCGGACTGGGGAAGGCGGCGCTCTCCAGGTTCCCCAAGGCACCCGGCGGAGGGATGGAGCCCTCGACCACCTCGAACGGACGGACCACCTCGTCGCCCGAGACCCGGACCGGATCGAGAACGTGGAGGTAGCCCCCCTCCCACTCGAACCCGTACAGGCCGGGTCGGGCCAGGTCCGAGGGATCCGCACCCGCAGGACGCAGGGTAATGGTTCCTTCACCCACTCCGGCCGCCTCCACGTCGGGGGTGGGCTCGCTGTGGTCGACCAGGAACGCCCCCTCGGCGATCTCGTCGGCGTAATACCAGCCACCGGCGGCGTGCCCCACCACCAGCAAGATAACCAGGACCAACAGGATTCCCCGGGCCACCACCGACACCAGGGGACGGGACTCCGAAGCACGGTTCATCTGGGGGACATTGTCGTCATGCACGGTCCTCGGGTAAAGCATCGGATCGGCTGACGAAGGTCCCTACCAGCACCTCCCCGTCGACCACCGGGACGGGCACCCCACCCAGCTGGCGGGCGAGCCGCTCGGCCTGCTCCACGGTGTCCAACAAGCCCGTCGCCACGGGCGGCTCCATGAAGGCCGACACCTGGGCGGTGGCCGGCACATCCACCAATCTGGCCCTGCGCACCACCCCGATCAGCCGACCTCGGTCCACCACCGCCATCAGTTCGTCGGGGTGGACGGCCAACACGTCACCTGCCTGACGCATCGGTCCCACGAACCGCGGGTCCTCCATCACCTGGAACACCCGGGGAGCCGCCCACCTGACGACCACCGCACCGCTGGGAGCCTTCTGGCGGAGGCGGGCTCCCGGTCCGAACAAGGTCCGCTGAAACCAGTTCCCGCCGGGCGCACCGATAACCAGGAGGCTCCCCTCGGCCAGCTGTTCGATCAACGAACCCGGGTTGGGAGCCTCCACCACCCGGTAGGCCAGCCCCGGGAACCTCCGGTAGAGCTTCTCGATGAGCGAAACCGCTCTCTCCCTGCCGGCGTCGTCTCGGAACGCGCACACCATCTCGGCTTCCACCCCCAGGGCTTCGCCGAGACGGAACGCGACCTGGGCGGCCAGAGGCGAGTGGGGTCCTCCCGCCACCGCAGCCGTGACCCTCGAGATCCTCGTGGGATCGAAGTCCACCGGGACCACGGTCGACACCAGGTCGAGACTCGACAACTTGCGGGCCACCAGCACCTGAGCCCGGTTGGCGATGCAGGCCTCCCGCAGGTCCCCCTGCACCCTGACCGAACCCGCTTCGGCGAGGAGCTCGGCCAGCTCGGCACAACCCGAGCCCCTCGTCCACAAGACCGGCGGGGTGGTGGCTGCCAGCGGTGTGATCCTCACGGCGGCGGACCGTAGTCGCGGAGCGGCCGTTGTGCGCGTCTACTGTGTCGATCCGTGCGAATAGGAGTACCCGCTCAGGCCGACCCGGCGGAACGTCGGGTGGCGGTGACCCCGCAGGTGGCAGGACGGCTCGTGTCCCGAGGCCACACACTGCTGGTGGAGCGGGGCGCGGGGCTCCGTTCCGGCTATACCGACGACGAGTACCGGGCGGCGGGAGCCGACTCGGTCGAGGGAGAAGTCGCCTGGGCGTGCGACCTGGTGGCCACCGTGGCCCTCCCCCAGCCGGCCACCCTGTTCACTGGCCGGTCGCTGTTGGGGCTGCTGCGGCCCTTCGATCAGCCCGACGCGATCGGTGCCCTGGCCACGGGCGGAGCCATCCTGTGGGCCTTCGAAGCGGTCCCCCGCACCACCCGGGCCCAGACCGTCGACGCCCTGTCGTCGCAGGCGACCGCCGCCGGCTACCAGGCGGCCATCGAGGCGGCCAGGGAGTGTGACCGGTTCTTCCCGATGCTCACCACCGCGGCCGGCACCCTTCCCCCGGCCCGGGTCCTGGTGTTGGGGGCCGGGGTGGCGGGACTCCAGGCCATAGCCACGGCCCGCCGGCTGGGAGCCCTGGTGGAGGCATTCGACGTGAGGCGAGAAGCCGCCGAGCAGGTACGTAGCCTGGGAGCGTCTTTCGTGGAGATCGACGTGGAGCTACAGGACGCCTCGGCCGCCGGTGGATATGCCCGGGAGGTGGAGGAGGAGTCCCGCCGCCGGATCCTCGCCGGGCTGCGCCCGCGGGTGGAGGCGGCCGACGCGGTGATCACCACCGCGGCGATTCCCGGGCGCAGAGCCCCGGTGCTGGTGACCAGGGACATGGTGGAGTCGATGAGGCCGGGGGCGGTCATCGTCGACCTGTCCGCCTCCACGGGCGGGAACTGCGAGCTGACCCAACCGGACCGCACCGTGGATCATCGGGGCGTCCGGATCATCGGCGACACCCATCTGGTCTCCCGGGTCGCTCGTGACGCGAGTCAGATGCTGGCTCGCAACGTGGCCGCGTTCGTGGATCTGGTCACCGGCGAGGACGGCTCCTTGGATCCCGACTGGTCGGATGACATCGTCTCGTCGTCCTGCGTGGCCCGGGACGGGCGGATGACCCATCCTTGGCTGGAGGCTCCGTCGTGACCGACTTGACCGTTTCGCTCACCGTGTTCGTGTTGGCGGCCTTCGTCGGTTTCGAGGTGATCACCAAGGTGCCGCCCACGTTGCACACCCCGCTCATGTCGGGGTCGAACGCCATCTCGGGGATCACCCTGGTGGGAGCCCTGGTGGTGGCCGGTTCGGGGGGAGGAACCTGGGTGTCTTGGCTCGGGTTCGCCGCGGTCGTTCTCGCCACCGTCAACGTGGTGGGTGGTTTCGCAGTCACCGACCGCATGCTGGCCATGTTCCGACGGGACGATCACCGGTGAGCGACCTCCGGGAGCTGCTCTACCTGCTGTCTGCGGTGGCTTTCATCGTGGGCTTGAAGCGTCTCGCCTCGCCGGCCACCGCCAGGTCCGGCAACCGGATCGCGGCGGGCGGCATGCTGCTGGCGGTGGTGGTGACGTTGGCGGACCGGGGCGTCGTCTCGTACTGGACGATCGCCGCCGGGTTGCTTGTCGGCTCGGTGGTGGGAACGGTGCTGGCCCGCCGGGTGCCGATGACCGCGATGCCCCAGCTGGTCGCGGTGTTCAACGGTTTCGGAGGCGGGGCCTCGGCGCTGGTCGCGTTGGCCGAGGTGGTGCGTTTCCCCGGCGGGCCGATCCCCGTGTCGGTGGCCGCTGCCGTGTCGCTAGCCGTGGGAGCGGTGACCTTCAGCGGGTCGCTGATCGCCTTCGGCAAGCTGCAGGGTCTGGTCGACTCGGCGCCGGTGACCTTCCCGGGGAAACGGCTGGTAGATGCGGTCCTCGCCGGCGGGTTGCTGGTCGTCGCCGCCTCGACGATCGTCGACGCCCAGCCGGCCTCGGCCGCGCTCCTCATCGGGATCGGCCTGATCGTGGGGGTCACCGGCACCCTCCCGATCGGCGGGGCCGACATGCCGGTCGTGATCTCGTTCCTCAACTCGCTGTCGGGGATCGCCGCGTCGGCCGCGGGATTCGTGATCGGCTCCAACGTGCTGATCGTCTCGGGGGCCCTGGTCGGTGCTTCCGGGCTGATCTTGACCCGGATCATGGTCCGGGCCATGAACCGGACGCTGGCCGGTGTACTGGCCGGGGGCTTCGGGGGACAGACCGTCGTCGGGTCGGGTGACGCCGACCAGGTGGTACGGAGCGCGGATCCGGAGGAGGTGGCCACGTTGTTGGCGTACGCCTCCCGAGTGGTGGTGGTTCCCGGCTACGGCTTGGCCGTGGCGCAAGCCCAACACGAACTCAGGGAGCTGACCGATCAGCTCACCGCCCGAGGGGTGGACGTCCGTTTCGCCATCCATCCGGTCGCGGGGCGGATGCCGGGCCACATGAACGTGCTCCTCGCCGAAGCCGACATCCCCTACGACCGCCTGTACGACCTCGAGGACATCAACCCCGAGTTTCCCCACACCGACGTGGTCCTGGTGGTGGGAGCCAACGACGTGGTCAACCCGTCGGCCCGCGACGACCCGTCCAGCCCCATCTACGGGATGCCCATCCTCGAGGTCGACCGGGCGAAGACGGTCGTGGTGGTCAAGCGCTCCTTGTCGCCGGGCTTCGCCGGAGTGGACAATCCCCTCTTCTACCGGGAGGGGACGTTCATGCTGTTCGCCGACGCCAAGGAAGGGCTGGCCTCGATAACCGGTGCCTTGAAGGAGCTGTAGGTGGAGTTCTGGGAGGTGGTGCGTCGCCGGCGCATGGTGCGCAGCTACCGCCCCGACCCGATCGATCGAGCCACCATCGCCCGGATAGTCGAAGCCGGGGTGAGAGCCCCCAGCGCCGGCTTCACCCAGGGTCAGCATTTCGTGGTGATCACCGAACCCCGGACGAGGCGGGCGGTGGCGGAGCTGGCCGGCGAGGACCGGTATGTAGCCCGCGGTTACCCACCCTGGATCTCCCGGGCGCCGGTCCACATCGTCGTGTGCGTATCACCGGACGAGTACCGAAGGCGCTACTCGCAGCCCGACAAACGGGGGTCCGATCCGGAGGCCTGGCCCGTTCCGTATTGGTGGGTGGACGCAGGGGCTTCCCTCGAGGCGATCCTCCTCGCCGCGGTGGACGCCGGCCTGGCCGCGGGTTTCCTCGGGGTGCATCGCCTCGCCGGGGTGAGGGAACTGTTGGGCATACCTCCCGAGGTGGCGCCCATCGGCGTGGTGACGGTGGGAATGCCCGACGTCGAACGGCCCCCACGGCCCCGGGAACGGAAGGCGGGAAGGGTGCATTGGGAACGTTGGGAGGGAACCGGGTAACGCCGGGCCTCTCCCGGGGACTTTCCTGCAGGGAGAGGGTGAAGATCGAGGCTGTGTGAGGTATCGGTCCGAGGTGGCAGCGTGAAAGAGCCGAACGGGGACCCGATCGAGGACCTGAGGAGGTTGGCGTCCGATCTCGAGGACGCCTATCCGGCGGGTCGAGCCGAGGCGAGGGTCGCTTCCCTCCTCGACCGGGCGAAGCGACCGCCGGTCCGTCGCCGCTTGGTGGTCGCTTTCGCGGCTTTCGCCCTCTTGGCGGGCAACCTGGGTTTGGCGGCGCTGGCCGATCCCGCCGCTCCGGGTGACCCCTTGTATCCGGTGGACCGAGCCTACGAGGCTCTGGGGCGAAGCCTGGGGGTGTTGGAGAGCACCGCCGACGAACGGCTGGAAGAGGCCGAACGGCTCGTCGTGGAGGGTCGGGGATCCCGATGATTCGTTCA
>FLYL01004177.1_pt1 | contig 12209 bp, 10 predicted proteins | sample 1122611 | NCBI WGS metagenome assembly FLYL01 (sample SAMEA4346791, study PRJEB14843) | hot springs metagenome | biome: Terrestrial Biome; feature: Habitat; material: Sediment | place: India | collected 2012-06-12 | depth 1760 m
GAGTCGGCGGAAGGCGGGGGCGGTTCCGCCCCCGCCGAACCGTCGGACATCACCGAGGATCTCGCACCCGGTCTAGGTCCCATTGACGAGGAGTCGGGGTCGTTGCCTAATACCCTGGCCGGATCATGAGCGAGTCGCCGCGCAGACGGGGAAGACACGTCGCCCCCCGGGGCGACTTCGCCCGGGAGCTGGCGGTGATGGTGGCTGGGATCGTGGCGGTCGGTCTGGTGGTCTTCGGAGGGCTGTGGGTGATGGCAGGGCTGGGCGATGAAACCCCGACCCAGGCCGAACCGACCCGAACCACCGCCACCGCGGCCACCCTCGGCATCACCCAACCTCCTCCAACTTCGACGTTGACGACGACTACCACGACCGGCCCGACCACCACCACCACGACCGTCCCGAGGCCACCGGAGGAGGTCACCGTGCAGGTGCTGAACGGCAAAGGGGTGGCCGGGTTGGCGGGACGGGTCACCGAGGAGTTGGCCGGCGACGGCTACCGGACCCTGCCGGCCGACAACCACTCGCCTCTCGACACGTCCCGGATCTGGTACAAGCCCGGTTTCCAGGCCGAGGCGGAGCGACTCGCCGCTTCGTTCCCCGACGCGGTGGTCGAACCCGTCCCGGCCGGTTTGGTGTCCGAGGCCGACATCGTGGTGGTGCTCGGCGCCTCCTACGAGGAGTGAACCAGGAGACTCGGCCGGCGACCCCATGGCCGGCCGCCGCCTGGACCATGGTCGGCCTCACCATCGCGGTGCTGGGTGTAGGGGTCGCGGGTGGGGTCCTCTCACCCAGCCTGGTGTTGGACGTCGTCGCCACCTGGCCTCTGGGCGTCCCTGCGGTGCCTGCCCTGGCGGTTGCGGTCGTCCTCCGGAGTCGGAGGCCGAAGCTCATGGCTCTGCCCGCCCTCTTCGTCGTCACCTGGCTGTTCGCGACGGTCGGTCTCCATCTGGGGGGTTGGGCGGCGCTGCCGTCGGCTGCGGCGGACCGGGTCGGACCGGCCACCACGGGCGTGGCCCGGACCACCCTCACTCTCTCCAGCCCCGGCGGCTCGGTCGAGATCGTCGGACACCCAGGCGACCCGCTGTTCCGGGTGGCCGCCCTCCGTCGGGGAGGTGACACACCCCCGCCCGCGGTGGGGGTCGCCTCCCGGGGGAGGATCGCCGAGGTGGTGGTGGCGCCAGCCGGGACCGACAACCCCTGGTACCGCTTCGGGGGTTGGCTGGTGGAACTCTCCGACCGGGTCACCTGGGACATCCACGCCACCGGACCTTCGATCGTCGCCGACTTCCGGGCGGTGAGGGTCGGGGAGGCTTCCCTCACCGGTGGCGGCACTGTGAAGCTGGGACACGGCCGGGGACGGCTGCTCCTCGACGGCTCGTTCCGGGTGGAGGTCCCCGACGACGTCGGTGTGTCGGTGGAGGGGGAGGCCGAAGTCCCCTCTGGGTGGACCACCACCGAACTGGGTTACACCAGTCCCGGGGGTGTCGGGTGGACGGTGGTGGTGTCCGGTTCGGTCACCTTCGTGCGAGTACCGGGGGCCTAGACCACCTCACCGGTACACTCGCCCGGGTGACGTTCCCGTCGGCGGTGGACCGACTCAGACGGTTGGCTCTCCTGATCTGGACCACGATCGGGGCGCTGATCCTCTTCGCCTTCCTGGTGTGGGGAGCCGGCCAGGTGAGGATCATCTGGCTTCCCCTGGCTTTCGCCGCCGGTCTGGTCATCCTCTTAGACCCCATCGTCCGGGCGTTCGAACGGATCCTGATCCCACGGGTCATCGGATCGGTGTTCGCCTTCGCGGTGTTCGGGGCGTTCCTCGCCGCGGTGGTGGCGCTCATCGTGCCGGTCGTTCGGGAACAGGCCGCGGCTTTCGGCCAGACCCTGCCCGAACTCTACGACCGGTCGGTCGCTTGGCTGCAAGGCGTCGCCGCGGATGTGGGTGTCGATCCCGAGGCGTTTTGGACGTCGGAGCGGATCCGGGAGTGGATCGCCGATCCCGCCAACCAGGAGGCCATCCAGGGTCTCATCGGCGGGTTCGGTTCGGGAGCCGGACGACTGCTCCGGGGCGTCGCCGAGGTGGTGGCGGTGGTCGGCCTGGCTCCGGTCCTGGCTTTCTACATGCTCTTGGACCTGCCCCGCTCCAGGCGTCTCATGCTGGAGCTCACCCCGCCTTCCATCCGGGATGAAGTGGCCTACGTAACCACCCAGGTGGGTCGGGCTCTGGGCGCTTTCGTCAGGGGTCAGCTACTGGTGGCGATCATCGTGGGGGTGTTGTCTTCTCTCGGCTTGTGGCTCCTCGACCTGCCGTTCTGGCTGCTGATCGGGATCGCAGCCGGCATCCTCAACCTGGTTCCCTTCGTAGGTCCCTTCGTGGGGGGTGCCCTGGCCGCCATCGTCGCGTTGTTGGAGGGCGACTTCACCAAAGCGGTGCTGGCGGTGGCGATCTTCACCGCCATCCAACAGACCGACAACCACATCATCACCCCCATGGTCCAGCGGACCCGGGTTCGTCTGTCGCCGCTGGTCATCGTGCTGGCCCTCATCGCCGGCGGGTCGGTGGCCGGGCTCCTGGGGGTGTTGGTGGCGGTGCCCGCCGTCGGAGTCGTACGGATCATCGCCGGCCATCTGTGGCGCACCCGGGTGTTGGGCGAATCGTGGGAGCAGGCATCCGAGGCGATGATCGAGGAGACTCCCCGCCCCGAGGGGCGCCGCCGCCGACGCCTGCAGGAAGAGAAGCTGTTCGACACATCAGAGCTACCCAGCCTTGAGGAGGAACCGGAGAAGCAGCCGTGACCGAGGAGCTGGCTCCCAAGGACTCCTACCTGGCGAGGGCCGAAGGCCGGGTCGTCGAGGTGGTCGAGGGTGGTCTGGTCCTCGACCGGACGGTGTTCTACGTCCGGGGCGGGGGTCAGCCGGGAGACACCGGGGTGATCCGCTGGCACGGCGGCGAGGTCCGGGTCGTCGACACGGTCCGGAGAGCCGGGAAGGTGATCCACATGGTCGACGCCGACGAGTTGCCCGGCCCCGGGACCGAGGTGGAAGGGATCATCGACTGGGATCGGCGATACCGGATCATGCGGACCCACACCGCCCTCCACGCCCTCAGCGGCGTCGTCTACCGGGATTGGGGAGCCAAGGTCACCGGCGGGAACATGGAGCCGGGCGTAGCCCGGATGGACTTCGAGCTCGAGGGGATCAGCCAGGAGTTCGACAGACAGGTCGAGGAGATCCTCAACCGGGAACTGGTCAAGGGATATCCCACCGAGATCGTCTACCTGGCGAGGGAACAGGCCCTCACCGACCCGGATCTGATCCGAACCAAGGTCAACCTGATCCCCGAGTGGGTACAGGAGATCCGGGTCGTCGACATCGTCGGGTTGGACCGTCAGGCCGACGGCGGCACCCATGTGCGGTCCACCCTGGAGGTCGGCCGGGTGAGGGTCGCCAAGACCGAGTCGAAAGGGCGGGCCAACAAACGTATCCGGATCGAACTGGATGAGGCGATCGACTGACCGATGATCGACTTCGTCTTGGGGGTCTCCCTCGCCGGGCTGGTGGCCCGGGGCTGGCTCCGGGGGATGATCCGCGAACTCCTCGACCTGGCGGGGCTGGTCGTGGGAGCGATCCTGGCGTTCCGCATGTCCGGCCCTCTCGGTGAGCTGATCGCGGGCCGTTTCGATCTGGCACCCGAACCCGCCCGAATCGGCGCCGCGGTGGGTCTGTTCTTCCTGGTCGGTGTAGGAACGGCCCTGATCGCGGGGTGGCTGGGGAGGTACGCCCGGCGGCCGGGGCTCAATCTCGTCGACCGGCTGGGTGGGGCGGTGGTGGCGGTGGGATGGGGGATGCTGCTGATCGTCGCCTTCGCGACCGTCGCCCGGGCCCTCCCCATCCCCCCGGCGGAACGGGTCCTCGCCGATTCTCAGGTGGTTTCGGCGGTGGCCGGGCCCGACTCGCCGGTGGCGGAGCTGTTCCTGGAGACCGCGGGCGACGAGACCATCCAGGCGCTGGTGACCCTCCGGGAGACCCTCGGAGACCGCCGGGTCGTCCTCGACCCCGACGGACGGCTCGAGTTCCCCCCGGCCGACCCCGAAGAGCTCGAAGACCGACCGGACGAAGCCCAAGAGGTCTTCGACCTGCTCAACCAAGCCCGGATCACCGCGGGACTCGCCCCTCTCGCCTGGTCGGAGCCGCTGGCCCGGGTGGCCGGCCAACATGCCTGGGAGATGTACATCGACGGCTACATGTCCCACGTCTCACCCAAGACCGGGACGGTGGCCGACCGGGTGGAGTCGGCTGGTCTGCGGTTCGTGGTGGTGGGAGAGAACCTCGCTCTGGCGGTCGACCCCCAGGCGGTTCACCGCGGTCTGATGTCGTCGCCCGGACATCGGGCCAACATCCTCCACGACGGTTTCGACCGGGTAGGGGTGGCGGCGGTTCGAGGACCGATGGGCCTGATGGTGGTGCAGGTGTTCGGAGGATGACCACGGCGCAGTTGCTCGCCCAGGCCATGGTCAGGGCGTTCGGCCCTTACGTGAGGAGGAGGCTGGCCGAGCGGGGACTGCCCGAACCGGCCGGGCTGGACGAGACGCTGGAGGCGGGAGCCGAATGGTTGAGGCGGGGGTTGGAGGAGCTGCTGGCACTCCCCTACGAACGGCAGCCGAGGGGACCGTTGGAGGTGTTTCAGGAGGCGGTGAAGTTCCCCACCGAGAGCCTTCGCCGAGCCGGGGTGCCCGAGGTGGAGCGGGATCCGGTTTCCCGCAACGCCCTGCCCGGAGACGTGTACGACCTGGCGCCCGCCTCGTCCCGGGACATCTCCGACGAGGTGTGGATGCTCCATCTTCGTTGGGGGATGGAGAAGGCCGAAGCGCTGGCGGTCAGGTTTCGCCGTTCCGAACGGTGACCACGAGGATCCCCAACAGGACCAGCACCGACCCGGCGAGCTGCAGCCCGGACGGGTCCTCGGCGAAGATCAGCATCCCCCACACCAGCGTGAGGGTGGGTTGGAGGAGGATGGCGAACGACGTGTGGGTGGCGGGGAGACGAGGCAGGGCGTAGCCGATCGCCAGCCATCCCAGCACCTGCGAGCCGAGGGCGAGGGCCAACAACCAGCCGTGGGCCGGCCAGTGGGGGATCGGGTCGAGTTGGCCGGTGACCCAACCCGCCAACCCGGTAACCACCGCGGCGCCGGCCGTGGCTTCCAACAGGGGCCGCACCGACGGTCCCTGAGTGCGGTTGGCTCGGCGGAACGTGACGAGGAACGCCGAGTAGAACAACGCCGCGGCTACCGCCAGGACCACACCCAGCACGGGCCGGGTCCCGAAGGTGTCGTCCCGGCCGAGTCCGGTTATCAGCGCCAACCCGACCATCACCATCGGCATCGCCCAGAGCGACCGGGTCGACGGGCGCTCCCCGAACAGGGCCCACGTCACCAGCGGGACGATCACCACCTGGCTGTTCACGATCAGTGTCGCCAATCCGGCGCCCACCATGTCGATCGCGGCATGCCACACGGTGACGTCGGCTCCCAGGAACACCCCGGCCAGCATCCCCAGGAGCCTCGAGCGGGACGGGCGAAGGTCGCCGGGAGCGAACATGGCGATGGCCGCCAACGCGGGCAGGGCGTACGCCATCCGGAAGAAGGATCCGGTGAGCGGGGTCACGTCGGCGAGCCCGAAGAAGATCGCCGAGAACGAGATGATGGTGGCGCCGATCAGCGCCGCAGGGGTGGCCGACACGTTGCGCACCGTGGATACGGATCCAGTTCAGGCCGAGTCGCCCAACGGCCCGGTCCGGCGACTCCAGGTCAGTGGCAGCGGCGGGGTGTCGATGATCCGGTCGTCGTCGGGGTAGGCGACCTCGGCGAAGGTTACGGCCCGGTCCCGCAGCAGCCTGGCGAAGGACTCCCAGTCGACCGTCTCCAGCGGTGGATACACCGCCGTCCCCCGGGTCAGAGCCGCGTCGGGGTCGTCCACCCCTTCCCGTTTGAGGAACTCGCGGATCTCGTCGCGGAGACGTGGAGGGCAGACCTCCGAATCGAAGATGGTGGCCAGGGCGGCCAGACGCATGTCCTCGATGTGGGCATCGCCCTTGTCCTCGTGGAAATGCGGGTTGCGGGTCTCCACCTGGTAGATCTCGATACCTCGCCTCATCACGTCGGCCTCCGGCGTCGGATGGTCCTGGGCGGTGCCGAAACGTTCGAACAGGTCGATCAGCTCGAACGGTTCCACCGCGTACCCGGACGCATATCGGAGGCGAAGAGCCAACGGCAGCGACATGGCGTGCTCGCCGGCGTTGCCGGTGCGGATGGCCTCGGTGCCGAACCCGGTCAGCTCGGCCAACATCAGGTTGAGGAACCGGTTGGTGGTCTCCGACACCCGCCCCCACCGGCTGAAGAACAGCGACCCGTCCACCACCTTCGGTTTCGACTGCCAGCAGATCCGCACCATCGAATACGGCGTGCGGGCCAGGGCGAAATCGGCGGCGTAGGCGTTGACGTATTCGGTGACCGAGCCGGGCACGTAGTTGTCGGCGTCCACGAACCCCACGTACTCCCTTCCCGCCAACGACGCCAACGCGATGCCGACCATCATCCCCTCGCCCTTCCCGTCGGCCACCCGACCGTCGGACAGGATGTGGGGGTAGCCCGCCGCGGCGAAGGCGTCGGCCAACCCTGGGTCCCGTTGATGCACCACCAGGGCGGAACGGTGGTTGAACCGGCAGAACCGCTCGACCGACTCCACCTCCATGGCGTAACGATCGACCGGTTCCCGCTGGCTGTTGGACACCAGGATCACCAGACACTCGTGGGGAACCGCGGCCAGCACCCCTTCCAGGAGTTTGAGCCGCTCGTCCCGGCAGGGAACCACGATCGCCATCTGGCGCTGCACCCGGACCAGGGTGTTGTAGGGGATGTGGGCGACGGTGGTTCCCCACGACAGGGAGGTGTCGCCCAGGCTGGGGCCGGAGTCCAGCTCGAACACGTGTTGGACCCCGTACACCTTCACCGGGCCTAGCCGCTCGGTCTGGTAGGGGAAGGTCAGCCGCATCTCCCCTCTAAGTCTTGCACAGTCCGGGAGTCGTCTAACCGGCGGCGGCGTCCACCAGCTCGCCGAAGGATCGGCGGACCGCTTCGGCGAACCGGTCGACGTCGGGGACCGCGTCGTAGTCGGCGTTCAGTCCCCACCAGAGAGTGCCGTCGTAGCTGAACAGAGCCACCCCGAGGCCGTGCTGGGCCCAGAGGGGCACGATCGGGTAGGTGGCCAGCATGCGGGATTCCAACAGATACATGGGGAATTGGGGGCCGGGCACGTTGGTGACCGTCATGTTGAAGGGACGCACCGTGTTGGCGACCAGCCGGTTGGCCATCGACAGCAGGGGGATGGGGGTTCCGCTGGACAGCTCGACCAGGGTGGCGGCCCCCAGGGCCTGGTCGGTGCGTTTCAGTTTCGCGGTCTGGGTCTTCACCTTCTCGTACCGGGTCAAAGGGTCGGGTTCGGAGACGGGGAGCGGCACCAGCCACATCGCCACCCGGTTGCCGAGACGCCCCCGCTCGCGGGGCGATCGCACACTTACCGGGGCCATCACCCGGAAGTCCAGCTCGTCGCAACTGAAGTCCCGCTCCTCCTCGAGGAAGGTCCGCACCGCGCCCGCCACCGTCGCCAACACCACGTCGTTGACGGTCCCTCCCCGTCGGTTCTTCACCGACTTGGCGGAGTCCAGCGGCAGGTCCACCCATTCGAACCGCCGGTTGGGTCCGATCTCCGGGTTGAGGGGTGTACGGTCGGCCGGCGTCAACCACCCCGACGACAGGGTGCTGCCCACCGCGGCCAGGCGGCGGATCGCGCCCTCCACCAGGCGGCCACCCTCCCGAACCACGTCACCCAACCCCTGGACCTGGTCGGCGAGCCGGCGGGCGGTGCGGGCCAACTCGGCCACCGCCAGCTCGGCCGGGGTCGGTATGGGGCGGGGCTCCCAGTCGTCGGCGGGTTCGATCTCCGAGCTGGGAGCCAGACCGAACATGACGGTAGTGAGGTCGACTCCGGCGAGTCCGTCGATCATGCAGTGGTGGACCTTGGCGATCATGGCGAACCGGTCGCCTTCCAGGCCCTCCACCACCCAGAGCTCCCACAGGGGTTTGGACCGGTCGAGCTGCTGGGAGAACACCCGACCGGCGAGGGCTTTGAGTTGGGCGTCGGAGCCCGGCCGGGGTAGGGAGGTGTGGCGGACGTGATAGTCGAAGTTGAACGAGTCGTCGTCGATCCACACCGGATGGCGGTTGTAGGGGACGTATCCGAGTCTCTGCCGGTAGCGGGGTACGTATTTGAGCTTCCCGGCAATGTGGGCCTTGATCCGGTCGACGTCGATCCCGCCGTCTTCCCGTCGGAGCGGACCGGCTTCGAACAAGATCACCGAACCCACGTGCATGTGGGTGGTGCGGGTCTCGAGGGCGAGGAACGAAGCGTCGAGATAGGAGAGGGGCTCGTAGAAGGGCGCCACCATCGATTCCAGCTTAGGAACGGCAGGCAGGTCGGCGCGGTGCCCGCGGCAGGATTCGAACCTGCGGCCTACTGCTTAGGAGGCAGTTGCTCTATCCCCTGAGCTACGCGGGCGTCGCCCCCAGGGTAGAGAACCCGGGACTCAGGCGGGTACGCGCAGGTCGGCAACCGTGGGGGCCGTGTTGAATGTGCAGCTCGTCTCCACTTCCTCCGGTCCACCCCCACGTGCGTGGGGACGTCTCCGGCGTTGCGGGCAGCCGCCGTGGTGCCCCGGGTCCACCCCCACGTGCGTGGGGACGTCTCGTGGCCTTCTGTCGGACGACTATGAGTCGAGGGTCCACCCCCACGTGCGTGGGGACGTCGCCGCCGCCGGTGAACCCGCCCAATGGCTGCTCGGTCCACCCCCACGTGCGTGGGGACGTCACCGTCGACCCGTGGCCCGCCTCCTCCGAATTGGGTCCACCCCCACGTGCGTGGGGACGTCTCCCACCAGTCGAGAGGTGGGGATCCAAGCGGGGGTCCACCCCCACGTGCGTGGGGACGTCGCGCCATCACTCGGCGACGACGGAAACGACGTGCCGTCCACCCCCACGTGCGTGGGGACGTCGCCGCCGCCGGTGAACCCGCCCAATGGCTGCTCGGTCCACCCCCACGTGCGTGGGGACGTCCCTGGTGGCGTTCCTCGCCTGGCTGGTTGTCCAGGTCCACCCCCACGTGCGTGGGGACGTCGATAATCCTCACGCGGTCCCCCGCCCTGGTCGAGGTCCACCCCCACGTGCGTGGGGACGTCCAATACGCAGTTCCGGCCGAGCGTCGACAATTCGGTCCACCCCCACGTGCGTGGGGACGTCCGGACGACGCCACCGACCAAGCGTGGGCAACCAGGTCCACCCCCACGTGCGTGGGGACGTCCGCTTCGGGCACCGGCACCAGCTCATAAGAGGCGGTCCACCCCCACGTGCGTGGGGACGTCACAGCACGGGGGTGGGGGATGTCAAGTCCCTCAGGTCCACCCCCACGTGCGTGGGGACGTCAGCAACGCGCTGTGGCCATCGGTGGAGGGCGCGGGTCCACCCCCACGTGCGTGGGGACGTCTCCTTCGGCCGGCGTGGCCGGCGGTACGTGTCGGGTCCACCCCCACGTGCGTGGGGACGTCTGGCTGAGCGCCCGCGCGGGCTGCATCGGCACTGGTCCACCCCCACGTGCGTGGGGACGTCGGTGATCTTGTCGGAAATCTCCCGGCCCAACACGGTCCACCCCCACGTGCGTGGGGACGTCGTTGGCAGACGTGGCCGTCTCTGTCGAGGATCTGGTCCACCCCCACGTGCGTGGGGACGTCTGAAACTTCGCGGGCGATGACATCGATGTTTTGGGTCCACCCCCACGTGCGTGGGGACGTCCGCCTCCAAAGCGTCTATCCGGTCCGCCAACTCGGTCCACCCCCACGTGCGTGGGGACGTCGGACATGTCGTCGGGGAGACGCCGCAGTATCCGGGTCCACCCCCACGTGCGTGGGGACGTCGTCCTGTTGGGCGCCTACCTGGCGTTGCGGAACGGTCCACCCCCACGTGCGTGGGGACGTCCAAACCCAACGCTTCCGCCTGCTCAAGCACCACGGTCCACCCCCACGTGCGTGGGGACGTCCGCACACGGCCTCGACCATCTCTGCGTTTTGGGGGTCCACCCCCACGTGCGTGGGGACGTCTCACCCACTGGGAAATGTCGGTCCATGTGACCGGGTCCACCCCCACGTGCGTGGGGACGTCTATCCGGTCGCCACAATCCCCACCACCAGGATCGGTCCACCCCCACGTGCGTGGGGACGTCGTCAAGCCTTACCGGGGATACGTGGCGTCTGGTGGTCCACCCCCACGTGCGTGGGGACGTCCTGACGGGGTGCCGTGGGCGTCCCGGAAGGCGGGGTCCACCCCCACGTGCGTGGGGACGTCTTCGCCGTCGACGGAATCCTCGACGACAACCAGGGTCCACCCCCACGTGCGTGGGGACGTCGATGGTGCGGGGGTTGGTGGGGTCCGGTCGCAGGGTCCACCCCCACGTGCGTGGGGACGTCGATGGTGCGGGGGTTGGTCGGGTCCGGCCGCAGGGTCCACCCCCACGTGCGTGGGGACGTCCCGGGATGGGCAAACGCCACCAGCCGATGCTGGGGTCCACCCCCACGTGCGTGGGGACGTCGAGCTGCGGGACGACATCAGTGAGCGCGGCTTGGGTCCACCCCCACGTGCGTGGGGACGTCGGTGGTCATTGCGGACCCTTCTTTCTCGGTCGCGGTCCACCCCCACGTGCGTGGGGACGTCATCGTGCCGGTGGCGCCCGCCGACGCCTGGGTTGGTCCACCCCCACGTGCGTGGGGACGTCTAGATATCCGTCGTGTCATTTACTCACCTCCGAGGTCCACCCCCACGTGCGTGGGGACGTCTCGCCGACCCGATGTAGGGTGGGGGGGGACCCCGGTCCACCCCCACGTGCGTGGGGACGTCGACCTCGAGAAAGACGCCGGTGGCCGGTACTACGGTCCACCCCCACGTGCGTGGGGACGTCCAAAACAAGCGGACACCCGACCAGCCCGACGGAGGTCCACCCCCACGTGCGTGGGGACGTCGCCCACGTGTAGGTGACGGCGGGTCGGGGGATGGGTCCACCCCCACGTGCGTGGGGACGTCGCCCTCGCCCGTGGCGAGGTCCGTGCCGTGGACGGTCCACCCCCACGTGCGTGGGGACGTCTTCGAGGTGCACACCTCATGACTCAGGGTTGTAGGTCCACCCCCACGTGCGTGGGGACGTCGTTACGGTCACGTCAAGCCGAGGCGTCGGCATCGGTCCACCCCCACGTGCGTGGGGACGTCCCGGTCGCGGAGCGGTTAGCCGAGGTAAAAGCCGGTCCACCCCCACGTGCGTGGGGACGTCGGCCGCCTGGTCTTTGAGGAGGCGCGGGATGCTGGTCCACCCCCACGTGCGTGGGGACGTCGAGGTGGCCTGATGGGGATTCAGCCATTGGTCATTGGTCCACCCCCACGTGCGTGGGGACGTCCAGAAAACCCAGCAGCTCGGCAGCCGGGCCGACGGTCCACCCCCACGTGCGTGGGGACGTCGGAGCGGTGCGGCCGGGGATGTCCGGGTCGGGGGGTCCACCCCCACGTGCGTGGGGACGTCCACCATCACCCGGCTGAACGCGGTGCCGCCCGCGGTCCACCCCCACGTGCGTGGGGACGTCGGCGCGGAACCGGGCGCGGGCTTCGGCCGACCAGGTCCACCCCCACGTGCGTGGGGACGTCGTTTGCCACGCCGACAGCTCGGCCAACAGGGCCGGTCCACCCCCACGTGCGTGGGGACGTCATACGACCTCCTCTCCTACCTGGTCGGGTTGGGGGTCCACCCCCACGTGCGTGGGGACGTCTTCGGGAGGACGCCGCCGCCGCCATCGTCGCGTTCGTGGGTCCACCCCCACGTGCGTGGGGACGTCGAACTGCACGACCTGCCAGACACCCCGAAGAACGGTCCACCCCCACGTGCGTGGGGACGTCACCGCCGCGCGGCGGAACTCGACGTTCGGCTCGGGTCCACCCCCACGTGCGTGGGGACGTCGTCACCCAGGCGTCCTCCGCCACCGACGGCCAGGGTCCACCCCCACGTGCGTGGGGACGTCTTCATCGGGCGGGCCGATGGCTGGACCGGTGACGGTCCACCCCCACG
>FLYL01000868.1_pt3 | contig 12198 bp, 9 predicted proteins | sample 1122611 | NCBI WGS metagenome assembly FLYL01 (sample SAMEA4346791, study PRJEB14843) | hot springs metagenome | biome: Terrestrial Biome; feature: Habitat; material: Sediment | place: India | collected 2012-06-12 | depth 1760 m
TCGGCATGCATCTGCTGTACACGGGTCGGCGCAGGAAGCCGCACCTGGAGGCCGAGCTGGGTATCGCCTACCGTGATCTCCCGGGGCTCCTGGAGGAGTCGGATCACGTCGTGCTCAGCCTTCCTCTCGACGACGACACCTACCACCTGATCGACGCCCAGGCGTTGTCGCACATGAAGGAGGGATCGACCCTGGTGAACGTCGCGCGGGGTGGACTGGTCGACCACGACGCTCTGGTGGACGCCCTGCGGCGGGGTCGTCCCGCCCGGGCCGCTCTCGACGTGACCGAGCCCGAACCGATCCCCCCCGACCATCCCCTGGTCGGGATGCCCAACTGTCTGATCGTTCCCCACATCGGCTCTGCCTCGGTCCGGACCCGGCGGGCGATGGCCGAATTGGCGGTCGCCAACCTGGTCGCGGGCCTCGAAGGCCGACCTCTCCCCGCAGCGGCGACCTGACCCCTCGTAGAGGCCCGAGAGTCCCGCCGACGCTATATTCGGCGGCGGGATGTCGCTTCCGGTGCCCGTCCGCGGGGTGGTCGCCAACCCCGATCACGAGTGGCTGAGGGCGCACGCGCTGGCGGTGATGCCCCGAATCGTGGAGACCGAGTTCGGCAACCTCAACTACACGTCCCGGATCACCGCCCGCCTCAAGAACTCGACTTTCTTCGTCACCGACCGGGACATCAGACAGAACCGGATCTCCCCCCAGGAGGCGAGGGAGTGGGCCGCCCGGCAAGACGAGTACCTGGCCGAGAGGGACGTGATAGTCGTCGAGGGCTACATCGGGCCAGACCCCGAGTTCCGGACGGGGTGCCGCCTGATCATCGAGTCGATCCAACCCAACATCGCCGGGATGCAGTCCCAGCTGTACTTCCCCAGGGACGAGGTGTGGCACCCCGACTTGACCGTGATCTACACCCCCGGGCTGCCGGCTCCCGGCAAGGGGGACGACTGTCTGATCATGGTCGACCTCGAACAGGGCATCACCCGGGTGCTGGGCTCCGACTACTTCGGCGAGTCCAAGATGGGCGGCCTGCGAATGTGGGGGAAACTCGTCTACGACAAAGGCGGGTTGGCCTTGCACGCGGGCCTCAAGACCTTCCCCGCCGAGAACACCCCCGACCGCACCGAACATTCGATGCTGATCATCGGCCTCTCCGGCACCGGCAAGACCACCACCACCTTCCGCCGGCAACTCGGGTCGCTTCCGGTGCAGGACGACTTCGTGGCCCTGATGCCGGGCGGAGTGGTCTACACCACCGAGAACGGGTGTTTCGCCAAGACCTACGGCCTCGACCCGAACGACGAACCCACCATCTACGCCGGTACCACCCACCCAAGGGCGTGGTTGGAGAACGTCGCCGTCTCCGAGGACGGGAAGGTCGACTTCTTCGACACGTCCTACACCGCCAACGGTCGGTCGACCTTCCCGTTGGGCCTGATCGAACACCGCTCTCCCCGCGACGTCCCGCCGGTCCGGCACCTCCTCATGCTGAACCGCTCCGACCACATCATCCCGGCGGTGGCGAAACTGCGACCCCGGCAGGTGGCGGCCTACTTCATGTTGGGTGAGACCAAGGGCACCTCGGCGGGTGGGGCCGCCGAGGCGGGTAAGAGCCTGCGGGTTCCGGGAACCAACCCGTTCTTCTTCGACGACGACGCCTTTCAAGGGAACCGGCTGCTCGAGCTCCTCTCGACCATCGACGACCTCGGTGTGTACGTGCTCAACACCGGCCGGGTGGGCGGCGACGAGAGCGACCCCCGATCCAAGAACGTGTCCATCCCGACCAGCTCGGCCATCGTCGAGGCCATCGTGTCCGACCGGATCGTCTGGGAGGAGGACCCCGACTTCGGTTACCTGGTAGCCACCGAAGTCCCGGGAGTAGACGATCCGGATCTGCTCCGTCCCCGCCTCCTGTACGAACGCCAGGGCCGCGGCCTCGAATATCGGGACTGGGTGGAGCGCCTGAACCGGGAGAGGGAGGCGTATCTGCGCTCCTTCGATCGGCTCGATCCGGAGGTCGTCGAGGGGCTCCGTCCCGCCTAGACCACCGCGCCGGGCTGCACCGCCAGCAACACCCCCGAACCCACCCTCACCTCGGCCACGGAACGGAGCATCCGGTTCGACACCCCGAGACTGGAGAATGGCGACAACGTGGCGCCCCGCAGGGGCCACTTGAGTCCGTGGGTGTGCACCCCCGTCACCGGACCTCCGACGGGAACGAGGCTCACCGGGTCCCCCGGGGTGCCGTGGAGCCTGGCTACGTCGTGGATCACCACCGCCCGGTCTGAGCCCGCTACCCATTCGACCTGCAGGTGCGCCCACTGTGGGGAGGCGATCACCGCGGTGTTTCCCAGCAGGTGGTCGAGTCGGCCGCCGTGACCACCGAGAACGATCACCCGACGTATGCCGGGTCGGGAAGCCGCAGCCCGGAGAGCCAGCTCCAGGTCGGTGGCGTCCTTGTCGGCGGGATGGCGCTCGACCGGTGCGTTCGACTCGGCCAGGGCGTCGGGTGTGGCCGAATCCAGGTCGCCCACCACCAGGTCGACCCGCAGGCCCAGAGCGACCGCATGGTCGACTCCGGAGTCGGCCGCCACCACCCACGGGCGATCGGGAAGCTCCTCCAGCACGGCGGGGGTCAGCCCGGCTCCACCGGTTACCACGACGGCGACTTCCATAATCACAAAATCGTCTTAGTCCCCGAAACGCGCGTAAGAAGACCCGCCGAGCCATCGCCGCAGCCAGCCCAGCACCTCGGAGTGCCAGTGCAGCGAGTTGCGCGGGGTCAAAACCCAGTGGTTTTCGTCCGGGTAGTACACGAGGCGGGCCGGCACCCCTTTGGCCTTGAGCAGCCCGTAGAGCTCGAGCCCCTGGGTGGCCGGCACCCGGTAGTCCTTCTCTCCGTGCACCACCAGGGTGGGGGTCGACACCGCCCCGAAATGGACGTTGGGGCTCCAGGCCAGGACCCGGTCGGGGTCCTCGAACAGCTCCGCTCCGTAGTTGCGGCGCCGGCCCATGGTGACGTCGGTGGCGTACATCCCGGGCAGGTCGACGACCGGTGCGTGGGCCACCGCACACGCGTAGCGGTCGGTGCGGGTCGTCAACCACGCGACCAGGTACCCGCCGTACGAGCCCCCGGTGATGGCCATCCGGTCCGGGTCCACCCGACCATCCTCTACCAACCGGTCGGTCGCCGCCTCCACGTCGATGGCCGGCAGGTCGCCCCACGCCCCGTGGATGCTCTCGGCAAAACCCGCGCCGAAGGAGGTGGAACCATGGAAGTTGACCTGGCAAACCAGGTAGCCGTCGGAGGCGAACACCTGGGGGTTCCAGCGCCAATGCCAGCCGTCGAGGCTCGCCGAGTGTGGTCCTCCGTGGATCATGTGGACCAGAGGCGGCTTCGACGCTTCGGCGGGGGGATGGATCAGCCAGGCATGGACCGGATCGCCCCGCCCTCCCGAGAAGACCATCTCCTCCACCCTTCCCAGGGGCACCCCTTCCATGGTGTCGGTGGTGAAGGAGGTGACGTGCGACCTACCCCCTCGGGAGACGACCACCACCTCGGGGGGTGACGACAGCGTGGAATGGACCGCGGCCGTCCGGCCGTCACCGAGAGGGGCGGGATGGGCGAAGGACCCACCCCGGGCGAGGACGGCTGGTTCCTCTCCGGGGCTCCACTCCCACAGGTGGCGTCGTCCCCGATCCTCGGCCACGAACACCGTCCCTGAGTCGGTGACCTCCCACTCCTCGGGTGACGAATCCCACTCCAGGGCCAGTCGATGTTCCCGCCCGTCGAAGACGACCAACCTCACCAGGTCGGCGTAGTAGTCCGGCACGTCTTGGCGCCCGTAGAGGACGTCGGTGGCGGAGAGGAACCTGGGCCGGAGCGCGTGGCCCGGTATGTCGGGAGTCAGATCGACGGGTTCTCCACCTTCCATGTCGACCTGGAAGAGATGCCAACGGATGTCCCGGTGGGGGGGCGGCGACACGTCGGCGCAGAACAGCAGTCTCGTTCCGTCGGGTGAGATGGCGACATCGGCCATGAGATCCCTGACGATCGGCCACCGCATCCAGCGCCGCCAGCCGGGCATGAGATCGCGGAGTGTGCCGTCGAGGTCGCAGCGGAACAGGTGCGGCACCCGGCCTCCGGTCAACCAGGTGTCCCAGTACCTGAACACCGCGTCCTCGGTGACGTGGACGTCCGGTTGCGACTCGACGACCTCCTTCGCCTCCCGGGGGTCTTGGAAGTCGGGGTGGGTGTCGGCCAACACCACCAACCCGGATCCGTCGGGAAGCCATGCATGACCGTGCACCCCCCATGGGAGGTCGGTCACGGGGACCGCCTCCCCTCCGTCCAGCCTCATCACGTGCACCTGGCGGGTTCCGTCGACTCGCCTCAGGAAGGCGAGTCGGGTGCCGGTGGGGTCGAGCGCCGGACGGGTCGAATCCGAGTCGGGACAGGTGAGCGGCTTGGCATCCCCCCCGGCCTCCACCTGCCAGAGTCGGGTCACGCCCTTCGAATCCGGATCCGGGTATCGGGTCACCGGCACCACCAGCCTCCCGCCGGCGGCGGCAGGCGCGCCCACCCGGGGGATCCTCCACAGCGTCTCGGCGTCCATCCCACCCGAGGCTATCGTCGAGGAGGACGCGCATGCCGACCATCGCGGTTCTCACCTCGGGAGGAGACGCCGCCGGGATGAACGCCGCCATACAGGCGGTGGTGAAAGTGGCGGCATCCCGAGGGTGGGAGGTGTTGGGGATCGAGAGGGGATTCACCGGCTTGCTCAACGGGGTGGCCCGTCCCCTGACCAGGAACGCCGACGGTGCCCCCTACCCGGTGCCCGAGATCGACGACATCGGTGCCCTGGGCGGCACCGTGCTCGGTTCGAGCAGGGAACCCCGTTTCGTCGACCCGGTCGAGCGGCAGAAGGCCGCCGCGTTCCTCGACGAACGGGGGGTCGAGGGTCTGGTGGTGATCGGAGGGAACGGCTCGATGGCGGGAGCACATGCCCTCTCCGGGGAGGTGGATCTCCCCGTGGTGGGGATCCCGGCCTCGATCGACAACGACATCGGTTTGACCCGGGAGGCGTTGGGGGTCGACACCGCCCTCAACACGATCGTCGAAGCCTGCGACCGGATATCCGACACCGCCCGTTCCCATCGGAGGGCGTTCGTGGTGGAGGTGATGGGCCGTTCGTCGGGGTATCTGGCGATGGCGGCCGCGGTCGCGACCGCGGCCGACGCGGTGCTCCTCCCCGAACAGGGTCGCGGCTTCGACGAGATCCTCGACTCCCTCACCGCCTGCATCCGTCATGCGTTCTCGCCCAGACGGGGGAAGAGACGGGTGCTGGTGATCAAGGCGGAGGGGGTGCAGTTCCCCACCCATCTCCTCGTGGACGAACTGCGGGCCGAGCTGTCCGACATGGAGGACGTGGACATCCGTGGAACGGTGCTGGGACATCTGGTCCGGGGCGGCAACTCGTCGTTCCGTGACCGCATGCTGGGCGGACGGTTCGGGCTGGTGGCGGTGGAGGCGGTCCTCGAGGGGAAGACCGACGTGATGGTGGGCTGGAACCTGGTGGACATGGGGGAGCCCACCTCGGACAACTTCATCCGGCTGTTCTCCCTACCCGAGGTGCTCACCGAAACCGAGGCCTTGCTGGACGGTTCCAGCCCGGTCACCCAGGACCGGGTCCGGAGGATGGAGGCGATCCACGGGGTGCTCTCCCTCTGATCATCCGACCCGGAACCTGATCAGCGAAGCCGCGTGTCTCAGCGTCGCCTCGACGTCGTCGGGTGACCCGCCCCGAGCGAAGACGAAACCCACGTATCGGTCGCCTTCGGGTAGGGGACGGAGACGGCCCCCGATGGGCACGGTGACGTCGACTTCGGTGACTCCGGGCACCGCCCGGGCATCTTCCATCCCCTCTACTCCTAGCAGGGTGCCTTCGCCGGGGATCGGGAGCATCATCACCCCCGAGGCGGTCGGCTCCCGCCTGAGGCCCGGCTTGCGCATACCCAACCCGTGTCTCAGCACCAGAGCTTCCAGTGGCGTCCCGAGTAGGCCGAAGCGGAGACTGCGACTGCACAGGCCCCCGATGGTCCGGGCCGCGACCTCCACCACTCGCACGATCCCGTTGCCGATCCGCAGCTCGGCGTGGATCGGCCCTTCCCGCAGTCCGATCGCGTTCACGGCACGGCGGGTGACGTCGAACACCTCGTCCAGCACCTCGGGGTGTAGGCGAGAAGGCGTGACGTAAAGGGTCTCCTCGAAGTAGGGGCCTTCCAGAGGGTCCGGTTTGTCGAACACCGCCAGGATCTCCAGTTCCCCTCCCCAGAGCATCGCCTCGACCGCCACCTCGGCGCCGGGCATGTACTCCTCGATGAGCACCGGCTCGTTGGGGTTGGCGCCCGCCTCCACCAGGATCCTCCTGACTCGCTCCACCGCGGCCCGTGCTTCCGCGGGGTCGTCGACCCTCATCACCCCTCGGCTTCCCTGCAGAGAGAGGGGCTTGACCACCGCGGGGTAACCAACCTCCTCGGCCACCGAGGCGGGGTCGTCGTTGGATGTGACCACCCGGAAGGTCGGTTGGGGGACCTCCCCCCGTTCCAGGAGCCGCCGCATCATCGCCTTGTTACGGGTCGCCGCCGCGGCATGAGGCGGGTTGTGGGGGAGACCCAGACGCTCGGCGGCGAGAGCCGCCACCACCACCCCGGAGTCGTCGGCGGGGACGATGGCGTCCACCGGCGTGGTGGTCGCCAGGTCGAGCAAGGCTTCGGCCGCCTGCTCGGGACGGGAACAGTCGATCCGGACGAAACGGTCGCCCATACCCAGCGGGGGATCCTCCTCCGAGGCGATCGCCAGTTCCACTCCCAGGGACTCGGCCGCCGCCACGTAGTCGGCGGCCCGGTAACTACCGGTGGGCAGAACCAGGAGAACACGGGCCATCGGTGGAAGCGTAGGGGCGGAACGATCCGTACCGGCTAGGATCGATGGGGCGAATGGCAGAAGAAGTCCTCCACATAGAACCCGACGCCCTCGAGATGATCATCCAGCTCCGTGACCAGGAGCCCGGTGAGGGTGAGTACGGGCTGCTGATCGAGGTGACCGGCATCCAGGCGGGTCAGTTCAAATACGAGCTGAGCTTCTATCCGGTGCAGGACGCCACCGACCAACACCTCGTCGAGAGGCACGGCGACCTGGCGGTTCTCGTTCCCAACGACGACGTCCCCAAACTCCGAGGGGCGTCGCTGACGTTGACCCCCCAGGGTCTGGCCATGAACAACCCCAACCGACCCGTCTCTCCGGTGGCCACCGCCGACGCGCCCCCCGGCGACCTGGAGGGGCCACTAGCAGATCGGATCCAGCAGGTGCTCTCCACCCAGATCAACCCTGCGATCGCCATGCACGGTGGGGCAGCCGAGCTGGTCTCGGTGGACGGCACCGTGGCCTACCTGCGCCTGTCGGGGGGATGCCAAGGGTGCGGCATGGCCCAGGTCACGCTCAAGCAGGGGATCGAGAGGATCCTCCGCGAGGCGATCCCGGAACTCACCGGAGTGGTCGACGTCACAGACCACGCGTCGGGGACCAACCCCTACTACGAAGCGGCCAAGAAGTAGCCGTCACTTGACGGATCGTTCGAGGCCCCGTTCAATCGGCTGATGGCGAGGGTCAACATCGAGGATGTCGCCCGGGCCTCCGGGGTGTCGGTTGCCACGGTCAGCCGGGCCCTGCGGGGACTCCCCAACGTCTCGCCGGCCACCCGCAGACGCGTCATGGAGGTCGCGTCCCACCTGGGGTACCGGCCCGACCCGAACGCGGCCCGCCTGGCGGCAGGAAAGACCGCCACCGTGGGACTGTGTGTGACCGCGATCCCCATCTGGTATACCGGGCAGGTGTCGGCCGGCGCCGAGGCGGTGCTGACCGTAGCCGGATACGACCTCGTTCTCATCGTGGTGGCGGACCGACAAACTCGGCGACGCACGCTGGGCGAGGCGGCCGGCCTGGCCAAGCGGGTCGACGGGCTGCTGATGGTCGACATCGTCCCCACCGCCGACGAGCGGGACGGTCTCCAGCGGGCGGGTCTCCCCTGGGTGATGGTGGGTGCTGCCGACCCTTCCACTCCGTCGGTGGTGGTGGACAACATGGGCGGGGCCGCCCAGGCTGCCCGCCACCTGCTCGAGTTGGGTCACCGTCGCATCGGTCTCATCAGTGGGGGACGGGCCGCATTCGAGAACTCGACTCCCCGTGAGCGCCGGGATGGTTTCGTGGAGGCCCTGGCGGAGGCCGGGGTGCGATTCGATCCGCGGTTGGAGAGGCCGGGGAACTTCTCGGCGTTGGGCGGCTATGAGGCGATGATGGCGCTGCTCGAGTCGTCCGATCGGCCCAGCGCGGTGTTCGCCATGTCCGACGAGATGGCCATCGGGGCGGCTCGGGCGGCGGCGGAGAGAGGTTTGAAGCTTCCCGACGACCTGTCCGTCGTGGGGTTCGACGACCATGAGCTGGCGTTCGCCTTCGGACTCACCACGATCCGTCAACCGGCCACCGAGCTCGGCTCGGAAGGCGCCAGACGGCTGTTGGGTCTACTCGGCGGCGGCTCCGGGGACGGGCGGATCGTGTTGCCCACCGAGCTGGTGGTGCGCGAATCCACCGGCCCACCCCGCGAAAAACATCCGTGAAACGGTTGGCACCGACGGGTCTCTCCACCTAGGCTGAAAGCGCTTACATCGGTTTTCCCGGGGGGTTTTCGACGGAATGGCCTCCGGGGAGCGGTGAACGGCACTCCACAACCGTGACTCCACGGAAGTCCAGCAAGCATGGGAGGAACCAGATGATCCGACGATCGTCCCTAGCAATGGTCGCCGCCCTGCTGTTGGTGCTGGCCGCCTGCTCGGGTGACACCGGGGGAGGCACCACCACCGCCGCACCCAGCGACGGCGGAACCGGCACCACGGCAGGACCGACCGGTACCACCGCACCGCCGGCCGACCTGGCCGGCACCAGGGTTACGGTGTTCGGTCCGGAGAGCTCGGAGGAAGAGGCAGGCGCCATGCAGGACGCCTTGGACGTCTTCGCCGAGCGAACCGGAATCGAGATCGTGTACACCGGAGCCCGCGACTTCTCCGACCAGATCAACGCCCAGGCCGCGGGTGGCAACCCACCCGACATAGCGGTGTTCCCGCAGCCCGGCAAGGTCGCCGACTTCGCCCGGGAGGGATTCCTGCTGCCGGTACCCGACGAGGTCGTCTCGGCCATCGCCGACCAATGGCAGCCGAGCTGGCTCGGGTTCGGCAACGTCGACGGAACCCAGTACGCCCTGCCCAACAAGAGCGACCTGAAGTCGCTGGTCTGGTACAACACCCAGATCTTCGCCGACGGGGGGTATGCCATACCCGAAACCTGGCAGGAGCTGCTCGATCTCACCGACCAGATGATCGCCGACGGTGTCACGCCCTGGTGTGTGGGCATCGAGTCGGGTCCCGCCACCGGGTGGCCGTTCACCGACTGGATCGAGGACCTGATGCTCCGTTTCCACGGCGCCGAGGTCTACGACCAGTGGGTCAACCACGAGATCCCCTTCAACGACCCGCGGGTGATCGAGGTGGGCCAAGCGGTGCTCGACTTGTGGAACAAGCCGGGAGCCGTGTTCGCGGCCGGTGGGTCGATAGCTTCCACCCCGTTCGGTGACAACGGCATCCCCTTGGCCAACGGTGACTGCGCCATGCACCGCCAGGCGTCCTTCTTCGCGGCGTTCCTGCCCGAGGGGACCACGGTGGGCCCCGGCCAGCAGGTCGACACCTTCTACTTCCCGGCGGTGGATCCGTCGGAGAAGCCCGTCCTGGTTGCCGGCACCATCGTCGGAGCCTTCCGGGACGCCCCCGAGGTGTGGGCGGTCATGCAGTACATGGCTTCGGCCGAGTACTCGACCGAACGGCAGCGGGCCCAGGCGGCCCGCCTGGGCGGTGGCCAGTCCGGCTACCTGTCCGCCAACCTCGAGCAGGACCTGTCGGTGTACAACGAGCTGGAGCAGAGCTGGGTGGAGATCCTCCAGACCGGCAGCCCCGCCCGGTTCGACGGGTCCGACCTGATGCCGGCTGCGGTCGGCGCCGGAGCCTTCTGGACCGAGGGCACCAGCGCGGTCAACGGCGACAAGAGCATCGAAGAGGCCTTCGCGGCCATCGAGGCGGCGTGGCCGTCTAGCTGAAGGCGAAGAGCAGAAAACCCAGGAGACGCCGGCCTTCGGGCCGGCGTCTCCTGTATGGTCGAGGTCGAAGGCCGAGACGGAAGGTGGTGGGATGCAGCAGCTGATCCAGACCATCCTCGGGATCGTGGTCGCGGTCGGGGTGAGCGCTCTGCTGTTCGTGGGCGCCAACAAGTGGGCCGACCAGGCCCTGGTCTCCTGGCGGCGGTTCGCAGCCCTGAGCTGGGCGCTGGGAGGCGCGGTGTTCGGGGTGGTCCTGGTGGGGAACCGGCTGGTGGCCTGGCGACCCGCCGGCGACGGCGGCCCCGACCTGACTTGGCTGCTGCCCCCTCTCCTGGGTGTTCTCTTCGGCCTGTGGGGGTGGCTGGGTGCGGAACGTGAGGGCGCGGGGCGTGTCCTCTGGTGGGCGGGCGGAGGCGTGGTTCTCGGCCTGATCGTCGGGGTGTTCGCCCGATCGGCCACCTTCCCGGCCATGCGGATAGTGCCCCTGGTGGCGTGGCCGGCTGCGGTTGGTCTGCTGTGGGGCGGATGGAATGCGGTGAGAGGACGGCGATTCCTCCCCGGGGCGGTTTCGGGCGCCACCGTCGGCTGGCTGGCCGGAGCCTTCGGAGTACCCACCCTGGGCGGTGGAACCCGACTCGAAGCGATGATGGGATGGGCTCTCCTGGTGGGCGGCGTGGGTCTTCGGATCGGAATCGGGTCTCGTTTCGGGGTAGAAGAGAGACGGCGGCTGGTCGAACGAGCCCGCACCGTCATCTTCCTCGCACCGGCCCTGGGATTCATCGGCTGGGCACTGGTGTTTCCCACCATCCGCACGGTCTACATGAGCTTCCTGGACCGGCGGGCCGAGCAGTGGGTCGGGCTGGCCAACTACCAGCGGACATTCACCGACCCCACCATCCTCAAGGTCGAGGACTGGCCGGAGATCTTCCGGAGCGAATTGTTCTACTGGTCGGTCGGCCTGGCTCTGGTCGGTCTGATCGCCGGCCGGTTGCTGGGACGCCAGTCGGGACGGGCCTTCGAAGTTGGTGGCCTGTCGGTCACCCCGCTGGCCGCCTCCGTGTTCCTGTTCGCCTTCGCCGCGTTCTCCAAACTCCGGGGGACCATCTTCAACAACCTGTGGTGGATCTTCACCGTCACCATCCTGGCTACCGGTCTCGGTCTTGCCATAGCCGTGCTGGCCGACCGGGCCCGTTTCGAGTCGGTGGCCAAGTCGATCATCTTCATGCCCATGGCGATCTCGTTCGTCGGGGCCGGGATCATCTGGCGGTTCATGTACATCGCCCGTCCTCCCGACCGTACCCAGACCGGTGTCCTCAACGCCCTGTGGGTGTGGCTCGGCCGGGTGTCCCACAGCAACGGGAGATACGTGGCGGCTCTACTCCTCGGGGTCGCCTTGGCTGCCCTGCTCTATGTCGCCTGGAGGGGCTACCAGGCCGGCTCCAACTCCCTCGCCATCGGTCCGCTGGTTACCGCCGCCCCGGTGGTGTGGCTCATCTATCGGTTCCTCGGTCCCGGAATAAGCGGGTTCCAGACCATGCCCGACGGAACCGTCGCCCCGGACACGGTTTTGTTCCTCCAGGAGATCCCCTTCAACAACGTGTGGCTGATGGTGCCGTTCATCTGGATCTACGTGGGCTTCTGCATGGTCATCTTCTCGGCGGCCATCAAGGGAGTGCCATCCGATCTGATCGAGGCGGCCAAGGTGGACGGCGCCACCGAAGCTCAGACCTTCTGGAGGGTGGTGGTCCCCCAGATCGCCCCCACCATCGGGGTGGTGGTCACGACCCTGATCGTCGTGGTGGCCAAGGTGTTCGACATCGTCAAGGTGATGACCAACGGCAACTTCGACACCCAGGTCTTGGCCAACGAGATGTGGCAGCGGGCCTTTACCGAGCTGGACTTCGGCCTCGGGTCGGCCCTGGCGGTCCTGATCTTCGTGGCGGTGCTACCGATCATGTACCTGAACATCCGGCGCATGCAGAAGGAGGCT
>FLYL01014930.1_pt1 | contig 11978 bp, 9 predicted proteins | sample 1122611 | NCBI WGS metagenome assembly FLYL01 (sample SAMEA4346791, study PRJEB14843) | hot springs metagenome | biome: Terrestrial Biome; feature: Habitat; material: Sediment | place: India | collected 2012-06-12 | depth 1760 m
GGGGCCCACAGGCCCACACGCTAGATGTCCGGAGAAGCGGGGGACGTCCAGTCCGAACTGAAGGGGGAACTCCAGTTCCGACCCGGCGCCCCTACCACCCCAGAGGCCGCCGCCAAACACACACTCCGCATCCTTGCCCGGCGCTACCAACAGCTCGACCTCGAAATCGAAGGTCTCGATCGACACCTCGATGAGCTAGTCCGACGCCACGCCCCCGAACTCCTGGCCCACAAAGGCGTCGGCATCGAAGTCGCCGCCACTCTGCTCACCGTCGCGGGCGACAACCCCAACCGGCTGAACAGCGAGGCCGCCTTCGCCGCCCTCTGCGGCGTCGCACCACTACAGCCTCCAGCGGCAACATCCAGCGACACCGGCTCAGCCGGGCCGGAGACCGCCAAGCCAACAACGCCCTCTGGCGGATCGTGCTCGTTCGCCTCCACTCCCACCAACCCACGAAGGACTACATAGCTCGCCGCCTCGCCGAAGGACGCACCAAGGCCGAGATCATCCGCTGCCTCAAACGCTACGTCGCCCGCGAACTCTTCAAGACCATCCGACAGCTCGTGGCGTCACCCACACCCACTTGACAGACATAGGAGCGTCTACGGATTCGTGAATCCCCGCCACTTCGCCCAACGAGCCCTCCTCCAAATGCCCGCCATGGCAACATCACCATGACCGAGCATCGAGTGGGTCATCCCACCCCACCGCGCGGAACCGAGAATGTGGACGGGCTGCAAGTGCAGCCCCAGGGCGACCGGAAAGACACTTCAGCTGGATCCTGGCGAATCCTTTTGAAACCCCTAGCGCTGCCGAACCAACACCACCCAACCCTCGTCCCGTCGAGCCTCATCCCAACCCTCGCTCAGCAATTCTCGGTATAGCCCCTCCTCCTCCCGAAGAACTGCGCCCTCCACTCCATACGCCCAGAAGATGGTCCTCCAAACATCGTCTCCGCGACGGGCGCGCATGAACTCGCGATAGAACTCCTCGCCGAAGAGTTCAGCCCGATCGTCTATGAACACACGCGCTGCTGGCCAGAAGGCATATGCGATGTATCCGCCAGCGATGTCGTCATGGAAAAGGCGGCTCTCCGGCATACCTGCTCGTAGAACCTCGATGGGGAATCTCTCTTCGTGAAGCCCTCGGAACGGCGAGGTAATGATCACGGGAAGGGAGATGACCCCAACAAGGATCACAGTCGAAATCACACTCCTAGTTCGACCATCTACCCGACCTGGCAGTGTCTCGGCAGCCCGAGCCGTAGCGGGACTCGCACCGATCCAGCCGAGCGGCATCGACCTGATGGAATCGGCACCCAAGGCTACGAACGGAAGCACCAACCAGAGATCTCGTCTCTTTAGCTGCCCGTGCACAGCCCCCCAGAGATTTAGCCCAACCAGCAGCAGGATCGGAAACCCGCTGCCGAGCAGATCTGGGGTCTGCCATTCGGTGATGAACTCCAGGGCATCTCTGTTACGGAAAAACGCGATCAGTATCTCCACGACACCCCACCCATGGGCGGTCAGGAGCGTCGCGAAACCCGCGGCGACGGTCCCACGAAGGAGCAGCGGACTTCTCTCCCGCAGCCACTGGAGCCCGAGGAAACCCAAGCCCACGACGAAAGATCCGTGGATCGCCGCCCACAGCCAGAAGAGCAGGGGGATCGTCCAGCAGAGCCGCTCGTCCCGGCTAGCGACCAAGACGAGCGCGAATAGCGCGAACCCGAACAGGGCTGGTCGGGGAACGAGGAAGGGCAGCAATGCTCCTATCGACGAAGCTACGAAGAACGACAACTGGAGCGGCCGCCTCCATAGCTGGTTGGCGACCAACGCCAACCCGAGAAATGCGATGATCCCGACCGAGCCGATCATCCAAGGGACGAAGTGCAGTCCGAAGCCGCGGTCGAGGAACCCATAGCCCAGCTCGACCAGCCACGACTGGGTCCTCCAGGGAGCCCCGGCCATGGTGAACGACAGCGGGTCGGCGGTGTACACCGAGCCCTGATCGATCTGACCCCTCCCTACTGCGACATGCCATAGGAAGGAGTTGTCGGTGATCGGCTTGCGGGCCGCGACCACGAGCGGGATCCAGGGGAGCGCCAGGACGACCGCGGTGAGAGGGAGGCGAGGAAGCCCCCGAACTCTCACAGACCCGCGAACGTCTGGGCGATCTGGATGGCGGCCGGCCCCAGGAGCACGATGAACAACGACGGGAAGATGCAGAACACCAGGGGGAACACCAGCTTCACCGGAGCGGCGAAGGCTTTCTCCTGGGCCCGTTGACGCCGGCGAACCCTCATCTCGTCGGCCTGCACCCTCAGCACCCGGGCGATCGCCACCCCGAACGCCTCGGCCTGCATCATCGCCAGCAGGAACGAGCGCAGCTCGGGGAGGTCGGTGCGTTCCATCAGGTTGCGCATGGCGTCCCGCCGAGCCACCCCCACCCGGGTCTCCTGCAGCATCCGGAAGAACTCTTCCGACAGCGGACCAGGAACCGTGGCCACCACCCGTTGTAGTGCCGAGTCGAAGCCGAGGCCCGCCTCCACCGAGATCACCAGCAGGTCCAGGGTGTCGGGCAGCGCCTTGAGCATGGTCTCCTTGCGTTCATCGATCTTGCGCTGGAGCCAGGCTTCAGGGCCGAAGAAGCCGAGAACGGGAGGCCCCAAGAGCACGACCAGCCTCATCAGGCCCTCGCCGTAACCACGCAGGAAGAAGGCCGCCACCAGACCCGCCAGGAGTAGGAGCACTTTCACCACTACGAACGCCGAAGCGTCCACCTTGTGGGCGATACCCGCATAGATCAGCTTCTTCTCGGTCTTCTCGAGGTACCCGGTGGGAGTGAACCGGTTGAGGAAGTTGCCGAGCCGGACCACCGCTCGAGCCAGGGTGCGCTCCAGGAACGGCTGGGCCAACACCTCCTCCCGGCTGACCCCGGCCCGCCCGTAGATGGCCAGCCGTTCGGCGGTCGACTTCTGCACCCGGATCACCGCGAACCCAACCCAGGCGACCAGGAACGCCACCGCCAGGAACACCATCAACACCGGGAAGAAGATCGGATCCATGGGTTACACCTCGATGTTGACGATCTTGCGGAGCCAGAAGATCCCACCCGCCATGAGCAGCAACCCCACCCCGATCGAGATCAGGCCGAAGGTGTTCTCGAACAGGGGACGCAGGTAATCCGGGTTGGTGGTCCAGAGGAACAGCCCCAGCGCGAAGGGCAGGGCCCCCAAGACGATCGCCGAGATGCGTCCCTCGGCGGTGAGAGCCCGGATCTCGCCCTTGAGCTGGTTGCGGGCTCGCATCGTGTCGGCCACGGTCTGCAACACCTCGGACAGGTTGCCGCCTACCTCCCGCTGGATCTCGATGGCCATCACCGCCCAGGCGAAGTCCTGTGACTGGGTACGGTCGACGATCCCCTGGAGGGCGTCCACCACCGGCCGACCCAGTCGGGCCTCGGCGATCGCCCTGCCGAACTCCCGGGCCGTCGGCTCGGGAGCCTCCTGGGCGACTGCTTCGATCGCCTGGAGCAGCGAATAACCAGCCCGGAGGGAGGTCGAGAGCAGGGTGAGGGTGTCGGGGAGCTGTTCTTCGAATCGCCGCTTCTCCCGGGCTCCGATGTACCGGATGACCGCCGCGGCCACCAGCAGCACCACGATTCCGGCGATCGCCCCGCTCACCAGGCTGAAGGTGAACAAGCCGACCAACACCGCAGCCAGGAAGGCGATGCCGAACACCGCCGCGATGGCCTCACCGGCGGTCATCGGGATGTTGCCCTGCTCCAAGGTGGCGTTGATCGCGCCCAACACGCCCCGCCTACGGGCCACCTCCTCAGCCCGTTTGGTGAACCGCCCCAGCAGTGGCAGCCGCTCCAGCAACGGCGGCTTCTCCTCCCGTACCTGGCGGCGCCCATAGGTGGCGATCCGCCTCATCCAGGCGGCCTCCTCGTCGCGGTTGCCACCGAAGAGGATGAACAGGAGCAGGGCAAGAGCTACCCCGGCAGCCAGCGACACGATGAGCTGCATGGTCGACGTGTCCACCGGAAGCGGGTTCTCCACCACGATCACCGTTGGCTCTGGGTAGGTCTGGGTGGTGGTCGGCCCGGCAGTGGTGGTGGTCACGAACCCGGGAACCCGGGTCGTGGTCTGAGCGGTCAGGTCCGCGTACGCCACGGCGAAGGTCACGTCGGACGGAACGTTCACCCCGGCGTTGAACCGCACCACCAGGGTGTTGTCCAACTCACGGCGGATCTGGCCGTACAGGTCGGCCAGCTCCTGCGGGTCGGTGGTGGTGAGGAGGATCCCGTCGCCTGCATCGACGATCCGCGCCAGGTCGGTGGCGGTGAAGGCCTCCGACTCGAGCGCCACCCCGAAGGTCCGCACCCCGAACTCGGTGACGGCGGCGATGGCGTCGTCGACGGTGGCCGCCGAGTTCTCGTCGGCTCCGTCGGTGAGGATGATCATGTTGCGACGGACGTTCGAGCCGGCGGTGGCGTAGAGGTTGGCGGCCCGGATCACCGCGTCGAACATGGCGGTGCCACCCTCGGCTTCGATCGAGTCGATCCGCTCCAACAACGCGGTCGTCGAGTTGGTGAAGTTGGACAGAACCTGGACCTCATCGTCGAAGGTCACCAGAGCGATGAAGTCCTCGGGTCGTTTCTCCCCCACGAACGTCCTGGCGGCCTCCTTGGCGGCCTCGATGGGTTCGCCCTGCATCGACCCGGACTTGTCGATCACCAGCACCACACCCTGGGCCACCCTGGCCTGGCTGATCGGCTGGATCTCCAGGTTCTCGACCGGCTGTCCGTCGACCGTCACCTGGAGCTGGGCCGGGTCGAGCGGGGTGGTGAGGTTGCGGAACTCGACGACCATGGTGACCCTGCCCCCGTCGTCGTAGCGGCTCAGGTTGACGTCCACGATCGCCACTTCGGTGGTCTGCGCCGACGCGGCGACCGCCCCACCCAGCAGGGTGACCAATGCCGCCAGGAGGACGGTGAACCGTCTCACCGGGTCATCGAGAACTGGTCGGCACGCCGGGCGAACGGCTCCGGCTCGAACAGGTCGGGCGGCAGTTTGATGCCGAGGTCGGCGAGCCGCTCCGAGAAGGTCGGGCGGATCCCGGTGGCCTTCAGGCGGCCCTTGAACCGGCCGTGCTCGTCCACGCCCTCGCCGTAGTCGAACAGGAACAGATCCTGAAGGGTGATCACGTCGCCCTCCATGCCCTCCACCTCGGTGATGTGGGTGATCCGCCGGGTCCCGTCGCGGAGGCGGGACACGTGCACGATCAAGTCGACCGCCGAGGCGATCTGCTCCCGGATGGCCCGCACCGGCAGGTCGTACCCGGCCATCAGCACCATGGTCTCCAGACGGGAGAGGGTGTCACGAGGGCTGTTGGAGTGGAGGGTGGTGATCGACCCGTCGTGGCCGGTGTTCATGGCCTGCAACATGTCGAGGGCCTCGCCGCCTCGCACCTCACCGACGACGATCCGGTCGGGACGCATCCGCAGGGTGTTGCGGACCAGGTCCCGGATGGTGATCTCGCCCTTACCTTCGATGTTGGCCGGCCGGGCCTCGAGGCTGAGGACGTGTTCCTGGTGGAGCTGCAGCTCGGCGGCGTCCTCCACCGTGACGATCCGCTCGTCCCCCGGGATGTAGCCCGACAGGACGTTGAGGGTGGTGGTCTTACCCGAACCGGTACCACCCGAGATGATGATGTTCAGCCGACCCACCACGCAGGCCCGCAGGAAGTCGGCCACCCGCTGGGTCATGGTGCCGAACTTGACCAGGTCGGCCTCGGTGTACGGGTCGACCGAGAACTTCCGGATGGTGAGGAACGGTCCCCCGATCGCCAGAGGGTGGATGACCGCGTTGACCCGGGAGCCGTCGGGGAGCCGGGCGTCCACCATCGGGGTGGACTCGTCGATCCGGCGGCCCACCTGGCCGACGATCTTGTCGATGATCCGCCGCAGGTGCACCTGGTCGACGAACCGGATGTCGGTCTTGTAGATCTTGCCGTTCCGCTCCACGTAAACGTCGTAGGGCCCGTTGACCATGACCTCGGTTACCTCGGGGTCGTTGAGGAGCGGGTCGATGGGTCCGTAGCCGAGAACGTCGGAAGCGATCTCCGCCAGCAGCGCCTTCCGGTCGGCGGCGGACATGGGGACGCCCTGCTCCTGGTCGAGGGCCCACTCCAGCATCTCCTGGACCCGGAGCCGGAGCTCGGCGTCGGACATCTGCCGGTCGTAGAGAGTCGGGCCCAGCTCCTCCACCACCTTGAAGTGGAGCCGCCCTCGAAGCTCCTGGAGCGCCTCGGACCGGGACGCACCGAGTGTGGAGGTCTCCGCCCTCTTGGCTGCTGCTACTCGTTCCGAAAGGGATGCCATACCCCGAACCTCTCTCTTGTCTCGTCGCTAAGTCAGAATCGGCTGAAGAAGCCGCCGCCTGAAGTCTGTTTCGCCGGGTGGCCCGTAACCGTCTCGAACACCTCGAGGAAGCCCTTGGCCACCTTGGATCGGGGTTGGGCTTCCACCACCGTCCGTCCCTCGTTGACCGACGCCGCCACCGAGGCATCCGAGGGGATCCGGGCCTTGATCTCGGCCTTCAAGGCGGTTTCGATCTCCTTCTCCTCCAACCGGGCTTTGGCGTTGGAGCGGTTGAGTACGAGATCCACCTTGGACGTAGGGTACTTGAGGAGGCGCAGGGTCTCCAGCGCCAATTTCGCGTTCTTGACCGACGGCAGGTCCATCTCCACCACCATGAGCACCCGGTCGGACACCTCCAGCAGCGACAGCAGCAGCTCGTCGAGGATCGATGCCGTGTCGATGATCACGTAGTCGAACATGTCCTTGAGGAGGTTGACGATCTGCACCATCGCCGCCGACGTGATGTCGTCGGCGAAGGCCGGTTCGAACGGCGCCGCCAACACCTTGAGACCCGACGGGTGAGAGGTCAGGATCGACGAGAGCAGCTCGGCGTCGAGCCGATGGAGCTCCGCCGCGGCGTTCACCACCGTAAACTTGGGTTCGAGCTGGAGCACCAGGCAGGCGTCGCCGAACTGGAGGTCCGCGTCGACCAGACACACAGTCGTGTCGGGCTCCCGAGCCAAGAGAACCCCCAGGTTGGTGGCGGTCACAGTCTTTCCGCTGCCGCCTTTGCCCGACATCACGGTGATGACCTGTCCACCCTCCCGGGGTGGGGGACCCGCGGTCGGGCGACGGGCCAGCACCTCGGTGGAGAACTGGTTGATGGCCTGCTCGATCTTGTCTTCGGTTAGGGGTGCGTCGATCACGTCCGACACACCCACCCGCATCGCGGCGCGAAGCAGGCTGGCGGTGACCGACTCGGCGACGATCAGAACGATCAGGGTGGGGTCTTGGATACGGAGCTGCCTCACACCCTCCAGCCGGGACTCGTCGGCGTAGCTGGGGCCGAGGATCACCAACCGCAGGTTCCCCCCGTCGATCGCCTGGAGGGCCTCGTTGAGGGACCTAGCCGTCGGCAGCCTGCCGTCGAACAGGCGTTTCGCCTGGTCGACGAAGCCGTCGTCGTCGTCGACGACCAGCAAGTTCTCCTCTGTCAGTTCAGCCACCTATCAGCCCCCAAAGATATCTTCGACGAGATCGCCTTCGAACAGGGTTTCGATGGTCACACCTCGGGTCTCCACCTCGACGAAGTCGGGAGGCACCAAGGTGAAGTGCAGGGAACCGGCGTCCTGGGCGAACACCAGGCGCTCGGCCTGCTCGGGGGTCACCTCCAGGGTGAAGATGGTGCTCACCTCGGCTTCGCCGGTCTGAGCCTCACCCTCGGGCGGCTGCTCGGCAGACACCTCGGTGGGTTCGTCCTCCGACGGCCGGATCTGCCGGCCCACCGCCAACACTGGGAGACCCTGGAGCACGAAACGGGTGTATCGGACCGTCACCTGTTGACCTTCCTCGGTGGTGGGCTGCTCCAGCCCCTCCTGACCCTCCTCCACCGGGATACCCAGCTCGGGCTGCTCACCGATGGCGGTCAGGTTGGCGGCTATGTCCAAGGTGACGATCACGTTGACCCGGTCACCGGGCTGCACGAACCCGTTGACCCCCTGGACGGCGCCGGGAGAAACGGTGATCGCCTGCTTGCCCTCCGGGATCAGCTCGGCCAGCGGCGTGATCTCGACGGTCAGTTCCACCCACTGGGAGCGAACCAGGATGTCGTTCTGGCTGATCGGTCCGGCCGCCACCCGGGTGGAGAGGACGTCCTCCAGCTCCTGGCGGGTGGTGATCGCGTCGGCCGGGAGGTCCTCGCGTTCCTCCAGAGATTCGGAGAACAGCACGCCTTCACCCTGGAGGATGAAGCTGCCCTCCGTGCCCTCGGCGATCGGTTGGAGGGCCCGGAAGACGGGGACTTGTTCCTGGCCCGCCTCGACGGTCGCCTCGATCGACTGTAGATATTGGAAGATCCCGAAGGCTGCTACACCTGCCAAAAGCAGGGCTATGACCAGGACCAAAGCTCTTCTACCCATCAAGGCTCCTCGTCTCGTGATGTGGGCTCGCACCGTCAGACCGACGGTCCGAGCTCTCGAACCGCCCCGACTCCCCTCCTAGGTGGGAAGGACCGGTACGGCTTGAGATCATCCGTGTAACCACGGTTCGGTTTCGGCAGCCGCACCTGCCGACTTGAGGAGGTTCGTCGGACAGGGTTGCACGCCTCCCCCCTTCGGTCAAGGACCGATCAGCGCCGTCCGATCCCCCGCTCCTTTAGCTCCTGCAGGATCGCTTCGAGGGAGGCGTCGACCGACACCGGCGGCCTCTCCTCCTCGGCCGGGGTCTCCTTCTCGAACTCCCTGCGGGCGGGTCGCCGACGCGGCTGGTTGAGGGCGGCTTCCCGCTCCTTCCAGTCGGGCAGCGCCTGCTTGATCGACAGGCTCACCCGGCGGCGCTCCTCGTCGAGCTCGGTGATCTTGGCTTGCACCTTCTGCCCGATCGACAGCTCCAGTTCGGGTGACTCCACTCGATGCACCGCGATCTCGGACACGTGGACCAAGCCTTCGACCCCTTCGGTGATCGACACGAACGCCCCGTAGGGGACGGTCTTGATCACCGTGCCCTCGACGATGTCGCCCACCTCGTGCTCCCGGGCGAACACCACCCACGGGTCCTCCTGGGTCTCCCGGATAGACAGCGAGATTCGTTCCCGCTCCCGGTCGACCTCCAGCACCTTGACGGTGACCTTGTCGCCCACCTTCACCACTTCGGAGGGGTGGTTGACGTGCTGCCAGGACAGTTCGGAGACGTGGACCAGTCCGTCCATGCCGCCCAGGTCGACGAAGGCGCCGAAGTTGACCACCGAGGAAACGACCCCTTCCCGGATCTCGCCCTCCTGCAGCTCGTCGAGGAACGCCTGCCGTTGCTCGGCCTGCTCTTCCTCGAGGAAGGCTCTGCGGGAGAGGACCACGTTGTTGCGGGTCCGGTCGAGCTCGATGACCTTGGCTTCGATCTCTTCGCCGACCAGCGGCTCGAGGTCTCGCACCCGCCGCAGGTCGACCAGGGAGGCGGGGAGGAAGCCCCGGAGGCCGATGTCGACGATGAGGCCGCCCTTCACCACCTCGATGACGGTGCCTCTGACCACCTCGCCCTTCTCGTAGATCTCTTGGATGCGGCCCCACGCCCTCTCGTATTGGGCCCGCTTCTTGGACAGGATGAGCCTGCCCTCGTCGTCTTCCTTGGTGAGCACCACCGCTTCGACCCGCTCCCCCACCTGGACGACCTGGTGAGGATCGACGTTGTTGCGGATGGACAGCTCCTCGGTGGGGATCAGGCCCTCCGACTTGTAGCCGATGTCCACCATGGCTCCGTCCTGGTCGACGCTGACCACGGTTCCCACGACGATGTCGCCTTCGTTGAACTCGATGACGGTCGCCTCGATGGCGGCTTCGAAGTCGTCGGCCAGTTCGTCGGGGAGTTGGGACAGGTCGGGAGCGACTATCGGGTCGGGTCCGTGGACGGCGCCCTGGTCTGTCCCTTCGGTGGACTCTGGTGTCTCTTGGGTGGGCTCAGGTGCTTTCGATTCGTCGAGCTCGGCGGGGCTCTCGTCGGATACCCCTTCGGGCATGTTGTCTGTGGTGGTCTTCTCGTCGGTCAATGGGGTTCTTTCCTCCAGGGATGGGATTTCCGCCATCCAACGTGATCGCGGTACACGACCCACACGGTGGATGGGATGCAGCCACGTTACCAGCCTCGGGTGGTTCCCCCAAGAGTCACTTGGCTTCGGCCAGGTTGGTGGCGGTGGTGACGTCCACCTTCAGGGGTACCGCCAGGGAGACGACCCGTTCCATGGTGGTCCGAGTGAGCTCGGCCACCTCGTCGGTGTGTTCCTCGGGGCACTCGAGCACCAGCTCGTCGTGGATCTGGAGGAGGAGACGGGCCCGTTCGGGGTCGAGTCGGGAGTCGAGGGAGATCATCGCCTTCTTGATGATGTCGGCGGCGGTCCCCTGGATGGGCGCGTTGAGGGCCATCCGCTCCCCCATCTGGCGGATCCTGAAGTTGTCCGACTTGAGCTCGGGGAGATATCGCCGGCGGCCGAAGAGGGTGGAGGTGTATCCCAGGCGTCTCGCCTCGGCGACCACCCCCTCCATGAACTCCTTCACCTTGGGGAACTGGGCGAAGTAGGCGTCGATCTGGGCCCGGGCTTCCTCCCGGGAGATGCCCAGCCGGTCCGCCAGGCCGTAGGCCTCCATCCCGTAGAGCAGGCCGAAGTTGATCACCTTGGCCCGACGCCGCATCTCGGGGGTGACCAGCTCGGGGGGAACACCCCACACCCGCGCCGCGGTGGCGTTGTGGATGTCCTGGTCGGCGGCGAACGCCTCCACCAGGCCCGGGTCCCCCGACAGGTGGGCGAGGATCCTGAGTTCGATCTGGGAGTAGTCGGCCACCACGAACCTCCACCCCGGTCGGGCGACGAACGCCCGCCGGATGGTGCGACCGAGCTCGGTCCTCACCGGGATGTTCTGCAGGTTGGGCACCTCGGAGGACAGGCGCCCGGTGGCGGCGGCCATCTGGTTGAAGGTGGTGTGGATCCGGCCGTCGGGGCCGATCAACGGCAGGTAGCCGTCTACGTAGGTGGAGCGGAGCTTCTCCAACTCCCGGTAGCGGAGGAGGCGCTCGACGATGGGGTGCTCCTCGGCGAGTTTCGCCAACACCGACGCGTCGGTGCTGGGCTTGCCGGTGGAGGTCTTCTTGATCACCGGGAGCCGGAGACGTTCGAACAGGATCGTCCGGAGCTGGTCCGACGAGTTGACGTTGAAAGGCTCCCCGGCGAGCTGGTGGATCTGACGTTCCAAGTCGGCGAGTTCGTCCCGGAGCCGCTCCCCCAGCTCCTCCAGGTAGGCGCGGTCGACCCCGATCCCCTCCTTCTCCATCTTCGCCAGGACCGTCACCAGAGGCAGCTCCAACTCCCGGTAGAGGTCGAGTTCCTCACGGTGGGTCAGCTCGGCCCGCAGTGGTTCCTCCAGTCGGGCGATCGCCACCACCCGGCGAGCAGCGGCGTCGACGTCGACGCCCCCCTCCAGGTCGAGGGTCTGTTGAGCTCCCCGGTCGGGTTCGGTGTCGGGTGACTCCAGCTCGAACCCCCCGAACTTGGCGGCCACTTCGGCGAGGTCGTATGCCCTGGTGGCGGGGTCGATGACGTAGGCGGCGAGGGCGGTGTCGAAGTCGAGGCCGGCGAACCCTACGTCTCGTTCGAGTAGTTCCCGCACCAGCGGCTTGGCGTGGTGGGTCACCTTGGGCAGGTCGGGGTCGGCGAGAGCCTGGGCGAGGCGACCCAGCCGATCGAAGGGAACCAGGGCCACCGTGCTCGCCGACTCCAACACCGCCAGCCCTTCGAAACCCCCCTGGGTCACCAGATCGACCACCAGACGGTCGCCGTGCCGGAGCCGGTCTCCGTCCGTCACCCGTCCGGTGGCTTGGACGGTCTCGGCGGGTGCGGCGGTTTCGGGTTGGAC
>FLYL01026563.1_pt2 | contig 11977 bp, 12 predicted proteins | sample 1122611 | NCBI WGS metagenome assembly FLYL01 (sample SAMEA4346791, study PRJEB14843) | hot springs metagenome | biome: Terrestrial Biome; feature: Habitat; material: Sediment | place: India | collected 2012-06-12 | depth 1760 m
CGGGTCAGCCAGCCGACGCCCTCCACCATCCCCAGAGTGGCTCCCGCCAACACCACCGCCGAATAGTGGACCCGGTAGTCGCGGGTGTAGGGGAACTCGGAGATCAGGTTCACCACCAGTTGGGGCAAGGCGATCGCAGCCCCCGCCGGTCCGGCGAGGAACGTGAAACCGTACGGCGCCGAGATCGACCACAGGTAGATGAGGGCCTCCCGGTCGGTCAGCCGGGAGAGCAACGCCGCCGGGTCGGTGAGGAGAGTCGAAGCCACCTGCAGCGGGTCGTCGCCCAGGTCCCCGAAGAACTGGCCGTAGAAGACCCCCCGCCCGTTGAGGAGGGGGATGACCACGCCGGTGGCGGCCAAGAACCAGCCCGTCGCCAGCGCAGCCACCCCCCAACCCAGCCTCCGTTCACCCCGCAACGCGACCACCACCCCCAGCACCGCGACCGCCAAGGCCAGGTCCTCCTTCCAAGCCACCGCCAGACCGGCGGCGACGAAGAACCACCCCCAACGTTTCCGATGGGCCGCCCACCAGGCGAACAGCAGCGGCAGGATCCCCATCGTGTCGGGATGGAAGGTCTCCACCTGGAGGAAACCGGTGGTGGGATGCGCCAGATAGGCGACCGCCAACCCCACCGCCGCCCAGGCGTCACCCAGCCGCTCCCGGGCCAGGAGGAACACCGGCACCGCCCCCAGACCCAGCGACACCGCCTGGGTGAAGTTCAGGAACTGCGGCCCGGCGCCCAACCAGTAGAAGGGCACGTAGCCCACCAGCGCCAGGTTGAGGTGATGGCCGAACAGGGGGAGTCCCCTCACCGTGATGACGTCGTGGGATCCCCGGGAGAGAAGCCATATCCCCTGGTCGTAGATGCCCAGGTCGAAACCGAACGTCCCGAAGTAGCGGTGACGAAGGTAGGTGAGCGTCCCGTAGATCGCCACCCACACCAACACCACCACCGCCAGGACCGCCCACGGTCTCCGGTCGGGTTCCACTCTGGTCAAGCTAACCGGCCCGCCGGAAAGTACCGTTGAGCAGCGATGGACGACCGCGGTCACCTGGTGCTGCTGCCCGCCGCCGACTACCCGGCTACCGCGCCTCTGTTCTGGTACACCGCCCTGGTCGGCAGGGGGCAGGGCTGGTCGGTCGTCACCTGCGAAGACGGCGCCGCCGACCCCGCCGGGTCCCTCCGCCGGGTTCTCGAACGGCTGGCCGGACGGGTGGTGGTGGTCACCAAGTCCGGCTCGTCCCGGGCCGCGGGGGTGGCCGCCGAGCGTTCCCTACCCGGGGTGTGGTTCACCCCCCTCCTCTCCGACCCCGAGGTGGCCGACCCGCTCCGGCGTCTCGACGCCCCCTCCCTGGTGGTGGGAGCCCCCTCGGATCCCGACTGGCGGGTGGAGGTGGCGGCTTCGATGCGGCGAGCCGAGGTCCTGCAGCTCACCGACGCCGACCCCAACCTGGAGGTACCCGACGACCCGGCCCGGACGGTGGAACTCCTCGGCCGGGTGCTGGGCCGGGTGGCGGACCTCCTCCGGCGGGTCCGATGACCGTGGTGGTGCGGAGCCGTCGGGTGGTCACACCCGACGGTGAGGAACCCGCCGACATCGTCGTGGACGGAGGCAGGATCGCCGAGCTGGCCCGTCACGGATCCACCCGGACGGGGGAGGTGGTCGACTTCGGACGGCTGGTCGTCTCCCCCGGGCTGGTCGACTCACACGTCCACTTCAACCAGCCGGGACGGACCCACTGGGAGGGATTCGAGACCGGCACCGCGGCGGCTCTGGCTGGCGGGACGACCACCGTGGTGGACATGCCTCTCAATTCGGTTCCCCCCACCTGCGACCCGGCCGCTCTGGATGCGAAACGCCGGGAGGCGTCCGGGCTGTTGCGCACCGACGTGGCGTTCTGGGGAGGGATCGTGCCCGGTTCGATCGGGCACGTCGAAACCCTCGCCCGGACCGGGGTTCGGGGTTTCAAGGTGTTCCTGGTCGATTCGGGAGTCCCCGAGTTCCCGCCTCTGGACGAGACCGGACTGCGGGAGGCCCTCGAGGCGGCCTCCGCGGTCGGGCTGCCGGTGCTGGTCCATGCCGAGCTGCCCGGGCCGATGGCAGCCGCCCAGGAACGTTTCGCCCTGTCGCCACCTGAGGAACGTCGCCGCTACGCCACCTATCTGGCCTCCCGCCCCGCCGGGGCCGAGGACGAGGCGGTGGCCCTGGTGGTGCGGCTCGCCGAGGAGACGGGCGCCCGAGTCCACGTCCTCCATCTGGCTTCGGGGTCGGCTGCCGAGCAGGTCGGCCGGGCCCGCCGCCGGGGGGTGGCGATCACTGCCGAAACCTGCCCCCACTACCTGATGTTCGCCGCCGAGGAGATCCCCGACGGTGCGACCCTGTTCAAGTGCGCGCCGCCGATCAGGGAGGCTGAACACCGCCGGGCACTGTGGGAAGCCCTTGAAGACGGGTCGATCGACATGGTCGTCTCCGACCACTCACCCTCCCCACCCGAGCTGAAGGCGGTCGACGACGGTGACTTCGCCCGAGCCTGGGGAGGCATCTCGTCGGTGCAGCTCAGGTTGGCTTCCACCTGGACCGCCGCCCGGCCCAGGGGCTGGACCGTCGTCGACCTAGCCCGGGTCCTCTCCGACGCCCCCGCCCGGTTGGCGGGGCTGGCAGGCAAAGGCCGGGTCGCCCCCGGCTACGACGCCGACCTGGTGGTGTGGGACCCGGACGCCGAGTTTCGGGTCGACCCGGGAACCCTCCGGCACCGCCATCCGGTATCTCCGTATGCTGGTCGGGTGCTCACCGGCCGGGTGATCGCCGTCTTCCTGCGGGGTGTCGGAGCCACCCCCGACGGACCCGTGTCGGGGAGGGCACTGTGATCGAGTTGGCCTCCCGCAGGGTCGGCGGGACGGTGGTGTACGCCAACGACGAGTTCTTCGCACCCGCCTCCCGCCTGCTCGAACCGGGCCCGCCCGAATGGCGGGAGGGCTCCTACACCGACCGGGGAAAGTGGATGGACGGCTGGGAGACCCGACGCCGACGCGACCCGGGCTACGACTTCGCCATCGTCCGGCTGGGGATCCCCGGTGTGGTGCGGCGGGTGGTGGTAGACACCACCTGGTTCAAGGGGAACCACGCCCCCGCCTTCGGCCTCGACGGCCTGGGGGTCGACCCGGCCACCCCGGTGGAGTCGCTCCTGACCGCCCGGTGGAACACCCTGGTGGAGCGGCACGACCTGGCTGCCGACACGGTCAACCAGGTCGAGGTGGACAACACCCGGCGGGTCACCTTCCTCAGGCTGAGGATCCACCCCGACGGCGGTGTCGCTCGGCTGCGGGTGTGGGGCCGACCGGTTCCGGATCTGCGGGTGCTGAAACCAGAGGGAACGGCAGTCGACCTGGCGTCGACGGTGGTCGGCGGAGAGGTGGTGGAGGTCAGCGACGACTTCTTCGGACGGGCGGACAACCTGCTGCTGCCCGGACCGGCGGAGGGTATGTCCGACGGGTGGGAGACCCGCCGCCGGAGAGGCGACGGCCACGACTGGGTGGTGGTTCGTCTCGGCGTCCCGGGGCGGATCGACCGGGTGATGGTCGACACATCCTGGTTCAGGGGGAACGCCCCGGGATGGGTGTCGATCGAGGCCACCGCGGAAGAGAAACCGGAGGGTTGGTTCGGGTTGACCGGCTGGCTGCCCACCCAACCCGACCGGGTCCACCTGATCCCCGTGGGGGAACAGCCCGCCCCTGTCACCCACCTCAGGTTGAACATCCGACCTGACGGCGGGGTGGCCCGCCTCCGGGTGTTCGGCCACCCCGACTCCGACGCGCTCGTCGCCTCCCAGGTGGACTATCTGGACGCCCTGTTCCCCGAGGACGCCGAAGAGCTGCTGAAGGGGCTGTGTGCGTCCCAGACCTGGGTCGGGTCGATGCTGGCCGCTCGGCCGTTCGGGACCGTCGACCGGCTGTGGGCGGCGGTCGAGGCGGCGTTCGAGGCGATGTCACCCGCCGACTGGGAGGAGGCGTTCCGGGCCCACCCGGCGATCGGGGAGTCGAGAGGACGGCAAACCGCCGAGGGGGAGGCCATGTCGGCCCGGGAGCAGGCGGGGGTAGCCGAAGCCGACGAGGAGACCCGGCGGAGGCTGGCGGAAGGTCAACGCCTCTATCGGGAGCGGTTCGGGATCCCTTACATCGTGTTCGCTTCGGGCCGGGACGCCGGCTGGATCCTGGCCGACCTGGAGGAGCGGCTCCGAGGCGGCGACCCGACGGCGGAGCGGGCCCGGGCCGCCGCCGAACAGAGGAAGATCACCGAGCTGCGGATCAGACGGATGCTGGAGGAATGAGATGGCGACGATCAGCACCCACGTCCTCGACCTGGAGTCGGGTAATCCGGCACCCAACCTGGCGGTGACCCTGGAGCGGATGGAAGACGGCGCGTGGAGGCGGGTCCATGCGGCCAACACCGACCCGGACGGGCGGGTCGCCGACCTGTTGGGCGAGTCGACTCTGCGGACCGGGGTGTACCGGCTGGTGTTCAACACCGCGGCGTACGGCCACCGCTTCTACCCGGAGGTGACGGTGGCGTTCCGGGTCGAGGACGCCGCCCGCCACCACCACATCCCCCTGCTCCTCAGCCCGTACGGCTACTCCACCTACCGGGGGAGCTGACATGGATCTGCGGGACCACCGTTACGGGAAGGCCGGGGTGCGGGTCGTCAAGGTGTTGGACGGCGGCGGGATCGTCGACGTCGAGGTGTCGGTCCACCTGGAAGGGGACTTCTCCGCCAGCTACCTGGAGGGCGACAACAGCCGGGTGGTCCCCACCGACACCATGCGCAACGTGGTGTACGCCTTGGCTCAGGACCACCTGACCTCCGAGGTGGAACGGTTCGGAAAGGTGCTGTGCGACCACTTCGCCGATCTGGACCAGGTGGAACGGGTGGACGTGCAGGTCGAGTCGCGGCTGTGGTCGACCGTGGACGGCCATCCCCACACCCAGGTGGCTTCCGGTCCCGACCGGCGGACCGCCCGTGTGACGGTCGGAGAGGGGGAGGTGGAGGTCGAGTCGGGGATCGCCGGGCTGCGGATCCTCAAGACCACCGGCTCGGCGTTCGCCGGGTTCCCCCGCGACCGGTTCACCACCCTCCCCGAGGCAGCCGACCGTCTCCTCGCCACGTCGATCGACGCCGGCTGGGGTTACCTGACCGAACCGGCCGACTACACCGAACTGTGGTGGTCGGTGCGGGACACCCTGGTGGGGAACTTCGCCGCCCGTCCCAGCCGGTCGGTGCAGGAGCAGGGCTACCTGATGGGTGAGGCGGTGTTGGACGCCCACCCGGAGATCGGATGGATCCGTCTCCGCCTGCCCAACATCCACCACCTGGAGTTCGACCTGACCCGATTCGACATGCCCGACCGGAAGGTGGTTTTCTACCCGGTCGACGAACCCTACGGCGACATCCACCTGATGGTGTCTAGGTAATCCTTCTGTGCGGATCTGTCCCGCTGACGCCGGGAAGGATCCGCACAGAAAGACTCAAGGTTCCCGGTAGATCGCCCAAACCTTCCTCACCGGGGTGAGGGCACGCCACGTGGCCCGAGCTCCTCGGGGCGCGACGATCAGGTCTCCGGGCCCGGCGACCATGGTTTCACCGTCCTCGGTCCGGATCTCGACTCGGCCTTCCAGCAGGACCATCACCTCGTGGAACTCGTCCAGCTCCATGGGTCCCTCCTCAGGGTCCCGCCTCCAGAACCCGACGGCGAAACGCCCGTCCTCCGACCTGAAGGAGACGACTTCTTCGGCGACGGGACGTGGATCCTCCGGCTCCTGAGGAACCGGCTCCCAAGGAAGCTCGGAGCCGCCCGGAACGACGAACACCTGGGCGCTCATCTCGTCACCGGTTGCCGTGTCCTGCCCAGCCGTTCGATCAGGTCCGCTGCCTTCTTCGTGCCTGGATGGGCCTGCAGCTTCTCTGCGTTGTCGGCCAACTTCGAGTGGAGCGCTCCGTCGCCGAGGAGCCGATCGATCGCACCCATCAGATCCTGAGGCTCGAAGGTGTAGGTGGGGAGCCGCACCCCGAACCCCGTCTCGTCGAGCCGCTGGGCGTTGTCGTATTGGTCCCAGAACAACGGCAGGGCGATCATCGGTTTACCGAAGTGGAAGCCCTCGGTGACCGTGTTGTTGCCCCCATGGGTGATGATCAGATCCACCTGAGGCAGGATCGAGGTTTGGGGGAGGAACTCCGCACCCCACATGTTGTCCGCCAGTTCGTATTCGTCGTGCCTCGGGCCCATCGAGACGATGAACCGGTGTGGGGCGTCGGCCAGAACCTCTACCAGCCGCTTCATCAGTTCCACGTCGGCCGAACCCAGCGAGCCGAGGGACAGGTAGATGAGCGCGCCGGGGCCCGACCGGAGCTGGTCGGGCACCTCGAACGGCTCGTCGGTAGTCCTAACCGACGACTCGAGGCGATGCCAGGTGGGTCCCAGCGGCTGGGACCGCGGATAGTCGACGATCTCCGGGTACAGATACATGTTGAGCCACGGCGACTCGTGGATGAACTCCAGCTCGGGTAGCGGCTCGGTGCCCCGTTCCACGCACCACTCGTTGAACTCACCCCACATGTCGATGTGGGTTCTCCGGTATTCGGCGCGGAACTCGTCCCAGCCGGTGCGATCCGCGAGGGGATAACCCGAGAACGTGGGGGGCAGGGCGGGGTCCTTCAATTCCAGGGGGTTGCACGACACGATCCGAACCCAGGGGGCCCCCGACGTCAACACGGCCGGGAAGGCACACACGTTGTCCTCGACGATCACATCCGGCCGCACGTCCTCGAACAACTCGACGAGCTGGCCTTCCACATATCGGGCTCCGTCCAGCAGCGCCTGCCACGTGGGTTTGATGAAGGTCTCGAGCTGCTCGATCGTCGGTTTCCTGAACTCCGGAGCGGTGGCCGCGATGAAGTCCTTCCAGAACTGGCCTGGGTCCTCGTCCCCCTCGGGCGGGTCGGCCAGCCTGACCAGCCGTTCCTCGAAGCCGATGGGTTCCAAGGTGCCCTTGTAGGAGGCCTCGGCCGCGAACACGACTCGGTGTCCCCGGTCCAACAGCACCTTGCCTATCCCCACACAGTTGTTGGTGGGTCCGTAGGCCGCCTCAGGGAAGAAGACGATCGTCAGACTCTCCGGCATGTGCTCTCCTCTCGGCGTACGGTCGGGAAGGCTACATCAAGGGCATTCGGGACGGGCCCACGACTACTGTAAGGTGGCCGCCGGGCGCGAATCCGAGGCGGCGACCCCGAGGTGGACGGAGGAAACATGAAGACCCCGAGATCACTTGTCTTGATGGCGTGCACCCTGGCTTTGATACTCGCCGCATGCGGCGGGGCCGACACCGCTGAGCGGCCCATCGAGGAGCAGAGCCTCGTGATTTCCAACTGGGAGGGCTACATGCCCGACGATCTCGTCCCGAACTTCAGTGAGCAGTTCGGCGTCGAAACCACCCTTACGTTCCACGCCACCAATGAGGAGATCGTCGGGAAGTTGGTAGCCGCCCAAGGCGAAGGATTCGACGTGGTGTTCGTTTCAGGCCAATTCGCACAGGCTCTGGCCGGGCAGGGTCTGCTGGCCGAGATCGACCACGAGCAGATCCCCAACGCCGAGAACCTGTACGACGAGGTGCGAAGCCTCGGCTACGACGAGGGGATGCAGTACTCGGTCCCGTACGCGTGGGGGACTACCGGGCTCTGCTATCGATCGGACCTACTCGATTTCGAACCCGACTCGTGGTGGGACCTGCTCGACCCGCCGGCCGAACTGAGCGGCAAGATCACCATGCTCGCCACCGAGAGGTGGCTGATGCTTCCCGCCCAGAAGGCGTTGGGATTCAGCGTCAACACCACCGACCCGAACGAAATGGAGCAGGTCAAGGAAGTTCTCATCGATGCGAAACAGCATCTCCTGGCTTACGACGACACCACCTTCTACTCCAAGCTGGTGTCGGGTGAGGCCTGGCTGGTCGAAGCGTGGGACGGTTGGTGCAACTACGGGATCGCCGAGAACCCCGACATCAAGTATGTGATCCCGCAGGAAGGCACAGACCTGTGGGTCGACACCATGGCGATCCTGGCTTCGTCGGAGAACAAGGAGGCGGCGCACGCCTTCATCAACTACGTCCTCGAGCCCTCCATCCACTCGTGGGTGGTCGAGAACATCCTCTACAAGACCCCGAACAGGGCCGCGATGGAGTTGGTCGACCCCAGCCTCTTCGAAACCTTCCCGAACCTGGCGATGACACCCGAGGAGCTCCTCCAAGGCGAGGTACTCCTCGATCTGGGTGACGCCCAGCCGATGTACACGCAGATCGCCACTGAGGTGCTGGCCGGGAGTTGACGAAGGGACTCTCCAAGGCGGATAGGAGCCGTCCGACCCGATGGGTCGGACGGCTCCTCACCCTCGGGCCGGGGGGCCTCTACTTGACCCTCTTTCTGGCGGTGCCCCTGGCAGTGATCGTCACCTATTCGTTCATGCGTAGAGGCACCTTCGGCGGGGTCGTCTACCAGCCCACCTTGGAGAACTACCGGAGAGCAGTCGATCCTCTCTTCTTGCGGATCCTGTGGGACTCGGTGCGGATAGGGGGGCTGACAACTCTGCTCGCCCTCCTGATCGGGTACCCGGCCGCGTTCGCGATCACGAAACTCCCGACCCGTTGGCGGCTTCCGGCTCTCGTCGCGATCGTCCTTCCCTTCTGGTCCAACTTTCTCATACGAACCTACGCATGGATAGTTCTCCTCAACCGAGAGGGGATCCTGAGCAAGGCTCTCCGGGCAGTGGGGTTGACCGACGAACCGGTCGGCTTCCTCTACAACCGGGGTTCCGTCGTAGTGGGACTGCTGTATGCCTATCTGCCCCTCATGATCCTCCCGCTATACGCAGCCCTCGATCGGATCGACCCCGCATTGGACGAGGCGTCGGCCGACCTGGGTGCGAGACCTTGGAGGACCTTCATCAGGGTCACCGTTCCGTTGAGCTTTCCCGGTATGACCGCGGGTTCGATATTCGTGTTCGTTCCGAGCATCGGGAACTTCGTGGTGCCTGAACTCCTCGGAGGCGGACAGGCCGTGATGGTGGGCAACCTCATCCGGGACCAGTTCTTGCGGGCCAGGGACTGGCCTTTTGGCGCGGTGCTCAGCCTGTCGATCGTCGGTCTGATGATGATCCTGCTGGTGGTCCAGGCGGTCCAGCTCAAGAGGACCCGAGCCCATGCCTAGGTTCAGCAGGTGGCTCGTAGTCCCGCTGCTCGGCGTGTACGGCTTCCTGTACGTCCCCATCGTGATCCTGGCGGTGTTGTCGTTCAACGAGTCCGGTCTCCCGACCGCCTGGACGGGCTTCTCCACCAAGTGGTATGGGGCGCTCTTCTCGAACGATCTGATTCTCCGCGGTGCCAGAACGACCCTCGTCGTGGCTTTGGGTGCGACCGTGCTAGCCACGATCATCGGAACCCTTCTCGCACTCGGGTTGGAGCGCTACAGCCGAAGCGTGCTGTTCGACGCATTTGCCATCGCACCCGCCGTGGTGCCCGACATCGTTCTGGCCATCGGACTGCTGGCCTTCTACACGATGATCCAGTTCACCCTGGGAACCGTGTCGGTGCTCTTCGCCCATGTCACCTTCAACATCGCGTTCGTCACGGCGGTGGTGAGGACAAGGCTCCACAACTTCGATCGGCAGCTCGAGGAAGCGTCGTTGGATCTCGGAGCCACCGAGCTCCGGACCTTCTTCCGGGTGACGTTGCCGCTGATAGCACCGGGAATCCTGGCTGCCGCCCTGCTCTCGTTCACGCTGTCGGTGGACGAGTTCGTCATCGCTTTCTTCACTCGGGGAGCCGGGGTCGAAACCCTCCCCACCGTGATCTACTCCATGGTGCGGTTCGGGATCACCCCCGAGATCAACGCCTTGGCGGTCGTTCTGCTCGGCCTGAGCTTCACGATCGTGGTGGTCTCGCAGCGTCTCATCGGGCTGCGGCGGGTGGTCGAGAATGCCTGAACTGGTTCGCATCGCCAAGGTGACGAAGCGGTTCGGCGACGTAACCGCCGTCGACGCGGTGGATCTGACGATCGAAGAGAACGAATTCTTCGCCCTCCTCGGACCATCCGGATGCGGGAAGACGACCCTTCTGAGGATCCTCGCCGGGTTCGAGGACCCCGACGAGGGCCAAGTGTTGCTGGGTGGAAGAGACCTGGTCGGGGTTCGGCCCTACGACCGGCCGGTCAACATGATGTTCCAGAGCTACGCCCTGTTCCCGCATCTGACCGTGTGGCAGAACATCGCCTATGGGCTGGTCGAGGAGAGACTGCCCAAACGGGAGATCGAACAGAGGGTGGGGGAGGTTATCGCCAAGGTAGGGCTGGAAGGACTCGAGTCGAGGAAGCCGCATCAGATCTCGGGCGGCCAAAAGCAGCGGGTGGCGCTGGCAAGAGCCATCGTAAAACGTCCCCGGGTGCTGCTCCTGGACGAGCCGCTCGCCGCCCTCGACAAAAAGATCAGGGCGGAGATGCAGCTCGAGCTGAAGAGGCTCCAACACGAAGTGGGTATCACGTTCGTTGTCGTCACCCACGATCAGGAGGAGGCCATGTCGATGGCCGACCGGATCGCGGTGATGAACCAAGGCCGCATCCTCCAGGTGGCCGACCCGATCACCCTGTACGAACGACCCGCAGACTACTTCGTGGCCCAGTTCATAGGAGAGATGAACTTCTTCGCGGGAGAAGTGAGGGACGGCAGGTTCTTCTCGGTGGAGATCGAGGGGGTGCCGGCGCCCGGCGCCGATGCCGGCCCCGTTTGGTTGGCGTTGAGACCCGAAAAGATCGTCCTTCACGAATCCCCTGGGGCATCCCCGGTCGAGCTCGAGGGGCGGGTGGAGACGGCCACCTTCTTCGGGAGCCTCACCCACTGTTACGTCAGGTTGGCCGGTAGGGAAGAACCCGTAGTGGTTACCGCGCCGGGCCCGCGGACCTTCGAGCCTGGAGCCACCGTGTGGATGACTTGGCGACCTGAGGATGCCGTGGTGTTGCCCCGCTGAGTTCAGTTCGGACGAAAACCCTCCGGGCGTTCCGGCGGGAGATGCCGAATCATCATGTGTCGAGAAACGGTGTGTTCCAGCACCGCCTCTTGGCTCATGTCCTTCCCGAAACCCGACTGTTTGACCCCTCCGTGGGGCATCTCCGACACGATGGGTAGGTGGTCGTTTATCCACACCACCCCGGATTCGAGTTGGCTACCGACCCGAAGGGCCCGGCCGACGTCATGGGTCCAGACACTGGCCGCCAGGCCGTAACGAACGTCGTTGGCCAGAGCCACCGCCTCCTCCTCGTCGTCGAACCCCAGGACGGTGACCACCGGGCCGAACACTTCGTCCTGGACGATCTCCGAGCGTTGATCCGCGTCCAACACCACCACCGGCGGAAAGAAGAACCCTCTCTCGGGCACGGATCCTACGGTGATCACCTTCGCACCTTCGGCCTTCGCCCGGTCGACGAAGCCTCTGACCCGCTGGCGGTGCTCGCCCGAGATCAGCGGTCCGACCGCTACTTCCGGATCCAGTGGATCCCCGATGGTCAGCTGCCCTAGAGCACTTGCCAGGGCGTCCGTGAACTCGGGGAGAAGTGGCCGTTCCACGTAGATGCGGGTCGCCGCCGTGCAGTCCTGGCCGCAGTTGTAGGTGGAGGCCAGCACCGCGGCGGGCACCACCACCTCCAGGTCGACGTCTCCGAACACGACGAAGGGCGCCTTCCCGCCCAGCTCCAAAACCACCCGCTTCAGGGTCTTGGCGGCCAAGGCCATGACCTGCCGGCCGGTGTCGGTCGAGCCGGTCAGGCTCACCATGTCCACACCGGGATGCTCGACGATCGCTCGTCCTACCTCGTCGCCCCCTAGCACCACGTTGATCACCCCGGCAGGCAGGCCGGCTTCCCGAGCCAGTTCGGCCAGCGCGAT
>FLYL01003800.1_pt1 | contig 11751 bp, 14 predicted proteins | sample 1122611 | NCBI WGS metagenome assembly FLYL01 (sample SAMEA4346791, study PRJEB14843) | hot springs metagenome | biome: Terrestrial Biome; feature: Habitat; material: Sediment | place: India | collected 2012-06-12 | depth 1760 m
TCTCGGCTGCACCCCCACGTTCACCTGCGCCCCGTATCAGCTCGCCGACCGGCCGGGGCCGGGTGAGACGATCGCGTGGGCGGAGAGCAACGCCATCGTGTTCGCCAACTCGGTACTCGGCGCCCGCACCAACCGCAACGGCGATTTCCTCGACGTCGCCTGTGCGCTCCTCGGAAAGGCCCCCTACTACGGATTGCTGACCGACGAAGGAAGACGGGCCGAGGTGATGATCGATCTGTCGCCGGTGGGGGAGAGGATCCTCGCCTCCGATGCAGCCGCGGCGGTGGTCGGGCACCTGACGGGGTTGGTGGCCGGCGATCGGATCCCCCTACTGGTCGGCCTGCCTCCCGACGTCGGGGAGGACTACCTGAAGGCGGTGGGAGCGGCCGCCGCGTCGTCGGGTTCCGTCGCGATGTTCCACGTCCTGGGGGTCACTCCCGAGGCACCCGACGTCGAGACCGCCACCGGTGGCCGCCCCGTCGAGCGGGTGGTGTTCGATCAAGACGCCCTCATCGCAGCTCGGGACGACCTGGACGCCCGCACCGGCGACCGCCTCGGGGCGGTGGCGCTGGGTACCCCGCACTTCTCGCTCGAGGAATTCCGACGGGCCGATCGGATCGTCAGGGAGGAGGGGATCCGGGTCCCTGACGGGTTCCCGGTCTGGATCAACACCTCCCGAGCCGTGTTGGAACAAGCCGAGTCGGAGGGCGTGACCCGGTCGCTGGTCGAGCAGGGAGCCAGGATCGTGGTCGACACCTGCACCTACGTGGCGCCGCTCATGGAACCGGTCGACGGGGTGGTCATGACCAACTCCGGCAAGTGGGCCTTCTACGCCCCCTCGAATCTGGGAGTCGAGGTGGCGTTCGGCAGCCTACGGGAGTGTCTGGTCTCCGCCGGGCTGGGAAGGGTGTGGCGGGACCCGGAGGTTTGGGGTGCCTAGGTTCCGGGTCTTGTTCGCCGGTGACGCCGAGGGTCCCCTGCTCCGCCTGGCCGAGCCGCTGTCGTTCTGGGGTGGATACGACCCGCACAGCGGTGAGATCGTCGATCGACGCCACCCCGACCGGGGGGCCACGGCCGCGGGGACGGTCCTGGTCATCCCGGCCGCGCGAGGGTCGAGCTCCAGCTCCAGCGTGCTGGCCGAAGCCGCCCGATGCGGCAAGGCTCCCGCGGCGATCGTCCTGGGAGCTACCGATCTCATCTTGCCGGTGGGAGCGGTGGTGGCAGACGAGCTGTACGGGGTGCGCATCCCCGTGCTGGTCGGCGAGGTCGACGGCCTCGGTTGGAAGAACGGCACGCCGGTGAAGGTCGGCCGAGACGGTACGGTGACTCAGGCCCGGCCGTAGACCTCGACGGTCGCTCCGTTCATGACTCCGGACTCGGGGGAGAGGAGGAACTCCGCCACCGCGGCGATCTCGTCGGGGGTCGGCCAGTTGACGTAGTCGGCGTATGGAAGCTCGGCCCGGGTAGCCGGAGTGTCGATCACCGAAGGCATCAGCACCGTGACCGAGACGTTCGACGGCTCCAGCTCCTGGGCAACCGTCTTGCCCAATGCGACCACCCCGGCCTTGGCCATGTTGAAGGCGGCCTGCCCCGGTGGCGTGTCGATCGCGGCCCGGCTGCCCACCAAGACGATCCGCCCGAAGTCGGCCTCCTTGAGATGGGGGATCGCGGCCCGCACCGTGTTGAACGCCGACCGGAGGTTGAGGTCGATCATCCGGTCGAAACGAACGTCATCGGTGTCTTCGACGTCCCTGCCTCCGGCCCAACCCCCGACCAGGGCGGCGAGGCCGTGGAAAGGCCCCCAGGTCTCGGCCACCTCCTTCATGAAGCCGTTCACCGACTCCGGGTTGGTGGCGTCGACCCGCCTGAGCATGATCCGGTCCTCGTCGGTGCCGAACTCCTCTTCGAAGCGGGTCGCTTCTTCGGGAAGCAGGTAGCTGACCGCGAGCCTCACGTCCCGACGGATCAGCCTGCGGCACAGGGCGGTGCCCAACCCGCCGGTTCCTCCGGTGATGACGATCGATCTCGGCTCCACGACCCACAGACTAACCCGCACCGCGGTCCCCGCCCGACATCGGCGGCCTTCCGCTGGTAGCGTCGAAGAGGACCCGCGATCGAGGAGGAACCTGGTGGCGTCGATCACGTTCGAAGGTGTCGGCAAGGTCTATCCAGGGGGGACCCGGGCCATCTACGACGTCAACATCCACGTAGCCGACGGCGAGTTCGTCGTATTGGTCGGTCCATCCGGGTGCGGCAAGTCGACCCTGCTGCGGATGGTGGCCGGCCTGGAAGAGGTGACCGAGGGGAAACTCAAGATCGGCGATCGAGTGGTCAACGACGTGCCTCCCAAGGACCGGGACATCGCCATGGTGTTCCAGAACTACGCCCTCTATCCCCACATGACCGTGTTCGACAACATGGCGTTCGGGCTCAAACTCCGGAAGATGCCCAAGGACGAGATCGAGCGAAGGGTGCGGGAGGCTGCCAAGATCCTCGAGATCTCCGACCTCCTCGACAGGAAACCCCGGGCGCTGTCGGGTGGTCAGAGACAGCGGGTCGCCATGGGGAGGGCCATCGTCAGGGAGCCATCCGCTTTCCTGATGGACGAGCCGCTCTCCAACCTCGACGCCAAGCTGAGGGTGCAGATGCGGGCCGAACTGGGGCTCCTCCACTCCAAGCTGGGCACCACCACCCTGTACGTCACCCACGACCAGGTCGAGGCGATGACGATGGGCGACCGGGTGGCCGTGCTCCGCAAGATCACCGGCGAGGTGTCCAACCTCCAGCAGATCGACACTCCCCGTGTGCTCTACGACGACCCGGCCAACATGTTCGTGGCCGGGTTCATCGGCTCGCCGTCCATGAACTTCGTGTACGGACGGGTGGAAGGAGAGGGGGACAGGACCTACGCGGTGTTCGCCGATCATCGGGTGTTGATCGACCCGAAGAGGCTCGCCGAGAGGCCCGGCCTCGCCCACTTCAAGGGCAAGGAGATCGTCTTGGGGATGCGGCCCGAGAGCTTCGAGATCTCCACTGCCGTGCCCGAGAGCGAGGCGATCGAGGGACGCACCATCGAAGTGGACGTCGACCTGGTGGAACAGCTCGGTTCGGAAGCCTTCGTGCACTTCACCAAGCCGGTACCACCCGTCATAACACCGGACATCCGGGAGCTGCTCGAAGACGAGGGCGCCGACGTCAGCGAGCTGGGAAAGGAGACCAAGTTCACTGCCCGCGTCAACCCCGACTACGCGCCCCGAGACGGGGACCGGGTGAAGCTGGTGGTCAACACCGAGAAGCTCCACTTCTTCGATCCCGACACCGGCAACGTCATCAAGTAGGGCGGGAGCCGGGTCCCGTCAGGCGCGCTAGGGTCCGGTCGACGAGCTGACCCATGATCGACCCACGACCAATCGACGCAACAGATCCCGCAGTCGCCGACCTGATCAGACGAGACCTGGTCAGGCAGAACACCCACATCCACCTGATCGCCTCCGAGAACTTCGCCTCCCCGGCGGTGATGGCGGCGTCCGGTTCGGTCTTCACCAACAAATACGCCGAGGGGTACCCGGGGCGCAGGTACTACGAAGGCTGCGAGATCGTCGACGAGGTCGAGCGCCTCGCCATCGAGCGGGCCAAGAGGCTCTTCGGCGCCGACCACGCCAACGTGCAGCCCCACTCCGGAGCCCAGGCCAACATGGCCGTCTACCTCGCTCTGCTCGAACCGGGAGACACCGTCCTCGGGATGCGGCTCGACCAGGGTGGGCATCTGACTCACGGATCCCCGGTCAACTTCAGCGGCCGCTACTACGAGTTCGTCGCCTATGGGGTGGATCCCGACACCGAGCTGGTCGACATGGAGCAGGTCCGGGACTTGGCCCGGCGGCACCGGCCGAAGATCCTGCTGGCCGGGTACTCGGCCTACTCCAGGCTGCTCGACTACGCCGCGTTCAGGGAGATCGCCGACGAGGTCGGGGCGGTCCTGGTCGTCGACGCGGCCCACTTCATCGGTCTGGTGGCGGGAAAGGCCTATCCGAACCCGGTCGAGTACGCCGACATCGTCACCGCCACCACCCACAAGGCCCTCCGAGGTCCCCGCGGGGGGCTGATCCTGTGCCGGGAGGAGTACGCGGCTGAGATCGACAAGGCGGTGTTCCCCGGTGGGCAGGGTGGACCGCTGGTCAATCAGATCGCAGCCAAGGCGGTGTGTTTCCACGAGGCTTCCACCCCCGAGTTCCAGGCCTACGCCCGGCAGGTGGTCGCCAATGCCCGGGCCATGGCCGATCGGATGCAGGCGGAGGGGGTGCGGGTGGTCTCGGGCGGCACCGACAACCACCTGTTCCTGGTCGATCTGCGTTCGGTCGACCCCGAACTGACGGGCCGCGATGCGGCTCGACTCCTCTACCGGCTGGGTATCACCCTGAACTTCAACACCATCCCCTACGACCCGCGGCCGCCTTTCAAGGCGAGCGGCCTGCGCATCGGAACCCCGGCGATGACCACCCAGGGGATGCGGGAGCCGGAGGCCGAGGAGGTGGCAACCCTGATCGCTCGTGCCCTCCACCAGAGGGAAGACGAGGTGGCGCTCAAAGAGATCGGCGATCGTGTGGCGGAGCTGGCAGCCGCGCACCCACCCTATCCGGCCGGCTTCGCCGGTTGGGCCTGATGGGCCACCCGAGCGGCGATCCGCTTTGCCCGGAGGAGCGCCGGGACGTAGACTTCGTGACAGATTTCACAAAGCTGCTCGCCATGCATGAGACCCCCCATCGCCAAGTCACCGCCGCCGTCTCCGAGGGATGGGTGGCGGGAAGTGCCCTCTTCGGTTCGATCGTCTCCGGCACCCTGCTCGGGTACCTGGCCGACGTGTGGCTCGGCACCGACCCTTGGCTGGTGGTGACCGGGGTGGTTCTGGGTTCTTACTCGGGGTTCCTCCGGGTGTGGCATCACTCACGAAAGATGGAGAGTCGTCGATGACCGTCCCGGTCGAGACCATCCTGGCTCGCAACACCGCCCGCCGGGCGGTCTGGGTGGGCCCTCTGCTGGTGGTGGGGTTCTGGGTGGCCCGGGGATGGGTGGGCGCCTGGTCGGCCGCCTTCGCGGTCGGGCTGGTGGTCGTCAACTTTTGGCTGGCTGGAGCCATGCTCAGCCTGGCGATCAAGCTCGGCTTGGCCGTGTACCATGCCGCCGCCCTGTTCGGGTTCTTCCTCCGCCTTGCGCTGGTGGTCGGGGTGGTCGTCCTGGTCGCCGCGCTGGTAGAGGTGGATCGCCCGGCGTTTGGAATCTCGGCGGTGATCGCGTATATGGTGCTGCTCACCGCCGAAGCAGTGTCGGTCGCACGCGGGAGAGAAAGGGAGCTGGATTGGGTTCGATGATCTTCACACGGCTGATCGCCGCCCCCCTGGCGGTGGAGGAATGCGACTACGTCAACCAGCCGGTGTGCGCTCCTGAGAACGTCGCCGAGCTGTTCGTCCTCCCGCCCATCTTCGGCCAGGTGAACAGGACGATCATCCTCATGTTCCTCGCGGCTCTGATCGTGGTCGCGGTGCTGTACGTCGCCTACCGGAGGCCCCGGTTGGTGCCAACCAAGTTCCAAGCCGCGGTCGACGCTCTCGTGTCGTTCGTGAGGGACGACGTAGCGGTCGGCATCATCGGTCCCGAAGGTGCGAAGTACTTCCCATACCTGTTGTCGCTGTTCATGTTCATCCTGGTCGGCAACCTGTTCGAGATCACCCCGCTGGTGAACTTCCCCATAACCTCCCGGATGGCGATCCCCTTCTTCCTCTCCCTGCTCACCTGGTTCATCTTCGTCGGGGTGGGCGTCCGCAAACACGGGATCTCCTATTTCACCCATCTGGCCTGGCCCCCGGGGGTGCCCGCCGCCCTGAAACCTCTCGTGGGGATCATCGAGCTGGTTTCGACCCTGCTGGTCAGACCCTTCTCGCTGGCGGTTCGACTCTTCGCCAACCTGGTGGCCGGTCACGTCATGCTCAGCCTCCTCCTGGTCACCGGGGTGGTGTTCGTGGCCAACATCGGCGAGATCGGGGTCAAGGGGGCGGCCGGCATCCTGTGGTTCGCTCTCGGTGTCGGGATCTTCGTGTTCGAGATCCTCGTCACCGTGCTCCAGGCTTACATCTTCACCCTCTTGTCCGCCGTCTACATCGAGTCTTCGATCCATGTCGAACACTGACCGTCGAGGGAAAGGAAACGGATGATGGATGCAGTACTAGCCGTGCTGGCAGCCGCCCAGGTGATCGCCCAGGAGGCGGTCGGCGGGGTGACGGGCAGCTTGAACGTCGTCGGCTACGGCCTCGCCGCGATCGGCCCCGGGATCGGGATCGGAATCGTGGCGGGTAACGCAGTGCAGGCGATGGCCCGTCAGCCGGAAGCGGCCGGCATGGTGCGTACCACCATGTTCTTGGGTATCGCCTTCACCGAGGCGCTGGCCCTGATCGGCTTCGTGCTGTTCTTCCTCGGATGATGGAGACCTGGATCCTGGCCGCGGAAGAAGGGGCGGAGGCCTCCAGCGGGCTCGACCTGCTGCTGCCCGCCACCCCGGAGCTGGTCGGGGGGATCATCGCCTTCGGGATCGTCTTCTTCTTCATCTGGAAGTGGGCTGGCCCCGCCATCAACCGGTCCCTGGAGCAGCGCCAGCAGGCGATCGCCGGCCGGCTCGAGGAAGCGGAGAAGGCCAAAGCCGAAGCGGAGAGCCTCCTCGCCGACTACCGGCAGCAGATGTCGGAGGCCCGTCAAAGAGCCTCCGAGATCATCGATGAGGCCCGACAGGCCGCCGAGCAGCTCCGCGACGAGATCCTCGCCAAGGCCAACGAGGAGGCCGCCCAGATCGTGGCGAAGGCCCGAGACGAGGCCGCGGCCGAACGTCAACGGGTATTGGCCGAGGCCCGGGAGGAGGTCGCCAACCTGTCCCTCGACCTGGCCGAGCGGGTCATAGGCGAGGCCCTCGACCGCGAGGCCCAACTCGGGCTGGTGCAGCGATACCTGGCCGAGCTGGAGAGATAGGGATGTCGGACCGTCTGGACGGGTACGCATCCGCCGCCTTCGAATTGGCCAAGGCCGAGGGCGAGCTGCCCCGGGTGGAACGAGAGCTGTTCGGGCTCGCCCAGGCTCTGGACCGATCACCCGAACTCCGCAACACCCTGTCCGACCCGCGGCTGCCCCGGGACCGCAAACAGGCGATCGTCGACGACTTGGTCGGCCGGCGAGCCTCGGAAGTCACCGTGGCCATCGTCGAGATGCTCCTCACCCTCGGACACATCACCGACCTGCCCGAACTGGCCGAACGTCTCTCGCAGCGGATGGCGGCGTCCCAGGGCAAGGAGCTGGCGGAAGTCCGGACGGCAGTGCCCCTCGACGACGACACGCTCCGCCGCCTGGCCGAGGCCCTCGAGCGGCAGGTGGGTAGGCCGGTGGAGGTGAGGACCATCGTCGACCCGAGCATCATCGGCGGGGTGGTGGCCCGGGTCGGTGACGTCGTCATCGACGGATCGGTCAAGCGTCGGCTCGAAGCCATCCGCCAGATGTTGACGGCATAGGAGGACCCATGGCCGAACTCACCATTTCCGCTCACGACATAGCCGAGGCTCTTCGCAAGAACCTGGAAGGGTGGGAGCCCACCGTCGCCAAGGAGACGGTCGGCTACGTCGCTTCGATCGCCGACGGCGTCGCCCGAGTCAAGGGGCTCCCCAACGCAGCCGCTTCGGAACTGCTCGAGTTCCCGGGTGGGTTGCTGGGAGTGGCTCTCAACCTCGACGAGGACTCCATCGGTGCGGTGCTGATGGGCGACTACTTCCACGTCGAAGAGGGTGATCCGGTGCGGCAGACCGGCCGAGTCCTCGACATCATCGTCGGCGACGAACTCCTCGGCCGGGTGATAGATCCGCTGGGCAATCCCCTCGACGGCAAGGGTCCCATCAACGCCAAGCAGAGGCGGCGCCTCGAGGTGCAGGCCCCCAGCGTGGTCCAGCGGAAGCCCGTCCACGAACCGCTCCAGACAGGCATCAAGGCGATCGACGCGATGACCCCGATCGGGCGGGGTCAGCGGGAGCTGATCATCGGCGACCGGCAGACCGGCAAGACCGCCATCGCGGTGGACACCATCATCAACCAGAAGGGCCAGGGCGTGAAGTGCGTCTACGTGGCCATCGGCCAGAAGGCGTCCACCGTGGCCGAGGTGGTCGACGCCTTGGAGAGGCACGGGGCGATGGAGTACACCGTGGTGGTCAACGCCTCAGCGGCCGCCCCGGCAGCCCTCCAGATGTATGCCCCCTACGCGGGTTCCGCCATCGGGCAGCACTGGATGTACAACGGCGAGCACGCCCTGATCATCTTCGACGACCTCTCCAAACAGGCGGTCGCCTATCGGGAGATCTCCCTCCTCCTGAGGCGGCCCCCCGGGCGGGAGGCTTATCCGGGGGACGTCTTCTACCTCCACTCCCGGCTGCTGGAGCGCTGCGCCAAGCTCAACGACGAGCTGGGAGCGGGCTCCCTCACCGGGCTGCCCATCGTCGAGACCAAGGCGGGTGACGTGTCGGCCTACATCCCGACCAACGTCATCTCGATCACCGATGGCCAGATCTACCTGGAGACCGACCTCTTCTACTCGGGGGTGCGTCCTGCGATCAACGCCGGCATTTCGGTCTCCAGGGTGGGTGGCGCCGCCCAGATCAAGGCGATGAAGAAGGTGGCCGGTCCTCTCCGGATCAACCTGGCCCAATACCGGGAGCTGGAGGCCTTCGCCCAGTTCGGATCCGAGCTCGACGCCACCTCGGCCGCCCAGCTCGCTCGGGGTGCACGGGTCGTGGAGGTGCTCAAACAGCCCCAATTCCGGCCCGTCCCGGTGGAGGAACAGGTGCTGGCCATCTACGCAGTCACCAACGGCTACATGGACGGCATCCCGGTGGCCGAGGTCCAGCGGTTCGAGCTCGAGCTGCGGGACTACTTCCGGACCCGTCACGGAGACCTGCTCGACCACATCCGAACCACCGGGGACCTCCCCGACACCGAGGCCCTGGATCGGGCGATAGCCGGCTTCGTCGAGACTTTCCAGAGCGAGGAGGAGGGGGTCTGAGTGGCGTCGGCTGAGCTCCGGCAGATCCGACGCCGGATCTCTTCGGTCCAGGCGACCAAGAAGATCACCCGCGCCATGGAGCTGATCGCGGCCAGTCGGATCGTCAAGGCCCAGGCCCGGGTACGGCAGTCCAAACCGTATGTGGAGAAGCTGGTCGAGGTGATCCGCAACGTGAGCAGGGCGACCGGCGGTGCCTCCCACCTGCTGTTGGAGCGGCGGCCCGTCCGGACCGTCGGGGTGGTGGTGGTGAGCTCCGACCGGGGGCTCGCCGGCTCGTACAACGCCAACGTGATCCGGCTGGCCGAGGCCAACATGATCGAACATCGCCGCCGGGGAGCCGAAGTGGTGCTCTACGTAGTGGGGAAGAAGGCCCAGACCTATTTCCGGTTCCGGGGCTGGCAGATCGAGCGGACCTTCCTGGGGGTCACCGACACCCCGGGGTACGGCGATGCCAGGGCGGTCGCCAACCTGGTGATGGAGGCTTTCGCCACCGGAGAGGTCGACGCCGTAGAGGTGTACTACACGCGTTTCGTGTCGGCCCTGAACCAGCTGGCGACTCGCATGGAGCTGCTACCCATCTCCCCGCCCGAAGACGGCGAAGAGGCGGCCGCCATCGTCTACTCGTACGAACCGTCCCCCGAGGAGATCCTGAACCGGATACTCCCCCGGTATGTGGAGGCCGGACTGTTCGGCGCCCTGCTCGAGTCGTCCGCATCCGAACACGCGTCGCGTCAGCGGGCGATGAAGGCTGCCACCGACAACGCCAACGAACTGGTGAAGGTGTTGACCAGGATCGCCAACCAGGCCAGACAGGCGGAGATCACCACCGAGATCGCCGAGATCGTCGGTGGTGCGGAAGCATTGACGGGAAGCTACGAGTAGGAGTGAGACATGGCTGAGAAGAGCATCGGACGGGTGGTACGGGTGGTAGGCCCGGTCATCGACGCCGAATTCCCCCCCGGTGAACTGCCCGAGATCCTCAACGCCTTGGAGGTCACCTTCGAGGTCGACGGCCAACCCCAGAAGGTGGTGTGCGAAACCGCCCAGCATCTGGGCAACAACCGGGTTCGGGCCATCGCCATGCGTCCCACCGACGGACTGGTGCGAGGCGCCGAGGTGATCAACACGGGAGCTCCGATCACCGTGCCGGTGGGCCCGAAGACCCTGGGGCATATCTTCAACGTGTGGGGCGACACCCTCGACGTTCCGCCGGGGACCATCGAGTTCGACGAGCGCTGGCCCATCCACCGTAACCCGCCCAGATACGAGGAGGTCGAGCCCCAGAAGGAGATCTTCGAGACGGGGATCAAGGTGATCGACCTGCTCGAGCCCTACGTCCGGGGCGGGAAGATCGGCATGTTCGGCGGGGCCGGTACCGGCAAGACGGTGATCATCCAGGAGATGATCAACCGGGTGGCCACCCAGCACGGAGGCGTGTCGGTGTTCGCCGGAGTGGGGGAGCGCACCCGCGAGGGGAACGACCTGTTCCTGGAGATGACCGAATCGGGGGTGATCTCCAAGGCCGCCCTGGTGTTCGGCCAGATGGACGAACCGCCCGGTGTCCGTCTCCGGGTCGCCCTGGCCGCCCTCTCCATCGCCGAGTACTTCCGGGACGAGATGCGTCAGGACGTGCTGCTGTTCATCGACAACATCTTCCGGTTCACCCAGGCGGGCTCGGAGGTGTCGGCGCTGCTGGGTCGTATGCCGTCTGCGGTGGGTTACCAGCCGACCCTGGCCGACGAGATGGGGTTCCTCCAGGAGAGGATCACATCGTTGAAGGGCAAGTCGATCACCTCGCTCCAAGCGATCTACGTGCCGGCCGACGACATCACCGACCCGGCGCCCCACACCACGTTCGCCCACCTGGACGCCACCACGGTGTTGACCCGGCGTCTGGTCGAGCTCGGCATCTACCCGGCCATCGACCCCCTCGACTCCACCAGCCGGATCCTCGACCCACAGTACGTGGGGGAGGAGCACTACAACGTGGCCCGGCAAGTCCAGCAGATCCTGCAGCGATACAAGGACCTGCAGGACATCATCGCCATCCTCGGGATCGACGAGCTGTCCGAGGAGGACAAGCTGGTGGTGGCACGAGCCCGGCGGATCGAACGTTTCCTCTCCCAACCGTTCTTCGTCGCCGAGCAGTTCACCGGGATCCCCGGCAAGTTCGTTCCGTTGGAGCGGACCGTCGCCGACTTCAGGGCGATCGTCGAGGGAGAAGCCGACGACCTGCCCGAGCAGGCGTTCTACATGGTGGGCGACCTGGACGAGGCCCGGGCGAAGGCCCACGAACTCGCCAAGACCGGCTGATGGCGCGGACCTTCCAAGTCGACGTCGTCTCCCCTGAGGGAACCATCTGGTCGGGTGAGGCGACGTTCCTGGTGGCGAGGACCACCGAAGGCGAGATCGGCGTGTTGGCCGATCACGAACCGCTCATGGCGGCCCTGGCGACCGGTGTGGTGTCGGTGGAGGACCCGGAGGGTCGACGCACCAGCATCGGCGTGCACGGGGGTTTCCTGCAGGTGGTCTCCAATCAGGTCACCCTGATCACCGACCGGGCGCGTATCGCCGAGGGCGGGCGTGAGGAGGCCGCCCAGGTGGCCGCACGGTTGGCGGAGATCGAGCCGGAAGGCGAGGCCTAGCCGGCGATCCGGCTCCCGCACTCC
>FLYL01002427.1_pt1 | contig 11694 bp, 17 predicted proteins | sample 1122611 | NCBI WGS metagenome assembly FLYL01 (sample SAMEA4346791, study PRJEB14843) | hot springs metagenome | biome: Terrestrial Biome; feature: Habitat; material: Sediment | place: India | collected 2012-06-12 | depth 1760 m
GCACCTTCCCGGGCGGCGGCCACCAGCTCGAGGCGGGCGCCGAACAACGCGGCGAGCTCGACGAAGCCGATCAGCACCGCCAGGAGGAGGGGAAGCACCAACGCCGCCTCCAGCGTGAGGGATCCGGCCTGATTCAGAACCGGACCCCGCGGGCGGCGGAGGTCACCCAGCCCACCACCGTCTCGAACAGCTTGCCGAGGGTGCTCTTGCCCGACCCGCTCTTGGCCCAGGAGATCAGCACCAGGGCGATGGCGGTGACCGCCAACATCACCAGGACGTATTCGACCGTCCCCTGGCCTCTCTGGTCCCGTGCCATCCGCACCAGGAACCAGCTCCACAGTCGCGTCATACGCGCTCCTTTCGTCGCTGCCGGCGGCCGGCCGGCCACGGGGGGAAGTGATCCTCATGGGCCCACCCCGCTCCACAGTTCCGAGATCTGGGTCACCACCACCGGCCCCATCACCAGCACGACGAAACCGGGGAGCAGCATCAGAGAGAGGGGGACGAGCAGGGTCACAGGGAGGGTGCGGATCCGGCGGAGACGCTCGGTTCGGGATTCGAGGGTGCGGGCCCGGATGAACGCCCCCACCGCTTCGGTCAGGGGAGCACCACTCAGTTGGGCTCTCGCCAGGAGCCGCGCCAGACCGGCCAGCTCCCCTTCGGTCTCCACCAGAGCCCGGGCCAGCCCCACTGCGGTGGCCCGCCGGGTGAGAGCGGCCAGCTCCCGCCCCACCCCGGTCTCCTCGGCGGTGCGGTGGAGCGCCGAGGCGAGCGGGAGCCCGGCCGTCAAACCGAGGGAGAGGAGACGGGCGGTGGCCAACACCGGGTCGTCCCGGCGGGTACCGACCAACTTCGGAAGGCGGTGCGGCCGCCAGCCCAGCACCAGCAGAGCGCCGAGCAGCCAGATCATCGGGTCGCCCTCCTCACCAGATAGGCGGTGGACGCCACCCCCGCCAAGGTGAGGGACGAACCGACCGTCACGATCACCGCCCCCGGCAGGGACGACGCCGCCAGGGCGGCGAGGCGACCGTCGGCCAGCATCCAGACCAGCAGCAGGAGCGGCAACCCGCCCACCACCGTCCCTTGGAGGAGGGCCGGTGCGGTGGCTGCCCGCCTCTCCCGGTCGAGCTCCTCGCTGTCGAGCACCTGCACGGCCAGGTCTTCGAAGAGACGTGCGGGGGCGCCTCCAACCTCGGCGGCCAGGCGAAAGGCGGCGGCTGCCAGCCGGCCGGCGTCCCCCAGGGCGGTCTCCACCGCGTCAGCCACCTCAGCCATCGGCCTTCCCTGGGCGGCCAGGCGGGCCGGTTCCCCGAACCGGGGATGGCCCTCCCCCACCGCGGCGAGCGCCGCTCGGAGGGACTGGCCGGCCCGCAGCTCGGAGGCCAGCGCCACCAAGATCTCGGAGTCGGGGGCAGTCCGATCGGGGTGGGAGCGCAGGCTGCGTAGCGACAGGACGCCGACGATCACGGCGGTGGGACCCGGCCACCAGTAGGCGCCGGCCGCCAGACCGAGAACCGGCCACGGCACCCGGTGGAGCAGGGCGAAGGCAACGACGATCATCCCACCTCCTCGATCGCCACCACCCGGCGGGACGACCCCCGCCTCTCCAGCTGCACGACCAGGTCGATCGCCACCTCGATCTGGCGTCGGACCGCGGTCTCCGAGACTCGTCGGCTCCCCGAGAGGGCCAGGGTCTCGAGCCGCCACAGGGCTTCCTCGGGGGAGTTGGCGTGGATGGTTCCCAGCGACCCGGCATGCCCGGTGTTCAACGCCGAGATGAGATCGAGGGCCTCCGGTCCTCGCACCTCGCCGAGCACCAGTCGGTCGGGGCGGAGCCGGAGCGCCGACCGGAGGAGCTGCGCCAAGGTGACCTCCCCGGCTCCCTCGGCGTTGGGAGGGTGGGCTTCCAGTCGCACCACGTGGCCGGGTAGGCGCAGCTCGGCCGCGTCCTCGATGGTGACGATCCTCTCACCGGGAGGAATCAGGGCACCCAACACGTTGAGCAGGGTGGTCTTGCCGGCACCCGTGCCTCCCGACACCAGCACGTTGAGCCGTTCCCGGACCGCGGTCGCCAAACGGTCGGCGCCGAGCCGGTCGATCGAACCGGCCGCGACCAGGGCGTCGAGGTCGGGAACCGCCTGGGTGAACCGTCTGATCGCCACCAGGGGACCGTCCACCGAAGCGGGTGGGACCACCGCGTGGAGGCGGCTGCCGTCGGGCAGACGTGCGTCGACGGTCGGGGACGACCGGTCGAGGCGCAGACCGAGAGGGGTGATCGCCCTCTCGACCGCGGCCACCACCGCGGCTTCGTCGGGAAAGGCGACGTCGGTGAGCTCGAGCCGTCCGTCCCTCTCCACCCACACCTGGTCGTACCGGTTGACCAGCACGTCGGTGACCCGGGGATCGGCCAACAGGCTCTCCAACGGGCCGAGTCCGACCAGAGCGTCTACCACCGACTTCAGCTCGTCGGGACCGGCCAGCGGAGCTTCGGTGCTCGCCAGGCGTCGGACCAGCCGCTCCACGCTGGCCCGGTCGAGGGGAACCCCGCTCCGCAGCACCGCCCTGGTGAGTCGGCCGGTCATGCCGCCTCCCAGACCCGTCTCCAGGCCGCCACCCAACGCCAGCGCCGGTCGACCCGGCCTCCCAGCAGGGTCTCGATCTTGCCCCGGCCGATGGCCGGCAGGGTTATCCCGTCCGACGGTCCCCGAACACCCCGCCGGCAGGCCTGGTATACGACTGGCGGTTCGGCTGAGACCCGGATGGGAGACGGAAGGAGCGGCACCACCCACAGATGGGTCCACCCCGGGGGCCTCCCCGGGGTGCGGGCCACCACCGCAGGCCATCGCTCTCCCAGCGCGGCCAGCAGGCCGGCGGCCGCTTCGAGGTCGGCTCCCCCCGACGACAGGACCGCCACCCCGTCCCGGGCGGGAAACAGGTGATCTCGGCCGACCCCGTCCGAGAGCAGCGACGCCACCGTGGTGCCACCCGGATAGGGAGGGCCCTCGGGGTCCAGGTCCACCACCACTGCCGTGCCCGCCGCGGCTGCCAAACCCAGCGGGGCGATGTGATGCAGCACACGGTCCACGGACGAGACCATCAACAAACGCATGACCATGCCGTAGAACGTAAAACAACGACGGACGGGATGGAAGGGGGCCCTTCCCCAAGGTCGGATCCCTTCCTCAGAGGCCGGGCCGCTCTACAGTGATGCTCCAGCGAAGATGACAGATCAGCCCAAGGCCGCGGCGTTTTTCGACCTGGACAAGACCATCATCGCCAAGTCGTCCACCCTGGCCTTCGCCGGTCGGCTGTCCAAGGCCGGGTTCCTCTCCCGCCGCTCTCTGCTCAAGGCGGGGCTGGCGCAGATCTACTACCAGATGTTCGGGGCCGACCACGCTCAGCTCGAACGGGTTCGCGAGGAGCTGACCAACCTCACCAAAGGGTGGAACCAGGCGGAGGTGCGTCAGCTCATCCAGGAGACGGTCGACGAGGTCGTCACCCCGCTGGTGTACGCCGAGGCGCTGGCCCTGATCGACGAGCATCGTCGGGCGGGACGCAAGGTGGTGGTGATCTCTTCGTCGCCGGTCGAGGTGGTGGAGCCCCTCGGGCGTTACCTGGGGGTGGACGAGGTGATCGGAACCCGCCCGGAGATCGACGACGAGGGCCGTTACACGGGACGGCTCGAGTTCTACGCCTATGGAGAGGGCAAGGCCGAGGCGATCCGGGAACTCGCTGCGAAGGAGGGGATCTCGCTGGCCGATTCCTACGCATACTCCGACTCGGCTACCGACCTTCCAATGTTGGAGGTCGTGGGTCACCCGGTGGCGGTCAACCCGGACAAGGAGCTGAGAGCCGTGGCCGAAGAGCGGGACTGGCAGATACTCGAGTTTCAGCGTCCGGTGACGATCAGGACCCGCCTGGCGGCCGTACCCAAACCGGTTCCGGTGATCGGAGGAGCAGCCCTGGCTGGGGGGGTGGCCGCGGCGCTCACCGTGTGGGCGTTGCGGGCCCGTCGACGAGGGGCCTGACCTCCCCGTAGAAGCCGACCCGGCCGCCCCATTCACACACCAGCGCGGTGGGGTTGACCCAGCGCCGGTCGGCGGCCGGCTGCAGAGCCCGGGCCAACACCGACCGGGAGATCACCTCCGGACAGCGGACCGACACCAGCGAAGACCGGTCGAGACCGGCCAGCACGTACCGGCCGTCGGTTTCTTTGACCGCCTCGGTCAGGGGAGCCGGAACCGCCAGGGCGTCGACGTCCGCGTTCTCGAAGGCCACCAGCATGTCGTCGATCAGCGACACCGTGGCTGCGTCGGGTAGGGGCTGGTCGACGATCACCACGGTGTGGACGTCGGGGGCCAGGTCGGCGACCCGGCGGGACAGGGTGGGCTGGTGGACGAGCACCGCGCTCGCCGCCCAGCGACCACCGCAGGAGGCGAAGACCACGACCCGGTCGTCGCCCGAGACCAGAGCCAACTGTCGCGCGGTGTAGGTCCGGATCAGGTGGGGGCTCACCACGGCCATGGGTCCAGGATAGGAGGGCGTCGAGGAGGCCTATCGTCCCGGGGGTGCGAGCGGCAGGGTTGGTCTTGGCCGGCGGCTCCGGCACCCGGATCGGGGCCGGATCCAACAAGGTCTACATGACCGTGGCAGGGAGGAGCCTGCTCAGCTACGCGCTGGAGACCTTCGAGCGGTTCGCTCCGGTGGACCGGATCGTCCTGGTGATCAGGGATGCGGACAGGGATCTCGCCGAACGGGCTTTGGAAGAGGCCGGCGTGTCCAAACCGGTGGAGATGGTGCCGAGCGGCGAGTCCCGCCATGCCAGCGAGCTCGCCGGCCTAAAGGTGTTGGAACAGGCGATCGTCGCCGGGTCGTTGGACCTGGTGGTGATCCACGACGGGGCCCGGCCTTTCGTAACGGTCGACCTGCTCGCCGCGGTGACGGAGGCCGCTACCCGTTCGGGCGGGGCGGTTCCCGCCCTGCCGGTGGAAGCGCCTTTGTTCCGTCGGGACTCCGCCCAACCCCTCCCGGGGGATACCATCCGAACGGTCCAGACCCCCCAGGCTTTCCGGGCCGGGCCGCTCCTCGAGGCCTACCGGAGGGCGGCACAGGAGGGTTTCGAGGGAGTCGACACCTCCGAGACGGTCATCCGGTTCTCCGGCCTCGAGGTCGAGCTGGTCGCGGGGGATCCCCGGAACCTGAAGGTCACCTACCCCCGGGATCTGACCGTCGCCGAGTCCTACGCCTCCTCGTGGGAGGCGGGGCGTTGGCGGAGGGTCTTGCGGTAGCGGATCAACAGGGGGTTCGCACCGAAGATCGGCTCGGTCCGTGTTCCGCCGTCGTGTGTCCAACCACAGGCCTCGTAGAAGCGACGAGCCCGGGAGTTGGCCTCCAGCACCCAGAGGATCGCCTCGGGGTAACGGACCGCCAGGAGCCGCTCGGCTTCCTCCAATAGCCGGCGTCCGAGCCCTCTCCGCCAGGCCCCGGGCAGCAGGTAGATCGCATACAGTTCCCCCACCGGTTGCTCGGCCCTCTCCTCGGCGGGCCCCAACGACGCGAAGCCGACCGGTTCGCCACCGTCTTCGACCAGGAGAACGGCGACGTCCGGGTGCCCGATCCGGCGCCTCCAAGCCTCGACCCGCTCGGTCGGGTCCATCGCGTCGAGGAACCGGTCGGGGAAGATCCCCCGATAGGTGGCCTGCCAGGAGGCGACGTGTATCACGGCGAGGCGTTCGGCGTCTCCCGGTTCGGCCTGCCGGACCGTCACCCGGACGCCTCCTCCCCGGGAGCTTCTTCCCGCTGTTTCTCGCCCAGCGCCCAGAACGCCAGGAGCGACAACGCGGCGGCGCCGGCTGCCACCGCCAACCAGACCCACCGGGCGGGATCCGGTTCCCCGACCCGAGGTGAGGCCGCCACCCGGCCGAGGAGGGCCGGATCCAAACCGAGGCGGGACAGGTTCACGGGGCCGGAGATGTCCCCTCCGATCACCTCGAACACCGCCACCAGGTCGACCCGCCTGACCTCGATCACCGTGGTGTACAGACCGGGTCGCTGCTCGGCCAAGGCGACCGTCTGCTGGGGGCCTCCCGGTTCGATGAGATGCACCACCACCGACCGGCCCTCGGGTGCCTCCACGGTGAGCTCCACCTCCATCAACGTGGAGGACACCACCCGGCCTTCCGCCCGGGCCTCACCGAACTCGCCTCCCAGCGGAACCGACAAGACGAGCAACAGGATCAGCGGCCACACGTGATCCAGCCTACGCTTGGAGTCGGTGGCAGGGATCGAGGTACTGGAAGGCGACATCACCCGACTCGAGGTGGACGCGGTGGTAAACGCCGCCAACGAACACCTCGAACACGGCGGCGGGGTCGCCGCAGCCATATCCCGGGCGGGAGGCCCGACCATCCAGGCCGAGTCGGACGAGTGGGTGAGACGCCACGGACCCCTCCGCCCCGGCCAGGCCGCGGTGACCGGGGCCGGTGCGATGCCGGCCAGGTGGGTGATCCACGTGGTAGGCCCCAGATACAGACCCGACCAGGACAACGAAACCCTGCTCGGGCGGGCGGTCATCGCGGCTCTGGAGGCCGCCGCCGAACACGGAGCCAGATCGATCGCCCTGCCGGCGATCTCGGCGGGCATCTTCGGCTACCCCCGCACAGAAGCGACCCGGGTGATCGCCCGAACCGTGGCCGACTGGCTGTCCCGCAACCCGGGAGTCGTCGACCGGGTGGTCCTGGTCGGGTACGACCAGGCCACCGCCGACGATTTCAGGGCCGCGGTGGCCGAGGTAGAGGGAACCGACGGACATCCTCCAGCCGTTGGCTAAGGTTCCCTCCTGAACATGGCCGCACGGACCCTCTTCGAGAAGATCTGGTCGGACCACGTGGTCCGGTCTGCCCCCGGGGAGCCGGACCTGCTCTACATCGACCTGCACCTGGTACACGAGGTCACCTCTCCCCAGGCCTTCGAAGGTCTCCGCCTGGCGGGTCGACGGGTGCGGAGACCGGACCTGACCATCGCCACCATCGACCATGGGGTACCCACCGTGGGCCGGGAGTTGGGGATCACCGATCCTCTGTCGAAACGTCAGATCGAGGCGTTGATCGCCAACTGCCGGGAGTTCGGGATAACCCTGTTCGGGTTGGACGATCCACGCCAGGGGATCGTCCACGTGATCGGTCCCGAGAACGGTTTGACCCAGCCCGGGATGACGATCGTCTGCGGGGACTCGCACACCGCCACCCACGGGGCGTTCGGTGCCCTCGCCTTCGGGATCGGCACCTCCGAGGTGGAACACGTCCTCGCCACCCAAACCCTGCCCCAACACAAACCCAAATCGATGGCGATCACCGTCGAAGGGGAGCTCCCTCACGGTGTGACCGCCAAGGACGTGATCCTGGGGATCATCGCCCGGATCGGCACCGCGGGCGGAACCGGCCACGTGATCGAGTACCGGGGCTCGGCGATCCGGTCCCTGTCGATGGAGGGCCGGATGACCATCTGCAACATGTCGATCGAAGCCGGAGCCCGGGCGGGGATGATCGCCCCGGACGACGTGACCTTCGCCTACCTGGAGGGCCGACCCTACGCGCCCAAGGGGAAGGACTGGGAGGAGGCGCTCGATTACTGGCGGACCCTCCCCACCGACGAGGGCGCCGCCTTCGACACCGAGATCCGCATCGAAGCCGCCGAGTTGGAGCCGTACGTCTCCTGGGGCACCAACCCGGGCCAGACGGTGCCGGTGACCGGCAGGGTGCCCGACCCGGCGTCCTTCGAGGATCCGGTGGAGCGAGCCTCGGCCGAGAGGGCTCTGGCCTACATGGACCTCCAGCCGGGCACCCCGATCACGGAGATCCGCATCGACCGGGTGTTCATCGGGTCCTGCACGAACGCCCGGATCGAGGACCTGCGGGAGGCTGCCCGGGTGGTGGAGGGCAGGAAGGTGCATCCCGACGTCACCGCCATGGTGGTGCCCGGATCCGGACTGGTGAAACTCCAGGCCGAGGAAGAGGGGCTCGACCGGATCTTCAAGGAGGCGGGATTCGAGTGGCGTGACGCCGGATGCTCGATGTGTCTGGGGATGAACCCCGACATCCTCCAACCCGGAGAACGCTGCGCGTCGACCTCCAACCGGAACTTCGAGGGTAGGCAGGGGCCGGGTGGACGGACCCACCTTGTGTCTCCGGCGATGGCCGCCGCCGCGGCGGTGGAGGGTCACTTCGTCGACATAAGGAGCTGGTCGTGAAGGCGGTCACCGTGGTGGTGGGGTCGATGGCACCCCTCCGCCGAGCCAACGTGGACACCGACCAGATCATGCCCAAACAGTTCCTCAAGCGGATCGAACGCACCGGTTACGGCCAGTTCCTCTTCCACGACTGGCGCAAGGAGGACCCCGACTTCGTGTTGAACCGTCCCGAGTACTCCTCCGCCAAGATCCTGGTGACCGGACCGAACTTCGGCAGCGGCTCCTCCCGGGAGCACGCCCCGTGGGGGTTGCAGGACTGGGGTTTCGAAGCGATCGTCGCCCCCTCCTTCGCCGACATCTTCAGGAACAACTGCACCAAGATCGGCCTGCTGCCGGTGGAGCTGTCTCCCAAGGAGGTCGAGTGGCTGATGGAGTTGGCCGAGTCCGACCCGTCGGCGGAGGTGACGATCGATCTCGACGCCCAGACGGTCACGTACCGGGACGAGTTCGAGGCGCGTTTCGAGATCGACGGGTTCACCAAGTGGCGCCTCCTCAACGGCTACGACGACATCGGTCTGACTCTCCGCCACGAAGACGCCATATCGGCGTTCGAGGAGACCAGGCCGGCGCATCGGCCCCGCCTCTAGGGCCGTCCGGTCCACCGGCCCATTCCCTCCAACAGCCCGCGGAGCAGGTCGGGACGGTCGGTGATGATCCCGTCCACTCCCATCTCGACGAGGCGACGCATCGTAGGGACCCGGTTCACCGTCCACACGTGCACCTGGTAGCCGGCTTGGTGGAATGCGGCCACCGTGCGGGGAGTCACCACCGGTATCAGGCGATGCCATTTGGGGACCTGCACCGCGTCGGCGAGGCCCTCGGGGACCGGTCGGCCCGACACCGCCGCCCGCCACAGCTCCCTGGCCTGGCCCGGTCCGGTCGAGGTGGCGATCCGCCCCGCCGACAGGACTCTCACCTCTTCGAGCCGCCGGTCGCTGAAAGACCCGGCGATCAGCCTATGCCAGAGGTCGAGACGGTCGGCGAGAGCCACCAGCGGCTCCGCCAAACCGTCCTGTTTGAGGTCCACCACCAGCCTCACGTCGGGAAGAGCGGTGACCACCTGCTCCAGCGAGGGGACCACCAGACCCTTTCCCCGGAACGGACGACCCCGGCCCCGCCCGAACCGATAACCCGCGTCGAGGCGCTGAAGCTCTTCGAAGGTCTTCTCCCGCACCGGTCCATGACCGTCGGTGGTGCGGTCCACGGTGTCGTCGTGGATGCATACCAGGACCCCGTCGGCGGTGAGGTGGAGGTCGGTCTCCATCCACAGGTAGCCGAGGTCCACCGCGCCTCGGAACGCCGCCATGGTGTTCTCGGGCCAGAGGATCCGACTGCCCCGGTGGGCGATGGCGTGGGGCAGCGGACCGGTCAGCACGGGGTGCACGATGTCGGGGACCTTACTTACCGTCAGGGCACGGGGCTGCCGTCCACCACCACCGAGAAGACCCGATCGGGGTCGAACAGGAGCGCGGTCGGGTCGGGGGAGTCGACCACCACCAGGTCGGCCCGGTCCCCCGGCCGGAGCCGTCCCGCCTCGCGGTCTCCCACCGCCATTCCACCGCCCCGGGTGACCGCCCACAGGGCCCGGAGGGGATCCATGCCCCGCATGACCGCCACCGCCGCGGCCAGGTGGGGTCCCGGCATCTGGATGGGGTCCCCTGATCCGCTGGCCAGAGCGAGCGGGTCGGCTGCCGGATCGACCGATCCTTCGATCAGCCAGGCAGCCTCGACCAGATCGACGCCTTCCTCTCCCGGGCAACCCTCCCGGCTGAGGACCTGGCTCCCCCGGGGCGGCGACGCGTGGGGTCCCCGCAGCCGAACCGGGGTTCGGTCGGGGAGGTCGAACCCGGCCGGTCCTCTCAGCTCGATGGCGGACACCGCCGCCAGGGCGGCTTCCGCCAAGGCGGAGTCGGGTTGGTCCACCACCCAGGTGACCGACACCCGTATCGGGCTGCGGTCGGCCACCTGACGGGCCGCGGCGAGGAGCAGGGGGTCGCCGGCCACCCGGAGATCCACCGCGGTGACCCCTCGGGCCAGCCCCCGTTCCAGTCGATCCAACGTCAGTCCCACCGGGTCGTCCACCGGGTCGATCGGGACCGCCAGCAGCCGGTTGGACGCGTCGACCAGGCCGGGGACCACCGCCCGGCCGCCACAGGGGATCTCCTCCAGTTGCCGATAGCGGTCGGGGAGGTGACTCTCGGGCCCTACCCAGGTGATCCGGCCCCGCCGTACCGCCAGGGCGGCGTCCTCCACGATGCCCAGCCGGCCTCCCCGTCGAGGGTCGTTGGTGACCAGGGTGCCGATGCCGGTCAGAACCAGGTCTCCGGGCGGGGGTTGGGCCGCGTCGGCGATCTCAACCGCAACCCGGGCGCAATCCTGGCAGATCGCCACACCCCTGGGACCCGCCACCAGGTACCGTGACTCCTCGGCGGGACGTTCACAGAACGAACACCGAGCCACCGACAGCGCGGGAGGTCGACATGAGCGTACGTTACGAGCTGGACCGGGACGTGGCGGTGATCACCCTGGATCGACCCGACCGGTTCAACGCCATCGACCAGGCACTGGCCGACGGGGTGATCGCCGGGCTGGATCGGGCGGCGGGCGAATCCCGGGCGGTGGTGATCACCGGCGCGGGGAAGGCGTTCTGTTCGGGTGCCGACCTCGCCGATCTGAAGGAGGAGTACGGCAGGGGCGAACCGGATCTGGAGGCTCTGATCCGACGACGGTTCAACCCGCTGATCGAGGCGGTCCTCGACGCACCTCTGCCCGTGTTGGCCGCGGTCAACGGAGCCGCGGCCGGAGCCGGGATGGGCCTCGCGTTGGCGTGCGATCTGAGGGTGATGGCGGACACCGCCTTCCTGATGAGTGCGTTCATCAACGTGGCGCTGATCCCCGACTCGGGTTCGGCCTGGTTCCTGGCGCACATGGTCGGCGTGTCGAGGGCTCTGGAGATCACCTACACCGGACGCCGTGTTTCCGCCGACGAAGCTGCGGGGCTCGGACTGGCCCATCGGGTGGTGCCCGCCGAGCGGGTGCTGGAGGAGGCGAAGAGCTGGGCCGCCGAGCTGGCCGACGGCCCCAAAGACGCCTACGTGGCGACCAGGCGGCTGGTCCGCTCCGCCGCGGCCTCCCCCTTGGCAGCCACCTTGGAGGAAGAGGCCCGCCTGCAAGGCGAGCTGGGCCGACGACGCGCCCACCTGGAAGGGATGAGCGCTTTCCTCGAGAAGCGGAAACCCGACTTCCGTGCGACGTGAAGGCCGTCGTTTCCTGGTCGTCGGGCAAAGACTCGGCGTGGGCGCTGTGGCGGGCCGTCGACGCAGGCGTCGAGCCGGTGGCGCTCGTCACCACTTTCCACGGAGAGGTGGCGACGATGCAGGGGACACCCCGGACCCTGGTCGAGACCCAGGCCCGCCTGTTGGGTCTTCCCTTCTGGGCTGTGAACC
>FLYL01004680.1_pt2 | contig 11559 bp, 12 predicted proteins | sample 1122611 | NCBI WGS metagenome assembly FLYL01 (sample SAMEA4346791, study PRJEB14843) | hot springs metagenome | biome: Terrestrial Biome; feature: Habitat; material: Sediment | place: India | collected 2012-06-12 | depth 1760 m
TCGGCGGGTTCGGGTTGGTGGGAGCCTTGGGCGGCGGCATCCCGGTGCTCCCCGAGCGGATCCGAGCCCCGCTGGTCAACGCCTTGGCTTGGGTGCTGGCCTTCGGCCTGTTCGAGGATCTGTTCGCGCAGATCTTCCGGGGCGCCAAAGTGCCTTTCCTCGAAGATCTGCTCTACCAACCAGGAGGAGGGCTCAGCCTCGTCGGTGCGTTGATCGTCTTCGTGCTGTTCTTCGCCATATACCTGTCGACCGCCTCCCGGCGGGAGACGGTCCGGTCGAGGATCGCCACGATGTCGCCGTCGGAACGTCGCAGATGGGTGGGGATCGGCCTGGTCGTGGCGATCGTGATCCTCGCGGTGCTGCCCCAGATACTCGGCAACTTCCTCTCCGAGGTGTTCGACCTGGCCGGGATCTTCCTGATGATGGCCCTTGGCCTGAACATCGTCGTGGGTTATGCCGGCCTGCTCGACCTGGGCTACGTCGCCTTCTTCGCGGTGGGGGCTTACACCACCGCGGTCCTCACCTCCCCCGGTTCGCCCCGATGGAGCCCGGAGATGACGTTCGTGGCTGCTCTTCCCTTCATCGTCCTGGCCGCGGCCATGGCAGGGATCATGGTGGGGACCCCGGTTCTGCGGATGAGAGGTGACTACCTGGCGATCGTGACGTTGGGTTTCGGAGAGATCGCCCGGCTCCTGTTCCTGTCGGACTGGCTCAAACCCTATTTCGGGGGGGCTCAGGGGATCCTCCAGATACCGCCGCTGGAGTTGGGACCCCTCACCTTCCGAAGCTCCCTCGACTTCTTCTACCCCATATACGCCTTCGTCCTGGCCTTCGCCTACGTCTCCTGGGCGCTGCAGAACTCCCGGATCGGCCGGGGGTGGATGGCCATGCGAGAAGACGAACCGGTCGCCGAAGTGATGGGGGTCGACGTCGTGAAGGCGAAACTCACCGCCTTCGTCATCGGAGCCATCCTGGCCAGCTTCGGAGGCGCGCTGTTCGCCCACAAGATCGGGTCGGTGTTCCCCCACAGCTTCCAGATCCTGGTGTCGATCGTCGTGCTGGTGATCATCATCGTCGGGGGGATCGGATCGATCCCCGGGGTGGTGGTGGGAGCTCTCATCTTGGTGGGGGCGCCGGAGCTGCTCCGGGAGTTCGCCGAGTTCCGTTACCTCATCTACGGCGTCTTGCTCATCTTCATGATGCTCAAGAAACCCGAGGGGTTCATACCCTCCAGGCAGAGAGCCCGGGAACTCCACCAGGAGGAGATGATGCAGGACGCGTGGCTCCGCAAGGAAGAAGAGGCCGCGGCCGCGGCAGGGAGCTGATCGGGACATGCCGCTTCTCGAGACCCAGGGGCTGACCAAGGTGTTCGGTGGTCTGCACGCCATCGACGACCTGGACCTGCACATCGAGGAAGGCGAGATCGTCTCGGTGATCGGACCCAACGGCGCGGGGAAGACCACCTTCTTCAACCTCGTGTCGGGGATGATCCAGCCCGACTCGGGGAAGATCCTGTTCCAGGGGATCGACCTGGTGGGTCTGGCTCCCCATCAGATCCTGGAGCTGGGGATCGCCCGCACCTTCCAGAACGTTCGCCTCTTCCAGAACATGACGGTGCTGGAGAACGCCATGGTGGGCCAACACGCACGCACCCGGTCGGGTCCGATCCGGGCCATCCTCCGAACACCGGGTTTCCGGGCCGAAGAGGAGGCGATCCGCCGGAAGGCGGAGGAGGCGCTGGCGTTCTTCGGCACCCGGCTGATCGGCTATCGGCTGGAGCAGCCCGCCTTCGTGTTGTCCTACGCCAATCGTCGGCGGCTCGAGATCGCCCGGGCGATGGCCACCGAACCCAAGCTGCTGCTACTCGACGAACCGACCGCGGGGATGAACCCCCGGGAGACGCTCGAACTGACCGAGCTGATCGCCAGGCTCAGGGACGAGAAGGGTTTCACCGTCTGCCTCATCGAACACGACATGCGGGTCGTCCGGGGAGTGTCGGACCGGGTGATCTGCCTCGACTACGGGCGGAAGATCGCCGAGGGGACCTACCACGAGGTGGCCACCAACGAGCGGGTCATCGAGGCGTACCTGGGGACCAAAGCAGTGGAGGGCGTGTAGATGGAGACCGGAGTGGACCGCGGCGGTGACGGCCGCCGGCCCATCCTGGAGCTACGCGACGTGGACACCCACTACGGGCCGATCCAGATCCTCAAGGACGTGACCATCGAGATCTACCCGGGAGAGATCGTCTGCCTGCTGGGAGGTAACGCCAGCGGCAAGACCACCACCCTCAAGACCATCCTCGGATACGTCGAGCCATCCCACGGAGCGGTGTTCCTCGACGGTGAGAAGATCAGCGGCCTCCCGACCCAGGAACGGGTTCGTCGAGGCATTTCGATGGTGCCGGAGAACCGAAGGCTGTTCAAGCGGATGACGGTGAGGGAGAACCTGGAGATGGGGGCCTACCTGCGGGACGACCGGGAAGGCATCGAAGAGGACATGGAGCGGGTCTTCGAGCTCTTCCCCCGGGTCAAGGACCGCCTGAACCAGCGCGCCGGGACCCTTTCGGGGGGCGAACAGCAGATGGTGGCGGTGGGACGGGCGTTGATGGCCCGTCCCAAGGTGCTCCTGATGGACGAACCCTCCATGGGGCTGGCGCCGGTGTTGGTAGCCCAGAACTTCGAGATCATCGAGCAGATCCACCAGCAGGGAACCACCGTGTTCGTGGTGGAGCAGAACGCCAACATGGCCCTGTCGATCGCCGACAGGGGATACGTCTTGCAGACCGGCCAGATCGTGCTGGCCGACACCGCGTCTGCTCTGCTCGAGAACCCGGAGATGAAGAAGGCCTACCTGGGCGAACTCGAGTAGCCATGGCCGACATATTCCGTCGTGCCTTCCGGGCCGCCCTCTTCGACCGCCGCCCCTTCCAGCAGGCTCTGTGGGAGCCGAGCGCCACCGCCGACGCGGCCCTGATCGTGATAGTGGTCGGGGCGGCTCTCGGTCTGCTCCAGGTGATCCGGTTCGCGCCGAGTCTCGACCGGGCGGTCACCTTCGTGCTGGGTACCACCATCTCCACCCTGGCCGCCTGGCTGGTGCTGGCCCTGGCCACCTGGTTCGTGGGATCGCGTCTGTTCAGCGGTCCGGAGTCGGCGTCCCGACGCTTCGAGGAGTCGCAGACCATGCTCAAGATGCACGGGTTGGCGTTCCTCCCCAACCTGTTGGCCGGGATCGGCGGACCGATCGGAGCGGTCGGCATCCTGTGGTTCCTGGCAGCCGCCGCGGTGGGAACTTCGGTGGCCCTCGACATCCGCCTCGCCGAGGGGGGGATCGCCATCCTGGTGGGCGCCGCGGTCGTCGTGCTGGTTCAAACCCTGCTGGGGGCGCCCTTCTCGGTGATCGGCGGACTGATCTGAGCCGATCCCAGGTGCCCACCTTCCGTCTCGACCTCGCATACGACGGGTCAGGGTTCCACGGCTTCGCCCGCCAACCCGGCGTTCGGACCGTTCAGGGCGAACTCGAATCGGTGCTGAGCAGGCTGAGCGGTGAACCGGTCTCCACGGTGTGCGCCGGCCGTACCGACGCCGGAGTGCACGCCCGAAAACAGGTCGTGTCGTTCGAGGTGGGTCGGGCCCTGGACCCCGCCCGGATACAGAAGTCGATAAACCGGATGCTCGGCCCCGAGGTGGTTTGCACCTCGGCCCGTCTGGTCGACGACGGCTTCGACGCTCGTCGCTCGGCGCGTTGGCGGTCTTACCGCTACCAGGTGCTCTGCTCCCCGTATCCCGACCCGTTGCTTCGCCACGTCACCTGGCACGTCCCTCCACCCCTGGATGTCGACGCCATGGACCGGGTGGTGCAGCTGGTGGTGGGGGAACACGACTTCTCGTCGTTCTGCCGACGGGCAGAGGGTCGCTCCAACGTCCGCAGGGTGTTGCAGGCCGCCTGGCGGCGTGAGGGGAGCCTGACGGTGTGCATGCTCCAAGCCACCGCCTTCTGCCATCAGATGGTCCGATCGATCGTCGGGTTGTGTGTCGACATCGGACGCGGCAGGAGACCGCCCGAGGCGATGGCCGCGGCGCTGCGTGGCAGCGACCGGTCGCTGGTGCCCACCGTGGCTCCTCCCGGCGGGCTGATCCTCTGGGACGTAGGCTACGACGACGGCTCGTAGGGGCGCAGCGCCTCCCGGATCAGGGCGGTGTGTTCGGGTCCCTGGGTCTCGACCGCGATCATCACCTCCACCTTCCCGAAAGGCAGGCCGAAGCCTTCCCGGTGATGCTCGACCTCCACCACGTTGCCCCCCACCTCGGCTATCGCCTGGAGCACCCGGACGAGCTGACCGGGTTGGTCCGGAATCCACACCCGGAAGTCGGCGTAACGTCCCGACGCCTCCAACCCGTGCCTCACCATCTTCCCGAGCAGGAGCAGGTCGATGTTCCCCCCGGTCAGCACCACCACCAGAGGCTCGGGGAACGAGGAACCCACCAGTCCCTCCAACACCGCCGCCACCCCCACCACCCCGGCCGGTTCCACCATCAGCTTGGCTCGCTCCAACACCAGGGTCAGAGCCGAGGTGGTGTGGCCCTCGTTCACCACCACCAGGTCGTCGACCAGCTCCTCCACCATCGAGAACACCATCTCCGACGGCACCGTCACGTTGATGCCGTCGGCCACCGTGGGTCGAGGCGACAGCCGAACGGGCCGTCCGGCCCTGCGGGACTCGGCGTACACCGCGGCCACGTCGATCTCCACACCGATCACCCGGGCTTCGGGCAGGTGGGCCTTCACCGCCAGAGCCACCCCGGCCAGCAGACCGCCGCCCCCGGTAGGGACCACGACCGTGCCCAGGCTGGGAAGCTGCTCGACCAGTTCCAAACCCAAGGTGGCCTGACCGGCCACGATGAGCGGATCGTCGTAGGGGTGGATGAAGCGGGCTCCGGTCTCCTCGGAGAACTCCAGAGCCCGGGCGACCGTTTCCTCCAAGGGGCCGTCCACCAGCCGGACCTCGGCCCCGTAGTCGCGGGTCGCGGCCACCTTGGGGAGGGGAGCCGAGGCGGGCATGAACACCGTGCAGGGACAGCCGAACCAGCTCGCCGCCAGCGCCACCCCCTGGGCGTGGTTACCGGCCGACGCGGCCACCACCGGGCGACCGGGGATCCGACTCACCACGTTGGTCGCCCCGCGGATCTTGAAGGACCCGGTCCGTTGCAGGCATTCCGCCTTGAGCCAGATCTCCCGACCGGTGATCCGGGAGAACGAATGCGACGGCTTGAGGGGCGTCTGGGAGATGCGGGTCGACGCGACCTTGGCCGCCTCGAAAACGTCGTCCAGAGTCGGGCCGGGTTGGCGGTTGGAGCCCACGACGCGTAGCATATGCCCCCGGCCCGCAGCAATCGCTGCGGACTCCAGATCTCTTCGAGGATCCACCCATGACCAATCACAAGACGTACTCGCCCCGGGCATCCGAGCTGACCCACGAGTGGTGGGTGGTCGACGCCACCGACCTCCCCCTGGGACGTCTCGCCTCCGAGGTGGCTCGGCTGCTGCGGGGGAAACACAAGCCGACCTTCGCCCCCCATCTCGACGGCGGCGACTACGTGGTGGTGGTCAACGCCGAGAAGGTGGCTGTCACCTCCGACAAGACCAAGGAGAAGATCTACTACCGGCATTCGGGTTACCCGGGAGGGATCAAGGCCGAGACGTTCGAGGTCCTCCGCCGTCGGCGCCCGGAAGCGGTGATCGAAAGGGCGGTACGGGGCATGCTCCCCAAGAACCGGCTTGGGCGGCGGATGATCCGCAAACTCAAGGTGTACGCCGGACCGGACCATCCCCATTCGGCCCAGAGTCCCCGCCCCCTCGTCTTCGACATCCGGAAGGTGAGCTCATGAAGACCAAGCCGTTGGTGCAGTCGACCGGACGCCGCAAGGAGGCCGTGGCCAGGGTCCGGCTCAGGGAGGGAAGCGGCCAAGTCGTCCTCAACGGTCGCTCTCTCGAGGACTACTTCCCGTCGATGGCCACCCGGCTCCGGGTGTTGGAGCCCCTTCAGGTGACCCAGAGCACCGGTCGCTTCGATATCGACGCCACCCTCGAGGGTGGCGGTCTCACCGGCCAGGCGGATGCGCTGCGCCTGGGCATCGCCCGGGCGCTGGCCCAGGTCGACCCGGAGCTACGCCCCACCTTGAAGAAGGCGGGAATGCTGACCCGGGACGCCCGGGTGGTCGAGCGGAAGAAGTACGGCCTCAAGAAGGCGCGCCGGGCTCCCCAGTACACCAAACGCTGAGACCCCGTGGGGCGGCTGTTCGGAACCGACGGGATCCGAGGGGTCGCCAACGTCGACCTCACCCCCGAGTTGGCGGTGGCGGTGGGGCGAGCCGCCGGTTGGTCCCTGGGGGCGGGACCGGTCCTGGTCGGCCGGGACCCGCGCCGTTCCGGCGAGATGCTCTCCTTGGCCCTGCAGGCGGGTTTCCACTCGGCGGGAGTCGACACCATCGACGTGGGGATCCTCCCTTCCGGGGGGATCAGCTTCCTGACCGGGGCCACCGAGGCCGAGATGGGAGCGATCGTGTCCGCCTCCCACAACCCGGCGGCCGACAACGGCATCAAGCTGCTCGACCGCCGAGGTGCGAAACTGCCCGACTCGGAGGAGGATCGGATAGCCGAGAAGGTGGGTTGGGAGGGCAGCCACCGGATACCGGTGGGTGCGAACGTGGGTACCCGCTTCCCGATGGCCGACGCCGCCGAGAGGTACGTCGAGTGGCTGGTCGAGCCGGTCCGGTACTCGTTCCGGGGGATAGAGCTGGTCTTGGACTGCGCCAACGGGGCGGCTTTCCGGGTGGCTCCGGACGCGTTCCGCAGGCTCGGAGCCAGCGTGGATGTGCACTGCGACATCCCCGACGGGGTCAACATCAACGCCGGCTGCGGATCGACCCATCCCGAATACCTCCAGGGGGTGATCGACGGCCGGATCGGCCTGGCCTTCGACGGCGACGCCGACAGGCTGATCGCGGTGGATGAGAAGGGGAGGGTGGTCGACGGTGACCGGACCATGGCGATCTGCATCCGCCACTGGTTGGAGGCGGGTCTCCTCACCAAACCGGCGGTGGTGGTCACCGTCATGACCAACCTGGGTTTCAAACGGGCGATGGCGGAACTAGGCGTGGAGGTCATCGAGACCAGGGTCGGGGACCGCTACGTGTTGGAGGCGATGCAGGCCAACCAGGTGGTGATCGGGGGAGAACAGTCGGGACACGTGATCTTCCTCGACCGGGCCAGAACCGGAGACGGCATCCTCACCGGCATCCGGCTGGTCGAAGTGGTGGCCGCGACCGGACGACCCCTCTGGGAGCTCTCCGACGAAGCCATGGAATCCTACCCCCAGGTGCTCGTCAACGTGCCGGTAGAGGACCGCCACGCCCTGGAGGGAGCCGAACCGGTGTGGGAGGAGGTGCGCCGGGTCGAGCGCCTCCTCGGGGAGGAGGGGAGGGTGTTGGTCAGGGCCTCGGGCACCGAGAACGTGGTTCGGGTGATGGTGGAAGCAGCCCACGGGGAAGTCGCCTCCCGCTACGCTGAAGAGCTGGCCGCGGTGGTCGGCCGTGTTCTCGGAAAGGAGGAGAGCCGGAGTCCCTGAAACCGAACAGAGCCGACGAGCTTGAAAGCGCCTGGGCTGCTCTTGCAGTCGACGAGGAGGAAGGTGATCGAAATCATCGGCGGATGCCTTCCCGGCCGCCCACGGTCGTGACGGGAGAGAGCAAAACCCGGGGGTGACCCCGGGCACAGAGGCTCTCCCGATGTGGGAGGACCACAGCAGGCCTGCGGTCCCGTGATCCGCGCGGTCTCGATGCTCTGTTCGGCCTACTACCCGAAAGGAAAGACCATGTGCGGAATCGTCGGATACGTAGGGCCCCGACCGCCTCTCCAGGTGCTGATCGACGGGCTGCATCGACTGGAATACAGAGGCTACGACTCGGCGGGGGGGGCGGTGGTGGACGGCTCCCGCCTCTCGGTCGTGAAGCGGTCCGGACGCATCGCCGACCTCGAGGAGGCAGTCGCATCCGGTGGGGCCCTGGAAGGTCGGGTGGGGGTCGGTCACACCAGGTGGGCCACCCATGGCGCACCCACCACCCTCAACGCCCATCCACACACCGACTGCACCGGAACGGTGGCCGTGGTACACAACGGGATCGTCGAGAACTGGGCGGAACTCAAAGCCGAGCTGATCCGGAGGGGCCACCGGTTCATCTCCGACACCGACACCGAGGTGATCGCCCACCTCGTCGAGGAGGGCTCCGACTTGCCCCTGGCCGAAGCGGTGGCCCGGACGATGAAGGCCGCCGACGGCGCCCTGGCGCTGGCGGTGGTCAGGACCGACCAGCCGGGCCTGATCGTCGGTGCCCGAAGGGGAAGTCCGCTGATAGTGGGTCTCGGCGAGTCGGAGACCTTCCTCGCCTCGGACATCCCCGCCTTCTTGTCCCACACCCGGCGGGTCGCAGTGATCGAAGACGACAGGGTGGTCGAGGTCCGGGACGACGGGGTGAGGATCCTCGACCTGGAGGGCGTGGAGCAGCCGCTGGTCGAGAAGGTGATCGAATGGGACCTGGCCGCTGCCGAGAGGGGCGGATACCCGACCTTCATGCTCAAGGAGATCCACGAGCAGCCCCAGGCCATCGCCGACACGCTGCGGGGTCGCACAGCCGACGGGGGGGTGATCGCCCTCCGGGAGCTCGAACTGCCGGAACAGATCCTGCGGATGGTGGACAAGGTCTTCGTCGTGGCGTGCGGCACCTCGTACCACGCGGCGATGATGGCCAAATACGCCATCGAACGGTGGACCCGGCTGCCGACCGAAATCGACATCGCCAGCGAGTTCCGCTACCGGGACCCGGTGCTGGACGGTCGCAGCCTGGTGATCGGGATCAGCCAGTCGGGCGAGACCATCGACACCCTGGCGGCGGTTCGCTACGCCAAAGCCCAGCGGTCCACCGTGATCGGAGTGTCCAACGTGGTGGATTCGGCTCTGGCCCGGGAATCCGACGCCGTCCTCTACACCCGGGCGGGCCCGGAGATCGGTGTGGCCGCCACCAAGACCTTCACCACCCAGCTCGTCGCTATGCAGCTGCTGGGCCTATATCTGGCCCAGGTACGTGGCACGATGGACCCTGGAACCATCGGGCTCCTGGTGGACGAGCTGCAGGGCCTTCCCGACAAGGTGAGCAAGGTGCTGCAGACCGAACCCCAGATGGAGGAGATGGCCCGACGTTTCGCCCAGGTGCGGGACTTCTTCTTCCTCGGTCGTTCCGGCGACTTCCCGGTAGCGATGGAAGGGGCGCTCAAGCTCAAGGAGATCGCCTACGTGCGAGCCGAAGGATACGCCGCGGGCGAGATGAAACACGGGCCCATCGCTCTGGTGGAACCGGGTGTGGTCGTGGTGGGGGTGGCCACCGACAGCCACGTCCGGCAGAAGACCCTGTCCAACATGGAGGAGATGAAGGCCCGGGGGGGAACCATCGTCATGGTGGTCGAAGAGGGCACCGAGGACGAGGTGAGCGGTCTAGCCGACGAAGTGGTGGTGATCCCCCAGAGCCCCGACCTGCTCTGCACCGTCACCGCGGTGGTTCCGCTTCAGCTCCTCGCCTACCACATCGCCACCCAGCGGGGCCTCGACGTGGACAAACCGAGGAATCTGGCCAAGACGGTTACGGTTGAGTGAACCGATGTTGTTGGCGGCCCTGTCTCCCGAGATCCACCTGAAGAGCCGGCCCGTTCGAGCCCGGTTCGCCCGGATGACACGCGACCACGTCGCCGCCGTCTTGGAGTCGGGAGCTCAGGTGGAAGAGGTGGGTCGAGGTCGGCTTCGGATCGTGGGCGGTGACGACCGGGCCGAAGAGGTAGCCCGGGTCTTCGGGGTCGCCAGGGTCGAGGAGGTCGAGGAGATCGAGTTCCCAGACCTGGAGCAGGGTGTGGCGAGGTTGGCGGCGGCTGCCCGGCCGATGGTGGAGGGCCGGACCTTTGCGGTTCGTTGCAAACGCTCCGGTTCCCACCCTTGGCGGTCCCCCGATCTGGAGAGGGCCTTGGGTGCCGTTCTGCTCCCCTCTTCCGCCGGGGTAGACCTGACCGATCCCGAGGTGACCGTCAAGGTCAGGGTGGTCGACGACCGCGCATACCTCGTCACTCGGGAATGGTCCGGTGCCGGTGGCCTCCCGTTGGGGAGCCAGGGGAAGGCCCTCGTCCTGCTCTCCGGAGGCTACGACTCGGCCGTGGCCGCGTGGCGGCTCATGCGGCGGGGCGTCGCCGTCGAGTTCGTCCACTTCTCGCTGGCCTGCGCCCAACGGGACCAAGCCCTGGCGTTGGCGCACCGGCTGTGGACCAGGTGGGGTCGGATCATGGACGGTCGGGTTCACGTCGTGGACTTCGGCCCGGCGCGGGAGGCTTTGATCGGCGGGGTCGCTCCCCGGTACCGGCAGGTGGTGCTGAAGGAGCGAATGCTCAAGGCCGCAGGATGGATGGCCCGGGAGCTGGATTTCCCCGCGGTCGCCACCGGAGAGTCGATCGGCCAGGTGTCGTCGCAGACGTTCACCCACTTGGCCGGTCTGGACGCGCTGTCGGAGGTTCCGGTGCTCCGACCTCTCCTCGCCTTCGACAAGGAGGAGATCGTCGCCGAGGCGAGACGGATAGGGGTGGCCGAACTGGCCGAACGGGCGGGGGAGGCCTGCGACCTGTCTGAAGGTCATCGAGTCGAGACCTCGGTCCCGGCCGATGCCATCGCCCGCATCGCGGTCCGGCTGGGTGACGACAGTCTGCAGGCCGCCCTGGCCTCTTGGCGGATCCACCATCTATCCGAGTGGGTTCCCGGGTCGGAGGGCCGGGCGAGGGCGGCCTGATGCGCATCGTGGGTGTCGGAGTCGACCTCTCCGACATCGAACGGGTGGAGCGGGTCCTAGACCGGTATCCGCGTTTCGCCGAACGCTGCTTCACCGAGCACGAGAGAGACTACGCCTTCCGCTTCGTCCGCCCCGGTCGCCGTCTGGCCGCTCGCTTCGCCGGCAAGGAAGCCGTCATGAAGTCGTTGGGGACCGGGTGGCGGCGAATCGGGTGGCAGGAGGTGGAAATAACCGGAGGGGGTCGTCCCGCGGTGCGGCTGACCGGTCGGGCTGCGGCCAGGGCCGCCGAGCTGGGCGTGACCGAGATCCACGTGTCGATAACCCACACCGACCGGGCTGCTCTGGTGTTCGCCATCGCCGTCGGGGACTGATCTCCCCTCCGCCGGGTAGCCTGCTCTGGGTGCGGCCCGTGATCAGCCCGCAGGAGGCAGCCCGCCTCGACGCGGCCGCCCGCCAACCGGTGGAGACTCTCATGGACCGGGCGGGATATGCGGTCGCTCGTCAGGCGGTCAGGATGGGAATAGGTCCGGGCGACCGGGTGGTCGTTCTGGCCGGACCGGGCAACAACGGAGGGGACGGGTACGTCGCCGCCTACTACCTGGCCCGACGAGGAGTCGACGTCAGGGTCGAACAGGTGGCACCGCCCAAGAGCGACGCCTGCCGCTGGGCGGCGGCCCGGGCC